>Ga0172371_10012880_pt1 | contig 10948 bp, 8 predicted proteins | sample Lak12m_FD_114543 | JGI IMG/M metagenome (GOLD analysis project Ga0172371, IMG submission 114543) | Freshwater microbial communities from Kabuno Bay, South-Kivu, Congo - kab_022012_12m | ecosystem: Environmental > Aquatic > Freshwater > Lake | place: Democratic Republic of the Congo: South-Kivu... | reverse complement strand
CTATTCTGGAGCGGCTCTTGAAGTCCCCTCGCCCTTTGGGAGAGGGACAGGGTGAGGGGGAATTCGTGCTACGATCGCAGCCATGCTTTGAGTTTTGAGACAGTTTCGGAAAGTCTGCCCCACGGCTCTCTGAGGTTGCAGCGGAGACCCTTACGTAATCAATGCCTGAATGGTTACCCTGTGCTTCCAAATTTGGTTGACAGTGCCTGTCCTGCCCACTATGATGTCTTTCGTACGTGCGCCGAGGTAGCTCAGCCGGTAGAGCAGAGGACTGAAAATCCTTGTGTCGATGGTTCGATTCCGTCCCTCGGCACCATAAATCGAGAAGAATCCCGCCCAGTTGTTGACAACGGTAAGGCGGGATTTCTTTTTGGCTCCATCATGAATGCTGCTCTTGGCTCATGTTGTGTACCCAAACCGTTTCACGCTCCAGAGTGAGCACGAATCGTTTGCCTTGCTGTCTAAACGAGACCCATTCTTCCAAGGTGTACACAATTATTTGTGTCGGCACAGGCAGTGGGTTGACATCCCAACTCAGGGAGCGCCTTTCAAACGGCTCTTCGGAATGCTCGACTACGGCGACCAGGTCCAAATCGCTGCCAACACCCCAATCCCCGCGAGCATACGATCCAAAGTAACCGAGTTTGATCACCTTGGCATTCTGTTTCAGGATTTGGCCCGCCCATATTCGAACCGCCTCATCCACTTCCCGACTATTGGGCCATCTGAAGACTGACGAACTCAATGATCTCACCGGCATATCTGATCGCCTCTTCACTTTGTATCGACCCGTAGTGCTCGAAAGGAGCCCCCTCCGGATGCCCGTGCGGATAACGAGTGGGGATATAGAAGTTGTCCAGAACGCGAGCTTTATCAACAACATCTTCCGGCGTTGTAAAAGGCAGTTCCGCCAATAGTCGCGCTACGACATGACCCATGCCTCCTGCCCTAGCGACAGGTGCAGGGCCTTGACTGCCTTTTCCTCTGCCTGGTGTGCTGCAAAGCATGCCCATTCATGGCGTCCTTCCGACTTGGAGGATCGAGCATGCTCAAGATCCCGAATCGCTTGGGCCAGCCAGTCTTTTGATCGATTTGGCACCAAATCCTCCTTGGTGGTCTTCCACACGTACTCCTGCTTGCCCGCCCGAGCTTTCATGACATCAGATTTGCTACGCGGACTCCCTCAGGGTCACCCGCCTTGTCTTCCACAGCAAAACAAAATCCTCACGCCAAAACCGCACCGCGATAAACAGATTCCGAATATGATGTTTCCGGAAGAAGTCTCCACTTATAGTCCGCTGTATGGTTTCTTAACGCGTTTTCGATCCGCGGAGGTTCTTCCCTCCTTTATGTTGATGATACTACGGTGGATATTTCATTGCACTATCCATTCGCATTCCAACGGGGAATCGCGCTGGCATCCCACCACAAAGCCGTTATTAAAAATCCGGTCGTCCATGGTTCGATTCCGTCCCTCGGCACCAGAAATCAAGAGAATCCCGCCTAGTTGTTGATGACGGCAAGGCGGGGTTTTTTTTGAGTACGACCATTGTGTCAAATTTGCGTCTTTCTTCGCGACAAACCTTATGGGCCGCAGTTATCAAATTTTCCAGTTCAGGCCGTGAACAATGCGGATAAGAAAGCCGGTACTGCACAAGGGTGAGATTCGCTATGGAGAGTTCAGAAAGTATTCAAATTGCTTTCAGGTTTTCTAGAAACACGAGGGAATTTATCTCCCACCCGCGCAGGTACCTGACAAAGGCGGACAGGGCATGCCGCAGCTCCTCTATTCCGTTCCTGCTAAGCCTCAGCCGTTTGGCGACCGGCCTTTCCACTTGCATTCCCTTGCGGACCACCGCCAGGGTGTCTGGTGAGAGAAGGAAGTCCCTTTCCTCATCACGGCCAACACAACCAGGATGGCATGCGCCTCCGCGAGCAGGAGAAAAAATAGCGTCCTCTCCGCGTTCCAATGACTTCCCGCATTCGGGGCACACATCAAATCGTGGGGCGTAGCCCAGTAAGCCGAGAAGGCGAATTTCATCCAGCAGCAATAGCAACGGACTCGTGTCCTCGCTTTCCAGGCGCTGCAGAAACTCAGTCAGGAAATCAAACAGCTCGGGGTCAGGTTGATCCTCCGGCAGGAAAAGCGAGGCAAGTTCAAGAAAATAGGCAGCGAGCGCCACTTTGTGTATGTCCGACCTGATTCCGAGAAACCCTTGCGCCACTTGGGATTCGTCGATCCAAACCAGCTCGTCTCTCTTGCGTGTCCGCAAAGTGAAATCAACCACCGAGAATGGCTCTAGATGCCCGCCAAACCGCACGCGACTCTTTTTGGCATTCTTCGCGACTCCCCTGAGCCACCCCAGGTCGCGGCTAAAAAACATCACCAGCTCATCCGCCTCCCCCCAATCCTGCTTCTTCAGAATAAGCGATCTAACCATCCCGACCCCATCGCAAGTAGTTTAAGAGGAAAGAAGCGGGGGAAACTTTTTTGTGTAAAAAAGTTTCCCCCGCGCCCCCTTCAAAAAACTCTATAATTGTTCGCTTTGTATCTTCAGCTGGCCAGCTGAAGATACAAAGCGAACAGCATATAGAAGTTTTTGGAGAGGGGTGTGGGGAGACCCTTTTTACAAAAAGGGTCTCCCCACAATTCCTTCCGCTCATCGAAAGCCTTGGGCTTCGCCGTAGATTTTGTGTTTGCGGACCCATGTTCGCTGTGCGTCAATGAAGGCTTTGATCTTCACGGGGTCTTTGGACGCCAGTTCATCGAGCTTCATGGAGGCTGTCTTTTGCATGGTCGGGTTCGTGACAAGAACCATGCCTCCGGCAGCCTTCATGGCCTCCTCATTTGCGGGCGCGCCCTTCAGTGCGAGAATTGCAAGAGTATTTATCCCCCATGGCCTAAAAATCATGTCGTCGCCCTGTTCCGCGGCAGTCATGGAGGCTTGAAGGGATCTGTAATCCGTCATATCGTCCACGCAGTTAAAGGCAGTCTGGAGAGAGTCCAGTCGACGGGAGGAGAGGTTTGCGAAGGCCAGGATTCTCTGCTTTTCGTCGTTTCGAGTGGATGGCAGGACCCGGGCCAGTTCTTGCGCGCCGTGCTTCTGGAATGTCAGGCCCCAATTGACGAAACTGAAGCCCTCGGCTTCCTCCGCAAATTGCTGGCCCAGCGAGATTATGGATCGGTAAATCCTTTCAGCTCCCTTCGAGTTATTTTGCTTTTCCAGGGTTTTCCCGCGCTGCGTCGCGGCCGCGACGTAATCCCTGAACATTGCCCAAGGCACGGGCTTGCGACGGGTATTCGAGTCAGCGCCGAAATCATCATGATATAATTCAGTCAACCCGCCCCGGTCCCTGGCTGCGGCCTTGAGCAGCACCTCCACGCCGCGCGCGGAAGAATCGATCCCTTTAGGCCCACGTTCTTGGTCGTACAGTCTCTCCAGCTCCTTGTACTGAGCAGTAGCATTCCCCGGGGTTCGTCTGCTCAAGCCCTGGTGGTCTTGGCCGGACTTAAAGCCCAGCTTGGCCAGAACCCCCCGGGCGGCCTCAAACTCGTTGGCCGCCTCCCGTTGAGCGCGGGTGGGAAATGATTCATTGGAAGTCACGGTGTAGTTTATCGACAAAGGCCGCTCAAGCCACCATTGGCCGTCTTCCAGCACCCACAACAGAGTCATGGACAGAGTCGACGGGTTCGGATACTGCGGGGCCAGCACGGGTCCGCGAAAGACCAGCGACGCCGTGAACCTCTCGGTCTCCCCGTCTTCCGATTTCATCCGCTGGTCCAGTCGGTTGCTCTCCAGCTTCAATAGATTCGTTCGGAACCGCTTCAGAAAATTCTCAACCTCGGCAATTCCAATCTCTTTTCCGCTAAGGATATCCGGATGAATCACCTTCAGGACTCCCGGGGCATCCTGAGCCGTGAACATGTCAACAAACCTTTGCATCGCCTGTTCCGGTTCCGGCGGTTTCGCAAAAATTGAAAACACGCCAATTATTCCTGCCACGGCGACGCAGAGGCAATTGCTCTTTGGAAAGGTCTGCATGGTTCTCTTTACCGGAAGCGTATTTCGCTATGCATGGAGATCTCCCGGCCAATGGCTGACTGGGGAAGTCACTGGCCTGGCGAAGCATCTAAAGTGGGCACTCTTTATCCTGTTCCGATTTGCAATTCAAGGTGATTTTACCCAAATGCGCAACCGTTCCGTCATGCGGGAAGGTTGTAGAATAACATTTCACGGCAGAGAACGCGGGCGCACGGCATGCAAGAAGAAAGAACGACCGGAAGGCTTTCAAAGCGCTCCTTGCTTTTCCAGCAATTTGATGAGCGGCAGGGTTATGCGGCGCTGAAGCTCCAGGGACGATCTGTCAAGTATGTCAAGGATCATGGCCAGGTCATTAATGTTTCTGGACTTTCGCGTGACAAGATAGTGAGTTACGTAGGGAGAAATACGCACATTCCTGTCCCTCGCCATCTTATCCAGTATCAGGACTCTAACGCTGTCTTCAGGTGGTTCGAGCCGAAGCACCAGCCCCGCGGTGATGCGCGATGTCATGTGGGGATCACTCTCGAACATCTCATCCGGCGGCACTCGGGAAGTCATTATAAACGGCGACCCGGACCGGACAAGCTTATTGGAGAGGTTCCACAGATGAGGTCGGTGGTCACGGTCGATCAGATGCACATCATCCACCAGCACCGCGCATTTTTTCTCCGGATCAACATCGGGCGCGGTCACCAGTTCCTCCAGATCAGGGAAACTTGCACCAATTCCCGCAGAATGGATCAAAATTACCGGGCATTGTTCCGGCTCAAAATGCTCCCTCAGATGAGACGCCAGCGCGTTGAGGATGTGGGTTTTGCCCGTCCCGGCCGGGCCGTAAAGGAACAGAGACGGATGTGGCGATTGTCCCGACTTGTACACTGATCGAATGGTGAACAGGGCATCGCCGATTCCTTCATTGATCACAAGATTATCAAAGGTGAACTTCGCTGCAGTTACCAGTGGCAATAGTAGTTGAGTCATGTCTGACATTCTATAGCAGGTCTCCAGAGTTCTGTTGGAAAGAAATCACGTTATCGTTCAGCGGGGCTTCCACACCTCGGCGTGGTGCGCCCCGCTGACCACGGAGGAGGAGACCATCTCCCCCTCCGGACCTCCCCCGTCGTGATTTCATAGGGCTGCGCTATCCCGGTGAACGCTTACGAAATCACAAGGCTGGGCAAGCCAGCAGTGGCACCCACGAGTCAATGCGCGATTACTCTCGAGAACTGTTATAGGGTGCCGCGGGATAATGATCAATGGGGAATTTCGCGAACAATTTTAGTTCACCGGGCTTCCACGCCTAGGCGTGGTGTGCCCGATGAGGATGGGGGGAGAGACCACCTCCCCTCCCGCCTCCGCCATCGTGATTCCAGGCGCTCGAACTCTTCCCGGTGAACGGTTACCGAGAACAAAATACTTGACAGTAAGGAGTCGGTTGATTAAAAAAAGTACAGCCACTTTCGAGAAACCCCCCTTCCAGGAGCACGCTTCCAGCCGAGGAAAATCATATCGTAAAGGGTCGGGGCCATCGAGGTCGGGCGTTGTGCCGTGTGTTGATTGACCCTTCTCGAAAAAAGACTTCAGGCGGAACTCCAATAGTAACATCTTTGTCCCTACCAAGACGGAAATAGACGCAGGAGATCTCATGGACGTTGCACAATTGAAAGAAAAGAAGGTCAGCGAGCTTTTGACCATAGCCAATTCACTTTCTGTGGAAGGCGCCAGCAGTATGCGCAAGCAGGAGCTGATCTTCGCAATACTTCAGGCCCAACAAGCAAGTGAGAAGGAACAGCCCATCAGAGGCGAGGGCGTGTTGGAAATCCTCCCCGACGGATTCGGATTCCTTCGAGCGCCTGACTACAATTACCTACCCGGACCCGACGACATTTATGTGTCTCCCAGCCAGATCAGGCGCTTCAACATGAGGACCGGCGACACCATTTCAGGGTACATCCGTCCGCCTAAAGACACGGAGCGCTACTTCGCCTTACTGAAAGTGGAAAACATCAACGGCGAAGACCCCGAGTTGGTTAGAGACAAAATCCTCTTTGACAACCTGACTCCGCTTTATCCGCAGGAGAAGCTGAAGCTTGAGATAGCTTCCACGCAGTACTCCATGCGTGTCATGGATCTCTTGACCCCCATCGGTAAAGGACAGCGTGGATTGATAGTGTCACCGCCCAAGGCCGGCAAGACAGTGCTGCTCCAGCAAACGGCGAATAGTATTACGCGCAATCATCCGGAAGTTTATTTGATCGTACTGCTGATCGACGAGCGCCCGGAAGAGGTTACCGACATGCAAAGGTCGGTCAAAGGCGAGGTCATTTCCTCGACCTTTGACGAACCCGCGCAGAGGCATGTTCAAGTTGCGGACATGGTTATCGAAAAGGCCAAGAGACTGGTGGAGCATAAGCGAGACGTGGTCATCCTGCTGGATAGTATTACTCGTCTTGCCAGAGCCCACAACACGGTGGTTCCCCCGAGCGGAAAAATACTTTCCGGTGGTGTTGATTCCAATGCCTTGCACCGTCCGAAGCGATTTTTCGGAGCCGCTCGAAACATCGAAGAGGGCGGAAGCCTGACCATTATCGCAACGGCTTTGATCGACACCGGCAGCAAAATGGATGAGGTCATCTACGAAGAGTTCAAGGGCACCGGCAACATGGAGATTCACCTGGATCGCCGCCTGCTGGAGCGTCGAATCTTCCCATGCATCGACATCAATCGGTCCGGTACCCGAAAGGAAGAGCTGCTGCTGTCTCAGCAGGATCTCCAGAGAATCTGGTTGTTGAGGAAACTGCTGGCGGATATGAACTCTGTGGACGCAATGGAATTCCTGTTGGACAAGATTATGCAAACCGATTCCAACAGAGAGTTCCTGGAAATTATGAACAGATAATAAATCCGTCCGGCCCTCCGGGTAAGGGTCTCCCTTGGTTCGCTAGCGACTGTCCGGCGGAAGGCACCGGGCGGTGGTTTCAACCGCGGCTTGAATTGCTTCGCCGTAGCGGGTAAAGTGTTAAAGATGCAAATATCGCCCGTGGCGATGTCCGAAAGTCGTGGGTCTGTCCCGCGTTTCCGCGGGATTCCAGCCTGTCTGTCTTGAAATGCCAATGATGGCAGGCTGAAAAGCCTGTCCCACAATGGCAGTCCAGACCCAGAAAGGACCGGGAGTTTACCCCTCAATGAACTTTTTTATTCTTTTCATACTAATGTTGTGATAATCTGTAAGGCTTGAATGACGAACGGAGGCAAGCAATGAAAGAGGGAATACACCCCGAATATAAGGAATCTGTGTTCAGATGCGCTTGCGGCGCTGAGGTTCATACGGTCTCTACAAAGCCTGAGTACAAAATCGAAATCTGTTCGGCCTGCCACCCATTCTTCACTGGAAAGCAAAAGCTTGTAGACAGCGCTGGAAGGGTGGAGCGGTTTATGAAGAAATATGCGGAAGCGAAGGTCACCACAGGGAAAAAGCCCGCGAAGACAACTCGCAAGAAAGCCGAACCGGCAGCCAAGAAGCCGAGAGTCAAGAAGGAAAAGGCTGCGCCTGCCAAGAAATAGCTCGTCTATTGACAAGTCGCCGCAAAATCAAGTACGCACGACGGAAGATCAATTCCGCCGGGATACAGGCGCGGGCTCGATCGTTAAAAGCCTGCTGTCTTACCGGCTGAACGGAGAGACATGATAATTACCAATCATTCTCCAGACGGAGGCAGTACCGTTCCGATCAAAGTCGGGGGCCAGGCGGTCATAGAAGGGATTATGATGCGAGCCCCGAAAACCTTCACCGTGGTGGTTCGCAAGCCAGGCGGCGATCTCGCCATTCGCGAAGATCGGTGGTACTCCCCCATGGAGAAGTGGCCGACGCTGAAAAAACCTCTGCTGAGGGGATGTATAGTCCTTTACGAGGCGCTCTTTAACGGAATTCAGGCGCTCACATTCTCAGCGCAGGAGGCCTTGGGCGAAGAGGAAGAAAAGCTCGGACCTTGGGCGTTGACAGGAACCATAGCTCTTGCGCTCGGAGCGGCAGTGCTGTTGTTTGTTGTGGTCCCTCACCTTGCGACCCTGGGGATAGGAGCCCTCACCGGAACTGACCTCGGGGTAAGGAGCATTTGGTTCCATGTAATCGACGGGGTGATCAAAGTATCCATTTTCATCGGTTATATAGTGATGATCTCCCTATTGAAAGAGATACGCAGGGTGTTTCAGTACCACGGAGCGGAACACAAGTCCATTCACGCGTACGAGAAAGGCGATGAACTGACGGTTGAGAACGCCAGGAAGTACCCATGTCTTCACGCGCGTTGCGGGACGGCTTTCCTGTTGTTGGTTCTGGTTTTCAGCATTTTCCTTTTCACCGCGGTTTTCCCCTTCCTGCCGAAGGACCTGTTTGGGAGCAAAATCGTCACCAACATTTTCTATATTGTTGTAAAAATTTTTCTAATGCTCCCTATTGCCGGATGCTCTTACGAGATTATTAGAATGGGAGAGAGGCTCAACAATCCGATCCTGAATGCTTTGCTCCTTCCCGGCATGTGGCTCCAAAAACTGACCACCCGGGAACCCAGCGACGACCAAATTGAAGTGGCCCTCGTGGCCCTTAAGACAACTCTTGAAAAAGAGGAGATGCGGGCGAGAAGCGAGGCCTCCGCCTGATGTGACAGTTCATGCAAGTACTCTCGAAATTGGAAGAATTGAGCCGACGCTACGACGAGCTGAACGACGAGCTTGCCAGGCCTGAAGTTGTTTCGGACCCCGAGAAACTGAGAAGGGCGGCCAAAGAGCAGGCTGACCTGAGCGATATTATAGTAGCATATAGGTCTCTGACTGATGTGATCCGAGAAATAGCCGATCTGGAGGAGCTTGCCCGGAACGAGGACGATCCGGAAATGGTCAGTATGGCCCGTGAAGATCTGGCCCTCCTGAAAGAGCGGCAGTCTCGGATCGAGACCGACCTTAATTTTCTCTTGCTGCCCAAGGACCCGAACGACGCGAAGAATACTTTTCTGGAAATAAGAGCAGGCACTGGTGGCGAGGAAGCAGCTTTGTTCGCGAGTGATTTGCTCAGAGCTTATTGCCGCTATGCGGAAACCAGGGATTGGAAAGTGGAGATAATGTCCTCTTCCATGGCAGCCGCGGGCGGTATAAAGGAAGTGATTGCACTGGTTCACGGCTCCGGCGCTTATTCGCAGTTGAAGTACGAAAGCGGGGTCCACAGGGTTCAGAGGATACCCTCGACCGAATCCCAGGGTCGGATCCATACTTCAGCGGTAACAGTGGCTGTGCTCCCCGAGGCCGACGATGTGGAAGTGGCCATCGACCCCAAGGAATTGAAAATAGATGTGTATCGCTCCTCCGGCCCTGGAGGCCAGAGTGTCAACACCACGGATTCCGCGGTCCGTGTCACCCATCTGCCCACCGGTATTGTGGTTACGTGCCAGGACGAAAAGTCCCAACACAAGAACAAGGCCAAGGCCCTGAAGATCCTGAAGGCCAGAATCTTGGACCGCATGGAACAGGAAAGGCAATCGGAAATAAGCAAGGAAAGAAGAAGCCAGGTGGGATCGGGGGATCGATCTGAGCGTATCAGGACTTACAATTTTCCTCAAAACCGTGTCACGGATCACCGAATCGGGCTGACAGTATATAAATTGGACATGGTTATGGACGGTAAGCTTGATGAACTGATCGAACCCCTTGCAATTCACTTCCAAACTGAAGCCATAAAGGAAAACCTTGCCCACTGAGACAGGTCTGACATGAAAAGCGCTCTCGTGCTGGTTCCCCCAAACATCGCCAGCATGGATTCCGCCGCGGGAGGGCGTTTCCAGGCTACCTACAACGCCGACGGAAACGCTGCCAGTCACTGGATTCCCCTATGGATATGCTATGCCGCGGCAGCGGTCCCCACGGGTCGGGCAATGGACTGCAACGTGGAAGGAATCTCCAGAGAGCGTTTCCTGGCAACTGTCCCCGATTTTGACGTCTACGTGTTCTATGCTAACCAGGAAACAGTTGCATACGATCAGGAGACTGCCAGACTACTCCAGGAATCAAGAAAGAACTCCCTCATAGTTTTCGCCGGGCCGTACGCCACCGTGGTCCCCGGGAAGGTCCTTTCGGGGCCCGGAGCGACGGTGGTGATCCGCGGAGAGGTGGAGCTGCCACTCCGGGAGCTGTGCCAGGGTTTACCGATTTCCGAAATCAAGGGCCTGACCTGGAAAGACCGCGACGACCGAATCATCTGCAACCCCGATGCAGACAAGTTGGAGGACCTGGATTCACTCCCGTGGGCTTCTCGAATAATCCGCCGCGACCTGCCGCTGTTACGCTATCGAATCCCGTACCTCAATTATCCATACATATCCATCTTTTCCGGCCGCGGGTGTCCGAGTCATTGCACGTACTGCCTATGGCCCCAGACGGTAGCCGGCCATCGGTACCGCAAGCGAAACATATCCGATGTGGCGGCGGAAATGATTTGGATTCACAATGCCCTCCCCCAGGTCAAGGAGATCCAGATCGAGGACGACACATTTACCTGCGAACGTGACCGAGTCCTCGAACTTTGCGACGCTTTGGAAGGCAGAGGTATCATCTGGTCGTGTTGCAGCCGCCATGACCTGCCTGTGGAAATCTTGGCACGCATGAAACGTGCGGGCGTAAGAAATCTTGTGGTGGGTTTCGAATCCGGTAATGACGAGATACTCAAGAGGGTAAAAAAGGGCGTAAGCACCGACCAGGCGAAGAAGTTCATGGAAAGCTGCCGAGAAGTGGGATTGCGGGTTCACGGGTGTTTCGTATTCGGGCTTCCGGGTGAAACTCGTGACACCATGCGCCAGACCCTTGAGTATGCCCTGGAACTTCGCCCCAATACTGTGCAGTTTGCCATAGCAGCGGCT
>Ga0172371_10012877_pt1 | contig 10949 bp, 9 predicted proteins | sample Lak12m_FD_114543 | JGI IMG/M metagenome (GOLD analysis project Ga0172371, IMG submission 114543) | Freshwater microbial communities from Kabuno Bay, South-Kivu, Congo - kab_022012_12m | ecosystem: Environmental > Aquatic > Freshwater > Lake | place: Democratic Republic of the Congo: South-Kivu... | reverse complement strand
TCTGCACCGATAAGACCGGCACGCTGACGGAGGGGGACGTGCATCTCGACGGCGCGCTGGATGCGGACGGCGAACCCTCCGCTCAGGTGGGCCTGTACGCCTACCTGAACGCCTCTATGCAGACCGGCCTGGCTAATCCGCTCGATGAAGCGATCGTCAAAGGGGGGGCGCAAGGCGCGGCTGAGTATGCCAAGGTGGATGAGATCCCGTATGACTTCGTCCGCAAGCGCCTGACGGTGGTCGTACAGAACGGCGCGCTGCACGAGATGATCACCAAGGGTGCGCTGGAAAACATCCTGGCGGCCTGTTCGCGAGTGCGGGTCGGCAGCGAGGAGCAAGCCCTCGACGCCGGGATACGGGCAGCCATCCAACAGCGATACGAGGCGTGGAGCGGGCAGGGCTACCGGGTGCTGGGCGTGGCGGTCAAACCGGTTAGCGGCCAGGCGCACCCCTTCGCGACGACTGATGAAACGGAGATGGTTTTCGCCGGTTTCCTGTTGTTCCTGGACCCGCCCAAAGTCGGTGTGCAGGAGACCATCCAGGCGCTGGAGAAGCTGGGTGTGCGGCTCAAAGTCATCACGGGCGACAACCACCTGGTGGCGCGCCATACCGGGCAGACCGTCGGGCTGGGCGATGCACCGGTGTTGACCGGTGGTCATCTGGATAACCTGCGCGACGAGGCGCTCTGGCACGCGGTGGAGAATACCACCATCTTCGCGGAGGTGGACCTCAACCAGAAGGAACGCATCATCCTCGCACTCAAGAAGCGCGGGCACGTGGTGGGCTACATGGGCGACGGCATCAACGACGCGCCCTCGCTGCACACTGCGGACGTGGGCATCTCGGTGGCGAACGCCGTAGACGTCGCCAAGGAAGCCGCGGACCTGGTGCTGCTCAAGCAGGATCTGGATGTGCTGCGCGAAGGCATCGTGCAGGGCCGCAAGACGTTCGCCAACACGCTCAAGTATGTGTTCATGGCGGTCAGCGCGAACTTCGGCAACATGTTCAGCATGGCCGGGGCCTCGCTGCTGTTGCCTTTCCTGCCGATGCTGCCCAAGCAGATCTTGCTGATCAACTTCCTGACCGACCTGCCGGAGATGACCATTGCCAGCGACCGCGTGGACGATGTGATGGTCGACCGCCCGCACCGCATGGACATCAAGTTCATCCGCCGCTTCATGCTGATTTTCGGCCCGCTCAGTTCGCTGTTCGACTTCGCCACCTTCGGCGTGCTGCTCCTGTTGATGAAGGCGAACCAGCAGAGCTTCCAAACCGGCTGGTTCATCGAATCCATCCTCTCCGCGGGCGTGGTCGTCTTTGCCGTGCGCACACGCCTGCCGTTCCTGCGCAGCCGCCCCAGCCGCGCGATGCTGGCTGTCACCGCGGCGGTGATGCTCGTGACTTTGGCACTGCCCTACTCACCGCTGGCCGGCGTGTTAGGCTTCACTCCATTGCCGCTGCCGTACCTGCTGGTCATTTTCGGCATCGTCGCGCTGTACTTCACCGCCGCAGAGCTGACGAAGCGCTGGTTCTACCGCAGATACGGAGCATCGGCGTGAGGCGCCGGTCCGGGGCGACCCGGCAGGCTCCGCGTGTGCCAGGCGGGTGATGCTGGCGGTATTAGCGACCTTCGCCAGCATCTACATGCCGCAGTTCAACAATATGCTGCTGATACTGGTCTCTGTGTTGGGGTTAGTTCATTTGATCCTGGTCCACAGCCTGCCCCACACCCAGACCAGCGGGTTCGGTGCGACCCTGCTCGTCCCGGAAGTGGTCACCGGCATCCAACCGAGAGCCAAGCGACCGTGGAGAGGCCCCCCTTGACAGTGCCCGCGAACGGACGTACAGTCAAAGCGGTTCCGCACATGCCTTTACTGGAGGAAGGAGTCGAATATGTCGCATCCATGGCGCCTCGTGATGTCTGTCGCGGTCGTGCTGCTTCTGGCAGCCTGCGCCGGTGGCAGCAGCAGCGGTCCGTCGGCCGCGGCGGGCAATGCTGCCACCGGGAACACCCTCTTCCATTCGGCAACCCTCGGCAAGGACAATGTAGCGGGCTGCGCAACGTGCCATTCGACTGAGGCAGAGAAGAAGATCGTGGGCCCGTCGCTGGCCGGGATCGCTACCGACGCGGCGGGTGCGTTCAAGGAGGCAGGTTACAAGGGAACGGCCAAGGACGCGGCCGGCTGGCTGAAAGAGCAGATTGTGAACCCGAACCTCGAGGTTGTCGAAGGCTACCAGCCGAACGTCATGCCGCAGAACTACGGCACGGAACTGAGCGATTCGCAGCTCAACGACATCGTCGCCTACCTGCTGACGCTGAAATAGGGCGCTCGCAGAAACCGGCGTTCCACGTGGCGCGACCGGCAGAACCGCTTGGTTACGGGCAGAACGATCGGCCGTGCGGCGTCCATTCGGTTCGGCCGCGGCCGCCACCCAATGCCGTATCTCGTGCGTCGGCCGGCACTTCGCTCGTCGCTTGATGTCTGCGTACATCAACTCAAACGAGATCGGCCGTTGCGGCCGCTCGATCTGCTTCGCCATGTCCGCGGACAGCATCAGCACGCCGCCGGGCCAGAACCAGGTCGTTTCCGCCACGACATGCAGCACCTGCCAGTTCCGGTCCAGCCATAACTATGTCGTCGACGCGGGCCGTGCGGGTTGATGTTGGGCGTGGTGGTCATGCATGATCCAACCAGGTGATGCTGCTGTCGGTGAAAACGGGATGATCAGTTCACCGGGACCCGTGAGGGGTGCGATAGTGGTACGCCCGTACGAGGAAACCGATCGCGCGGCCGTAGCCTGCATCGCCGCCGACACGGCTGCCTTCGGCGCACCAGTCGAGGCGTTTCTGGACGATCGCCGCTTGTTCTTCGACGCCGTCTATCGCGTCTATCTCGACGACGAACCTGAGCATGCCTGGGTGGCTGTGGCAGCTGGCGAGGTGACCGGCTTCCTGGCGGGCTGCGCCGACACCCGCCGGCGCGATCGCGTGGTCATCCGGCGCATTGTGCCGAGCGTCGCGCTGAAGCTGCTGCGTGGGAGATACCGGGTGGGGCGACGCACCCTGCATCACGCCTGCGCCGAGGTCATGGCAGCCTTGCGCGGGAAGTTTCCCGCGGCTGACCTGGCCGCGTACCCCGCCCATCTGCACATCAACCTCGCTGCGCGTTCGCGCGGCCAGGGCGCCGGCCGTGCTTTGATGGAGGCCTATCTGCGCCAGCTACGCGGCCTCGGCGTGCCCGGCGTACACCTGCGCACCACCAACCTCAATACGGCGGCGGTGGCCCTCTACGCCCACCTCGGCTTTGAACTGCTGGATGCGCGGCCAACCCGGCTGTGGGCAGGGGTGGTGGAGGGCTACGTCGAAAATCGCAGTTACGGGCTGCGCCTGGACTGATGTGGCCCCAGTCGAGGCTTCAGCTGAGACCCGCCTGGTCGGCAACTTCCACGACACGCCAGGGTTGCGTGCTCAGTGGCAGCTCGCCCAGGCGCGTGGCGGCGCTCAGCATCACGCGCTCGGGCTGTCCAAGCGTCGGGAGCGGGATCCGCACGTCGATGGCGCACGCATCGCGGCGTACCTCGACCGCACCCCGGGGCAGCGCCCGCCCGCGGTCGGTGACGCGGTGGCGCAGCTCGCCCACCTCCACGTGCAACTTGGGCATCGCCGCAAAAGGCCGGTCGGCACGGTAGCCAAAGGCATAAAAGCCGGCCGCCACCTCGCGTCCGAGGGGCCGCGACAGGCCGATGCCCAGCGCCAGCACGCCGGCGGATAGCTGTACGGTGTATGATTCCAGCCCAACGAACCGGGCACGCTCGACGTCTTCCAGTTCATCGGCCGGTTCTGCCGCAGCCGCGCCGAGCGCCAGACTCGTATTATGCTCCCCGGTCAACCGGGCTACGGGAAAGTCGCCGTATAACTCGTTCGTCGCCATGAACGAGTCCAGGTATGCGCGACAGTAGCCGTACTGCGTCTGGTGCGCCTGCAAGGCTGTCGCTTTACCGACCAGCTCTTCCGCGCTGAGTTGAAGCGCATGCCAGTCGCACCTGGTCCCAAGCTGACCGGGTGGGGCGATGACCCGGCCAGGGGCAAGCCCGCGCGGCCGCGGCCAGCGCGGGTAGTGGACCAGGTACGGGTGCACCTGCGGCCGACCCTCGTGCCCCCAGAGCGCGATTTGCGTGAACAGATAGAGCGCCTGGTGATCGGGATTGTGATCGGCAGGATGCGATACAAAGACCTGCGTCGGCTGGAAATCGTGCAGGATGCCGGCCAGATCCTGGACAATGGCTTCGCCCGTGTACGGGGCGCCCGGCCGGTAGGCGTCGGCGTAGGGCACGGCAGTAACACGCGTCAGCATGCTGCGGAAGGGCGCGGCAGGGCCCCAATGCGAACCCCAGATGTGCAAGGTGCCGAAATCCGGGTAGCCCAAGAAGGTCAAGGCTTTCGGCGCGACGCCAAGCGCAGCAGCCGCGGCTACCGCCTCGGCGTGACGCACCTCGCCCATCGCATGCACCTGCCAGGGCAGGAGTTCGGGGCGCCTCCGGTAGACCATGAACGACCACTCGTTGTTATCGCCATAGGTCAGGAAGACGATCCTCACGGGCAGCCCCTGCGCCACTGCTCGCTGGACGACGCCGCCGCAGGCCAGCGACTCGTCATCGGGGTGGGGCGCCAGGATGAGGATCCGATCAGCGGCATCGAATGTGAGCTGCGGCGGCGCGGTCATGGCGTCGGCGGAGAAAGACGTCGGGGAAGAAGTAGATTCTCCTGACATTGCAATCGCTCCATTGCAAGCCATTTTACCAGAGAGGTGACGACGCACGCCAACTCCTCAAATCTGGCCCGTGGTATAATAACGGCACTTCGGTGCCGTTTCCGTTTGACGCTCGTACAACTTGCACAGGTGGCTGATGACTCAACCGGTTGCGGTCCAAGGACTGACCGATGAACAGGCTGCCCGACTCCTCGCCCAGACCGGTCCGAACGCGATTCCCGAGACCAGGCCTCATCCCTGGCTCGCGTTCCTCAAGCGCCTATGGGGTCCGGTCCCCTGGATGCTCGAAGCGGCCGTAATCCTCGAAATCGTCCTGGGCAAATATGATGAGGCGGCCATCATCGCCGCGCTCATCCTGTTCAATGCTGTGTTCAGCACGCTGCAGGAAAAGCGCTCATCCGATGCGCTGGCGATGCTGCGCCAACGGCTGCAACTGACCGCCCGCGTGCGCCGCAGCGCCGCCTGGCGGGTGATTCCGGCAGAACAACTCGTCCCCGGCGATGTGATCCACATGCGGATGGGCGATTTGCTGCCCGCGGACGTGCAGTTGTTGGAGGGCGACCTGTTGCTCGACCAATCCGCGCTTACCGGCGAATCGTTGCCGGTGGAGGTGACGGCCGGTGGGCCGGGCTATACGGGTACGACCGTTCAACACGGTGAAGCCGATGCCGTTGTGACCGCAACCGGCGTGCGCACTCGCTTCGGCCGCACGGCTGAATTGGTGCGGACCGCTAAGAGCCAGAGCAACCTGGAGAAGGTCATCTTCTCGGTGACGCGGGCCCTGATCGTCCTGGACGGCGTCCTGGCGGTGGCGGTGGTCACTTACGCGCTGGTGACGCACATGCCGCTGCTGCAGATCCTGCCGTTTGCGCTCATCCTGCTGGTGGCCTCCGTGCCGGTGGCGCTTCCAGCCACTTTTGCGATTGCCACCGCCCTGGGCGCGCAGGAGCTCACACATCGAGGCGTGTTGGTCACCAACCTGTCGGCCATCGAGGAAGCCGCGGGCATGGATGCGCTGTGCAGCGACAAGACCGGCACGATTACCGAAAACCGCCTGAGCGTAGCCGACCTGCACCCATATGCCGCGCGGGATGGAAACGAGCTGTTGCGCCTGGCGGCGCTGGCCTGCGACCCCGCCACGCAGGACCCGCTCGACCTGGCGATCTTGCAGCGTGCGCAGGAGCGCGGCGTGGCCCCAGACTATAACCTGCGCCAACGCTTCCTACCTTTCGATCCTGCGACAAAGCGCTCGGAGGCCGACTTCCTGCAAGACGGCGCGCTGCTTCACGTCGCCAAGGGCGCGCCGCACATCATCGCGTCCCTCTGCGCCGAGCCACCCGCTGCACTTGAAGCGGATGTCGAGAATCTGTCGGCCCAGGGCTACCGGGTCCTGGCCGTCACACACGGCGAGGGGCAGGCGCTGCGCGTCACGGGGCTGGTAGCGTTGCAAGACCCGCCACGCGCCGATTCTGCTGCGCTGATCCGGCAGCTGCACGACCTGGGCATTCGCGTCATCATGGTCACGGGCGATGGTCTCGCGACTGCACAAGCCGTGGCGCGCCAGGTCGGCATCGGCGATCACGGCTGCACGGCGCAATCGCTGCAGGAAACAAGAGAACCGGATCCGGACTGCAATGTCTTCGGCGAAGTGCTACCCGAACACAAATTCAGGCTCGTGCAGGCGCTGCAAGGCCATGGCCACATCACCGGCATGACCGGGGACGGGGTGAACGACGCGCCCGCGCTGAGACAGGCGCAGGTGGGCATCGCGGTGTCGAATGCCACCGACGTCGCCAAGGCTGCCGCCAGCCTGGTGCTGACGCAACCCGGCCTCGGCAACATCATCATCGCGATCCGGGTCAGCCGCCAGATCTACCAGCGCATGTTGACCTACACGCTGAACAAGATCATCAAGACGATCCAGGTGGCCGGCTTTCTCAGCCTGGGGTTGATGCTCACCGGTGTTTTCGTGACCACGCCCCTGCTGGTGGTGTTGCTCCTGCTCCTCAATGATTTCGTCACCATGGCCATTGCCTCCGACCGGGTGCGCGCATCCGAAAAGCCCGACCGTTGGGACGTGCACGCCATGCTTGTCCCGGCGCTCAGCCTCGCCGTGCCGGTGCTGGCGTTCACCTTTGGCATCTTCCTGGCCGGGCGCAACCTCTGGCATTTGCCCGTGGCCCAATTGCAGACCCTCGCGTTTGTAACGCTGGTCTTTTCTGCACAGGGCATGGTCTACCTGGTACGTGAGCGCCATCATTTCTGGGCTTCGCGGCCCAGCCGGTGGCTGATGCTGGCGTCCGTGTGCGCCATCCTGGCAGTTATCCTGCTCGCGTCCTTCGGTATTCTCATGCAAGCCATTCCGCCCTGGCTGACCCTGGCGACGTTGGCGCTGACCGCAGTTGCCCTGCTGGGGCTGGACTACCTCAAGGTCTGGGTCTTTCAGAAGTTCGGCCTGCGCTGAACGCCCGACCGATGACGAGCCGACACGAGATCACCTTCCTGATCGCCTGGTCGCCGTTGTGGAGGTTTATCTCCTATCCGTTGAAGCGGTCAAGGCCCGGTTCTATCGTCGCTTCGAGGGAGTCGAACGTGAGAGAAATTCCGAGAAGGCTGCGGCGCTCCTTGCCCGGCACAGCCACGGTGGCAGTGCTGGTTCTCCTTGCGCTTGCAGCGATCGCAGGCCGGTCCAGTTCCCCGAACCAATCCTCGCCGGCGTTCAACGCTCCTGAACTGAGCCTGGACCCAACCGATCGCATTCTGATTCTGGCGCCGCACCCCAACGATGAGTCTCTCGCCACTGGTGGCGTGATCCAGAAAGCGGTCAGCATGGGCCTCCCGCTCCGTATAGTCTTTCTGACTAACGGCGACGCTAACCAGTGGTCATTTGTCCTCTATCGCAAGCGGCCCGAGCTGCTGCCGGGCCAGGTTGAGGCGATGGGCGAGGTCCGCCACGACGAGGCGCTGGCAGCCGCAGCCGTCCTGGGCGTGCGACCGGAGCAACTCACCTTTCTGGGCTACCCCGACTTTGGCACGCTGACCATTTGGGTGACGCACTGGGGCGCTGAGGCACCGCTGCGCAGCATATTTGCGCACGCCACGCAGGTCCCCTACGCCAACGCCTACCGCCCCGGCGCGCCCTACAAGGGCGAGGAAATCCTGGCTGACCTGGAGGCAATCATCAGGGAGTTCCAGCCCACGAAAGTATTCCTCTCGCACCCCGCCGATCATAACCCGGACCATGAGGCGCTGTATGCCTTCAGCCGCGTCGCGCTTTGGGACCTGGGGCTGACGCCCCAGATCTACCCCTACCTGGTGCACACGCCGGGTTGGCCGCTGCCGCGCGGCGCAGCTCCCACGCGCCCGTTGACGCCGCCTGCCGACCTGAGCGATCAGGTTAGTTGGTGGATTCTGCCATTGAGCCAGGCGGAGATCAGTCGCACGCAGTCAGCCCTGGAGGCCCACCGGACGCAGTACGAGTCGAACGCCCGGTACCTGTCCTCCTTCATCCGCGCCAACGAGTTGTTCGGCGATTACCCGGACGCCGTGCTGTCCGCCGGCGGAGCGGAGCTGAGCCTGGAGACGGCAGCGCCTAGCAGCACCGGGTCTGAAGAGCTTACCGATGCAGAACAGGCCAGGTTCATCGGCGCGGAGTGGCGTACGGTGGAGCGCGCAGGCAACGACCTGGTGCTGTCGGTGACGCTGTCAAAGCCCTTGGCTGAGGGTGTGGACCTTTCCGCCTACCTTTTCGGCTACCGGTCTGGCGAACCGTTCACCGCCATGCCCAAAATCCACGTGAAAGTCGGCGAGCTGGCCGACAAGGTGTACGACCAGAGCCGCGAGCTGCCGGATGCAGGAGTGCAGGTGACGCGCAGCGCGCGTGATATCGTGTTGCGGGTGCCCTTGACGCTTCTCGGCAAGCCCGACCGGGTGCTGGTCAATGCGCGCACCTATCTGGCCGACCTGCCGCTCGACTCGGCCGCCTGGCGCGTGCTGGACCTGGGGACGCAATGACGATGCGTGCGCCAGCAAGCCCCGCCATCGCCACATCCCCGCGCGTCGATGCCATTGATCAGTTTCGCGGCCTGGCCATCCTGCTGATGGTGTTGGCTGACTTCCTGGCAGACGTCAATCGGGCGCCGGCCTGGTTGAAGCACGCGCCAGACGTGGGATTCACCCTTATCGACCTGATTGCCCCGTTGTTCGTGTTTGCGATCGGCCTGACCTACGGGCTTTCGTTTCGGCGCCGGCTGGTTCGGGACGGAGCGCGTCACGCGTATGAGCATGTCATCGTCCGCAACCTGGCGCTGATCGGGCTCGGGTTCCTGCTCACGTTAGGGGGCAACCTCTCGGGGGTCTACCCCAGCACGGTCAATTGGGGCCTGCTGCAGGCTCTGGGCGCGGCCGGGCTGCTGACGTTGCCCTTCATTCGCCTTCCACCAGGCTGGCGCGCGGCCACCGGCCTAGGCTTGCTGGGCATCTATCAAGTATTGCTGAACTGCTGCTGGCTGGAGGCTGTGCGGAGCGCGCCGCACAATGGGCCCTGGGGCGCGCTGAGCTGGGCGGCGCTGCTGATCCTGGCAACGGTCCTCGCCGATTGGTATCACGAACCTGCTCTCCGCTGGCAGCGAGTGCCGTGGGCCAGCCTGGCGCTGCTGCTGACCGGCCTGGCGGCCAGCTTGCTGACCCCCGTCAGCAAGACACGCGCATCTGCCAGCTACATCCTGATCAGCCTGGGCCTGAGCGCGCTGATTCTCCTGGGTTTCCATGTTTTGAGCGAGCGGGGGCTGCGGCTGCCGTTGCTGTCTGCCTGGGGCCGCAATCCACTGCTGCTTTATCTGCTGCACGGAGTCTTGCTGGGAATCTTTGCGCTGCCGGACGCGCCGGCGTGGTATGTTGATGCTCCGCTTTGGTTGACCGCTATTCAGGCGATAGCCATGGTGATCAGCCTGAGCTGGATCGCCTGGTGGCTCGATAAGCGGCACTGGTATGTCAGCCTATAGGACGCTCGCAGGTTTGGGTAAACCAAGCCTTGTCCGGGTGCCTGCATAAGCGCAAGACTCGCGACGGGGGCTCTTGCTTTCTTGGAGCTTCGCCGTTACCTGGCGACGCGCCGGCAAACGCAGAGTGGAGGCGCTCACTGGGGCGGCGCTCGATGGCGCTGCGCTCCTGCATTGAACGCCTCCACTGGGTTCGCTTGCTTCGCAGAGAAGCCCTGAAACTCATGGGCTTTCCCGGCGCTTGCCTTTAGGGCCTGCCGCAGACGCCGTCGCCGTTCAGGTCCTGGCAGACTGGTGTGGCAGTGCAGACGCCCGTGCCTGTGCCGTCGCCCGGCCCCTTACCGTTGTGGGCGAAAGCCGCAGTGCTGAAAGCCATCACGACGAGTAGGGCAAATACCAAACCGAGCACGACCATGCGTTTCATGAGATTCTCCTTGGGTTAGGGATATCTTGGGCAGCGACACCCCCGCGTTTCCTCCGGTCGGTCGGTCACGTCCGGCGTCGCATTACCAACCTCACTAACGCTGCTGCTCCCCAGAGCATACGGCCTCTTTGGCATTTTCTATTGGGCGTTTTCCGCGCGACCGGCTCGCGCAACCCAATCTCGGCATCGAACTGCATGGATGCGCATGGGGCGAAGAGGTGATCTGGTCAGCTTCGTTTTTCGACAGCTGATGCCGCCTGCTGGGTCCCGAACCGGGGAGGATGTCTCGAAGATCAACAGAAAACGCAGGCCGGCATAGGGTCACCGACCCCCGTGGAGTAGCGTCCGATCGGGTCGATGCCATCGACGCGCCGCCAGTCGGAGCCCGAACCGCGCCAACAGGCGGTCATAGCAGAGAAAAGGCCCGACTCCCCTGTAGAGCCAGGCCTTCTTCTTTCGCGTCCGGCGTTTCGCTCAGGCGCTCTTAGGCTTGGTGCTGACGTGAAGCAATGCGTAGAGCGGGCACCAGCCGACGATGCCTGTCAACAACGGCACAAAGCCAATGATCTTGAAGAAGGTACCCCAGCCACCGGTGACTACACCGACCCAGCCCAGATAGAGCAAAACCAGGCCGACAATGATCCGAATGACACGATCTGCTGATGATTCGTTCGCCTTCATGACAATCCCCTTTTCTCCCGATGTAAATCAATGCCTTTCTCGCAGTTCAGTTATTTGGATGCAAATGCCGGT
>Ga0172371_10012876_pt1 | contig 10950 bp, 10 predicted proteins | sample Lak12m_FD_114543 | JGI IMG/M metagenome (GOLD analysis project Ga0172371, IMG submission 114543) | Freshwater microbial communities from Kabuno Bay, South-Kivu, Congo - kab_022012_12m | ecosystem: Environmental > Aquatic > Freshwater > Lake | place: Democratic Republic of the Congo: South-Kivu... | reverse complement strand
CCTCTTTTGCGAAGACCGAAGACCCCGAGGCGCTCGCGCTGGCCCACCGCAAGCTGGGTTACAGCGCAGCCTACTGCCCCAACGTCGCGCTGAACGACACCGCCAAGATCAGCGCCCTGCGCGATGCCTTTGCCAAGCACGACGTCGTAATTGCCGAAGTCGGCCGCTGGTGTAACTTGCTGGACCCTGATCCCGAAAAGCGCCGCAAGAATCTGCAGACGGTTACCGACGGTTTGGCGTTAGCAGAGGCTGTGGGTGCCCGGTGCTGTGTGGATATCGCCGGTTCCTTCAACGAGACCTCGTGGTTCGGGCCGCACCCGGACAACCTGTCGCCGAAACACTTCGACGCGAGCGTCGAGAATGCGCGCAAGATCGTTGATGCCGTGAAGCCCAAGCGCGCCTGCTTCGCCTACGAGATGATGGGCTGGGCATTTCCGGACAGCCCGGACAGTTGCCTCCGACTGCTCAAGGCAGTGGATCGGCCGGGTTTCGGCGTGCACCTCGACATCTGCAACCTTATTAGCTCGCCCGAGAAGTTCTATCGTAACACCGCCCTGGTCAACGAGTGTTTCGACAAGCTCGGCCGCTGGATCGTGAGCTGCCACGCCAAGGATCTAACCTGGGACATCGAAATGAACATCCACTTCCGTGAAGTGGTGCCCGGCAAAGGTTCTTTGGATTACGCCACCTACCTGCGGCGGCTGGCGCAACTGCCGCAAAGTCCGCCCCTGATGATCGAGCACCTGGCCAGCGTTGAGGAATATGCCGCTGGACGGCAGTACATACTTGAACTGGGCCGCAAAGCGGGTCTGGCCTTCAGTTGATCCAGAAGCTCCTCTCGTGCTGCGCTGGAGATGAACCTCCAAACCCGGGTGCGGAGCACCTATGGCCCGCTTCAGTTGAGTTTCCACGAAGATCAGCTCAACCGGGCGCAGTTCCCGGGATTGCCATCGAGGCCGCTCCGGTTTGGTGGGGTCGGTGTGCCTCGGCCGCGGCGACGGCATTCCACCAGTTGCGAGTTGGCAACCGGCCCGCGGCAGGTTACAAAGAGCGGGCAACCATGGCGATTCGACTCGACATCCACTGAATGAACCTGCCGAACAAGCTGACCATCTCGCGCTTTGTGCTGACGGCGGCGTTTCTGGGAGCGATATCCTGGCCGATCAAGTTCCACGAGACGATCGCGTTGGTCCTGTTCATTGCGGGGGGCATTACCGATCTGCTGGATGGCATCATCGCGCGGCGCCATAAGCTGATCACGAACTTCGGGATACTGATGGATCCGCTGGCGGATAAGATTCTGGTGTGCTCGGCGTTTATCGCGTTTGTCGGACTGGGATGGATTGCGGCCTGGATGGTGGTGCTGATCGTGGCGCGCGAGCTGGCGATCACGGGGCTGCGGTTGCTGGCGGCGTCCAAGAACGTGGTGCTAGCCGCCGAGCGCTACGGCAAACACAAGACCATCTCCCAGATCGTAGCGATCATTGCGATCCTCGTGCTCCACAGCTATGGCGATTGGGGCGCGGTGGGCTCGGCGGTGTTTGGGTTCCCGCTGGCAGGCGGCACGCCGTGGACAGAGACGTTTACGGTAGCGGCGATATGGGTGGCGGTGACGCTGACTGTGGTCTCCGGGTGTATCTACTTATGGCGGAACCGGGAGATCTACCTGCACGATCTGTGAGACTCTGGATTGCCCAAGGTTTCGGAGTCGGGCGAATCCCGGTGGCGCCGGGCACCTTTGGCTCGGTGGTCGGCGTGGGCTGGTTTGCGCTGTTGCTGCTGACGGGCAGCTTTTGGTTGGTTGTGGCGGGGACCGTCGCCGGCATCGCGCTGTCGGTCTGGCTCTGCGGTGTGGGAGAAGAGGTGTTGGGTGAGAAGGACCCGCAGTCGGTCGTGCTGGATGAGATCACGGCTATACCGGCATGCTTTCTGGGCTGGCTGGCCGTACTGGCCGGCAAGACCGGGGCGCTGCCATCCCCGGAGGTGTTCTTCTCCGGGCGCGGCTGGCTGCAGGTGCTGGGAGTATTTGCCCTGTTCCGCTTCTTCGATGTGCTCAAGCCGTGGCCGGTGCGGCAGAGCCAATCCCTGCCTGGTGGGTGGGGCGTCACAGTGGATGATGTCCTCGCGGCAGTGTACGTAAACCTGGCCGTGCTGGCGGTCTATGCGGCGACGCTGTTGCTGAAGTAGCGCGCCGGCTCAGCGTCGCGGTGCAGGCGCCGGGAGGGGCAGGGTCTCGCCCGCCACGCTCTGGGTGGAGTGGTAGATGCCAGGCTTGAGGCCGTGGAGTGGATCTGACGTTCTGGACCTGCGCAAGGCCGACAACGCCCAGAAACAGCCCGCGATTACCCCGATCACGCCCAGGGTGATCGCGGCTTTCCGCCAATCTATCCGGGAGAGTTGGAGCATGATGAAGTCCAAGGCACCGTGGGCGTGCTCGCCCAGCGGGGGCGGGTCAGCGAACTTGCTCGTTGCGCTGAGCTCGGTATCAAGACAAGCCATGATTTGCGGTACGTCCAGCTTGAGCAAGGTGGAGTAGTTACGGACGAAACCACGAATATAGACCGGGGCGGAGAACATGTTAAAGTCTCCCTCCTCAAGCGCGATGAGGTGGTCTGTGCGGATCTTCGTGATCTCGGCCACCTGCTGCACGGTAAGGCCCTTGGCCTCGCGAGCCTGGCGGAGTTGTTCAGCGACCGTGGACATGACCCGCATGTATTACCGCTTAAACGGTCCCGTTGGCAACCACGGAAAACGCCCGGGATGTGGGGGGAGTGGAACGCGGGTGAAAAGTAATTGCCAGTGGCGCCACGGTTGCTATGCTTGAAGTTACCGTGTGTATTTGGGCGCACCCTGTTTGGTGCGCCTTTTTTAACGATTGCCGATGACTGACGCGCATGGGACGTTCGTATTGGTTTGAGTGCCCGCGATGTGGTTACCGCACCAAGGTGTCCGGTGGGGCGGACCGAGGGGTGAGCCTGTTCGTCCAGACCATCCTGTGTCGCGAGTGCCGGGAACTCTACGATGCCGTTACTCGATTACGAATTCCCCATGAACCCGGTGAGCGGGGTCCGTTGATGGGGTGGGGCCGGGCCAGACTCCAAGGTTGGCGCCGAACTCCGAGCACGCCCCCCAGCTTTCAAACGGCCTTGAACCGATTTCCAGTTCCGCCGGCGAGCCATTCCCGCTGGTTCCAGTTCAAACTTCAGTGTCCGGTGTCGCCCTTGCATCGCGTCGAGGCATGGAATGAGCCCGACAGATGCCCCCGTTGCGGCGCTTACCTGGAGAAGAATGCGCTCCCGTTTCGGATCTGGGAATAGATCGGAGAAAGAAACTGCCGAGCCACCTGCTCGGGCCGGAGTCGCCGGTCAGCTCCGCGCGTAATAGACGACCGCCGGCGGGAAGTTGAGCAGCACTGGAACGGTGCGCAGGCTGGCGAACCGCTGTTGGATCTTCTTCCGGTCCATCAAAGAGTATTGGAATTGAATGTACATCCCCCCTGCCTTCAGCGCCCGGCAGATTCCGTCAATAAGCACGGTGGTCTGCTCGCGGGCAAGGTTGCCCAGCGGGATGCCGGAAATGATATAATCCGACTCTTCTAACCCTCGCCTGGCCCTTTCGGAGAGGAGGTGCTCGGCGGAATCCGAGACAACTTCCACTCGGCCGTTAATGCCGGCCGCCCGGAGGTTTTGCCGGGTGCTTTGTGCGAGAACCGGGTTGATTTCACAGGCCAGAATCCGGGCTCTGGGGCATCTGGCCGCCAACCGGAGCGTCAGGGCTCCGTTGCCGGCGCCCAATTCGAGGATTTGCCCGGAGTAGTCTCTTGGAACCGGCGCGATCATTCGCGTGATCAGGAACCGCTGCGACGGCACAATCGCCCCTGTCTGTCTGATCTTCACCAGCCCCGCACACATGAAGTGCAGGTAACCCGCAAAGGCATTACTCATAGAAATTGATTCTGACTCAATGTCGGTCGGGGCATTATGCCCCGTGGGCGCGATGCATTCTAGCAATATTCTCTCCCGACTCGACGCGGGAGCCGCCATTGCGGTTTTTGCTCCTGCCGCTGTTCAGGCGGGGGAACCAGACAAACATAGCACCCCGGGTGCCCGGCCTTCAAAGGATAATTTGCGGTGATCCGTCCAGCACTCCCGGGCGGCGCCAAGGGTGAGACTGCGGACTTCCGGGCGATTGCGGTATCGCGCTTCAGCTTGGGATGCGACGCCGCAGGCTGCGAATGGAAGAAGACACAGAAGCCGCGCTAGGGTTTCCAGGCGTAAACCAGGCGATTCGAGTCACTGACCGCCCAGAGATTCAATGGCCACACCGTTGTCCCGTATTTCCTGTAGCGCGCGCTCCCATCCACATAGGCGAAGTTCGATCCCCCGGAGTACCTGCCTTTGCGTGCCGTAGAATGACGGCCCTGCTCGATCTGGTCTCCGTCATTGCCGAACATGCCCTCGTTCAGGTCCATGAAGTAGTGCTGCGAGACGGGGGGTGAGCCGGGTTCATTCTTTTTCTCGCCGAAGACGAGGGTTTCCGACGGGTAGATGACTGCGGTTTCTTTCATGGATCGCGCGCTGGTGAGGGCGTCGCTAAAAAAGTCATTCCACCCGTTGATCATGTAACTGCGGTCAGCGCGGTCGGCAAGGGTGGGCGAACTACGGTCGGTCGGAGGCGGACCACGCAGCGCGTCGGTCGCACAGACCAGGAGGTTGGTGTTGCGGTAGTATTCCAGCAACTGCGACGGCCAGCGCCATCCATTGGTACGCGCGGGGTAGAGGCTGTTGTTGTCGTCAGCGTAGCACTTGAGGGCCAAATCGAGCTGCTTGAGGTTGTTGACACATCTGATGCGATTGGCCGCCTCCTTGGCGCGAGCCAGGGCGGGCAGGAGCATGCTCGCCAAAATGGCGATGATCGCGATCACCACCAACAGCTCAATGAGCGTGAAGGCAATGGTCGCCGCAGGGCTGCCTGGCAGGGACTGCGAGCCCTTCTGAGGTTCGCTCGGTGAACGGCAAATAATCCGACTCATATTACACTTCTCTTCTTTTCTCTCGAATATTCTCGCCCCTGCGGCGTCAACCCTCTAGGCCTTTGTATCTATGACCCGCAACCAATGGATATTGATCGCCCTGGCCGTACTGCTCGGCGGCGTCTCTCTGTATCTAAACAGAGACTGGTTTGCCCAAGATGATATTCACATTTATCATCGTTCACGTCCGGCGCGAATGAGCACGCCTCGGCGCGGCAGCCGCCCGGACCCCCAGCAAACGGTCAATCCGGTCTTCTTCTGCTTCGACCGCCGGCTCAAGCTCACGTCGCTCAAAGTAATCCCGGTCCACGAAATCGAGACCAACAAGTATCCGCAGCCGATCTGGCACATGGTATCCGACTCGAATTCCGTGCCTGTAAAAGAACTGGTCTATGGCATGTACATCCGCGGTATGCGACCGAGTGTCCGGGGCGCCACCCCCGACCCGCTGCGACCCGGCGTGAAATACCGGCTTCTAATCGAAGCGGGACCGCTCAAGGCCGAGCACGATTTCGAGCCGGTCGCCCGCCCGCCCTAAGCGGCACGGGCCGCGTCTGCCGATGGGCGAACAGCCAGGCGCGTACACACCACGTTCCATGCCACTGCCTTTAGACGCATGCCCTTCTCGTTGGGTTACAACGCTTTTTCGCGAAGGTTGCACCGGGGTAGCCCCTCTGCCAGACTATGGTGGTGAGCCCTGACGAAAAGGGGGTCGCGATGTTTCGTGATTTCGCCCTTGACGATTGGCTGGCGGCGGGTTGCGATAGTCGTATAAGGGCCGGGTTTTCCGGCAGTCCAATCCCATTCGGGTTATTGGACATGGCGGGAGAAAGCGAACGACAACCGACATGAGCAAACAACTTGCGATTCAAGGCGGCCCGAAGGCCGTTACCAACAAACTGCAGGGGTGGCCCCAGTTCGACGAGAACGCGATTAAGGGGGTCGAGGCAGTCCTGCGATCGGGTAAAGTCAACTACTGGACTGGCAAACGGGGCATGGAGTTCGAGAAGAGATTTGCCGAATGGCAGGGCAGCAAGTACGCCATCAGCGTCGCCACGGGCACCGCCGCCTTGCACGTGGCGTTGAACACCCTCGGCATCGGCCCCGGCGACGAAGTCATCGTGCCGAGCTACACCTTCATTGCCACGAGCTTCTCGGTCGTCCAGGCCGGCGCCATCCCGCGCTTCGCCGACGTGAACCTCGACGACCATTGCCTAAGTGTGGAGTCCGCAAAGAAGCTGGTGACCCCCCGCACCAAGGCCGTGATGCCCGTTCATCTCTACGGCAACGTTTGCGACATGGACAAGATCAGGGCCTTTGCCAAGCGGCACAAGCTGTTGGTCATCGAGGATAACGCCGAGGCATTCGGTGGCGCTTACAAAGGCAAGAAGACCGGCACGCTCAGCGAGATCGCCGGATGCAGCTTTTGCCAAAACAAGACTTTCACGACCGGCGGCGAGGGGGGAATGGTAACAACCGACGACGAAGACCTGGCATGGAAGGCCCGCAGCTTCCGTGACCACGGGTACGACGTCAAGCAGCGGCTCAGCCTGCTCGAACTCGAACAGAAGCTGCCTTACATCCACAACATGGTCGGGTGGAATTATCGCATGACAGAGATGCAATCGGCCATCGGTCTGGCGGAACTCGATCGGATGGATAGCTGGAATATGCCGCGGCGCAGACGGAACGCCCGGATTTTAATCAACGCCCTGAAGGGGTCGAAGCTGATCAAGTACTTCCCCGTGGACACGGATGAGCGGCAGAATGGCTGGTATGTGCTGGCCTTCTCACTGGATGTCGAGAACATGAGGTGCGACATCAAGGAGTTTGTCGCCGCCGTGGCCGCCGAGGGGGCGCCGGTATGGAAGGTGTTCTGGCCGCAATGCCACACAGAGCGCGCGTTTCAGGAACACAATGCGTTTGGCCGCACGGGCTTCCCCTTCAAGTCGAAAGAATATGCCGATCCGGCCAGCGTGGATTACAGGAGCGTGGATGTCCCAAATGCGCGCTGGCACGAGGCGCATACGTTTACCTGCTTCGCCTTCCCGACGTTTACCGAGTCTGACATGGAGCAAATCGCCGATGCGATCCTGAAGGTCATGCAGGCATATTCAAGATGAAAACCAGGATCAAATGGGGGGTGATCGGCTCGGGTGGCATCGCGCGGCGCCGCACCATCCCCGAAGGGTTCGTTCCCGCGCGCAATGCCCACTTGGTGGCGGTGTGTGATGCCAACCGAACGGTCAACAAGGAAGTGGCGAAGGAGTTTGGCGCGCAGGCGGCCGAGAGCATCGAGGCGCTGCTGGCGGCGGACATTGATGCGGTTTACGTCGCCAGTCCCGTGCACGCGCATCGGGAGCAGGTGCTCGCGTGCGCCAGGGCGGGGAAGCATGTGCTCTGCGAAAAGTCGCTCGGGCGCACGGTGGCCGAGGCCGAAGCGATGGTTGCCGCTTGCCGTCAGGCAGGGGTGCAGTTCGGCACCGCCTTCATGATGCGGTTCCAGACTCAGCATCAGGCGGCGGCGAGGATGGTCCGGGACGGCCAACTGGGCAAGCCCGTCTATGCGCGCGCGCAACTTTCCTGCTGGTATCCGCCGATCCCGAATGCCTGGCGGCAGGACCCCGCCTTGGGGGGCGGCGGTTCACTGATTGACATGGGCAGCCATTGCATTGACCTGCTGGAAATGTGCTTTGGCCTCGTCAAGAGAGTCAGTTGCTTCACGCGCAATGCGGTTCAAGCGTATGCCAGCGAAGACAGCGCTGCCGTGCTGCTCGATTTCACCAACGGGGCGCTGGGCGCCGTTGATGCCTTCTTCTGCATCCAGGACCTCAGCAGCAAGAACGTGCTCGAACTCTACGGCTCCAAGGGCAGCATTCTGGCCACTGGCACCATCGGCCAGGCCAGCCAAGGCACCATGACCGCTTACCTGCAGGCCGGTGAAGCAGGGTACGAAGCTCAGCAAGCACGCGCGGCGGGCGGCGGCCTGAAGATAGCGCCCGAACCCCGGAACATGTATCGGGCGGAAATCGAAGCGTTCAGCGCGGCCTTGATTGAAGGCAAACCCAATCCCCTCACCTCGGACCTCGGCCTGCACAGCCAGAGGGTCCTCGCGGCGTGCTACGAATCCGCCCGCACTGGTCGGGTGATGGAAGTCGAAGCCACCGGCGGTTCTGCATAGCCGCAGGCCCTGCTCGCAATTCAGAGCGTTGCCTCGCCACGCGGTGAATCTGAGCCAACCGGGTAAGCATGAGCGCACCAGGCGATTCAAGTAAGGAAGGCCGTCCCGCGGAGCGCGGCAGTGACTGGGCCTGGCCGGTCGCATGGATGGTCAGCGTGTGCCTGCTGGTGGGGGCCGGAATCTATGTCTTCAAGTCCTGCCGCGACCTGCCGGTCGAGACGATTGACAAGGCCGGGGAGGCAGCGGACAAATTGGGCAAGCGTCTGGCGGAGGTTGCGGCCGCCTTCAGCCAGGGAACCATCACCACCACGTTCACCAGCTATGCGACCTCAGTCAGCGGCAGCCAGTTCCTCCAATTTGCAACCCTCTCGCAAGAGGAGCGTTTCCAACGCACCGATCAGGCGAGCACGGGATTCGGTTACATCCCCCTGCCGGACATAATCGTCGAGGCCACGGCGCCGGTGACCTATACCTACTACCTGGATTTGAACGACAAGTGGGAGTTTCAACTCAAGAACGGCGCAATTACCGTGACCGCCCCCGAGATCAAGTTCAACAAGCCTGCGGTGGACGCTTCCCGCATCACCTATGAGGTAAGGAAGGACAGCCTCATCCGCGACACGCAGTCGGCCATGGAGGGGCTCAAGCGCTCGATCACGTGGATGGCGAGCCAGAAGGCTCGTGAGAACATCGGGCTCGTGCGGGAAACCGGCAGAAAGCAGACGGAGGCTTTTGTCCGAACCTGGCTGGCAAGATCATTTGCTGACGGAAAGAACTACCCTGTAACCGTCCGGTTCAGGAATGAAACGCGAGCCGCCGAGCCCGGCCCGATCCTGAACGACCGCTGAGCACCTGTGGACCCGATCTTCGAAAAGACCCCAAAGGGCGAGGGAGAGTCTTTCCATTGCGAAGTGGTCCGTGGGGACAGCTACAATGCCGCCTGGCATTTCCATCCGGAGTTTCAGATCACCCTCGTTTTGCAGGGGCACGGTTACCGGCTGGTCGGGGACAAGATCGCGCCGCTCAGGCCCGGGGATCTGGTGCTGGTTGGCCCGAACCTGCCGCATGTCTGGCACCAGGATAGGCCCCGCACGAGATCGGATCCGGGGGTTCATGCCATTGTACTGCGCTTTGGCGAGACTTTCGCGGGCCGCGATTTCCTCGCCTTGCCGGAGATGGCGGCGGTGCGCAGACTGTTCGAGCGCGCCGCCCGCGGGCTGGCGGTCACCGGGCGCACACGCCTGGAGGTGGCGCGGCGAATGGAGAAGATGCCGCACCTGGCAGGACTGGCGCGCCTGAGCGAATTGCTGGCCATTCTCGATGTGTTGGCCCACTCCCGCGAGTTCAAGCCGATTGCCAGCACCGGTTATGCCCCCAATTTGTCAACTGAGGACCAGGAACGGATGGAACGAATCATCTCGTACATCAATGCGCACCTTGGCGAACGGATCGGCCGGGCGCAGGTCGCACGCACAGCCTCTCTGAGCCCGGGTGCTTTCAGTCGCGTCTTCAGGCTCCGCACCGGCAAGACCTTGCCGGAGTATGTCAACGAGCTGCGAGTGGGGCGCGCCTGCCGCCTCCTGGCGGACGAACGCTCTAAAGTGATAGACATCGCCCTGGAGTGCGGCTTCTCGAACCTCGCCAATTTCAACCGGCGCTTCCGCCAGATCACCCGAGTATCGCCCCGCGGTTACCGCCGGTTGTTGCATCAGAGCGCGGCTCCGGCGCATGCCCTCTGATCAGACCCAAGGGCCCGTGACCCGTGGGTCAGATCTTTGGCTCCCATCCCTTCCTGTAAACCCGTCCCCAGAGTGAGGTCACGGCGGGGTCCTCGTTAAGCAGTTTGCAGGACTTGGGGTCGAAGTCCACGGTCCGGCCGCTGCGCCAGGCGATGTTGCCCAGGTGACACATCAGCGCGCTCTTCTGGCCTTCTTCGATGTCAGCCTTGAGTGGTTTGCCGTTCGTTATGGCATCCACAAAGTTGGCGAAATGGAGTGAGTCAAATTGGAAAAGCTGCTTTTGCTTGCCGTCAATCTCGCGGATGACCTTGTTCTTGAGGTCATAGAAGATCGCCTGGGTGCCGGTGATGACCATTGTCCCGTTATCGCCGTAGAAGAGGACGCCAAACCCGCTGCCTTCGAACCCGCGTGGCGCGCAACTCTGGCCCTCCCAGGAGATTCCCTTCTGCCCGTAGTCGTAGGTGGCGATGCAGGTGTCAGGCATCTCCCAGTCGTCCTGATGGAAATAGCGATTGCCGCCGCAGGTGATGCGTTTGGCGAGATCCAGTTCCAAACCCCAAAGCGCGAGATCAATGGCGTGGACGCCGTTGCCGCCGAGCTCGGCCGTGCCCCAATGCCAGAACCAGTGCCAGTTGTAATGGATGACGTTGTCCATGAAAGGCCGCTCCGGAGCCGGGCCCTGCCACAGCGAGTAGTCGAGCCAGTCCGGGACGGGTGCGGGCTTGCCACGGCCAATGGGCGCGCGGCGATTGGCGTACCAGCAACGGGCGAAATGCGCCTTGCCAATCTCGCCCGCCTTCAATCCATTGATTGCCTCGACCACCCAGGGCCAACTGCGCCGCTGATTGCCCAATTGCATCACCCGTTTGTGCTTGCGGGCAGCGGCCACAACCATTGCGCATTCCGCGGCGTTGTGACTGCCTGGCTTCTCCAAATACACGTGCTTGCCGGCCGCGCAAGCGAGAATCGCCGCCGGCGTGTGCCAATGGTCCGGCATG
>Ga0172371_10012875_pt1 | contig 10950 bp, 24 predicted proteins | sample Lak12m_FD_114543 | JGI IMG/M metagenome (GOLD analysis project Ga0172371, IMG submission 114543) | Freshwater microbial communities from Kabuno Bay, South-Kivu, Congo - kab_022012_12m | ecosystem: Environmental > Aquatic > Freshwater > Lake | place: Democratic Republic of the Congo: South-Kivu... | reverse complement strand
TCAGCGACAATAATCATAAATATTTTTATAGCCGTTTATTGGTATGGGCGATTATCCGAAAGGGTAGATACTTTACATTCGGTTATTATAACCAATGTAGAAGCTAAAACAAAATGAAAGAGAGCAAGGAAGAAACAATTAAGCGCTTGGCATACGTTATCTGGCAGGACAGAACACGGCGTGGGGAATTTGACGCAGACAACAGCGAGCAAAATTATTTCAGGGCGAAGCAGGTGCTTTACCCCGATGAGATGACGATAGAGGATATAGAAAAACTTTAGGAGGTGTCTATGCAGTTTCTATTTGGTTTAATTTTGGGTTTGATTCTGGGCGGTGCTGGTATGCTGATATGGCTTAAAGTATTTGGCGGTCTAAAAAAGTAAGGTAAACAATGTGGCAAGGATTGTTGCTTAAGGTTGGTCGCTGGCTTGGACATTGGTTGATTTATGTTGCCTTAACCGCCTTGGTTGGTTGGTCGGTTTACGTTGCGGTGATACGCCCCCATACGAAGCCTACCCCCACTACAAGCGAAAAGGCTGAAACTATTGTTCATAATAATTATGATTGTAAGGGTTTGTTTGTAATAGGCTGTGGAGGCAAAAAGAAATGAAGAAAAGAAAACCGTGCAGATGATAATTATAGTTCTCTCTTTTATTAGTGCTATTTTGTATCGTTTGGGTGGAGAATTTAAAACTCTTTACAGAGATTTAGGTTGCTCTTTAGTAACCTCTACCGCTATCCAAATACTCGCTAATGATTTTACCCTCAAGTTTATTCTCGCCAATTTTATCTCTATGGGGCTACTTTACGGTTCGCTAACCACTTACTGCAAAATTAAGGGACAAGAGGCTCGCTGGTATAACTGGCTATGCACAGGGTTACTATACAGCCTTTCTGCCTTTCCCGTTTGTGTGGTAAGTGGTTTATGGTTTGGTTTATTGTGCAGGACATTTGTCCTATCTGCTTCTGTTATGTTTATAAGTGAAATGTCCGATAGCGTATGGGTTGAAGAATGTGGAAGGGGAGGACTTTTAGTTTTAACTTTACCTTTGCTATGGGTATAAAAGACCATATTTTGATAAATTATGCCAATTCTTCCCAATGGAGTTATGAATGACACCTAAAATTCTTCCCATTAAAAAACACCCTTGCTTTAAAAAATATAATTGCACAGGAAAATTAAGAGTAGATGTAAATACCCACAACGGAGAGATTGCCGAGATAATCCTTCTTCCCGAAAAAGGTGGTTGTGAACCAAACCTTCAACTCATAGGTAGGCTTTTAACAGCTATGATTGAGTGTAACATAGACATAAACTACATACTTACTCTTTTAGAGAAGAACAAAACCTGCCCTGCACCCGTAATGAGAATGAACAGGGAAAAACTTCCAAGAGAGGAATGTGGCATAGGTGGTTGTTCAAAGATTATCTTGGAGGCGATTAAGGAGAAACAATGCAATATCTCAACAAAAGTTTCACAGTAGCAATGACAGGCAAGGATTACGAAAATAACTTTGATAGGATTTTTCGTAAAAGCAAAAATGAAGAAAATGACACTAGCGATAGGGAACGAAAACCAGAGGAAAAGAATACAGAAGATTGATACAGCCTACCATATAATCAACAGGTTAAATGACCCTTCTAAGAAGGCTTTAGAGGCGGTTGATAAGATATTGTCCTGTAAGAAGAACCCACCCTGTCCAAGCCACCCCTATAATTGCCCCCTAAAAACGCTTACTTGACTTCTTTCCGCTAATATGGTATATCCTATTACAACAAATAAGCAATGAAAAACTATTTTAAAATAATGCTTGACAAACTACCTCCTGTAATATATCCTACCCATAAGGTAACAAGATATATTTATAGGGGGTATTGTGTATCTACAATATACAGATAAAAAAAATACAAACATTTTTTCGTCTGTATATTGTTATCACCTTGGGAACACACCTATAATTTATATCTCTACACCTTGGCGTAAGTAACTTGTCTTTACGACATTTTGCTTACGCCTTTTTTATTTCCTCGGGTGGAGGAAAGTCAAAAAAGGGTGGAGGTGTGTATGAGAGTGAAGGTGAACGAGAAGGTTAAGATAGTTGCTAAGCCTTGTTTCTACTTCGGCAGGACTGGAATTGTTACCCAAGTTTTTCCTCGCAAAGATTATCTGCTACGGAATGGCGTTCTAATCGGAAACAAACTTCAATACTTCGCAGATTGCGAATTAGTGAGGTCAAATGAAAAATATTGACCCTAATATTTACCATTCTTACGAACACTTAGACACGGAAGAAGATAGGAGAACGGAAATGATTTCTGCTTTAATAGTTTTAGCACCCTTGTTTTTGTTTGTCGGACTGTTGGTTGTTTGTATCATTATGGCGGTGCTGAATGGATAAGAATAAAAATTCTTTGGTTGACGCTTTAGACTTAGACGAGAAGCATGCAAAAGAAAAACGGAAAAGGGATTACGAAGATTTAATGGCTGATTTAATGGAGGACTAAATGGAAGAATTAAATAACCTACTAAAAGCTATCGAAGAATTTTCCAACACCGCCCTTAAAGCCTTTGACGACATTAAAAAGATTTCTTACAAACAAGGTTATCGTGAAGGTTATAACGCAAAGGCAAAAGAGGTTGAGGAAAAATTAGATGAAGAATTGAGGCTAATGGAACAAGAACACAAAAGCGAGGAAGTATGCTTGCAAAACTAATTGACGATTATTTACTTAAACAACAGGAAGAACGTTCCAAAAAGGAACGCTCTGGTATGTGGTCGCCATCTTCTTTTGGTCGGTGTTACCGCTATCAGTTTTGGAACAGAAAAAATGAACCACAAACAAATCCTCCTGACATTCGTTCACTTAGGATTTTTTCTTGCGGTCATTTATTCCACGATTTTGTGCAGGGATTTTTACCAGAGAAACAAACAGAGGTTGAGGTCAATTACGAGGACATTCACGGCTTTGCAGATGTGGTTACTGCTGATTGTGTCTATGACATAAAATCTATACACAGCAAAGGTTTTTTCTATTTAGAGAAAGAGGATATTAAGGTCGGTAAGAGAAACAATTGGCTTCAAGTTGCAACCTATGCAATAGCCCTAAATAAGCCGAAAATCTGCCTTTGTTTTGTAAGCAAAGATGACCTCCTAATCAACGAGTATGTTGACCACACCGAGAAGTGGATTGAAGAAGTTAAGAAAGAACTTTTACCCTTACGAGAGGCCTGGCAGGGAAATAGCCTCCCCCCTGCCTTGCCTCGTTCCTATGGTTCTAAAAAATTTGGCGACAGGGAGTGCGACAAGTATTGTGCGTATAAAAATAAGTGCTATGAAATGGAAAAATATGTCAAGGGTAAGTGATTGGATTAAAGAAAACCAAGGGAAATATTTTTGTCGGTGTGGGTGTGGTGAACCAATAAAAATTCTATTCCACCATCACTTTGTTTCTAGGGGTATTCCTCAATATGTAAAAGGACATTGCAACAAAAAAGAAAATCATCCAATGTTTAAAGGGGGGCTACCAAGGTGCAGAGTGTGTGGTGTGAAATTATCAAGTTATGGTTTGGTGTATTGTAGAAAATGTATGGGGATGGTATATAGTGGAAAAAATTCTTGGAACTATGGGGGTGATAAGTGTGTTTTGTGTGGAGATAAAAGAGAAGAAAATTCAAATAGACTTTTATGTAAATATCATCTTTCTGCTCATTACTATTGGAAAAATTATTTAAAGCGTAATGGATTAAATGTTTCTAAAAAATATAGAAAAGAATTGGTGATTATGTATGGATTTTTTTTAAAAACAAGGGAGGTTCTAAATGAAAGTAGAGGTAATTTTAAAGGAAATGAGGTCAGATGCTTGTCAGGAAATAGTTAAAGAATTATCAGGAATTATTGAAAAGTTGCAGCAGAAAAAAATTCAATATAAGCAAGGAATGGTAGAAATTACAGGGTGTAAGCATATCATACAAAGCATTGCATTAGACTGGACTTTCAATGGTAAAAAAGAACAGATTAAAAAACTTACAAAAAAATGAACATCAACCAAGTGCTTGAGCAAGCCCCTGCAATTATCTCCCAAAGAGCCGAAGAAGAATTGAAACTCTACGAGCAGAAAATTTTCCTTGAAGAAAATTACAAAAGATTATGGGCGAAGAAGTTTTTAGAAATGAAAGCTGCTGGCGGTAAGTCTTTAGACCAGATTAAGGCTGAACTTGAGAACGAACCAGAACTTACAGCTATTAAAGACAAAGAACTTTTAACCGAGATAAGTTATAAGTCTATGAGGATTAAGCGAGAGAGAGCGCAGAATATGTTTGAGAGTGCAAAGTGCCAAGGTTATATCCGAAAGGCGGAAATTAAAAATCTTAACGACACAATACAAGAGTAAGGAGGTTCTATGAATTGTCCTGAATGTGGTGGCGCTCTAAGGGAAAGAAAAGGTAGCAATGGTAATTTTTACGGTTGTTCTAATTACCCTAAATGCAAATATACTCAATCTATGGAAAGTGGTGTTGATAAGTTTATTAAAAAACAAAATCAGCAAACAGCACATCCACTAGAAAATTTAGCCGCAAAACAAATTCAAGAAGAAGGAAAAATCGGTTTGGCAATAGACAGGGCTGTTGAGTATTGCGAACACACTCACAACACAGACGCACCCATAGAAACCAGAAAAGCAGAGATAAAAGATATGGCAGAGTTTTTCTTTTATTTACCAGACCAGCTTAAAGACCATTCGGAAAACTTGGATGAAGAAATCTAAAAAATCAGCAAAGTCAATCTACAAGAAGTTATACAACGAGTGCTGGAAACTTATGTCGTTGTGGGTTAGGACAAGGGAAGCATCATCTTCGGGCTATGTCAACTGTGTATCTTGTGGCAAATTAGACCACTACAAGAATATGCAAGCAGGTCACTACTTCCACGGAAAACTAGATTTTGACGGAATAAACATCAATGTCCAATGCCCACAATGCAATAAGTGGAAATCGGGAAATTTAGCCTATTATACGCAATATCTTCTTGGGCGATATGGACAAAAGGCTATGAAAGATTTGTTTTTAAGGTCAAATAATTTTAAGAAATATTCCCTTGAAGAATTGGAAGAAATCAAGAAGTCTTTAACGGAAGAACTTAAACCAAAAGAACTATGTTTGTAGGAAAAAAAGGAACTTTATTTTGTGATTGCGGAAGGATTTTAGAAAATAAAAATGGGGTAATGGTTTGTCCTCGGTGCAAGGGAAAAATCACAAAGGAAACGAGGGAAAAGATAGGCAGGTATGGTGGTTTTTCAACAAACATAAAAGGAAATAATGGATAGCGTAAAGATAGGCGAGAATATAGAACTAATTTGTGGCGACTGCCTTGAGTATATGAAAACTATGCCGGACAAGAGCGTGGATTTGGTGCTGACAGACCCGCCGTATGGATTAAATTTTCCATATGACAACTATCAGGATACACGAGACAACTTAAAGGTTTTAATTAGTAAATTTATACCAGAATGTTTAAGGATTTCTGGTCGTATTTACATATTGTGTGGACCAACACAAATTGGATTATATCCTCAAGCTGATTGGGTTATGATTGTTGTTTGGAATACGACGGGTAGTTTTGGAAAATATGGTTACAACCAATGGACTCCCGTATTGTGTTATGGTAAAGATGCTAAGGGTTTTGGAAACATAAATGGTATTACAAAATCTGATGTGTTAAGAATTTCTGGGGGTGGTGGTGTTGGTTTTAGACGAAGCGAGAAAGGACATCCTTGCCCAAAACCGATTACGATTATGGAAATTTTGGTTAAAAGGTTGACAACAGAGAACGAAAGAATATTGGATTGTTTTGCTGGTTCCGGCACAACCGGCGTTGCCTGCGCTCAATTAGGCAGGAAGTTTATCGGGATAGAGATACACAAGCCTTATTTTGATATAGCGGTTAAGAAGATAGAAAACGAAGTGGCACAATATAAATTGTTTTAACAAAAGGAGCAGTGGGTATGGCTTATAGAAATATTGTTTATGCTAAGTTAGAAAAAAGGCTCTTTTCTGATTATCGCTGGTATATGATGAGCGAAGAAGCACAGCTCAATTATATCCGTTTTATCCTTTTTGCCTCCGAAACTTACAACAAAATACCCAAAAATTTAGAGGCTATTAAGAGGGCATTTAAAACCAATCAAGAATTAAAAACCATAGAGAAAACCATCGCAGAGATAAAACAAAACTTCCCGAAGTTCAAGGAAAATAAGCACTTTTACTACTTTAACGGCTTTGAGGAAAAGACCAACTGGATTGACAAAAAGGAACGCCGTAGCAACTCCCAAGCAATTGCCCAGCAAGCTACAGATAAAGAAGAAGACAAAGATAAAGAAGAAGATAAAGATAAAGAAGAAGAGAATAGAAGAATAGAGGATATACTATCCGACCTAAATTCCCTCTTAAAGACTTCTTTTAAACCCAACGATAAAACAAAAGGGCTCATTCGTGCTCGGTTCAAGGATGGGTTCACTGTGGAAAATTTTAAGAGCGTGCATCGCACAAAATTTTCCGAATGGGGTTCGGATGAAAAGATGAGGCAATATCTCCGACCCATTACTCTTTATGGCACAAAGTTTGAAAGCTATCTTAATCAAAAAGCAGGACAAGCAAGGGAGCGCAAATCAGAATGGCTATAAATGAAAAAATTGCCCACGTTTCTGATGTCTTTAAAAGCCATTACGATAATATACTTTCCCGGTTTAATCAACCTAAGGAGTTGTCTATCGATTTCTTGCCTGATTTAGATAAAAAGATTTGGGGTTTAAAGAAACGCAAATTAGTTATTGTCGGTGGCAGGCCGAGCCAGGGTAAAAGCGATTTCCTTTTGCAATTAGGCTGGGCTTTTGCAAGGCAAAGTAAGGTTGTGTATTTTTTCAGCTTTGAGATGAGCAAGGAAGTTTGCGTTGAAAGGTTGTTTAATGCTGGCATGGAGATAGACAACTGGGAAACTCTTACTGGTTTGGTTTCTCAAAGGGTAAATAGCGAGGACTACAACACAAGATTAAATAAATTTTATGGCGAACTTAAAGATTCTAAGTTTATTCTTATCGAGAGTATCGGCCGGACACTACCAGACTTAGATAAAATATTAACTATGTTACCCGGAATGAAGCCAGATGTTGTTATTATAGATTATGGAAATTTAGTCGATGATGCCGGCTTTAGGTCAAGGAAGGAGGGGCTTGATAATTACATAAAGGGTTTCCGCGCTTTAGCTATACACAACGATTTCTGCGCCATCATGGGTGCACAGATAAACAGGTCAACTCACGAGGGGGGGAAGATAAAAGAACCAGAGATTTGGCAACTTAAAGAAACTGGCGAATTGGAACAAGTCGCGGATATGATTTTTCTTTTACATTGGCAATACTTCTATGACAGGGATGAAGCCATTAAGAACGATTATATAATCAATATAGCGAAAAACAGGGATGGAAGGACGGCGAAAAAGAAAATATATTTTTATCCGCAATGGTGCAAGTTTGCTGATAGGGAAGAAGAAAAGGGGGTGCCGCGTGAAGATTACACTCAAAAATATTGAAAATCATTTAGCGTCATTGGATGAGAATGGTTCCCGAGAAAAAGCTATCGGGGATTGGATAGAGTTTATCGCTGGGATGATAACTCATTATAACCAAGAGATTATTGAAGCTAAAAAAGATAAAGACTTTTTTGAAGGGTTATACAAAACTCAATTCGCTGATAACGACAATCGGGGGATGGTGAATGATATATTACATCAAATTTGTGAGAATGAGTTTAATTGTATGAAAAAAATCAAGGAGTATAAGGAACTTTTAGAAATGGTGGCTAGTTTGAGTAAAGAAAAGGCGATTAAGTAAGGAGGTCTATGATTACCAAACTCACAAAAGAGCAAGAGAAACAAATCCCAAAGTATATTGAAAAATGGGTAAAGCAGGCATCTGCTCCAATGAACCACAAAAGGGCTATAGAGTATACAAGAAAACTTTATAAAGCTATGGGCGAAGAAGAACCAATTATCATTTTTGGATTTTCTCCAATGAATACCGCTTTATTATGTGCTTTATTTTTTGAATTGGTAAAAGATAAGAAGAAATTTAGCCAGCTTCATTCACAGCTTCGCTCACAGCTTCACTCGCAGCTTTACTCACAGCTTCACTCACAGCTTCACTCACAGCTTTACTCACAGCTTTACTCACAGCTTTACTCACAGCTTGGCTCACAGCTTGGCTCACAGCTTTACTCACAGCTTGGCTCACAGCTTCACTCACAGCTTGACTCACAGCTTCGCTCACAGCTTCACTCGCAGCTTTACTCACAGCTTGACTCACAGCTTCACTCACAGCTTTACTCACAGCTTTACTCACAGCTTTACTCACAGCTTTACTCGCAGCTTTACTCACAGCTTGACTCACAGCTTCACTCACAGCTTGACTCACAGCTTCGCTCACAGCTTAAAAATATAAATCAACATTGGTATCTTGGTTTATGGTGGTTAGCTTGGTGTGGTTGGTATGAATATGGAAAATTTATTGGGGTTGAATTTGATAATGAAAAATATGATTTATTTATGAATTTTAATAGTGAAGTAAATTTTATAATTCCATACAAAGGGATAGCGTTTATCAGCGAAAAACCGACTGAAATACATTGGAAAAACTCACAACTCCACAACGAGAAAGGCTTGGCTGTTAAATATAGCGATAATTACGGTTTGTTTATGCTTAACGGGATTAAAGTTCCTCAATGGCTGGTTGAAACCCCTTCCGAAAAAATAGACCCAACACTTGCGCTTAAAGAAGAAAACACAGATGTCCAGCGAGAGATTATCCGTAAGGTCGGGGCAGAAAGAATGTTAAAGGCTTGTGATGCCAAAGCCCTTGATAATTGGGATGACCCACGAACAGGGTTTAATTATCAACTTATGGAAATGAACATAGGGCAGAACATAAGACGCAAGTATCTTTACTTTAAGCACGCTTCATTGCCAGATATTGTATATGCTAAACCTATACCGCCAGAGACGCAGAAATCACTTCACGCAAGGGCATGGATATTGTCAATGATAGAAAGGGAAGAATTAAAAAATATAACAATAGACAGGGAGGCTGAATTGATAGCCAACCTGCCAAATTTCGTAAGTTAAGGAGGGGCTATGGAAAAGATTTACGCTCAGCAAGGAGATTTAATTCTTAATGAAACAAACAAAGTCCCAACATCAGCGAAGAAGATTACATTAGACAACAAGGTTTTAACTTTACTGCGTGGGGAAGGTGTAAACACGCACGACTTAATGGTTGATGAGTTATCAGATGTAGAAGTTTTCCAAGATGGAGAAACTCTTTACTTAAAGACAAGAAAGAAAGTAAATCTAGTCCATCAGGAACACGGCACGCAAACCTTAGAACCGAACAAGATTTACAAAAGGATAATTGAAAGAGAATTTGATTATAATGAAATGGAAGCAAGGAATGTCCGTGATTGACAATGTGGATATAGGGGCAAGGTTCAACATAAGTTGTTTTAATTATTAACCGCCGTTGAAGGAAGAAGGGATGAATGAATTATTTAGACTTATTCTCCGGCATAGGAGGTTTCGCATTAGGTATACAACAGGCAGGAGTGAAAGTTGATAAACATTATTTTTCAGAGATAGACAAATATGCCACAACAATCTATAAAAAACACTTTCCAGATGCAGTTGAACTTGGCGACATCACAAGAATCACAGGAGAAGGACTGCCGAGAATTAACCTTATTACTTTCGGTTTCCCTTGCCAGGATTTATCAATCGCTGGAAAAAGAGCAGGGCTTGGCGGCGCAAGAAGCGGTTTGTTCTTTGAGGCGACACGGCTTATTCGTAAACTGCAACCCTCTGTTTTTGTCTTTGAGAACGTCAAAGGACTTCTTACAAGCAACGAAGGAAAAGACTTTGAAATCGTATTGCGAGAGATTGCCGACATTGGGTTATATGAGTGCGAATGGCAACTGCTTAATACTTCTTGGTTTCTACCCCAAAATAGAGAGCGGATATACTTTATCGGACATTTTGGAGAAGGAAGTGGACAAAAAGTATTTCCTATCGGAGAAGTCAATCAAGAAGTTACAGGAATACAACGAGAGGCAGCAAAAGAACGGCAGGGGTTTCAGGGCAGAATTTACAACAGAGAACGAGATAAAGTCAGCCTTAAAAATAGGGGGGGGTGTAAAGACGATTTGATAATGGTTCAGGGGGGGGGTATTGCGTAGGGGAGAATATGGAACAGGTATTAAAGAAGAAAAAAGTTTTACACTTGACGGAACGTGCGGAAGGGATTTATTGATATGCTCAAACAAAAAGGATTTATAAATAAAGATTCACAAGGCCAAAGAGTTTATTCTCCTGAAGGAGATTCTGCCCAGCTTACTTCGCAAGGGGGGGGGTGGGGAGCAAAAACAGGATTATATATGTTTAATAAAAATATAAGACGGCTTACCCCAACCGAATGTGAACGCCTGCAAGGTTTCCCTGATAACTGGACAGAGGGAATATCTGAAACGCAAAGATATAAATGCCTTGGCAATGCCGTAAGTGTGCCGGTAGTTAAGGAAGTGTTTATGAGATTATTTAACCGCCCCTAACTTTGGAGGTGTTGAATGAGGGAAATTAAATTTAGAGTAAAGTAGGAGGCACGCTATGGATGAGAAGCACGTCTGCTCGTTAGAACTTTCTAAGGAATTAAAAGCTAATGGGTATAAGCAGGAAGGAGAATTTTGGTATTGTAATTATTTCGATTGCGAATATCGTTTAGGCAAAAGTATGCCCTGTCTTTACGAGAATAATAAATTTAGAATTTCATTCGGCAAGCCATTTGTAGAAGAATGGTATGAAGATAAAAGATTTGATTGTTTTGTCGCCCCTCTCGCCAGCGAACTATTGGAG
>Ga0172371_10012873_pt1 | contig 10952 bp, 9 predicted proteins | sample Lak12m_FD_114543 | JGI IMG/M metagenome (GOLD analysis project Ga0172371, IMG submission 114543) | Freshwater microbial communities from Kabuno Bay, South-Kivu, Congo - kab_022012_12m | ecosystem: Environmental > Aquatic > Freshwater > Lake | place: Democratic Republic of the Congo: South-Kivu... | reverse complement strand
GGGACCGGGCATGCCGTCGGCGTGTCGTCCGGCACCGATGCCCTGTTGGCAGCCCTGATGGCGCTGCAGATCGGGCGAGGGGACGCCGTAATCACAACGCCGTACTCTTTCTTCGCCACTGCCGGCTGCATAGCGCGGCTGGACGCAACGCCGGTCTTTGTCGATATCGATCCTGTCACTTTCAATATCAGTCCGGAGGCAGTGCGGCAGCTGCTGAAACATCGGGGCGGCCGGCTGGCCGGCCTCAAGCCCAGGGTACTGATGCCCGTACACCTCTTCGGCCAGAGTGCGGACATGAGCGCGCTGCTGGAAATAGCGAATGATTTCAACCTTGCCGTCGTTGAAGACGCGGCACAGGCGATAGGGGTCGAATACCGGCTTGGCGGCAGCGTGCGCAAAGCAGGCAGCATGGGGCGCATGGGCTGTTTCAGCTTCTTTCCCTCCAAGAATCTCGGCGGTTTCGGGGACGGCGGGATGGTGACTACCGACGATCCTGTGCTGGCCGATGTCCTGCGTCGCCTTCGGAACCACGGCATGCATCCCAAGTACCACCACGGAATGATAGGAGGCAATTTCCGCCTCGACGCCCTGCAGGCCGCGGTGCTCGATGTGAAACTGGATCATCTTGAGGCATGGCACGAGGCGCGCCGCCACAATGCGGCGAGGTACAATTCGGCCTTCGAGGGCACCGCAGTGCAGCCTCCGCAGGCGGTCCACTCCGGTCAGGGACTCAGGAACCACCACATCTATAACCAGTATGTCGTCAGGGTTCCCGGCCGCGATGCCGTCCGGAAGGCGCTGGAACAGGCCGGGATCGGGCACGAGGTCTACTACCCTGTGCCGCTGCATCTCCAGGAGTGCTTCCGTCCGCTCGGATACAAGCCGGGTGACATGCCGGAAAGCGAGAAGGCAGCGGCAGAGACCCTGGCGTTGCCGATCTATCCCGAATTGACGGCCGAGATGCAAAACTATGTTGCGCAAACTTTGACAGCCGCGGTATCAGCCGCGGGCTGAGGGAGAGCGAGGGCAAGATGCCGAATACGGTGCTCATAGGTGCGCAGTGGGGGGACGAGGGGAAAGGCAAGATAATCGACGTTCTTGCCGCGGAAGCTGACATGGTCGTCCGCTTCCAGGGTGGGAACAACGCCGGCCACACTGTGAAGGTGGGTGACGAGAAGTATGTCCTGCACCTCATACCTTCCGGGATCCTCCATAAGAAACAGTGCTGTGTTATCGGCAACGGCCTTGTCGTCGACCCTATGGCGCTTGTCGGCGAGATTACCGAGCTGGAGCAGCGTGGTATTGACCTGCGTGGCAGACTGTTCATCAGCGACAGGTGCCAGGTGGTTTTCCCGCAGCACCGCATACTGGACGAGGGCCGCGAGGCCGCCGGCACAGGTGAGAAGATCGGGACTACCAAACGCGGAATCGGCCCGGCCTATGGCAGCAAGATCCTCCGGTTCGGCGTGCGGATGGGTGACCTCGTGAGCGAGGATTCGACCAGTCTCATCTCGCAACGTCTCGACGAGATGGATGGTCAGATCCGGGCTCTGAACGGGACGCCTCCAGACAGGGCAAAAGTGCTCAAGGAATATCGTGAGGTCGCCGCACGGCTTGCCCAGTATGTCGCCGACACGATTCCAATGGTCAGTGCCGCGGTGAAGAAGGGCCAGTCGATACTCTTTGAAGGGGCGCAGGGAACGATGCTCGACGTTGATTTCGGCACGTATCCTTTCGTGACTTCATCCAATACCACGGCGGGTGGCGCATGCACCGGCAGCGGGCTGCCGCCCAACAAGGTGGATCGAGTTGTTGGCGTCATCAAGGCTTACACCACCCGTGTCGGGGAAGGGCCTTTCCCGACCGAGCTCAAGGATGAGACAGGCCGACTGCTCGGCCAGGTTGGCGCGGAGTTCGGGGCGACAACCGGACGGCCACGGCGCTGCGGCTGGTTCGACGCAGTGGTTGCGCGCTATTCCGCCATGATAAACGGATTCGACTACCTTGCCGTGACGAAACTCGACGTTCTGGACACGCTGAAGACCATACGCATCTGTGTTGCCTACGAACATGCCGGGAAACGTTACGAGACTGTCCCGGGCCGCGCTGAAGTGCTGGCCGGGTGCCGCCCCGTTTACGAGGACATGGAAGGGTGGCAGACGCCGACATCTTCGATTACCCGTTACCAGGACCTGCCGGAACGTGCGAAACGCTATGTCCAGCGTGTCTGCGACCTGACCGGCGCTCCGCTCGGCATCCTGTCGGTGGGGGCCAAACGTGAAAGCACACTGCGCGTGGCGCTCTGAGTCGGTCTGAAGGAATGGCGTGAAATCAACCAGCACAGAGGTCCCGGTTCACGTTGCCGTCATCATGGACGGCAACGGGCGTTGGGCAAAAGAACGCGGGCTCTCAAGGATCAAGGGGCACGAGGAAGGCGCCAATTCGGTGCGCGCCGTGTTGCGGGCAAGCCGCGATGCCGGCGTGAAGTACCTCACCCTCTATGCTTTCAGCGTCGAGAACTGGGTGCGGCCGAAGGCCGAGGTGAATGCCCTGATGTCGTTGCTCGTGAGGTTCCTCCGCAACAACGAGCACGAATTGCACGAAAACAAGGTGCGACTCCGGATGACCGGCCGGATGGCCGATCTCCCGGACGAGGTCCGGAAAGAGCTCAACCGCGTGATGGAAACCACCCTCCAGTATGATCGGCAGTTGATCCTTGCGCTCAGCTACGGCGGGCGAGTGGAACTCACTGATGCCGTGAGGAAGATAGCCGGGCAGGTGAAGGCGGGCAGCCTGCAGCCGGGCGATATTTCCGAGGAAACCATAGGGAAGAACCTGTACCTGCCCGATGTTCCTGATCCTGACCTGTTGATACGGACAAGCGGCGAAATGCGGCTCAGCAATTTCCTTCTGTGGGAAGTGTCGTATACGGAATTCTACGTGACGCCGGTCATGTGGCCGGCTTTCCGCGAGGAGCAGTTTGCAGAGGCGATACGCGAATACGGGCGCCGGCACAGGCGTTTCGGGAATATCGAATAGCAGGAGGATTGCTTGCTCAGGGAACGTATGATCTACGGTTCGCTTCTCGGACTGGCTTTCATCATGGTGGCAGTCTACCTGCCGTCAGTCTGGATCTGGCCGATCCTCCTGGTGGTTGCCACGCTGGCGCAGCTCGAGTTCTACGCCATGGTGAACATGAGCGGCATCCCGGCGTTCCGCATCCTCGGGGTAGCGTGCGGGGTGGCCCTGATTTCCGTGACTTTCTACGGTATCACCATACCCGGTGCCGTCGAGAATCTGTATTTCTGGGAGCAGTTTGTGCTCCTCTGTTCGTTGATCGCGGTGTTCATCCGCCAGTTTCCGCAGAAGAACAATCCCAGGCCCCTTGAAACGATTGCCTGCACGGTGTTCGGCGTATGCTATGTGCCGTTTCTCCTGAACTTCTTCACCCGCCTGATGTTCGAGTGGGATTGCGGCGCGGCGGAGGAACACCTGGGCCCCACGGGACGAACGCTTCTCCTGTATGCCGTTGTTGTGGTCAAGATGACCGACGTCGGCGCGTTGTTCATCGGGCGCGCCATCGGCCGGCACAAGCTGTTTCCGCGCCTCTCGCCCGGGAAGACGTGGGAGGGACTGGTGGGGGGGCTCATCATCACCACCATCACTTCGCTGTGTTTCTGGTATTTCGGGGGTGGCACGCTGGGACGCATCCCATTCACCGTCACGGACGCGGTGTTGCTTGCCATTCTCCTCGGATTGTCCGGTGTTATCGGGGACCTGTTTGAGTCACTGCTGAAGCGGGCTGCCGGCCTGAAAGACTCCAGCCATGTGGTCCCGGGCATAGGCGGCATCCTTGACGTGCTCGACAGTCTTCTGTTCGGCGCGCCCGTTCTTTACCTGTACCTGAGGTTCTTTGTCGTATGAAGCGTGTAGTCATCCTGGGCAGTACCGGCTCCATCGGGGAGAGTGCCCTGCAGGTAGTGCGTGCGCTGCCGGGCAGGTTCGCAATAACCGGTCTTGCCGCTGCCTCCAACTACCGGAAACTGCTGAAGCAGGCCGCCGAATTCGGGGTACGCCAGGTTGCCGTTGTCGACAGGGCCGCGGCACAGGCCTGCCGGAAAGCGGCACCGCGCGGTATCACTGTTCTTTCCGGCGAAGATGGCCTTGAGACTCTTGCCTCGGCGAGCGCGGATATCGTCCTGTGCTCGGTGGTAGGCCTGGCCGGACTCCGTCCTGTGATCGCCGCGGCGCGCGCCGGGAGGGACATTGCCCTTGCCACCAAGGAAGTCCTGGTTGCGGCCGGCGAGATTGTCCGGCCAATGTGCGCGAGGTCGGGAGCGCGGCTTCTCCCGGTTGACAGCGAGCACAGCGCCATATTCCAGTGCCTGGTGGGAGCCGGGGAGCGACGGGTTGGGGCCGCCGACATCCCTGTGAAGGAGATACGCAGGCTGATCCTGACGGCATCAGGCGGGCCGTTCGGCAACCGTCCCGGAGTCGACCTGAAACGCGTGACCGTCCACGAGGCGCTGCGACACCCGCGCTGGACAATGGGCAGGAAGGTGACGGTCGACTCGGCCACCCTCATGAACAAGGGCCTGGAGGTGATCGAGGCGAGGTGGTTGTTCGGTGTCCCGATCGACCGGATTGACCTTGTGGTTCACCCGGAAAGCATAGTGCATTCGATGGTGGAATTTGTTGATGGCAGCATACTCGCGCAGATGAGCGTCCCTGACATGCGTTTCGCCATCCAGTACGCGCTCACTTGCCCGGAACACGCCGCAAGCGGACTTCCCGCGCTTGACCTGGCCCGCATCGGGAAGCTGCATTTCAGGGAACCGAATCTGCGGCGGTTTCCGTGCCTGCGGCTTTCACGCGAGGCGGCGGAAACTGGCGGAACAATGCCGGCTGTTTTGAACGGTGCAAACGAAGTGGCCGTGAGGCTCTTCCTCGAGGGGCGGGTGAAGTTCCCTGGCATATGGCACACCGTGGAACACGTCATGCAGCGGCATGCGCCGAAGATGAAGCCGGCACTCGGCGACATTGTAGAGGCGGACAAATGGAGCCGCGCAACTGCGCTGGCGTTCAGTCGAAAACGAAAGACGGGTCTATGATGGCTTTCCTTGCCAGTGTGGTATACGGCGTTGCGGTGGTAATCCTGCTGGGCGTTTCCATTTTTGTCCATGAGCTGGGCCATTTCCTGGCAGCGCTCTGGACGGGCATGGCTGTCGACACATTCTCAATCGGCTTCGGCCCTTCCATCTGGAAGAAGAAAGTCAGGGGTGTCACCTACAAGATCGGGTGGATTCCATTCGGCGGGTACGTCGCCCTGCCGCAGCTCGATCCTGCCGGGATGGCCGTCATCCAGGGACAGGAAAAGGACGGCCACACCACGACGTCAAGGCTGCCGCAGGTTTCTCCGTGGGCAAAAATACTTGTTGTCGTGGCCGGCCCGATAGGGAACATCCTGCTGGCCATAGGCCTTGCCTGGGTAGTCTATTTTGCGCCGCGGCCGCCGGCGTCGGACGACGAGGGCAAGCCGATTGTTGGTGTGGTCGAAGCCGACAGCGAGGCAGCCCGGCAGGGAATCGTGGCCGGGGACGAGATCGTTGCGGCGAACAACAAACCCGTCAACTCATGGTATCAGCTGGCCGTGGAATGCACGCTGACGCGCGGCCACAGGACTGATATTGACCTGATTCTCCGCGCGCGGGATGGCCTGGAGCGGACGGTGACGGTACCGCTGGTGGAAGAGGACGAAGTGTGGCGCGTCCCCGGCATCGAGCGTACAACACGGTGCGGCGTGGCCAACCTGGTTCCCGGCAGTCCGGCTGAACAGGCCGGTGTCCAGGTCAAGGACATCATATACCGCGTGGACGGGGAGCCTGTCCTGGGTGTGAATCACTTCATCAAGATCATCAGTTCACGGGGCGGACAGGAAACAGTGCTCCTGGTTGAGCGCGAAGGCAAAACGCAGGAAATCAGGGTAACCCCGGCTTTTGACTCTGTGAATAACCGGGCAATGATAGGGGCCGCCATCAGCCCTGTGCTTGGCCCGGGCGAATCGCCCTGGCTGCGGCACAGGAAGCCCCTTGCCCAGCTTCGTGAGGATGCAACGGCCATCGTGCGCATCCTGCAGGCCCTGATAACGCCCAGTGAAGCAAGGCAGGCTGCGGGAGCGTTGGGTGGACCGGTGATGATCATCATGGCGCTCGTTGTGTCGATCAAGACGAGCCTGCTCAATGCAGTCGGGTTCCTGAGGTTCCTGAATGTGAACCTGGCCATCCTCAATCTTCTCCCGATCCCGGTGCTTGACGGCGGCCATGTTGTCTTTGCCGCATGGGAAGGGATCACGCGACGGAAAGTGCCACCCCGCCTGGTCAACGCCCTGACAAACTTCTTTGCCGTGCTGCTTGTTGGCGTTGTACTTATCATTACCTACAAGGACATCCGTGAGAGGCTTCCACGCTTCTTCGCACGCAGCAGGGAGAAGGAAGCGGTACTGTCCGAACCGGCAGGGAAAGACACGGCGGCTGTCTCGACCAATGTGCCTTCCCCGGCAGCCGGTGGAGAGAGCGGCAAAGATGCAAAGACGGAATAGCAGGCCTGTTTCTCTTGTGCGACCGGAACGCCACGTGACCCGTGTTGTCTGCGTCGGCACTGTCCGCGTGGGCGGTGGTGCTCTGGTGAGCGTTCAGACCATGACCAAGACCGACACCCGCGATATCGCGGCCACGGTCCGACAGATAGAATCGGTGGCTGCGCTGGGCTGCGACCTGGTTCGCCTTGCAGTTCCGGACATGGCGGCTGCGAAGGCGCTTCGCGCGATCAGGAAACGGGCCGCAATCCCCATGGTGGCCGACATTCACTTTGACCACCGGCTTGCGCTTGTTGCCATCGATGCCGGGGTTGACGGGCTCCGGATCAACCCCGGGAACATCGGGGACAGGAAGAAGATCAGGGAGGTGGTTTCTGCTGCCCGGCAACGAAACGTGCCCATCCGGATCGGCGTAAACAGCGGTTCTCTTGAGAAAGACGTCCTGTCGAAGCATGGCGGGGCAACGGCGGAAGCGCTCGTGGAAAGCGCCATGCGACACGTGAGGATACTGGAGGACCTGGATTTTCGGGCCATAAAGATTTCGGTCAAGGCCTCGGATGTGCAGCGCACCGTGGAGGCATACCGCCTGCTGGCGGCGAAGACAGATTGCCCGCTGCATCTTGGTGTTACGGAAGCGGGGACGTTCGTGCCCGGAACAGTCCGGAGCAGTGTCGCGCTGGGCATACTCCTGTGGGAAGGAATAGGCGATACTATCCGCGTTTCGCTCACCGACACGCCCGAGAAGGAAGTCCGTGTCGGGCTGGAAGTCCTGCGAAGCCTGGGGCTGCGTGAAAACGGGCCTTCGGTCACTTCCTGTCCCACCTGTGGCAGGATCGAAGTGAATGTTGTGGCAGTGGCCGAACGCGTCGAGGAAGCACTGGAGCGTTTCTACCGTGAGTCACCTTCGGCCCCCAGGCCAAAGGTGGCCGTGATGGGCTGCATGGTAAACGGACCTGGTGAAGCCCGGCATGCGGACATTGCGCTTGCCGGCGGCAGGGGAAAATTCGCCCTGTTCGCAGGCGGTTCCCTCGTTGCCACGGTTCCCGAGAAAGACGCAGTGAAGGCGCTGATGGCGCGTGTCCGCGCGTGGAAGAGGTAGGGGCCGGCCACAATCACCGAAGCGGGACGATGTTGCCTCGCCTCCATCGAAGTGCAGATGTCCATGTCGAGCCGTGCAACCACACCGAGCTATGTTGTCCTTCCGGCCATCCGGCCGCCGTATCCAGCCATCGTTGATTTCCTGGTGAACAAGTACCCGAGGGTAGGACGGCAGACCTGGGTGGAACGGCTTGAGTCGCGGCTTATTACCGATGATGATGGCAACCCGGTCACACCGGACACGCCGTACCGCCCGCGCCTGCGGCTGCTCTACTACCGGGAAGTTCCGCACGAGGAGCCTATCCCGTTCGCGGAGACTATCCTGTACCAGGATGACCACATACTGGTTGCTGACAAACCCCATTTCCTGCCCGTGATTCCCTCGGGCGGCTATGTCAACGAGTGCCTGTTGTCGCGACTGCGTGCGCGCACGGGCAACGTGGATCTGGTGCCCGTGAACCGCCTGGACAGGGAGACTGCGGGGGTCGTCCTGTTCTCGGTTGATCCTGCGACGCGCGGCAAGTACGGCATGCTGTTCCAACGGCGCAGGGTCCGCAAAATCTACGAGGCGGTGGGGCGGCTGCCCGGTGAAGCAGGCAGGCGCGAGTGGCTTGTGGAGACAAGGGTTGTCAAAGGCGAGCCGTGGTTCCGGTCGGCGAATGGAGACGGCGTCCCGAATTCGCGGACCCTGGTGTGGCTGCTGGACAGGGCGGGTGATCTCGGCTACTTCCTCATCGATCCTGTGACGGGGCAGAATCACCAGATCCGTCTGCATATGTGTGCAATCGGCGGCGGGATCCTGAACGATGCTCTCTACCCGGACCTGTGGCCCGAACGGAAACAGGGCTTTGACAATCCCCTGCAGCTCGTCAGCCGAAGCCTGGAGTTTGAAGATCCTGTTACTCATGAGCAGCGGCGGTTCGTGTCGACGTTCACGTTGAACTGGCCACCAAAACAGGAGCCGGGTGGATAATCGCCTGTACGGCATCAGTTACACGGGGGCGGTGCATCTGGCACGGAACGGCTCAGCAAAGCTTCGCCCTCCAGTTTCTGCGGCAATCGCCTGCATGCCGATGGAGGGCGAGGCTTGCCGAGCCGTCTATCTCGCCGTAACGTCTTCGTAAAGGCGGGTCGGCGCCCCAGTGTCAGTGAGGGGATACGATCTCGTTCCTTCCCAAATTGACAACGTGGTTCAAGCGGCGTTAGATGCTGTCGGAAGGAGGCTGTCATGCTCTTGGATAGTCTCACAGCCGAAGAACAGGGCTTGCTGGCCGGCATATGCACGGTCAAGACGTATGTCCAGGATGCGGTTGTCCTGCACGAGGGCGAAAGGGATGATTCACTGCTGCTCGTGAGGAAGGGACGAGTGGAGATAAGGAAGCGCCTTGACGGTGGTGAATACAAGATCCTGGCGACATTGGGACCGGGTGAGTTGTTCGGGGAGATTGCGTTCCTGAACGGCACTGCCCGTTCTGCGACGGCGGTGGCGACACAGCCGGTTGAGATCCTGTACCTGACGAAAAACAGCTTGGAGAAGCTTGCGTCGGACCATCCTGTGGTGGGCTTGAAAGTGTACCGGTCCATAGCCGAGGTGACTGCCGCGCGCCTGGTGGCAAATACGGAAGCCTTGCGCAAAGCAGTGCTCTGGGCCATAGAGGGAATGCATGTTGTGTAGGACAAGTGGTGTGGAAGAGGGAGAGAACAGACGCCTGCGAGGGCATAGGGGGGCAGGTTGAGGATACATCCGTTTGACGCTTTGAGGCCACGGCCAGACCTGGTTGAGCGTGTTGCTGCTGTTCCATATGATGTTGTGGACACGCGCGAGGCGGCTGCGCTGGCTCATAACAACCCGTACAGCCTGCTGCATGTCTCCCGCCCGGAAATCGACCTTCCGGAGGGGACCAGTCCCCATGCGGAAGCCGTCTATGCGAGGGCGAGGGACAATTTCAACCGGCTCGTGAACAACGGTGCGCTGATGCGCGATGGAGAACCGTGCCTGTACGTGTACAGACAGGTCATGGAAGGCCACGCCCAGCGCGGAATTGTAACGTGCTGTCATATTGAGGATTACGAGAAGAACATTATCCGGCGGCACGAGAAGACCCGGGCCGATAAGGAAGATGACCGCACGCGGCACGTGCAGGTTCTTGGCGCCAACACCGGGCCTGTCTTCCTCATGTACAGGGAGCAGGCCCCGATAGACCGCATCGTTGCCGGTGTGGAGGCAGGCGTCCCTCTTTACGATTTCACTGCGCCTGATGGAATACGGCACACCGTGTGGCGGGTTCGCGATACGACGGAACTTGTGCGCGGGTTTGAGAAAGTGCCGCTGTGCTACGTGGCGGACGGCCACCACCGTGCCGCAGCGGCCGTAAGGGCAGGGGTTGAACGTCGCAAGGCCAACACCGGTCACACGGGCGAAGAGGAATACAACTGGTTCCTCGCTGTTCTCTTCCCGGCCGGGCAGCTCCGGATCCTTCCGTATCACAGGGTGGTGAAGGACATAAACGGGCTGAGCAGCAGTGCGTTTCTTGACGCGGTGCGGAAACGCTTTACGGTGACCACGCCGGCCGCCGCGGTTCCGCCTGCCCCGTGCAACGCGGCGATGTACCTGGAGGGGAAGTGGCACGGACTTGGTTGGAAACTTGCCAATGGACTGGACCCGCTGGAGTCGCTGGATGTAAGTTACCTGAACAAGAACGTCCTCGAACCGGTGCTGGGAATAAAGGATTTCAGGACTGACCCGCGGATAGATTTCGTCGGCGGGGTTCGGGGTACGAAAGCTCTTGAGGAACGGGTAAACAAGGGCGAAGCTGCGGTTGCGTTTTCCATGTACCCTGTGACGGTAGACCAGGTGATGCGGATTTCCGACGCAGGCCTGATCATGCCGCCCAAGAGCACGTGGTTTGAGCCCAAGCTTCGTTCAGGACTGCTGATTCATACGATGTAGAAGACAGTGTCTGACTGTGACCGGCCGTGCGGTGCGATTGATATGTTTGCGACAATGCCATATTCCTTTGACCTGGAAGAACAGGTACGTCCCGGGGAACAGACCAACTGGACCACGGCCCTTCTTGCGTGTCTCTTCTCCCTGGTAGCTCATACAGTGATGGTCTACGAGCTCTGGCGCATGCCGATGCCGTGGGCCGGTGCTGTTGCCGTTGAGCAGGATGCCCGGTGGTTGATCCCTGTGAACGTTGAGCAGGTGCGGCGCCATGACATCCCGGCTCCGGACAGGCCCGGGGAAGGGTCCGGTGGC
>Ga0172371_10012872_pt1 | contig 10952 bp, 8 predicted proteins | sample Lak12m_FD_114543 | JGI IMG/M metagenome (GOLD analysis project Ga0172371, IMG submission 114543) | Freshwater microbial communities from Kabuno Bay, South-Kivu, Congo - kab_022012_12m | ecosystem: Environmental > Aquatic > Freshwater > Lake | place: Democratic Republic of the Congo: South-Kivu... | reverse complement strand
GAAAAGCTCGTAATGGACAACTTCGATTCCGTTGGCCTCGCAGTATTTTTTGTACCCCTCGCATGCGAGAGCTGTGAAAAGAATGTCCGCGCCGACTATTGCGGCGGTCTTGGGCTTGGGCTGCACAGCCTTGAAGATGTCCACGCAGCCTCGAACTTCCTCCGTGGCTTTTCCCAGAGTGGAGAAATAGTATTTAAAGCCCCTTTCAAAGAGCTTATTGGAACTGGCTCCTCCGCTTATCAGAGGGTACTGATACTTTTCCGCAACCGCGCTTTGAGCAAAGACCTGGCTGCTGCCGAAACCTCCGAGAACCAGATCCACCTTGTCGCTGACTATCAATTGCTCGGTTAATTTGGCATTAGTCGCCGGATCACTCTTGTCATCGTAGAAAATGAGTTCAATCGGATGGCCGTTCATGCCTCCCTGGCTATTCACGGTATCCTTCCAGATCGTGTAAGCATCTTTGACGAGGGCGCCGTCTTTGCCGAAAACACCGGTCAGCGATACAGCCACCCCGATGCGCCATGGCTTGACGTCCGCGGCCTGAGCGACCATGACTAGCATGAGGCAAATCGCCACTGCCAGCCCCAATACCTTGATGCCCTTGGAATACATTTCTCCCTCCTGGGTGAATTGAGGAACGTTAATCCGGGAAAACAAACGGTTTTTCATCAAAACAACTTTCAGGCCATCACCGTTTCAGGGACAGCAAATTCCCTGCTTAGAACGTTGGCGGGCTTATCACCCAGACGACGATCGCCTCAACGTTGCCTGGGTTTATCCAGCTATGGGGCTGGGAAGAGTTGTAGTAGAAGCTTTCATTCTCCCTTACGCGATGAATGGTCCCGTCAAGGTCTATTTCAAGCTCTCCCTTCAGCACCAATCCGAATTCTTCACCCACGTGACTGTACAGACCGTGAGACCCCCCGCCAGGTTGGATCGTAGTGTAAAAAGGATGCATGCGCTTGTTCTTGGGATTCACTACGAGCGATTGAATCTCCGCGTTCCAGCGTTCCAGCGACAAGCGGATTCGTTTGCCTGGTGGCAGGACCACAGGGTCATCATCCTCAGACTCTACGAAGAAATCCGTAATCTTGGAATACAACGCGTCAGCTATTTTCTTCAGGCTCGCTATGGAAGGCGAGACCCGCCCGTTCTCAACCTGAGACAGGTAAGCATCCGTGCATCCTACCTTTTCCGCCAATTGCTTCAGGGTCAGGTGGTTGCTCTGCCGGTGGGCCTTGATCCGCAGACCTATTTCTGCCTCGATCGCCATGATATCGTTTAAGAAGCTGCTGGTTAAGTATTTATTAACATAAGAAGTATCTCTTAACCTTCTGGCGTGTCAATATTTATTTCTGGACCGTACGAAAAGTTCGGGCAGTCTCGAAAAAGGGAGCACAACACGGTTCTCCCTCTTTTGGCACCAGGAAGCCAAGAGTAGGCGCAGGATTAATGGGCTGGTGCACCATTATTTTCGCGCGTGTGTTGAGGGCTTGGGTATTATCTTTGCTTCCACAGCCTCAGCCGGCGCCTTTTTCGAAACCAGGATGGCTGCCCACTAAAACAGGATAGCCTTCACGGCCCTACTGTCAGCATAGGGACTTTGCAGGCGTCTAACCTTGCCACCGAACCTTGCTAGAAGATCTCCTCTACCTAGAAGCTTTTCCGCGCCCACGGAATCCAGGATTATCCTGCTCTCAGTTCCGTTGGCAACTTGCAATGCAACAGCGCATGGGAGATTCGCCTTAATCAAACCGGTTATGACGTCCTTTCGTGGTGATTGAGTGGCAATTATTAGGTGGATTCCCGCCGCTCGCGCCTTGGCGCCAAGTCTCTTCAGGGAGCTTTCAATCTGCTTCTTCAGGGTGAAGTCGGCCATTGCATCTGCGAATTCATCAAAGGCGAGAATGATGCGGGGAAGCTGCACCACCTCGGGCACGGCATTAAAGGTCTCAAGGTTCTTGGCCTTCTGCTTCCTAAAAAGGTCGTATCGGGCCTCCATTTCGTCTACCAGACCGGCCAGTATCTCGACCGCCAAGTCCATGCTGTCTACTACAGGTCGCTGAAGAAAAGGACTTCCATTGAGATCTTGATAGTCGGTCATTTTGGGGTCCACGATGACCATTTTCAGTTCACTTGGTCCCGATGAACACTTGGCCACTGAACACAAGAGTTGACGGAGAAACTCGCTCTTGCCGGAACCAGTCTGCCCCCCAACCAACATGTGGCAGGTAGACGGCCTAGAAAAGTCTCCCCATACAGTTGCGCCAGAAATATCCACACCCAAGACAAACCCTGAATGGGCCGGACACGTCTTCTCAGGCATGATGTCAAGCAGCTGCAGTGTTACCCGTTCCGCTCGCGGCACTTCTATCTTTATGAAGCCAGCACCCTGCTCTATCCGCGGAGCGGTTTCCGAAGCTAGGGCGATTTGGAGATCCGCTGATCGATTTACAATGGAAGCTACCTTCACACCACTTCCAGGAACTACTCTGAGTACCGTGAAAGCAGGTCCCAAAATTACGGGTCCCCCTGCGTCGGGGAAAGGTTCAACTGGCAAATCAAAATCCTTGAGCTTGGATATGACAATCTCAAGGTCACACTTCCCTTGACGCAGCAGTTCTGGGTTTTCAAAGGGGGTTGCAGGTACCCTGAGTTCCGCTGTCGCGTTGGGAATGGGTTCCGGGGTGGTAATCAAATCAGGGAATTCCTTCGAAGCGACATGCTTGATGAACGTCCTAAGGGCTGGTTCGAAAGCCTTGATCTGTTCCCATCCCACAGTGATTGGTGATCGTTGTGGGTACAAGTTAAGCACAGTTGCCCCACATTCTATGCCATGGGCGCTATTTAGCATCAGGGCGTAAAGCATGACTTGGGTTAGGCTGGCCAAGTCTTTTTTCACGCCGCACAGTTTGAAGTCTATCAGGTGAGGCGTAGCGAACCTGTAGTCAAATAAAAGCAAGTCGTACCTGCCCGTTACTATGAGAGGCGTACCGTCTAAGTCAACGGGCCAGGCAAGATTCTTTTCATGACCTAATAGAACCGATACAACTCCTTCGCCTTTTGCTACGGCAGCATGTAATATATTCACCAGCTCAACCAAAACCGCTTCAATCGCTTTCCAAAGCTCAAACATGGCATACGGATCCAGCTCGTGAAACTTCTTGAACTTGGTTTGCCTAAGGATATGGTCATAAATATAACTGCGCAGAGGCTGGATCGTGTGATCAACGACATGCGGTTCAGTGGTCTGATCCAGTTGGTGGAGCACTTTCCTCTGGTCAGCCCAAAGGTCAGTCTCACTTCCCAAGCCTGAGATCACTGAACTGCAAATGTCGTGAAAGATGGAACCTATTGCCGCATAAGGTGCCCCTTCGAAGGGGCCCTGACAATCGGGAAAGTAACTCGTTATGGTAGTGACCGCAAGACAGTGGACGTTATTTTGGTTAGACTTCATTTTCATTCACGGCTTCTTCAGGATTCTGTTTTGCCCATCACCTAGTGAGACTATCAAACCTTTGCTCAGTAGGACTTGCGTGACCTGATCAATCTCTTCCAGGTCGCCTTTGGTAGGATTGACTCGCCCGTTATGATTTGCCCATTCTGTGACCAAGGCCTTGAACGCAAGAATGCATTTCGCTTCCACACGAGCCCTCACAAAACTCTCCGCGGGAGAAGAGGGTGTCGGTGATGGTCTATGTATCTTTTCTTTCGAGAGGAGAGATCTTACCGATTCGAAGAAAGGCAGTTCTAGTAGCCTGTCGGTTCCTACCAGGAATCGAGAGAAGTCCTCAGGGGTGACCTGGTATTGAGCGTAGTTTTCCGACGGAGGAATGATGAGATCAACCACCTCTTTTCTAACTTCGTCAAGTCCAAGCAGAGTCGCAATTTCCGAAGCCTCAAAGGAATTCCTTGAGAACCGGTTTGTTGCTTCCAAGTCTTTAAGCGGTTTGATGCAAGATGGCCATTTATTGATACTCTTCGATTGGCCGTCACGCCCCAGAAGAATTCTATGTGTATCATCGAATTTAGAGAGAAATTCGAGGGACTTGTTGAGGGAAGCTTTCATGCTTCCAGCGTGATTGTGGTTGTTGATAACAATACCAGCGAGAATGTCCCCGGAACCGTCCACTGTGAGCCCAAAAAAGGACTCGGTCGGCTTCTTATTCTTATTTATTTTAGGCAGATCTGCGACCTTGAATTGGGCGTTTTTGCTGCAGGTCTTCACTAATCGGCGGATGGTTTCGGCCAGCAGGTCTGCGTCCACTACGGTAGTTACTGGCTGCCGGAGCCTTGCGCTGATTTTCTTGTCAAGTTCTCTCAGGAGAAATTGACCGATCTGTTGACGCGATGGTGGCTCCTTCTGAACGTCCTCAATGGTCAATGGAGGAACGTTCGGCCAGCCTTGCAGCCAATCCGGAGCCACCCTGGGGATTATCTCGTCAAAGGTCGAACCCGCTATCTTTAACACTTGTCGAGGAGAAGGCTTAATAGGTCCCTTCAACTTGCACTCAAGAAAGGCCCTGGTAAAGGGAAACAAGGCATCGGCATGATCAGGTAATTCACATCGTGCCATTGAGGAAAAGACCGGTTCTAATCTCCTTTCCACAATTTTGAGACACTGATCCATCGTTAGGGCAGGGAGTTCCAACTCGGTATGGAAGATGACGTCGGCCACAGCCTGTTTTATGATTCCTTCAGTCCGAAACTTGCTGATCTCTTCTCTTACGCCCGCAGTAACCACGAGGTAATTTGGAGCCGCCGAGTCACTACCGATGAGGTGTAGGAGTTGGTCGCCGAGGCTGTTTATTGTTTCTGTTTCCATTGTGTCGAGCTGGTCGAAGTAAAGGATAATTGGAGCTCGGCCGGAGGTCAGATGTCCGAACAGGCGCAAAACGTTGAGATATGTCACCTGCCCTGTTTCTTCGTCAGCTCCCAGATTGGCCCGGACGCCTATCTCTGATAAGTCTTCGTCGTCAATCATCATCCCCTTGAGCCATTGGATAGCTAGATCGGTCTTATACCTTGTTTGACCGACGCTTTGCGCTTTGCCGAATGGTGCTTGCCATTTCCACAGGTTGACTAAAACACTCAAAACATCTTTCACAGATGGATCGGGAATCGTATTCTGGATCTGGCGCTGTCTGGCCTCGAGAGCGCCATCAAGTTCTGGAAGGCTGTAGCCCGACGTGGTGGATTGGCCTATTTTGTTTCTTACGCCGTCCATGAAATGCTTTATCAGGATATTCAATTGAGGCTTATGGTCATCATGTCTGGTTTGTTGCCCAAGGTCGCTCACAATGCACTGGAGAATATGTTTGAGCCATGCAGTCCCTCCTGGTAACGCCTGTACTTGAAAGAACAAAACTTCTGCCGGGCGCTCACTGTACAGCCTTGCCACCAAGTGACTCTTTCCACTCCCCGCGACCCCTGTCACAAGGAGTCCTCTGCTCCTGCGGGAATTTTTCACCCGCTCCAGTTCTCCCCGAAGCCTATTGAATTCGGTCTGGTGAATCTCGGAAATATCTATGACAGAGTCACGAGCCCTCAAGACTTTGTCCGAGTCAAACGGATTCTCTGCCCGCTTGAGTCCTCGCACGAGTTCGGCGATTCCCTGTTCAGCCATTTTCTCGCCTCCCACGAGCTATCCTAGTCTGATGCCACGGCCACCGCAGCGACTAGCTTGCCATCGGAAAGTCGCAACAGCGCTGCCTTTTCATCAGGTGACAATTTAGTACCGTCCTGGACGAGCTGAAGCTCGATGCGCCAAGAAGAACCTAGGCTTTCCAGCACCGCGTCCAGCGTTTGGGGTGGGATATCGCGCAGCGTTCTCCTCACTTCCCAGAGATCTACAGTCCTGCGGTTCCGGCTTCGTGAGAGCGCTGCAATTCGGCGAAGCACTTCTTCTTCAAGGCCCTCGAGGTTAGCGGCCTGAAACCTCGTATCACCAAGATCGGCACTCTCGGGAGTACCAGCGCGCGCCTGTATTTCGAGGATTCGCCCTTTTAACTGGTCAATTTCGGCGAGTAATTCAAACTTGAGAGCGTTATCCAGTTTCCGGGAGTACCTGGGATCTTCACCGGCGAGCATATACGCTCGATATCGTCCCTTTTTTGAAGGTACTAAGACCTCCTCTTTGCCTAAAGTTTGGAGGTATTTCTTTAGCGCCTCAACTCTTGATTTGGGGACTGGAAGCGCGCTGATGATCTCTCCCGGCAATGCGGGGTACTTGCGTTTTTCTTTGAGAATGACCAAGGCATCAATGATCTGCTCAGTGTCGAAAGTGGCGCTCTTCAGTTTTGGTGACCCACCTCCTTTGGCAGTAGATTTTTTACTCACGTATGCCTCCATTCACAGTCCAGATGTAACCCACGGCTTCAAACCATGAGAGCGGTAATTGATCGGGTGGCCAATGCAACGCTCGTCCCCAGCCCAGCATGCGATCGCAAAATTATTCTCCTCACCTGGTAAATAGTTAAGACCTGTTCAGAAACTACGAAGGCCATCAACTCATGCCCGGATTGTCTCGGTAATCGTCATCGGGTGGTTCCGCGGCCAGGCCCTTGAAAGCCTCGGGCTTCCCTGAACTTGTCGATCGAGATGGGCATTCCACGCAAGAAGATGCCTGTGCCAGCCGGGAAACTCATCATAGCAATGAAGCGAGTGTAGAGTAAAGCAGATATAGGTGGTTTGGGCGGGGACACATGAGCAAGTGGATCGCGAAGGCCCCGGAGTCGGAGCCCGAGTTGCTTGTGATCTGGCATGCGGCATCAATGTTAAGACTCGGCGCGGTGAATCCCGACCTACCAAGGCCCTTTTTCTGCCATTGTATCGTTTGGCTAGCGTAGAGGAAAATCACGTGATAACTCGACAGCTTCTTGGCGATCCGTCATTAACTGTGCTAGATTGATGACACGTTACACCAATGCCCTTTCATATGAGTAAGATTGCGAAGTTGGTTCATTGCCGGTCCCGGCAGATCTCCTTCGCTAGTAACAGCGCAGCCTGACATCGCTTCGGAGACCCGCCACGGTCGGCTTCACGCATTGTAACTCCCTTGACCGAACGTTGGTATTAGACGGAATGGGGCATGCCGCGGACCACGAGAAAAATCAGCGCCAGAGAGATCATCAACGACATTCGCGCTAGGATGACCGACACCGATCTGATCGCGAAGTACAAGCTCTCTCCGGAATTGCTTCAAACCGTGTTCAGAAAGTTGCTGGACGCGGAAGTTCTGAGCCCCTTCGAATTCCAAGCGTGGTCCATTTTCTGCAACAAGACCGTCCCATTAAAGCACGTCCGACTCTTTCGCCGAGATCGCGTGAACTTCTCCTTGCCCATCTATGAGGCCGATGAACCCGAGAACCGGGGCCATGTCGTCGACATTTCGGCAAACGGCCTGGGGGTGACGGGCATCGAGGCGGAAGTTGATGACATCAAGACTTTCGTCATCCCCACCGACGAACTCTTAGGGCTCCCCCCGCTTGTATTCGAGGCTAGATGTATCTGGAACACCAGGAACAGTGATCAAGGGTGGAAGGGTGGATTCTACTTGATAGATGCGTCGGCAAAAATCTGGCAGGAATTGCGAAAACACGTTCGAGAGCGGAGTGGGAATTCCTCCCAGAAGTGACGATTTTGCTCGGTAATTTTCGGGAGATGTCTTTTGGAACATTGATTGTTGCCATCTCATTATCCCAAGGCCTTTTGAATCGATTCATCCAGCATGCGCCAGATCCGGTCCATCCAATCCAGATGTTCGGGGTTTATCAGACAGGTTCTCAGACGGGTTGAATTTCGGCATATCCTCGAAGGTTGGCTCTAATTTATCAAGAGCTTTTTGCAAGAGGATCAGGCTCCGGATTTCCGATATCCCTTCGTCTTTTCTCCTTTCAGTGCCGCTACAGCACCAAATAACATTACACGCCCGGAAGACAATCCTGTTGAGGTTTTGGACTGTTTCAATTATGTTCCCTAAGAATCAAAAGAGTGGGCGGATCATAAACATTGATTCAGTGGATTTGAATGTTATGGAACATGAGTTAATACACGCGGCTCGACAAGGAAACGTGGAAAAGGTCAGGAGACTGGTTGCCGAAGGTCACGATGTAAATGACGTGGACGACACGTTCCGGGCCACAGCGTTGATTTATGGCGCGTCCGCCGGTAACACGAACCTGATAGAGCTCCTCATCGAACATGGCGCGTTTGTGGACGCTCGCAACAAGCACGGAAGAACCGCGCTGATTGAAGCCTCCGCCCGGGGCCACGTCGATGCGGTCAAGAGGCTTCTCGACAACAATGCTGAGATCAACGCGAAGGATTCCATAGGAAAGACCGCTCTCATGGAGGTCTGCCGGCTGGGAAACGAGGAACTGGCCGCTCTTTTGATCCAAACCGGCGCGGACATTGACGCTCAGGACGAATTGGGGAGAACCGCCCTTATTTTCTGCTCGGTCGAGGACAAGACAGCACCCGCTCATGTGCTTTTGGCAGCAGGCGCGGATATCCATGCTCGTGACAGAAGTGATTGGACGGCCCTACATTGGGCAGCGTTTGAAGGTCATGCTGAAGTCGCGAAACTCCTCTTGGATAGTGGGGCACAAATCGAGGCATGTGACGTCCAAAAGAGGACCCCGTTGCACGTCGCGTCCCGTGCCGGAAGCACCGCGGTGGTCGAGTTGCTCATCAAAAGGGGCGCCGGTATTGAGAGTGAAGATGCAAGACGTCGTACTGCCTTGTTCTTAGCGGCCGCAAAAGGCTACCTGGACACAGTGAACTTTCTCATTTCCCAGGGGGCGCAGGCAAATGGCAGGGACCTGTTGGGAAGGACTCCACTGATGATGGCCTGCGTAAGAGGCCATTGTGAGGTGGCCGATGCCCTTCTTAGACACGGAGCGGACTTTAATTTGGAAACAGAGCAAGGTTACACCGCCATGCTCTGTGCTTGCGTCGCAGGACAAACACGGATTGTAGAGCTGCTTTTGGACAGGGGCGTGGACATGGAAGCGGTAAACTCTCTTGGCTACGCCGCTGTCATGGTCGCTTGGAAGGCAGGCCGCCAGGACGTGGTAAAGCTCCTCTTGAAAAGGGGGGCCGGATCGGTCCTGAAACAGGAAAACCATTCGCACTCATAGCGAAGCACCTAATTTTTCGAAATGTCGCAAGCGGGCACGCCGCGTCGCGCGCCTCTCAAGCTCCCGGCCGCGAATTGAGGCGTAGGGCAGCGGGTGCGGCTCCCGAAGGAACTTAATGGACGGATCTTCGAGGACATACAGAGTTAGATCAGGTTCGGTTAAGGAGGTCTTCCTTGTCCGTAACACCTGATATGGCCCAGGAAAGTCGTCTTCCTGCCCAATGGGCCGAAGAATGGTGGCCAGCCTTGGTACGCAGCATGCTGCCTGTAATGCTGGCTCTGGCCCTAGTCGGCTGTAGGCTGCCCTCACAAGAGGGCCTGAAGAACGCGACTTGGGACCCGCCGCAGACCGACAAGGAACAGTCAGGCGCTCCATCAGCCGGCCAAGGGCTCATAAAGCCTGTGATCCCACTTGAACGCCAGACGGAGGCCGTGAGTCCCCCGCAAAAGGCCGAACCCCCCCAACCTATACGAGTCGTCGTACAGCCTGAGCCAGAGTCCAAGCCTCAAAAAAATGATTGGGAAGATCAAAAGGTTAAAAGCGCTGCCATGGAAATGGCAAAGGCCTCTCCATCAGTAAGAAAAATGAAGATCTGCTACGAGGTCAAGCACGATGAATGGTGGGTGATCCTCTATGAGGACAACGGCCCCGCTATCGAGTTGAAACAATTGGTGTGGAACAGGAGCCAAGAGAGATTCGAACCCCACCTCGTTGTAGAGAGAATTTCCCGCGACCAGCTTGAAAAGCACGTGGCGGAATCCGAACCCGGCCGAGCTTGCGAAGCAGTGGATGTGGCGCCGAAGCGCTAGAAACGGTTTCGTAAGCGTTCACCGTGATAGCGCAACCCTATGAAATCAAGATGGGGGATGCACGGAGGGGGATAAGGTCTCCCTTTCCGTGGTAAACGGGGCGCAGAGCCGCCTCAAGCCCCGTTGAACGATTACACGGTTTCTAATGGACGGCGCGTTGCGTAGAGTCCAATTACCTTGGGTATTGGTCTATCCCGGGAATGTTAATAATGTGCATGCCCCCGTCCTTTTGGATGATCAGGTCCAGGCTGTCGTTACGTATGCCCAGCGCGAGCTTTCCCTGGCCGGCGGGTCCTTCCAGCCCGGTAATTTCCCTCAAAATCTCCAAGCCCCTGGCTATAATGTGAGCAGGCGCTTTGGGCAGAGTATAAGTGGAATCCGCGAAAACCTGCACACCTTGGTCTTTATCAATGGAAAGTCGCGGGGCCCGTTCTTCTATGGCGTCGAGCAGCACCAATGCCATATACTTCAAAGGGGATTCGTCCAAATCGGTGCCCGGTTCGTCCTTCCAGCCTGCTCTTTCCCATGCCTCCAAAGTTGGGCGAGGCGTCACCTCAAGTTGGCAATCAATTTGTTGCTGTAAACGAAGATGAGGGCTCTCCACATCAGGCATCACTGCACCTCCTTTCAAAGGAGTCGGCTTACTAATTAATGGCAAGTCGCGCAGGATGTCGCCGAACAACTGCTGCACCCTGACTTTGCAGTCCCAAACGCTTTGGCGTCGCCACCGGAACCGCCGGAACTCTTGAAATTGCAACAGGACATCAATCGTTCCACCTGACCTCCGCACGCGGGACATGCCACTTCTTCTTTTCCAAAGACCAGCTTTTCAAAGGTATCGCTGCACTTACAACACTTGTATTCGTAGATCGGCATATGAACCGGTTCCTCCTACGCTTTGTCTTCTGCAATGAAGATGCTATTTGGCGGCAAAGGATGCAAGTCCCGTTGCCGGAAAAAATCAAGATGGTGTCACTCTAGGTGGAGTTCGTAATAGATG
>Ga0172371_10012870_pt1 | contig 10954 bp, 11 predicted proteins | sample Lak12m_FD_114543 | JGI IMG/M metagenome (GOLD analysis project Ga0172371, IMG submission 114543) | Freshwater microbial communities from Kabuno Bay, South-Kivu, Congo - kab_022012_12m | ecosystem: Environmental > Aquatic > Freshwater > Lake | place: Democratic Republic of the Congo: South-Kivu... | reverse complement strand
TTTCATTTAAATTTACTAATAAAGTTAAAGAAGCTTATTTAGTTCCTTTCTTTTTACAATTTTTTTCGATGCATGAAGCCATATGTATAATCTTACCATCCTATGATTAAAAATATATTCTCCTGGTACGTCACCGGAACGGAGAACTTTCAATTTCTTCATTCTTTGAAGAAAGTTATTTAATTTTCGATTTTCGGTGTCGCTAAGTCCGTCTGCAATTTCGGATTTCTTAAACATCAAAGAACTTGGGCTTCCCATTTTGGCAATCTTGTCAAGGATTGAATGATAATCATCACTTCTTAAAGCCTTATATACTTGGTGATCGACATATTTTTTCCCAACATCATCTGCAGCATCAAACATTGCATCAAGAGCATCATTTACATCAATAATGCCATCTTTATCAATCCAATATGCTGCATCTCCAATCAAGTGCATTATTTTTGGAAATCCAGCGGACAAAAGCGTAAGTACCGGTAGTGCAGTTTGTTCAACTGTCATTTGCACCGATTCAAAAGCCCTTTTAAAAAATTCTTGCATCTCTTCGTTTGACATTGTATCGATATTAATAATATCAAAATATCTTTCGATTGGTTGATGCTTTTGTATCATCTCCCGGCGGCGCTCTTCCACGCCGCACAACATCAATAGTAAGGGAAGCGGTTCTTTTGAAAGAGCGTTTGTATCAACCAATCCTTTGATAAAATGAGAAAATTGTGGGTCCACGGCAATTCCATTAATTTCATCCAGAATTAAAAAGATACCTTTCACTCCTAAATCTTCAAGACGCTTTTTAGCTTCAGTAAGAAAACCTAACATGCCGAAAGGACTAGAAAGATTTGGGGCATCTTTTTTTAGTGCTTCGGCATTCACCGTAAAGCCAAAAAGTTTCTGTTTGCCAATATATTTTGATAGCCAATTTCGGATATGCTCAGATTTGTTTGGATCAAAAACTCCCGATCTTAAAGTTGCCTCCAATACAACTTTTGCAACGCCAACAATATCCTTCGCTCCTCCAAGCGTGGCATAAATCCCGTGGAGCCCATAATCTTTTTCTGCCAATGACTGGGTGAATCCAGCAATTGAACTCTTGCCAATACCGTATTCACCTTGAACATATATGCAAACAGGTTTCCCCTCAGCCACTTGCCGAACGCCGCGGTTTATTATCTTATCAATTTGAGCATCCCGGCCTACAAATAGCTCAACGGGAACCGGTTGCCCTGGATAAAAAGGACTTTTCCCTTTGGTAAACTCTTCCATATTTACCTCTAAATTTAATTATCGAAAAAGTCGCCTATCCGGGCCTTGGACTTGCGCTAATGATTATAGGTTATTGTTTCTCAAACCGCACCCGCTCTTCCCACTGCTCGTATTTAGGGAAAAATAGATAGAAAAACCCCAGGGAGATTACCATAAAGATATAGAAATCCATCGAATTGCCGTCCAGCAGAAAGAGCACCAGGCCCAGGACCCCAACGGATTCACACAGGGCGAAGGTAATGATGGCTAGCGTGGACAGGTTTGCCACCGACCGGGCCGGGAGGAATTTCTGGAGGGCCTTGATGACCCCGAACTGGGCCGCGGCCAGGGCCAGGAAGGCATACTTGATGAAGGTTATCGTCTGGGGGGCGAGTTTGGCAAAGCCGGCGAAGGGCGCCAACCGCCACTTGATTACTTCCACTACCCCGGCGTAGACGAAGACCGAGGCGATCATGGCCAGGCCGATGAAGTTGACGGCCAGGTAGCGCGCCTTCAGGGTGGTTAAGGACCTGGCAAGGTCCCGGCTGCCGCGCATCTGAGTTTACCTTCCTGCAGGGGGGGCTTTCCCTATCTATCGGGTGAATCCAGCATACTCTTGAGCATGCCGGCAATAAACTGGTTGTCCTCGGCCTTCAGGCTACTCAGAGCGGTCTCGCACCGGACCACCCGCTCCCGGTCCTCGAGGAAATGGGCCACGTCATCGGCCACCTTGATGGCGTCTTCCAGTACGCCATGGATTTCCACCAGTTCCTGGACCGAGCCGGTTTTACCTTCCCAATCGGCGATAGCGTCCATGAGCCGCCGGTACTCCGCCAGCCAGTCCTGGAAGTTGTTTTCCATCTTGACGTAGCCTTCGGCGTCTCCCACGATCCACAATTTGACCGTCTGTTTTTCGGCCTCGGTCAACGGCTGACTGTGTTCCAGTTTGCCGATAATGGCGGCGACGGCTTCGGCGGTGGCCTGCTCAATGGCCTGCCGGACCCTGTTCTTGCTCTGCACCAGGGCAGTGGCTACGTAACTGTATGATTCCGAGCTATTGTCGGCCTGGGCTTGCTTCATGGCCCGGGTAATGCCGCTGAGATATTCCATGCTGTCCTCCGGAGGGCATTTAACTTTCGGGTAGATCAGATAATTCTCCCCCCTTTTCTCAAAAGAGGCAGGGAGGATTGAAGCAGAGACTCCTCATCCCCTAAATCCATTATTAAAAATGAGGACTTATACTCGTTGCCAAAAGTTTTTACCGCCCCCCCTCACCCTAGCCCTCTCCCCCCGTTGGGGGGAGAGGGGAGAAGAGGAAAGAACTTTTGGCAAACGCTATAAGAGCCTCCTGGAAAAATTACTTTTTCTGTCATCCTGAGCGAAGCGAAGGATCTCAACCTCTCGAAAACCCGAGATTCTTCCGTCGCTCCGCTTCCTCAGAATGACCGGGAACGAAACTTTTGCAACAGCCTTTTAAAACACCCGGTTTTCAAAGTGTGGAGCGTTTTTCCCCTATCTATTGGTAAATCGGCGCAAAATCGTCAGCAGCACCGCATGACCGCGGGCGCCCCGAACCGGTCGCCGGGCCGGGGTTTTTTCGCCTCGACAAATTCCGGGGCCTTGACCTTCCCCAGGTCCTTGGTGCGAAAGCGGGTGATCAGGAGGGCAGCCCCGGACACGGCCACCTTAATCCCCTTGTCCGTGACTTCCAGAATCTCCCCGGGGGGAACGGCATGGTCGTCCATGAGAAAAGAGGCATTATAGAGCTTCACCTGCTCGCCCCTGAAGGTGGTGGTGGCGCCGGGCTGGGGATCGCAGCCCCGGATGAAGTTAAAAACCTGGCGGCCCGGCTGGTTCCAATTGAGGGCGGCCACCTTCTCGTCGCAGGGGGGATCGTAGGTTCCCAAAGAGTGATCCTGGGGAATCCGGGGGGCCTTGCCCTGGGCCACCAGAGCCACCGCCTCCAGACAGGCCTCCACGCCCAACTGATACAGCTTGTTGAAGTAAAGCTCCCCGGTGGTTTCGTTGGGGCCGATCTCCACCTTTTTCTACAGGAGGATGTCGCCGGTGTCGATGCCTTCATCCACCCAGAAAATGGTGAGTCCCGTCTCCCGTTCGCCGTTGATCACCGCCCAGTTGATGGCCGAGGCGCCGCGGTATCTGGGCAGGATGGAGGGGTGGTAGCAGATGGCCCCCAGCTTGGGGACGGCCAGGACCCGGCCGGGCACAATGTCGGTGACGAAGGCCAGAACCGCCAGATCGGGGTTGAGGCCCGTCATCTGCTCATAAGCCTGGGGGTCCTTCATGCGGGGCGGCTGATAAACCGGGATACCCGCAGCCCGGGCCGCGTCTTTGAGGGGGTCGATTTTGCTGCCCCGGTCCGGGGGACAAAAGACGCCCACAACTTCTTGCCCCTGCTTGATTAACCCTTTCAGAACGTCGGCGCCAAAGGCCGCCTGGCCGATCACGGCGATACGCATAAGGCCCTCCTTCGGTTATGAAAAGTTTTTCGTGGGGTGCGTCTTACGCACCATTTGAATAGCGCTCGATGACCGAGAACGGCGGGCAATGCCCGTCTACGGGGCTCCACTTTTCATGCTTTGCGGGTACGCCTTATAGCCCATGAGCAACTGCCTTGAACAAGTTCAAGGTTTAAGGTTCAAAGTTCGGAGAACTCCAATTGCCCAGGCCAGATCGTCACTTGAGTCTTACATACGGTTTCCGGCAGCCGGGGCGGGAGACTGCCGCCCGCCCCCCGGCTGGTTAATGGTGATGTTCGTCGGGCTTTTTCTCCGGCTCCATGGTGGAGGCATAGAAGGCCAGGCCGCAAGCCGCCAGGATGGCAACCACGGCCACGGGAGCGCTGTGCCCCCAAATGGCGACCCCGATGCAGACGAACACCAGGAGAACCAGGTAAGCCTGTTTTTTCCGATACCCTTGATTCTGTTCCGTCATGACTAACCTCCCTAATTTATGGCAATCCATCAGATGTTTGGTCGATGCAAGGCAGTAAAGCGGTGCGCAATGCGCACCCTGCGTTATCTGTGTTTCGCAAACTCTATGGCGTTTTCAATCCGGCGCAGGGTCTCCTCCCGGCCCAGGAGGTGAATGATTTCATAGAGCCCGGGACTGGCGGTCTTGCCCGTCAGGGCCACCCGTACCGGCTGGGCCAGGTGGGCCATCTTCTGCCCGGTGGTTTGGGCCAGATCGGTGAACAACCGGTTCACGGCCTCCTCCGAGGGGTCGGGGAGATCGGCCAGGCGCGCCGCAATCTCTTTAAGAATAGGGGCGGCGGCAGGGGTGAGAAACTTTTTGGCCGCCTTCTCCTCGTAGGGCCGCGGGTCCAGGAAATAGAAGCGGGCCGCCGCGGCCATCTCCACCAGGGTTTTGCACCGGGCGCTCAGCGTGGGCACCACCCGGGACAGGTAATCCTGGTCCGGCTCGGTGATCCCCTGGGCGGCCAGAAAGGGGGTCAGTTCCCGGGCCAGCGCCGGCGCCGGCATCTCCTTGAGATAGTGGCTGTTGAGCCACAACAGCTTTTCCTGGTCAAAAACCCCCGGGGATTTGGTCACATGATCCAGGGTGAAAAAGTCGATCAGCTCCTGCCGGGAAAAAATCTCCTGGTCGCCGTGGGACCAGCCCAGCCGGGCCAGATAATTGGCCAGGGACTGGGGCAGAAAGCCCTGATCCCGGTAAGCCAAAGCGGGCAGGGCGCCGTGGCGCTTGGAGAGCTTGGCCCGGTCTTTGCCCAACATCAGGGGCATGTGGGCGAACCGGGGCGGGGTGATGTTAAGGGCCTCATAGATCAGGAGCTGCCGGGGGGTGTTGGGGATGTGGTCTTCACCCCGGATGACGTGGGTGACGCCCATGGTGATGTCATCCACCACCACCGCAAAATTATAGGTGGGAATGCCGTCGGCCCGCTGGAGCACCAGGTCGTCCAGTTCCTGGTTGTCGAAGGCGATGGGACCTTTTATCTGGTCATCCCAGTGCGTGACGCCGGTTTGGCGGGTCTTGAAGCGGACCGCGGCGCCCGGCTCGGCCGGCAGGTTAAGCTCCCGGCAGTGGCCATCGTATTTAGGCTTCTCACCCCGGGCCATCGCGGCCTGGCGGGCCTGGGCATCTATGGGCGGGCAGGTGCAGTAATAGGCCGCGCCGCTGGCCAACAGGCGGTTGATGTATTCCTGATAGAGGTCCAGCCGCTCCATCTGCCGGTATGGGCCCTCATCCCAGTCCAGCCCCAGCCAGGTCATGGCCTCCAGAATCTCGGTGACAAACTTCTCCTGGGACCGCTCCCGGTCGGTGTCTTCGATCCGGAGAATGAAGCTCCCCTGATAATGCCGGGCAATGAGCCAATTGAACAGCGCCGTGTGGGCGCCGCCCAAGTGGAGGGCGCCGGTAGGGCTGGGGGAAAAGCGGGTGCGCACTTCTGACATGTTAGCTTCCTTTAGGGCTACCGGCCTTTTTACCATAATTTTGCGGCTATGGCCAGGGAATTTCCCCGGCTGCAACCGGGGCGGAGCCATTACCGGGCCGAGGCTGGGGGTCTCCACCCGCCGGGAGAAATCGAATTGCCCCTCCAGGCAAAAACTGTTACAAGGGATCGGGTTAGTCGAGAAAGTGGGCGAATCGCCCCTTGACAAGATAACCTTTTAAATTTAGGCACTTGCAAAATTAATCATAGGTTGGTGGCACAGGCTTCCCAGCCTGTGCAATGCGGTGAAAGTCACCATTAATGACCTGAGTTTTTCAATCTGCTCTGGCAACCGCTTTAAAAGAAGAGGTTTTTCTCTTCTATGGGCGCAACTCGGGATCGTTCACCGTCCCCGGCTGATCCGTGCCGCCAGGGCCTGGATGGCGGCCATATAAGCCGTGAAGCCCTGGAGGAGGATGTCATTGTGGTTGGCGTGGGGGATTTTGAGCAGGGTCTTGTCCGGGGCGGCGGAGGCGTCGTACAGGGCCTGGCCGTCGCTCACGGGAATGATGTGGTCGTTTTCGGCATGGATGATCAGGGTTGGCCCGGGATAGGCCTGAATTTTGTCGACATTGCGGAAACCGGCCGTTTCCTGAAACCCGATGGCGGTCAGATTGACCCCCAGGAGCTGCAACAGGGGGCCGGCATAGGCAAAGCCGCTCTCGACGATAAGGGCCGCGACCTGCTCAGGGTAGGAGGCCGCCAGTTCCAGGGCCGAGGCGCTGCCCAGGGACCGGCCCATGACCATCAGGGGGCCCCGGTAGCCCATCTCCGGCAGCCATTGCCGGACGAAGGCCAGAATGGTGTGGCAGTCCCGCATCATGGCGCTCACCGTCGGGGCACCGCTGGAGCAGCCATATCCCCGGTAATCCACCGGCAAAAAGTTGAGGCCCTGGCGCTGGTAAAAGGGGGCCAGTTCGTCATAATCAGCCACGATCTCGCCGTTGCCGTGGAAGAAGAGAATGGTGGGAGCCTCCGCAGCAGCCGGGTAGAACCGGGCCCCCACTGCGGCGTGGTCATCCACCGGGATCAGGATCTCCCCGGCCGAGGGGTTGGCTGCGCCCAGGCTCATTTCGGGCCGGGGGTGGAACAAGCACAGCAGCACTTCCGGCACGTCCAGACGGGCATAATCAGGCGGGGGCAGGTCCACCATGGTGCGGTTCTCCTTCCGGCGGTAACATCAGGCTAAGGTATTTTACTATAATGACCGAATCTTGCGAATATAAACGGGAAGGTTCTCCCAGGCGCTGGCAGGACGCCTCATGGGAGAACCGGCTCCGCCCGGGCGGCCGGGGACCGGAAATCGGCGCCGGGGACGTCAAAAACTCGCTGGCTTTGGCACCCGATATCGGGTACAATGCCGCCCACCTGAGACGGTCTCAACCCGGTCAAACGAGTAATAACCCGGCTCATCGTGGCGTTTGTATACTACAAAAAAATAAGGAAGACTTACATCTCGTCACCGTTACACTCGACAATATCGTTTATGAGTTCTGGAACGGCAAGTTTTCCGGAGTCATCATTAGTGACATTGATCGAATCGGAGAGCTTAGCCTGTATTCCATTGCGCTCCTCAGCCAACAACAGAAAATTGACACATGGTATCTGAGGGAAAGGGCTAAAGAACAGATCGGCGCCTGGGAAAAAACCCGGCCCAGTAAGGCAAAATGATCTGATACCCAAGAGCAATCAAAGAACTATTATTTGTCTGGCTGAGCGTAGCGCAGAATCTCTCTCGTGTTTAGCGGCGGAGATTCTTTACTCCGCAACACTTCGTTCAGAATAACATGAACATGGTCTTTTGACTGTGATTTCGTATGCAAAGTCTCTACCCGATTCATGCCGGCGGGGTTCGAACGTGGGTCTATTGCGGGCGGATGCGGCTGCTGACGCAGGCCCGGCAGGTTCCCGAGCGGAAACGGGTGGCATCGGACAGGGAGAATACCCCCACCAGGTGGCGGGGAGATTCCCGGTACACAAAGAGGCGGGAAACATCGGCAAAGATCATGCGCCGCAGGGCGTTGACCAGGATATCGTTATGATCACAGGCTTCCACCCTCCGGGTCATCACGGTGTGGGCCGGGGACTCGGGGGGAGTTTGGTGCTTGTAGGCCACGATGAGGTCCGTCTTGGAAATTACCCCCACCGGCGCCCCGTCCTCCCCGGTGATGAGCAGGGCGCCGAATTTATGGGCCGCCAGCCCTTCCATGACCTGGAGCAGGCTGTCGTCGGCTCCCAGGGCAAAGACCCCGGGCGACATCACCTCCCGCAGATGCACCCGGTCGGCTGCGAGGTCCTCCGAGTCCGCCGTATTCCGCCGCAGATTTCGGTCGCACTGATGGCAATAACGGTAGAGCAGACCCACGATGTCCGGGTAGGCCAGAACGCCCACGGCCGTCGCCGAGTCCTCTTCCCGGACATAGAGCCGGTGGATTTTGTGGGTTCGCATGCTGTCCAGGGCCGTGTCGAGGGAGTCGTCCAGGTGGCAAAACAAAGGCGGACCCACCATGATTGAGGCCGCGGGGGTGGTCAGGGGGAGCCCGGCATAATAGGCCCCCATGAGATCGGTCTTGGTGACCACCCCCACCGCGGCTTGGTCATCATCGGTAATCAGGATGGCGTTCACCTTGTACTTGATGGCATAGCGGATAGCCTCCTCCAGGGTGGCCTCGGCGGAGAGATGAATGATCAAGCGCCGCATGGCCTCTCTGACGGTCAAATCCTTCATGACGTTCTGACGACCAGTGACCCGCATGCTCTTTTCTCCAGGGGGCGGCCCCGGCCTCAGGCTGAAGATCTTTCCAGGAGATGCTGGAAGACCCGGGACAGATACACCATACCCACCATCTTCCCATCTTCCAGGACCGGCAGGCGGCGCACATGTTTTTTGATCATAATGTCGATAATCCGCAGCAGGTGCATATCCGGGGTGATGGTGATCAGGTCGGTGGTCATGACATCCGAAACTAGCATGGATCGGGCCCGGGTCAGGGCGGCATCGAGGATGCCCGAGACGTCCACGTCCTTGATTTCACCCCAGATGTGAATATGTTTGGGCCGGACCAGCAGCAGGATGTCGTACAGGGAAAGCATGCCCAGCAATTGCCCCGCCGCATCGGTGACCACCATGCCGAACACGGTCTGCTGATGCTCCTCCCCGGCGGTCTGAAAGACCCTGCAGGCCTCCCCGATGGTCATCCGGGGTGACAGGGTGGAGTAGCGGGTATCCATTACCTCACGCGCCGTTATATCCATAAGAAAGAGTTCCTGGTGGACGGGCTGGTCAATGTGCCGGCGTGGGCTGCAGCTAATCCCAGGATGCCAAAAAACAAGTAATAGTGTCATGCTGAGCGTAGCGCAGAATCTCAACAACGAGATTCTTCACGGCGCTGCGCTCCGTTCAGAATGACAGGTGTATCCTGCCTCTATGACAGCAACGTGGTATAAGCCCCTGGACCCGGTATCCCCGGACGCCACTGGGCCATTTTACCACAGAAACGGGATTTTCCCACCCCTGCCGCCGGTCAATGCCAGCAGTACTTGCGCCGGAGCGTGGAAAGATTAGTCCGGCAAAAGGTGCCCGAGGGTCTGGAGCATTTCAATGCACGGGAGTTTATCCCTGGGGGGGTGAGAGCAGGTAAGGTGCGGGCGAATTCCGGTAATTTTTCCGGCTCAATAGGTATTGGGCAGCCAGGTCGAGGCGTCCACGATCTTGTGTTGACCGGCTTGATACTTGCGCGGCACAGAGCCGGAGAAGGTCACCGGGCCAAGATCTACGACCTTGGCGGCGGGAATCTGCCGGCGGGCCATGGCCGGAGGAGGAAACCAGTCATTGACCCCTTTGCCATTACTCAACTGGACCAGCAAGCCGTAAGGGTTCACGAGATTATTTCGATCAAGGTTGTGGTCAGCATAAACCTGCAAGTGCAGGTGGGCCGCATCCTGCTTGATTCCCGTATGGCCCACATAGGCGATTAATTCCCCCCGGTGCACAGGTCTGCCTTCCACGATCCCCGGGGCGTATCCCTGCAAGTGCATATAGCCGTAACCTCTGCCGTCCTGACCGCGCAGGATCAGACTAATGCCGGCGCCACTCCAAGTCGCGAGCGTATGGATCACCCCTGAGGTGATGGCATAAACCGGGGTTCCGTCGCAGGCGACAATATCCACGGCGTGATGAAATCTCCCCCCACTGCGCCAATCACCCCAGGTATCTCTGAAGGAATAAGGTGGGGCCACCGGGAAGCAATAGTTGAACGGGTGCGAATCCGCCAGGAGGTCTGGCCCCGGTGGGACTGCCGGGGGCGAGCCGAGAAAATTCTTGCACACCTCCCGGACCAGGGCCTGAACCTCCTGGACCGGGGGGAGATTCGGCTGCAGGTCCGGCCGTGGGGAACCGGAATGCGACGCGGCTAACCCCAGGGGAGAACGGCAACCGGTTTTGGACCACAACCACCCCAGGTATCGGGGGGCCGTCCATAAATTGTCTTGGGGATCAACGGCATTGCCAACTTGCCCCGCATGAGCCTTTGTCAGCCTTAACTGGCTGAGATCGGGGACGCCCTGGGCCGATTTGACGTTCAGATTGCCCCTGGAGCCTATCCGGCTTGCCGCCTTGATTACCCCGGACCGCAGATCATGGGGCTGGTTCGTCTTTGAGATGGTGCCTTGATCCTCCGGGAAGGTGGGCCTGGCCTGGCGGTTGTAGGGCAGCCACTGCAGTGAGGCGGTATGCCGGTCAAGGTTAGCACCCGGCTGTTCCCGGCTGCTGATGTAGTAGACTCCCCCTCTTTTGACGATCAGAATGCTCGGTTTAGCCGACGCCGGCGTATGGCCCAGCAGAAGAACCCAGGCGATGATGAGCCAAGCTCCCCGGGATAACAGTGATACTCTCTGGCAGTGAGATTTCTGCAAAGAGGGCATTCCTCAACGGTAGGCGGAAAACAACGTGGGTCTTAACCTTATTACCTGTAACAAATATTTCCCTGCGCGTCAAGGTAAATTCGAAGGGGGAATAATGTGCTGCAGGTTCTGCCCCAAAAGATGCGCCAGGCCAAGCTCACAGCATCCGGGGGCCTTGCCACAGCCTATAGCGTTTGCCAAAAATTTCTTCCGTTTGCCGGTTTCCAAATCCCCCTAAATCCCCCTTTGTCAAAGGGGGACTTTAACGGAAATTCCGGTAAGTTCCCCCCTTTTCTAAAGGGGGGGTAGGGGGGATTTGAGTGATGCCGCCATCGG
>Ga0172371_10012867_pt1 | contig 10956 bp, 8 predicted proteins | sample Lak12m_FD_114543 | JGI IMG/M metagenome (GOLD analysis project Ga0172371, IMG submission 114543) | Freshwater microbial communities from Kabuno Bay, South-Kivu, Congo - kab_022012_12m | ecosystem: Environmental > Aquatic > Freshwater > Lake | place: Democratic Republic of the Congo: South-Kivu... | reverse complement strand
GCAAGTCCCAGGCCCGTTCCCCCCTGCTGACGGCTGCGCCCCTTGTCCACTCTGTAGAAGCGCTCGAAGATGCGCGGCAGATGCTCGGAAGCAATGCCGCAGCCCTGGTCCGTAACGCGGATCTCCACTCCCGAGCAGGCCGGGCGTTCCGGTCCTGTGTGGTCCCCGCTGCTTTGCTGTTCCCCCTGGCAGTCGTCGAAGGACCGGGCCGAAAGCTCCACCGACCGGGCTGCAAGCTCTACCGTGGTTCCTTCGTCGCTGTACTTCACCGCATTGTCGAGCAGGTTGACCAGGGCCTGCTCCAGGAGCGGCGCATTGGCATTGATCGTGAGCTCCTGCTCGACCGACGTGTCGATCCGGACGCCCTTGGCGCTGGCCGCCTGAGAGCATGTGATCACGGCCGCCTGCAACACGTCGGCCACGGGTACCGGCTCCAGCAGAACGTCCTGTCGTTTTTCGGAGAGTTCGAGGCGTGACAGGGCCAGGAGGTCTTCGACGATGGCTGTCAGTCGGTCCGACTGTCGGGCAATGATCTCCAGGAATCCGGCAGCGGCCTCGGGGTCATTGATGGCCCCGTCCCGCAGTGTCTCGACAAAGCCCTTGATGGACGTGATCGGAGTACGCAGCTCGTGAGACACGTTGGCCACAAAGTCGGAGCGAACCTGTTCGAGCTTCTGGATTTCGTTCTTCTGGTGGGTGATCGTGCGGATGCGTTCGTCGAGTTGGCCTGCCATGCGGTTGAGCGCCTCGGCAAGGCCGGACAGCTCCTCGGAGCCGCGCACCTGGAGCCGGTGTTCGAGGTCGCCATTGGCGAATCGTTCGGCTCCGTCCTGCATCACCTCGAGCGGTCGCGTGACGCGACGGGCCACGAGATAGCTCAGCAGGGCAGCGACGAAGGCGACCACGAGGACGGCAAACGCCACCTCCGCGACGAGCCCTTCGAAGGCCCGGACCAGAGAGGTGACGGCCCTCGATACCCGCACCACGGCAACGGTTCGGAGCACCGGTGTCCCCGCAGAGGTCGGGCGGAGACGGTCCTCCACCTGTGCGGTCACGGCCACGTGCATGATCTTCTGGAGCGGCTTCTCCTCGCCCGTGCGGATGCTCTGTCCCGAGCCGTTCTCCAGCGCCTGCCGGATCTCCTCCCGGTCGCCTTGGCCTGCCACGCCTGCCGGGTCGTTGTGCGAGTCCGCGATCACTTCCCCGGATGGAAGGACCACCGTCACGTGCACCTGTCCCTTGGCCCCCTCCTCTCGACAGAGCCTGGCCAGCTCCTTGCGGTCCCCTTTTTCCACCAACGGACCGCTGAGCTTCGCCAGCAGGCGGGCATCGGCTTCCAGGCGTTCTTCCGTGTCGTCGTAGAGGAACGAACGCAGCGAGATGGCTGCATACCCGCCCACGGCCAGGAGCGCCAGCACGGTAACCAGCACCGAGACGGGGAAGACCTTCCAGAGCAGTTGGCGGCGGCGAGACATCCGGAATACCTACTCCTTGAATCGGTAGCCGACGCCGCGGACCGTCTCCACGAGGTCGCCGGCATCGCCCAGCTTGCGCCTGAGCCCGACTACTTGAACGTCCACCGACCGTTCCGTGACTGCGCAGTTGTCTCCCTTGACCGCATCGATGATCCGGGTGCGGGTGAAGACCCAGCCCGGCCTGCGGGCCAGGTGCACCAGGAGCGCGAACTCGGTCGCAGTCAGGTCGACCGGCGCACCATCCAGCAGCACCTCGTGTTTCGTCGTGTTGATGACCAGGTTGTGCCGGGTCAGCACTTCCTCCTTGTCCCCGTCTTCCGGTACCTCCTCGAAACGGCGCAGCAGCGCCCGGATCCGGGCCGTGAGCACCCTGGGAGAGAACGGTTTCGTGACGTAGTCATCGGCCCCCAACTCGAGCCCTGTGACGACATCAACGTCATCTGCCCGGGCGGTCAGCATGAGCACGGGGATACGGGCCGTCTTTGGATCGGTCTTCATGGCCCGAAAGACGTCCAGACCGTTGATTCCAGGCAGCATCAGGTCCAGGACGACCAACTCGTACCCGTGCGAACGGACCCGTGTCAATGCATCCTCACCGGTCCCGACGCACTCGACGTCGTACCCTTCCCGGCTCAGGTTGTAGAACAGCAGCTTCTGGATGTCTTCCTCGTCATCCACGACCAGGATTCTCTTACGGTTCATCCCTCACCTCGCAGGAGCGGATCCGGCCACCCCACTATGCCACAGACCCTTGGCTTCGGGAACTTGATTCCGGAAGACCCTGGCCATCCCGTGGCAAATGATGGATAACATCCGGGAGGGGCGGATGCTCGGCGGGGGAGGGCCGTATGAGGACGAACAGGGCAGAAAAGACGGGACGTGGGATCCTGTTGGCCGTATTGCTGGGGGTCGCGGTTCCTGTCCAGGCTGGCGAGGCGCCGTCGATCGAAGAGCGGCTGGCGCAGCTCACCAAGGCCGAGTCGCTCACGATCGAGGGCAAGGCGTATCTCCGTTATTGGTATGATATCCGGGACGGCGACGCAGCCACCGAGGGGGATGCCGAGCCGCATGACAACTCGTTCGAAGTGTGGCGGTTCTACTTCGGTATCCGGGCACGTCTTTTTCCGTGGCTGTCCATGCGCCTGACCAGCGATGTGGGGCCTGAGAAGAAGCAGACGACCACCAAGGCCGGGGCTGCGGAAGATGGTACCGGCGGGCACATGCACGAGGTGCGGGGCGAGACCAGCTACCAGCTTTTCCTGAAGTATGCGTGGATCGAGGCGAAGCTGGCTGCAGGGCTGTTTCTGCGAGCGGGCATCGTGGACAACCCGTACAACGACCTCACCGACGGGATCTGGGGATACCGGTACGTGGCGAGGAACTCGGGCGAAATGGCCGGCCTCTGGGGCTCGGCCGATCTCGGGGCCTACCTGAGGTACGATCTGCCGGCGAAGCTCGGGGCTGTGTCCGCCGGGATATTCAATGGAGCGGGGTACAAGAACGCACTCGATACGGATGCTACCAAGGATGCGTTTCTCAATGTGGTGGTATCGCCGTTTGCACCGCTGGGCGAGGCATTTGCCCGATTCCAGCTTGCGGGCTTCGTCCAGGGACAGATGACCGGTGATTCAGAGCGAGAACGGCTGTTGACCTGGAGCGGGTTTGCCGGGTACCGCGATGACTGGTTCATGATCGGATACATGCTCATGGGGCGCAACAACGACCCGGTCGAAGGAGACGCTTTCAACGGCATGGGGTACGCCGTGCTTGCCCGTTTCGACACGCCGTGGAAGGTCGGGGCACTGGGACGGTTCACCGTGTATGACACGGACTTCGGCGATGACACCGAGACGCCAGCGACCTATGAGGCGCTGGCCGGCATCAGCTACACCCCGGCAAAGCTCTTCTCCGTGGCCGCATGTGCGGCATTCACGGGGACTGAGCAGGTCGAGGGTGGGGACGAGAACGAGACGGGCCTGAGGGCCATGCTGAGTACCGAGATCAACTTCTGATTCACCGCACGTTCATGTAGCTCTGGAACTTCTCCCGGGTGGCATTGATTGAGATCCCGTGGGCCGGGTCGGCCATGTTGCTGCGGATCTTCTGCAGCAGGATCCTGGTGACTTCTCCCGGGTGGCCGTCACCGACTGCGATGCCCTCGATGCCCACGATCGGCATGAGGCCGCACCCCGTGCCGGTGAGGAAGCACTCCCTGCCCTGGCCCACGAAGTCGAGCGCGATCAAGTCTTTGACCTCGTGGATCGTGTAGCCGAGCTTTCGGGCCTCGGAGACGATCAGATTGCGCGTGATTCCGATGAGGCAGTATTCGGGGACCGGCGTGAACAGGTGGACCTTGGCCGGATCGCTCTGCCAGCCATCTTCCTTGCGAATGAGGAAGATGTTGTCCGCCGTCGCTTCGGCCACGAAGCCGTCCGAGGTGAGCATCATGGTTTCGAGGGTCTTCTTGTCCCGGGTTTCGAGCAGGCCGAAGATGTTGTTCAGGTAGTTGTTGCTCTTGATGTTCGGGTCCACGATGTCTTTGCCGGCCCGGCGGGTCTTTCTTGCGACCGAGAGCTCGATGCCCCGATCGTATGCCTCGGGAGGGTAGAGTTGGATCGTGGACACGATGCAGTAGACCGTCGGTGCCAGGCACTTGGCAGGATTGATCCCGAGGTTCCCAAACCCGCGAGTCAGGACCGGCCGCAGGTATCCCTTCTCCTGGCCCGAGAAGCCGACTTCCTGGATGGTCTTGAGGATCCACCAGCCCAGCTCCTCCATGGAGTAAGGCATGGCGATCGACATCTTCTTCGCCGACTGCCACCAGCGTTCAAGGTGTTCGCGGTAGAGGAAGACCTGGCCATTGATCACGAGGATCCCCTCGAAGCAGGCATCGCCATAGAGGCCGCCATGGTCGAGCGGGGAAAGGCCGCTTTCGGAAAGACGGAAGATCCCGTGCCGACGCTCGAACTGCTCCCCCGTCTTTGCGATCTCGAAACGACCCTCTTTGCCGAGACATTCCGGGGTAAGTCCCTCCACCCACGGCATGCTGACGAACACCCGCGCCTTGCGGGCAAGGCCCATGAGCTCCTGCACGACATTGACGGACATGGCAACCTCCCGGGACTGGATGGAGAACCTGGAAAACGGCGGTATAGTAGCGGTGCATCCCAGGTTGTCAAGGGGGAGAAAACTACTATTTATCCGTCGGGAGTCAGGACCTGCGGCCCTTCCATGGCGGGAACGGTGGAGAAACCCCGGCGTGGGATTCAGTCCGGAACTTCGAGCCCCACCTTTCGAGCGACATCGGAAAGCCTGTCATCGAGCGTAGCAAGCCCTGATGCCGACCTCAGCGCCAAGTCCAGGTACGCCGCATCGTAGGCGGAGAGGGTGTGCCGCAGGGCCAGTAGAGCCAGTCGCCGCATCGTCTCGGGGGTAGCCGGGTCGGTTACGAGGGGGAGCGTGGAAACCAGGGACAGCAGGCGATCGCACTCCTCCTGCGGGATCCGCTTCTTCCTGACGGCTACGGCCAGTGCGTTGCCGCTCTCGTACCAGAACATTGCTGGAACCCGGAGGATCGAAGTCGAAGGCAGCGCTGCGAAGAACTCATCGGAGCGGGCCGACTTCTCGTCCGGCAGACACCAGCCGAGGATCAGGGAGCAATCCACGACCCAGGAAGTCATTCCCGCCTCCCTTGCTCGATCAGCTCCCTGACGTCGATCGGGCCTTTCAGCCTGCTGCGAACCGATCGCATCTCCTCGACCGTTTCGGCAAGCGTCGACGGCCGCTCGCCCCGGGAGTAAGGGACCAGCCTGGCCACGGGCCGTCCCCGGCGCTCGATCACGAACTCCTCGCCGTTGTCCACACGGCGCAGCAGGTCGGCAAGGTGTGTCTTGGCCTCGAATGCCCCCACGACATGGATGTGCTCGCTCATGGGCCACCTCCTGTCAACCAGTTTAACCGACCAGTTTGTTTGTGTCAAGCGAGTGGTACCCGGTGCCGTCACGCCGCGGGCGCACCGCACCCACGGATCGGCCAAAACAAGTCAGCCTCTGAGCTTCGCTCCGATCCGCGGGGTTTCTACTCCTCAGCCACGGTGTAGGGCCGGACCTGCTTGAAGATCATCTTGCGCTCCGGTCCAACGAATTTGAACTCGATGTCGAACGGGAAGTCGTAGGGGTCCTTTCCATAGAGCTTGGCGAAGTGCAGCATGACCTTGTACGCACTGGCGTAGAGCTTCCACATCTCGGCCATGGTCAGGATCGGCTTGTCGGGCAAAAGGCTCGAGAAGCGCTGTCGGTTGACCTGCACACTGTCCCAGCCCGGAGCGGGCAGGAGCGTCAGGATCTCAGGCATGGCTCCCCCCTCAGGATTGGTCACCGGCTCCTCGCCGATCTGGACGTTCACGTACATGCCGTAGCTGGTGACGTCCGAGATATTCCGGGTGATCAGGACGCCGTTGGCGACTTCGTCGGTGTAGGCCGTGCTGACCAGCACTCCCATGCGGACTGCTCGGTGGTCGATGTTCCAGAAGCTGCGCTCCTCGAAGGCCTTGAAGTTGAAGACCGAGGCCCACACTTTTCGGATCTCGAGCGACGCTGCCTGCGGCCCCGAGGCCCATGCCCCGGTCGACGTGTAGAGGCCCGCTCCGGAGAAGCTCGGGAGGTCCTCACAGTTGGTCGAGGAGCGCAGGCGGACCTTGATGTCGCCGAAGATCTCAGCGACCCGGGCATCCAGCAACGCTGCGAAGTCGGGGTCGACGGGCGAGTTGCGCATGGCGTAGCGGAGTGCGTCGAGCGCTGCCTCCCTCAACGCAGTGTCCGCCTTGAATCCGGCATCGCCGAGGAAGCGGTCCACCGTGTCGTAGAACGGCTCTCCTTGCGCCGAAGGCGGCCGTTCCTCGCCCGAAGGCGGCTCCCCTTCATCCGGGTTCGAAGGCGGCTCCGCATCCTCCGGCGTCGAGTTCTCGTCCGCCGGCGGCTGACACAGTTTGCGGGCCGCCTCACAGACCTCCTCGGGCCGCCCCTCGCTGGTGCAATCCTTTTTCGCCGCGTCGCACAGCGCGGGCGTGAGCAGCGTGTGCTTCATGAACTGGTCATAGTAGTAGAAGGGGACTGCCAGGCCGTCCGGCGTGTTCTTCGGCAGTACGCTGGTCATCTCCGCCAGGTTGGCGGCCTTGACGCCGAACGCCATGGCATCGGCAAAGCCGAACTGCGAGAAGTCGGGCAGATCGGTGCGGCCGATGTCGCCCGAGGGGATCAAGGGTTCCTTCTTCACGCTTTCCCAGTATGCCTCGGCTGCCTCGATGGTGGTTTGCTCGAGCGTGAAGGTTCCGTCCGCAATCTCGAAGCGGACCAGCTTGCCGAAGAACGGTGCGATGCGGGGGTCCTTCGATGCCTCGAGCAGGGCCAGGTTGGGGGTGCCGCGGGTGCGGGCCGCTATGTTGACGTGGGCAAGCGGTGTCTGGAACTCTTCCGTGATCGTGCCTCCCACGATGGGCCGGTCGTTGGGCAGGCGCGTCAGCAGCAGGATGTCGGAAAACGAGACCGGCGTCGTTGCCAGCTCTTCCGGCGTCATCAGGCGCAGCGTCCCGTAGGCGATACCCGGATTGAGGAGCTGCATGGTCACGTCGCCATACAACTCGGGCCGGGTGACCCAGAGCGCATCCTGCACCCGAAACGGGGTCGTGTCCGCGGCCAGGTCTCCCTCCTGGATGCTCCCGGCCGGAAGGTAGACCAGTCGGTTCTTGCCCCCGGTCAGGGCGGCAATTGGCATCTGGGCCTCGAGGATCCGGTGGGCGTGGAGGACCTGGTCCGGCGTGAGGTCATCGCTGGGGAAGAAGTTGAGCGTGAGCGGGCTTTGAAGCTTGCTGCCGAGATCCTCGCTCGGGCTGGTGAGGTTGGGGTACCACACTATCGTGCCGGCCATCCCGTTGCGGTCCGGCCCCTCGTAGGTCTCGTCGTCGAACTGGCTTCGAGGGATGTCGTGCCCGAGCACGTCGTGGACGAAATTGTAGTGGAGCTTGTATTTGTTGCTGTTCTGGAAGTAGGCGACCGGCGTTCCCTGGATGTTCTCGATGTAGAACTTGAGGGCCATGGCGGGGCCAAGCTCGGTGTCAGCCTTGACGCCCAGTTCCGAGAAGACCTTCGATGCATTCCCCGGGGTGACTGCCGTAGCATAGTCGTCGTTGAGCTCCGGGGTCGCTGCTGGAACCAGCGTCAGGGGTACTGCGTCGGCATCGACGTCCTCGGGAATCTCGATGGAGGCCGTGCGAAAACCTCTGGCCTTGACCACAATCCGGATGTCGCCCAGGCCCAGGTCCAGCTCCGCTCCGTTTGCCATGCAGCGGACGCGAATGGATTCGTCCGCAGTCTTTCCCCGGTCGCCGGTATCCTCCCTGTCGGAACCGCCTGTGTACCCGCTGGTATCATCGTTTCCCGTTCCCTCTCCCGCCAGGTCTCCGCAGGCCAGGACAACCGTATCTCCATCGGCAAACGTGGCCACTGTGACGAAGCCCTGCGGCGTGGCTCCGTTTCCGTCAACTATGGTCAGCCGTACCGGAAGGTACTCACTCCCGGTCCCGTTCGAGCAGGCGGTTGCCAGCAGGGTTATCGCCAGCACGGCCGCTGCCAGGATGCCTTCCGGCTTTCTGTTCCTCGTTTGCATCGGGCGTCCTCCCCTCCCGGAGTCTACCCCGGGTTCCCCGGCAGAGGGTACTGCAATCTGTGTGCCATCTCCTCTGTCCTTCGGGGTCGGCATCGCAATCAGCATCGCAATCAGCATCGCAATCGGCATCGCGATCGCAAGGCACCAGCCTCGAGTTGGCAATGGTCGACAAGGTCCCGCCGAAGCCTCGTGCAAAGGCGGATGGTCGCTGTTGGTGCGGCCCGTAGGGGAAAATAGTACCCAGGTGGTGCACGAACTATGCACTGACTCCCCTGACCTGAGACTGACTCCCGTCTTCCCCCCTCTCCGGTCCTGTGCTACCATCCGCGTCGGCAGGCAGAGGAGGCGGATGGAATCCTCGTCGCGACGAATCACATGGCTGGTGCTGGCGTTCTTGTTTCTGATGGCCTGCTTCTACAGTCAGAAGCTGCGCCTGGATCTGAAGATGCTTGTCGCTCAGGAGGCGGATTTCCGGCTGGCGGAGACGACCTACATGCCTCCCAACGAGATGGTGCGGGTGCTGTCGCTCGGGTACACTCCGGTCGTTGCGGACCTGGTGTTCATGGCGGCGAACAACTACTTCGCGACGCACTTGAGCCATGACCGGAAGTACCGCTGGTTGGACACCTACGTGGATGCGCTCATTGGTTACTGCCTAGGCCAGTTCGGCAACAAGGAGCTGCTGTCGCCCGAGGAGTGCACCGGGGGCGGACACGAGTGGGTGGACGGGGTCTTCCCGTTCAATCCGCGGGTGTTTCTGTGGGCCTCGCAGGTGATCAAGTTCGCACCGATGCTGACGGATTCGATCATCGACCGCAGCGTGCACTATGGCAAGACGGGCACGCACTTTTGCCCCGACAGTTGGGAGATCTACTACGACGTCGGGTTCAACCTCTACTTCGAGTACCGGGACCTTCCTGAAGTGAAGAAACAGCAGCTCAAGAAGAAGGCATTGGACTACTTCCAGGTAGCGGCGAACCTCCCCAACTCCCGGGTGGACCCGAACTTCGTGGCCTCCTCCCTCTGGAGCAAGGACGAGTCCGAGCGGGCTCTCCGGCAGATCTACCAGACCTACTACCATGCCACCGACCGGCAACGGACCGAGATCCGCTCGCGGGTCCGGTCCTACGGTCACAAGGAGATCGCCGAGCTGTTCGAACGTGGCGAGAAGGAGTGGCGCAGCCAGATGCCCTACATTCCCTTTTCGCTTTACCAGGCGTTGGGAGAGGAAGTGACGCAGAGGTCGCCAGCAGGAGACGTTCTGGACGCGAGCGCGGGGGGGAGTTTCGATGATTGAGGGAATGCGCGTGGTCATTACCGGCGGGGCGGGTTTCATCGGCTCCACCCTGGCGGGTCGGCTCAAGGATGCAAACCAGGTGGTCCTGTACGACAGTTTCCATCGCAATGCGCTTCCCGGCTCCGGCCTGGAGGAGCATCAAAACGTCACGGTGGTGAAGGGGGACGTACTCGACCGGGAGCATGTGTTCGAGGTCGTGAAGGGCGCGGACATGGTCGTGCACATGGCCTCCATCGCCGGGGTGGACACGGTGATGAAAAGGCCGGTGGATACGATGCGCATCAGCCTGCTGGGGACGGTGAACGTGCTCGATGCGTGCCGGGAGGTGGCGCCGTCGCTGAGGAGGTTCATCGACTTTTCCACGAGCGAGGTGTTCGGGAGGTACGCGTACAAGGTGACCGAGGGGGACTCGACAAAGCTCGGCGTCGTGGGCGAGGCCCGCTGGACGTACGCAGTAAGCAAGCTGGCCACGGAGCACCTGGCGCTCAACTTCCACAAGCAGTACGGGATGCCTGCGCTCTCCATCCGGCCGTTCAACATCTACGGTCCGGGGCAGGTGGGGGAAGGGGCCGTCCACCATTTCATCGTGCGGGCCCTGGCCGGCGAGGACCTGGTCCTGCACAATGACGGCAGCCAGATCCGGAGCTGGTGCTACATCGAGGACATCATCGAGGGAATCCTGCTGACCCTGGAGAGGCCGGAGGCTTTGGGCCAGGCGTTCAACATCGGGAACCCCCGGGCCACGGTCACCATCCACAACCTGGCTGCGCTGATCGTGCGTCTGTCCGGTTCGTCCAGCAAGCTGAAGCACGTGCGTTGGGACTTCCCGGACGTGGAGCTGCGCATTCCGAACATCGACAAGGCCCGACAACTGCTCGGCTACGAACCGACGGTCGAGTTGGAACAGGGGCTGCTAAGGACCATCGACTGGTATCGCAGGCGTCGGGGAGGGCAGTGATGGACCGTACCGTGCGGCTCGTCCACCCGGAGATTCCGAAAGGGGCGCTGGCGCTCATCGCCGAGGTGCTCGAATCGGGCCGGCTGACGTCCGGGGACTGCGTGGCCCGGCTCGAGGAACGGCTGGCCCTGCGCCTGGAAGGCCGCCACGTCGTCCTGGTATCGAGCGGCACCACGGCCGGCCTCATCGGATTCCACTTGCTGGCCGACCGTGGTATCGAGCGGGTGCTGATGCCCGATTTCCTCTTCCCGTCCATGGCAGCCGCTGCTCTGCGAGCGGGGCTCGAGGTGCTCCTGGCCGACATCGAGCCCGAGCGCCTGAGCCTGCCGCCGGATGTGGTAGATCGGATCCCCCCGGGGGGGAAGACCGCGGTCCTGTCCGTGGACCAGTTCGGCATCCCGGGGTTTTGCCGGGAGATGGAGCGCCGTTGTGCCTCCCAGGCGCTTGACTGGTTCGAGGATGCAGCGTGTGCGCTGGGCAGCCGGGACGACGACGGCCGTGCGTGCGCCACCCGTTCCGCAATCTCGGTTCTTTCGTTCCATCCGAGAAAGACGCTCACCACG
>Ga0172371_10012866_pt1 | contig 10956 bp, 10 predicted proteins | sample Lak12m_FD_114543 | JGI IMG/M metagenome (GOLD analysis project Ga0172371, IMG submission 114543) | Freshwater microbial communities from Kabuno Bay, South-Kivu, Congo - kab_022012_12m | ecosystem: Environmental > Aquatic > Freshwater > Lake | place: Democratic Republic of the Congo: South-Kivu... | reverse complement strand
GCTAATAAAAACATAAATTGTTGGACATATTGATGTAAAGCTAAAAAGAAGGATTTGATATGAGAGAATTACCAACAGCAGTTGCTGAAAGAGTAAATCGTTATTGCGATTCTATGAAGTTGGGGGATGCCAAAAGACAAAAGCTGATGAAGCTTGTTACTGTTAAATATAATAAGGCGTTAGTATCTCCAGGAGACGCAATTGGGATAATTGCAGCGCAGTCAATTGGAGAGCCTGGAACGCAGATGACATTAAGAACAAAACACTATGCTGGGTCTCTAGAAGTGTCTGTTGGCAAGGGAATCCAGAGAGTTATTGAGATTGTTGATGGCAGATCATCAGCAAGATATCCTTCAATGAAGATCTATCTTAAGCAGGGTGCATTCAAGAGTGAGAAGGATGTAAAGAGATTTGCAAACAGCCTGATAGATGTCAAGGTAAGGGATATTGGCTCTTTCACAGAGGATTTCAATGAACTATCTGTTAACTTCAAGTTAAATGAAGACATCATTAAGGATCTTGATGTTGACAGGGATGAAGTCATGACATCTATTTATGACAAGATAATTGACACATATGCGTCTAAAAGATTTACAAACAATAAGGCTCAGATAAATTTTCATTTTGACAAGTCAACAACATTATATGCTATCAGGAAGGCTGTGATGAAATGGATGAAGATTCCATTGTTTGGTGTAAAAAATATTGAAAAAGTTGTTGTAATCAAAGATGGTGAAGCGTTTATTATACACACAAGAGGAACAAACCTGAAGGATATTCTTAAGCTTGAAAATATTGATGCAGAAAGAACTTGTACAAATGATATCTTTGAGGTCAACAAGGTCTTGGGAATAGAAGCAGCAAGACATGCGATTGTCAAGGAGCTGATGGATACATTTGATTCAAATGATATTAAAATAAATATCAGGCATATTTATATACTTGCAGACCTTATGACAATGAGTGGAGAAGTCAGAGGTGTTGTAAGAACAGGAATTACAGGAAGCAAAGGTAGTCCATTTGCAAGAGCTGCATTTGAAGAAACGGTCAAGCACATCATTTCTGCAGCGTTCAATCATGAAACAGAAAGATTGGTTGGAATTACAGAAAACATAATTGTTGGACAGCCAATTTCTGCAGGAACAGGAATGGTGAGGTTGACACTTGATCCAAAGAATCTTAAAAAATTCATTGCCAAGACAGAAGAGGCAAAGGAGAAGGAATAATTCTTTTTTTAATTGTTTTGAAGCTAAATTATATGTAGTTGGCTTAAAAGAATTAAATTCAGAAAATCAAAAATATAAAAAGACAACAAACAAAGAGTGAATTTTATGACAGATTGGTATAAATTTAATGAACAGTTGAGAAACACAGTTGATACAGGTAAAGTGTTATATGGCGTGAATCAAGCATTGAAGGAGTGTCTTGTTGGAGAACCAAAGCTTATAATATTGAGTAAGACCGTGCCTAAAGAAAGCAGAGAACAGCTTGTTTATTATGCAAAGCTTTTGAATATTAGGGCAATTGAATATCCTGAAAGCGGAATTGAGCTTGGCGCAGTTTGTGGAAAGCCATTTTCGTCTTCTGTTGTGGTTGTTAAGGATGTTGGGCAGTCATCGATAATGAGCACATTGGATATGGCTGTGGAAACTGGGGTTAAGGAAAATGCAAGAGCTAAAGTAAAGAAGGAAAAGAAAGAACAGAAGAAAGTAGTAAAAGAGAAAAAGAAGAAAGAAAAAGATGCTAAGGGAAAAGAGGAAGAGGAAAAACCTTTGATTGAAGATGCTGTGTTTAAGAGCATTGTGAAGGTTAAAAAGAAATGATGTTTTTGGAGTTGATTGATAATGGCAAATGGTGAATTTTCAGCAAGGAAGCATTTGAAGACAAGAGTAAAGTGGAAAAAGAAGGATCCAAGAGAGAAGAGAAGCAGAAAGATACAGCAGAAGATGGGTCTTTTGGAAGGAGCACCACAGGGAAAAGGAATTGTTCTTGAAAAGAAGGGAATTACAGCAAGACAGCCAAACTCTGGAATTAGAAAATGTGTTAGAGTTAAGCTTATTAAGAATGGGAAGGAATTGACAGCGCTTGCACCAAATGATCATGCTATAAAGTTTATTGATATTCATGATCAGGTTACTGTTGAAGGGATTGGCGGAAGAAAGGGTGGTCCTATTGGTGATCTTTGGGGTGTCAGATATAAAGTTGTAAAAGTGAATGGACAGTCATTGGAAATGTTGAGGAAAGGAAAGAAGGAGAAAGTCAAGCGTTAAAATTGAAATAGATGCTATTAGGTGTTTACTATGAAAATATTTGGAAAATGGGAAATGGAAGGATTGGAATGCAGAGATTTGGGCATTGCAAAGTATATGAGCTTGAAGGGCAAGTCGGTGCCACACACATTTGGTGCTGACAAAAGGTCAAGCTTGGACAAATCAAAGGTGAATGTTGTTGAAAGATTAATCAATAAAATGATGAGATCTGGACAGGGAAAGAAGAAGCTTTCTGGAAAGTTCTTGAGATGTAGGAATGGTTGTGGAAAGAAGGAAAATATGATCAAATCAGTTGAGCTTGCATTTGATCATATTGCAAAGACAACTAAGGAGAATCCTGTTCAGGTGCTTATAAAGGCAATTGAAAATAGCGCGCCAAGGGAAGATACCATCAGGATTCAGAGGGGGGGAATAACAACAACTCAGGCAGTTGATGTTGCACCTTTGAAAAGATTGGATGAAGCGTTGAAGAATATTGCTCTTGCAAGCTTTAAGAATACATTCAGATCTGACAAAGAGATATATATGTCATTGGCTGAGGAAATTGTTACTGCTGCAGCAAACGATATGAAGAGTTATGCTGTCAAGAGAAGAGATGAAATTGAAAGGATTGCACAAGGATCTAGATGATCCTTTTTTGGATTTTTTTTAAGTCCTTGTTTTTGATTTTGTGGAAGGTAAAGAATGCCTGCAGGAAAAAGACCTTTATATAAGGATGTATTAAGATTAACATTTGATTTTCAGGAAAGAAAGCATAAGATTTCTGAAAAGAATACAAGAAAATCAACCTATTTTTTTAAGGGCAAGCTGTCTGCTAAGGATTATAAGCAAGAGCTTATGAAGGTTCTTGAAGAACATAAAATAATTGACAAGAAGATAAAGGAGATTCTCCAGAATAGCAAGCTTGATTATGATATGAAGATGATGTTGATCTATGAATATCTTTCAGATGAAAGGTTTAAGGATAGTTTAGAAAAAATGAAGGCATTTTTGTATGATGTGCTTAACAAGCTTGTGAGTATATTTAGGTCTTCAAAGGATTTTGTTGAAGAAGAAGCAAAGGAACAGAAGCTTGAAGGAAAGGAAAAGGAAGAGTTTGAAGTTGATGTTAATTATTCTTATCTTTCTGTTCTGCAGGTACTTATAAACATATATGATAATTGTCTTAAGCAGGTCAAGGAAGTTAAGAAGATTGGGAAAAGTGTAGCAACGGCTTTTTAAGTACTGTGGGCTATTTTTGTTAATATAAAGAAGCTGAAAAAAATGGTAAAAAGTTGTTTGAATTGATCTTGAAGAACAAGTATACTAAACAAGATCAGATTGGCATATGTCCAATTGAAGGTGTATCAAAGAAGTCTGTTGTCTTGTGTTCGCCAAAGACAAAAATTTATTTAGAAAAGAAGGATGGACAAGCAAAAATTCTGCAGAAAACAAAAAAAAAGTAATATATATAAACATTCTTAGCAATATATTATATAATTAGAGCTAATTTTAAGTAATGCTTTATCAGGTTACTTAAAGCAATACAGCTGAATTGAAAAAGAGGAAATTATTAAGGTGAATTTTATGGGTAGACGAGAACAAGTGGCTGAGTTGGCACAGCAATTAATGTCTAACAAGAGCAATATTAGAAACATAGGTATTATTGCACATATTGATCATGGAAAGACAACATTGACAGATAATCTTGTTGCAACTGCTGGTTTGATCTCTAAAGATCTTGCAGGAAAGCAGTGCTTTATGGATTCTTATATTCTTGAGCAGGAAAGAGGAATCACAATAAATGCTTCTTGTGTTTCTGTTCCTTGCGAGCATAATGAAAAAAAATATTTAATTAATATTATTGATACGCCAGGACATGTTGACTTTGGTGGAGATGTTATTAGGGCAATGAGGGCTGTTGATGGAGCTGTGCTTATTGTTGATGCTGTTGAAGGGGTAATGCCTCAGACAGAGACAGTTTTAAGGCAAGCATTAAAAGAAAGGGTAAGACCAGCCCTTTTTATCAACAAGATTGATAGATTGATAAATGAATTGCAGATTGATGAAAAGCAGATGCAAGAAAAATTTATAAAAGTAATTATGAATGTAAATGAATTGATTGCAAGATATGCTGCTGATGAGTTTAAGAAGACATGGCAGGTTAATCCAAAGGACGGATCTGTATGTTTTGGATCAGGATTCCATAATTGGGCAATATCTGTTCCTGCTATGGAAAAATATAAAATGACATTCAAGGATATTTATGATTATTGTAAAAATGAAAAACAAAAAGAATTGGCTGAGAAGATTCCTTTAAGTGATGTGTTTATTGAGATGGTTGTCAATAAATTGCCAGATCCAGTTACTGCTCAGAAATATAGAATACCTATTATTTGGGGTGGTGACCTGGAAAGTTCTGAAGGAAAGGCAATGCAGGCATGTGAAGAGAAAGATATCTTCTCAATGATGGTTACTGATGTTACTCTTGATAAACATGCAGGAGATGTTGCTACTGGAAGGATATATTCTGGAAAGATTGGAAAGGGCGAGGATGTTTATGTTATTGGTGCTGATAAGATTGTTAAGGTTCAACAGGTTGGAATTTATTTAGGACCTGAAAGAGTTATACTTGATCAGGTTGAGGCAGGAAATATTGTTTGTATTGTTGGACTTAAAGAAGCATATGCAGGGCAGACGCTTTCAAACAAAGAAATAAAGGCATTTGAAAATTTCATGTCTGATGCTGTGCCTGTTATGACTGTTTCTGTTGAAGCAAAGAACAGTAAGGATCTGCCAAGATTGATTGAGGTTATTGGATCAATTACTAAGGAAGATCCAAACATAAGGGCTGAGTTAAATCAAGAAACAGGGGAGCATTTGATTTCTGGAATGGGTGAACTTCATTTGGAGATTACTCAATATAAGATTGAGAAGGATAATAATATTCCAATAACAGTGAGTCCGCCAATTGTTGTTTATTTTGAGACAACACAGAAGGAATCGCCTGTTGTTGAAGGAAAGACACCTAATAAGCACAACAAGTTTAAGGTAAGAACACAGACAATGTCTGCAGATATGCTTGACAAGCTCAGAAAAATGAAGTATGATGGAAGGATAAGGCAAAATAAAGATGCTGATATCATGCAAAAGCTTGTTGAGGTTGGATTTACAAATGATGAATCCAAAAATATTTGGGCTGTACATAATAATTGTGTATTAATCAATAGGACAAAGGGTATTCAGAATCTTTTTGAAGCAAAGGAATTGATCATTGATGCGTTTATTGATGCAACTAATGAAGGGCCTGTTGCAAAGGAGAGGGTTTCTGGAATTGTTGTTAATTTAGAGGATGCAACTTTGCATGAAGATGCAATTCATAGAGGACCTGCACAAGTGCTTCCTGCAATCACTAGAGCGATATATGCTTGTGTTTTGGCTTCTGATTATACATTGCTTGAGCCAAAGCAGAATCTTTCTGTAAGTGTGCCACAGGATTTCATGGGAGCTGTATCAAAGGTGCTTTCAGGAAGAAGAGCACAGATTGCAGATATTAGGAATGAAGGAGATATCTGTATAATCACAGGAAAGATTCCTGTAAAGTCAATGATTGGATTTACTCAGGAGATGAGGGGAGAAACACAGGGAAGAGCTATATGGACTGCTGAGTATGCAGGATATGAGGTGCTTCCAAAGTCATTGCTTGCAGAAACAATTGCTGATATAAGAAAGAGAAAGGGAATGGAATCTGAGCCAAAGAACTGGGAGTTCTTCCTGGATTAAGTTTTTTTCCTTAGTTTTTGATCTGGCTTTGCCAGATTTTTTCTTATTTTTTTCATTATAAGTTTTTGCAGAAATTCTTGTACGCATTTAATATTTCTTAACATTATTTGTTGGACAGACCAAAGATTGTTTATTTTGGCGAAGGTTCGGCTATAAATGTTGCATTATTTCTTGGACAGAAGGGTTATAGAAAAAATCCGCAGAAGACCCTTAAGTATAATGTTTATATACCTTTGCATTTACTATATTTCTATAAGATTAATTCTTATGTAACTGGAGGATAGAAAAAGGGGGTTTGGCACATGGCAGCAAAGGCAGCAAAGAAGAAAGCAAAGAAGAAATAAATCTTTCTAAAGGCTTAGTTTAATTTTTTTTATTTTTATTTTTTTTCTATTTTTTTATTTTCAAACTTTATTTTTTAAATTGAATTTTATTTTGAATTGAGTGACTGCAGATGATTGGTGTTCTTTTTTATATTATTTTGTCGACAGTGTTTGTAAGCCTTGTGTCACTTATTGGTATAGCGTTATTTTTAGTGAAAAGTATTGACAAGTGGCTCCTACTTCTTGTTGGGTTTTCTGCAGGAACCTTGATTGGTGCTGCATTTCTGCATCTGCTTCCTGAAGCTATTGAGGAAGGACAATCAATATCACTTGTCATGTTGTTTTTGGTTATAGGTATCTGTGTGTTTTTCTTGATAGAAAAAATACTGCATTGGCATCATTGCCACAAAACTCATTGTGACATTAATGCATTGTCTTATATGAACCTTGTTGGGGATGGCGTGCATAATTTTATTGATGGAACTATCATTGCAGGATCATATTTGGTTAGTGTTCCATTTGGTGTTGTCACAACAATTGTTATTGTATTGCATGAAATTCCACAGGAGATTGGTGATTTTGCAGTTATTGTTTATGGTGGATTTAGCAAGGTTAAAGCGTTGTGGTATAATCTGTTTTCTGCATTGTTATCTGTTATTGGTGGTATTGCAACATATGTGTTTAGCAGATTTGTTTCTGGATTTTTGTCATATTTGACTGCATTTGCAGCAGGGGGTTTTATTTACATTGCCGCATCTGATTTGATTCCTGAAATGCATAAAGAAAAGCAGATCAAAAGATCATGGGTATCTTATCTGTTTTTTATTGCAGGTATACTCTTCATTTTTATTTTTGGGTTTCTATTTGTAGAATGATTTTTCTATAATTTTATTCTGTTTTTAATATTTGCATTATTTGTTGGACAGTAAAAATAACTTTTTGCAACTTATTTTTTGTTTTATTAAAATATGTTTTATCTTTGTAAATACACTATAAACAAGGTTTTGAAAGGCAATTATAAACACTAATTGTTGGACTGAATAAGTTGCCTGACTTTTTTTGAATGTTTTATAATGTGAAACATTTATATATACCAGTAGTTACATATAATTAATGAATTAATATTTTTCAGCATAGCTGAAATAATTGAAAGGGGGTTTGGCAAACATGGTAACAAAGAAAAAGGTTGCAAAGAAGACAACAGTGAAGAAGAAAAAGAAGAAATAAATCTTCTTCTTTTCTTTTTTTTTAAAATTGTTTTGCTTGATCAATTTTTGCAAAAAGGCAACTGGTTCTTTTTCTAAAGTTAAATATATAAATAAGTTACTGCTAATAATATTAAATATGAAGAAAAATGTTGTCATTCTTGGATCGGACTCCTATAGAGGAAAACAGGCAATAGATTTCTTCAAGAGGTATCCTAGCAAGTACAATATTGTAGGACTTACAACTTTCTCTAATCAAGATGATATTACACAATTTATGTCTCAGGTAAAAGATGTTTGTCCTGGGAATGTATGTGTTAGTAGAAAGGAGCACATGGATATTATTGAAGATAACGTTTCTAAGGAAACTAATGTTATGCTTTGCCCAGAAAATCTACATGCATTTATAAAAGATTCTAACTGTGACTTGGTTGTTGGTGCAATAAAAGGGTTGACAAGTGTTAAGCTGACACTTTCAGTTCTTGCAGATTACAAGGATATTTATCTTTTATATCCTGATCCAATATTGTTTTCTGGCAAGATAATTCCAAAAGAAGCAGAAAACAAAGGTATAGGTTTGTCAGTTCTCACATTTCCTATGTGTGGGATTGACCAACTTTTAAAATCGCATTCTGCAAAAGATATTTATTCAATTTCGTTTTTTACAACAAAGATTAGATCTAAACAATTAGATCCATTAAAGTTTGATAGATTAGGGGGATTCATATCTGCCTATAATGCAACGTATAAAATAAAATTAATCAATGAAATGTATCTTATGAATTATATTTATGGAACACCTGTTGAAAAGTTTGTGTTTTATGAAGGCAATCTACGTATGATAAATGTGCAAATGCTGTTTGAAGATGGTAGCAATCTTGTGAATTATACTGGCGAAAATATGGATTATATTTATAGGCATTATTTTGGAATTGACATTTCACATTCTCATGAAAAGTTTACTCCTGCTGAAGAACTTGATTTATCTTTCAAAAGAATTAATACCGACAAAGAACCTTGCACGTCATTAGGCATTGAAGCACTTCAGAGGGGAGGATCTTTACCGATTCTGTATCATATGACTAATAGAATAATCTCTGAGCTTTGGTATAAAAATAATCTAAATTGTTTTGATGTTCCAAAGATGCTGTCAGAGGTTGTTTTAGATAAAAAGCTATTTGTAAGAAATCCAGATCTAAAGACAATCATTGCTATTGATAAGAAAATAAGGGAAAGATTTTTGGAAAAGTATTCTAAAAGTAAGCAAAAAGAATAAGTTTAGCTAATTTCTTTTTCAGAAATTATATTTTCAGCATTGCTTTTTTCTAATGCTTGCTTTGCCAGCTCTGGCTTTGATGATATATCTTTCATTGCATAGTCAGCAGCAATGTGCCCAAAGCAATACTTTTGGTTTTCATCAAAAGTTAATCTGCTGAACTTTGTGCAATAGTGTGATCCACCAAGGCCAACTGTTGGAATCCAACCCTTCTCTTGAATGATTTCTTTCTGATCATAGGTTTTCAAGACAGATATTAAAATTGAAGTCATGAATTTAGCAACAATTTCATTTTCCCATTCCTCTTTCTTTGAGCCAATTTCATAGAAGATAGCTGATGTTTCAAGGAAAGGCCCATGATGTGTTGCTTCCTGTTTGATTTCAAATTCTTTCAATTCCTTTGGCTTGTTTTTCTTTAGTTCAAGAAGTAGCAATCTAATCAATATTGGATCTGTCTTTACAAGAGTGTAATCCTTTCCGCCAAGCTCTGCCTTTCCAAAGTTTCCTATTGAATGAACAGTCATTGACTTTGGCTTGATTTCTCCTAATGTTGAATGGCGTGAAAGAAAAATAGCCATGTCAATCTTTATGTTGTTTTTCTTTAAATATTCATTTACAAGATCATCATCAGTTATATGAAGATGCAATCTTTCTGTTATCAAAAAATATATTTTATTTTTAGAAGTATTGTCATTTAGGATGAACAGATCTTCAGAAAACTTGTCAAAAGGATAATCTTTTAGAAGAACATTCTTGAAGTTGATGGAAGCCATGTCTTCTTCAGAAGAAATAAGCAGAAAGTTCATAAAAATCATATTTTATTATTTATTGATAGATATTTACTGAAGAGCAAGCATTTTAAATATTTCTTGTAATATATATTAGCAGTTAATGTTTGATTGTGGAAAAAGAAAAGGTGATAGATTATGATAAGTATATCAACAAACATATATCCTTACAGGATGAGCTTGAGGACAAAGGAGCCAGTGGAGCTTACTTTTTCTGTCAAGAATATTGGTGAAAAGAACGCTTTGTTAAGCATGGAGGTTGTTGTTGACAGCAGTCTTTGCTTGAATGGAAGCGGATCCAAGAAGTCAGATGGTGCAAGGTTAGGCAAGCTTGGGCCTGGAGAATCAAAGGATTTCAGGTATATGATATATCCATTCCAGGGGATAAGGCCAGGAAAGCACGGATATTCAGTCAAGGTAATTGAGCATGCAGGCGATTATTCAGACAAAGGTCAGGCAACAGAGAAAGAAGGAATTGTGAATGTTGATTGAATTTTTCTTTTTTAAGAGTTTTTTTGGTTATATTTTCATTTAAGCGATTCATTTTGAATTTAGAAATAAATATAAACCTCACTATGGTATAAGAATATATATGCCACCACGACCATTTAGGCGACCTGTGCGAGAAATAGGCAAGCAGAGAAAGTCATCTATTATATCTAATTCTAATTTGAATCTATCTTTATCAAAGAATATAAATAGAACAAAGTTATTGCAGATAATTAAAGAAAGAAGCGAGCAGAAGCCACAAACTTCAGTTCCAAAAGCACAACCATCTGCGCCACAGCTAGCAGTAAAGCCTATTGTCAAAATATCTAAACAACCGCCAGCAGTGTCATCAGCAAAGCCACGACTAAGTAAAATAATATCAACCAACACAAGTAGCACAAATAAACCAATATCTAAGAAACCAATAACTCCAATCATAGAACCTCTAAAGAATGTTAAAGGGCAGAAGCCATTTATCAAAGAACCAAATATTATTCAAAAACCTCAACCATCAATAAAGATAGATAGTCATAGTAACCTTGTAAAAAGGTTAGATAGCATAACAAGAATAACAAAGGCACAAGTCGCCAGGTATAATAAACAGACATTATATAAGCTAAAGGATTATTTAGAAAAGATTAATGATCAGTTAACTGCAGAAATAACATCAAGAAACAATAATCATCAGACCGTGCCAGTAGAGTTTGGAAGATATGGAGCAACTATTGATAATATTTTAGAATATATTGATAACAGAATAAAGCCACAAGAACAGAATAGGCAATATGTTTTAAGAGAAGCAACAACAGGGCAACCGATATATAAGTCAGAAGTAGATATTGC
>Ga0172371_10012864_pt1 | contig 10958 bp, 11 predicted proteins | sample Lak12m_FD_114543 | JGI IMG/M metagenome (GOLD analysis project Ga0172371, IMG submission 114543) | Freshwater microbial communities from Kabuno Bay, South-Kivu, Congo - kab_022012_12m | ecosystem: Environmental > Aquatic > Freshwater > Lake | place: Democratic Republic of the Congo: South-Kivu... | reverse complement strand
CTTAGCGCCTCCATGTCCGGCAATTCTGGGATTTCATCACGAGTAGGACAGCCACTCACCAGTTTCACTCCTCCTCCCACCGGCGATAGTATTATTCCTGGGACAGGCATGTTGGAGTCTTGGTAGTCAATCAGTCGGTCTTCGTACAATTGAAAGTTGGACTCCAGTCCCTTGATCAGACCATCCCAGTGAACATCCATGATATTGAAGGCCGATCCCGGACCACCTGCCCCGCCCCAGAACCAGTGGGCATAAGACCAGTTGCCGGTTTTCCAGAGGAGCCATTCTGCATAGTTGCCTTCTTCGATGGCATCTCCGAACAGCTGGCAACCGTGCTTCTCGGCCACCGCGTCAACCAATTCAAGGTTTCCCTTGAGTACTTCCTCGGACGGAGCACACATAATCATGCACAATGCCCCGTTTTGGTTGACCTTTCCAGGCTCAATCGTTCGAGTCCACGGCTCATAGTATTCGGCGCCCGCCATGATGTTGAAGCAGACGTAATTGAAGTAGGCGATGGAATGTACACCGGGATTACCGATCTTCTCCCAATCCTTACAGATCTCCACTGCCACCCTGATGTCTTTCAAGAGATCAATCTCTTCACCCTCGGATCCAGACCGATTGTCGCCTGGCACAAAATAGGTTCTGCATTTCCAATGTGCCGGCATGGGGAATATCTTGAGGGAGACCTTGGTCTTGATACCGAGGATTCCGGGATCGCCGATGAACATGCCGGTAAGATCGGGTCCTCCGAGGAACCTTCCACCGTACCAGGGTCTACCATGTTTGCTGGCCGCAGAGCCCGTGTGAATAATCTCCCCTGTGGGAAGTACCACCTCCAGGCTTGCGACTAATCGCCCAGGACCTTCGAACATGGTTTCACCGCCTCCGCCTACCGAGGCGTTGGCTATACCTCCCCCTATGGTTGTCGCGCTGTTCGCCGGTCCCAATTGTCCGGTATAAAACCCCTTGGGCAACAACTCCGAAATCAACTGGCCCCACTGAACGCCGGCCTGGCAAGTGACGACCATGTGATCGAAGTCGACATCAAGGATTTTGTTCATTCTCTTGTTCAAATCCAGAAGAATGACCCCCTCCCTGGTTGGCTTGGCACCCATGGTGAGATCGGCGCCGCTCCCTCTCGGAAGGATGGGAACCTTGAATTCATTGGCGATCTTTACGATCTCTGACACCTCCTCGGTTGATTTGGGAATTACAACCGCTGCCGGAGGTTGTCGTTCTGACACCGAATCCAGACTCTTTGCGTAGGCCTGGACTACGAAGTCGGCATCAGAGCAATAATCCTGCCCAACGACTTGGGCAAGCCTGTCCATAATCCCGCTGTTTAATGCCATTTGCCATTTCCTCCTTCGATTTTTTGATGGAGTTACAAAGTAACCGTGTCCTGGCCCCGATCACCCGTCTGTTCTATCGCCTCACTTCTCACGCTCCTCTCTAATTTCAGATGTCCGTTTTCCCTTGGCGACCTAGCATTACCCTGCGGCCCGGTGCCGCGTTAGAGCTACCTCCACCGAAGGTCTTGGTTCTCGATCCGCCGGTTTCTAGCCATGAGTGCGAACAACGACCCGCGACGAACTTTTCCCTAAGCGTGAGAAATAGTTCGTGTGATGTCTTATTCGGCTGAAATTTCCGATTAATATGATGATTGAGTTCTATACTCAGGACTGCACACGTGAACTCAGCACGGAACCGTCAGCAAACGCACAGCACCTGTGACAACTGAATCAAGCACCGCACGGATCTACGTGCTGGGATCATCTATGGATAAGCAAATATCGTGCCAGACTCCGACATTGATTTTGCAGCGTTTTTTTGTTGGTGTCGGCTGGAGATTGGCGCGTTTCAACCACATGGATCAGGATAAGACTGCACGGCTATAATGAGGAAACGTAGTCAAGAAGTGGCCGTGAGCCGATGGCTGATTTGAGCCAAAGAGTCTCTTCACCTGGACGCGTAGCAGCGGCGGGGATACACTAACTCACGCCCTAAAAGACGTGACCGATTTAAAGAAGGATCTGGGGCTCAAGATGGAAGCAAGGTGGCACTCGACAGAATCGTCAGAGTCTTGGTGGAAACTTGGCGCGAAGGGCTGCCGATGGTCATTTCATTACTGTCGTACCATTTCCCTTTTTGTGGCACAACTCTCGGGTATGGGAAATTGGTAAGGGTGCCAAGCTGGTGCCCAACGAGGTAATCAAGCCTCAGCCGAAATCCTTATTCCTCAAGGGCTGCACATCCACAGGACACCATGCCATGAACCGATAGACTTTCTCACCGCATTCCGGCAGAAGAACCGATCCCTCCCTCTGACCAGGAAAAGACCCAAATCTTATCCGGGAGTATGCGGAGTCCAATTCTTTTGGACCTCCATACTCTTATACAGGCCGCCCATCCGATTTGGACTCAAGCAGTTGTCCAAGATTGTGGAGACGATCTGAGGAAAGAAGGAGGTTCTTTGGAGGGGCAAGTCACAACCCCTGCCGTGTGAATCCAAAGACAACCCAATAATATCAAGATATTGTCCGATAAAGCCTACAATTTCAGTCCATCTTGATCCGGTTCGGTCCATTTCGCTGCATCATGATCCTCAATGCGTGTAACTAAAGTGGACAGGGATGGAAGCGCATTCGTAACTCTGATCCCATGTTCAACTTGGAGAAAAAGACACGGAGGCATGACGCCTCCGTGTCCCACCCTTTAGGATGTCCTCACTCCCCGCCGCGCCTTGTCACGCCCAACCAGGCCTTGCCATGCCGAGCCGCACAATGCCACGCCAGCCGTTGCCTAAACTTGCTCTCACCTTGTGTGCGGTTTCTGGCAAGTCGGTTCTTTCTTTCTACCACATGCGGTTGCTGCGGAAAAAAAACAGGGAGGTATTATCCTTGAACAGTCCATTGGAGACGCCCGGTATTGTGACACGCGAGATGCGAGCGAAATTTTCTGCAACGCGCCTCGACCGTGTAACATACCGTAATTGCAAAGTCTGGGTTTTTTGTGTCCATAATGGGGACAAAGTGTCCGATTATGATGTATTTGCTCCGTATCGTTCTCGACCCGTTCCCGTCACGTAACCTACTGCTATCACGCGATGTTCTGAAAGTTGCTCGCTCATATCGGTAGTTGGCATGACCGTTGCACATTCGATATAAGGACGTGTTAGGCTGAAACCACAAGAATGGGAGGACTACAAGATGAGCGTCGACACAAGTACCACCACAACCTTGGATAGAGTTTCCGGGACTCTTGGGACGGCCATGATGCTTGCCTGGATTCTGGGAATAGGGATTGGAAGTTTCGCGCTATTGCTGGGACTGACCTACGCCATGGTATTTGGAAACCTAGCTCTTGGAGTTATTTGTTCTATTCTCCTGTTTGCGCCCATCGTGATCACTATCTTGTGGGGAATGGTCACTGCCACCGAAGCGATAAGGGCAAAGTTGGGCCGCGCATCAAGCAGTTCGACGACGGAGCTGGATGGAGCGAGGCCAGGGCTATCGCACACTCAATCAGGCGTACTCGGGAATTAAAAGGTGGTCTCGCCATTCCGATCGTCTTGCTGGCAATGAGGGATCGCGGGACGATTCCTCTGACCCCGAAAGCGTCGCCGTGCGGGACCGCCCGGTCGGGCATGAGACCTTTCTCACTTGCTGAGCTTACTTCGCCGCAGGTGCACCGTCAATTAGATATCTGAATGACAATCGGCACGCCAAAGAAAACATGTAGTGAAACAGTGCTTAAAAGCGGTAATGTTCAGGTGCCATCTCAGCAGCACTCGGCAAGGCGTTCGCTCTAAGAAAGAGCCAGCCGGAGGATAGGATACTCTCCCTTATAAGCACGTTGATTCTCATATTCGTGCGCAATCCCGTCGTGTTGGCCTCCCTTCCGCTCCTAGCGGCCTGCCCCCAGCCACGTCCTGGCTCTGAACGAGAGGATCTGCTGGTTCAAAGAGAGCATACCGACAACAAAAGAACACTGCGAACCCGGTTTTTAGGAAGGTCGCTCGGGATTCCCTAGTCTTGGTTGAGCTGTACACCGGCAGGGACTCGATCATTCTCAGTCTGGCACGGGGCGTGTTAGGCCGCCTCTCTGCAACGTATTGATACTAAGCAAGAATTCTCACTCCAACAAACCCTCTTGACAAAAAAGCCTGTTAGCTGTATCAATACATGAACGATCATTCATATATGCAGGCTGAAAGATTCAGAGAAAAGAATGGATTTTTCATCTCAAACCGCACAAGACAGACTCTCAAAGCTCAATGAGCGACTCTCCGCAGTTGCATTCGTTGTTAGAAGCCTGTCCGACGAGAACCGGCTTCGGATTCTCATGACCTTGACCAGTGGAAAAAAGACCGTCTCAAAGATCGTTGAGGAAGTGGGCCTCTCCCAGTCCTTGGTTTCCCATCACCTGAAGGAGTTGCGTCGCTCTCTTGTGGTACGCATCGAGCGGAAGGGGCTCTTTGTCCACTACGAGTTGGCAGACAAAAGGGTCATGGAGGTGATCGAAATTCTGACTGAGCTGGCAGATGACCTGTTGGCAGACAGAAAAAACTTTTAGATTTCGGAGATGATGTGATGAGCAATGAAACTCTTCACCAATTGGTTGATTCCATGCCCCCCAGCGCAGCCCTCGATCAGATGGCTGTCGAGATCAAGAGACTCTTCTCCCATATAAGAGAGGATGCACGGATAAATTTCCTCGTGAGCTTAATGGGGGGCAATCCTCAGGATAAAGAGTCCAGCATGGTCCATCTCTGAATGGCTACCTGTGTGGTCGAAGGTATCGACCCGATGCGGATGTGCCGAATGCAGGTGGACAAAGTAGCCGAATCGGAGCAACTGAGGTCTGAAGCTGACCCAGGAGTCCTGGTCTTGTTTCAGGATTGGTTGGAGAGGTTGGAAGAAGAGGCGATTGAAGTGGTTGAAAGAACCGGTCCCGTAAGTCCGGCTCGCCTTGCCGATGAACTGGGAATATCCGAATCGGGAGGCATATTCCTTGTCGCAAGGCTCCGAAATTAAACAGGGGAAGTGAAAGCAGGCTCTTTTGCTGCGATGAAGAGGATGAACCAATGGGACCCGAATATTATTGGATGCACGGAATGTGGGCATTCCCAGTGATTATGCCGATTGTGATGATCCTCGTCTTGCTATTAGTGGTCTTCCTGATCTTCGGACGGAGAGGAGTCAGCCCGCCCTGGCAAGATCGAGGACATTACCACGGAGAACATCCGCCTTCAGAGAGCGCCTTGGACATCCTGAAGAAACGATATGTGAAAGGCGAGATCACCAAAGAAGAATTCGAGCAGATGAAGCGAGATATTCTCTCGTAAAGGACTTTTGGGCATGAAAACCGACATTACCCCTGGCGACAGAAAGAAGATCGAAGAGGGCATTCGGGAAAAATACAGCAAGGTTGCCGATAGCCCACATGGATTATTCGCATATCCAACCGGCCGTTCAGGTATTGAAGCTCAGAAATATGCCCCGGAATTGGTCAGTGCGCTCCCAGAAGAGATCATTTCGTCATACTGCGGCGTGGGAAATCCCTTTTCCCTGCGGCAAATACAAACGGGGGAATCAGTCCTCGACATCGGTTCCGGCGCTGGAGTAGATACCCTTATTGCCGCAATGATGGCAGGTCCAACCGGGAAAGTGGTGGGTATTGACATAGTCCCGGAGATGCTGCGACGAGCGGAATCAAATCTGGCCATGACGGATTTACATAATGTTACCTTCAGAATGGCTTCGGGTGAAGATCTGCCTTTTTTGGATGCTGAATTTGATTCCGTGATATCAAACGGCGTAATCAATCTTATACCTGATAAACCCAGGCTGTTGAAGGAAGTGATCAGGGTCTTGAAACCCGGGGGAAGCCTGATGTTGGCTGATCAGGTCGCTATTGGAAGTGTTCAAAAGGACATGAAAGCTCGCCTTGCTAATTGGTTCCAATGAGAGGGCGGCGCTATTCCGGGAATGGATTTCCTGGCCATGTTGGAAGAAGTCGGTTTTGAGAACGCTGAGCTTGTCGCAAAAACCGGATTCAACAGTTCGCCAAAAACCGAAGGTGTGTTGGTGCGTGCATCAAAACCTGAAGCCTCAAAATCTCTGCAAAAACCGAAAGAAGAGATTACCCCGGTTGAAGAGGTGCGTGTCATGGGGCGAAGACCATCTCCCTCGATAGAGGCAGTGATTGACAGAGCTTACGCATTGGGGTGTGAAAAGGCAAAGATTATAGATGCCAGCACTGTCATTGTGGAAGAATGGGTCCGATGGAAGTGTCTTTATGGGTGCCCATTCTACAACAAAGACGGATATCATCCCCCATTTGCTCCAGATGTTGATGAAACAAGAAAAGTCTTAGATCAATACACCAAAGCGATTTTATTGAACGGTCCCAAAGGAAAAGTGATTACGGATATTGCCGTGCGACTTGAAGGAGAAGCCTACAAAATGGGCTTTTATAAAGCGTTTGCGCTCACAGCATTGCCATCAGGTGGTGGTGGAGAACCTACTCCTGGCGCAACCTGACCTTCTGGAGAAGACGAAGGTCCGGGAGATCTTCAACAACCCGAAAAGACACAGAGTATTGCCAACCCGAGCATAGAAGCCTGTAGCGCCGGACAACCCAGTCCCGGTGCCACCTGACCCTCTGGCGAAAAAGAAGGTCCGGGCGACCTTCCGGGATTGTCCGAGAAAGACAAAATAGGCATCGGTCCGACAGCAGAGACGTGTAGCAGCACAGGGCCTAGTCCTGGTGCGACTTGACCGTCCGGTGAAGACGAAGGTCCGGGGGATCTTCAGGAATTCGGAAAAGGAAAAACGAATATTAGACCGATGATGGAAGCTTGCGGCATCGATGTCTTTAGGACTGCCAGGAATAATGGTTTTGAGGTCGATACTCAAAAAGAAACTTATGGGCGATGGAACTACTTTGCTTTGGTTTTGATCGAGTGACTGAAAGATGGAACACGATATAGCCCGTTGATATGGATGGAACATGGATTGGCAACTCTTCTTGACCCGATGCGGAATCCTGAAAGGACGAGACCATGAACAGCAAGTGTCTCGACCAGGAAGTGAACCGGACAAAAGAAGCCGAGGTTGGTGAGGCTCTCCCGAATCCTGAATCCCTCGCTCCGATGCTTGTAGAAATAATCTGTGAGCGAGCGCATTGTGTAATCTACGAGTATGCCATCGTCACGGTCAAATTTGTAGCTGATGAGTTCAAGGGTCGTGTCAAGGTCAAGCCGGTGGTACGCAGAGGGAGCAAGAAGAATGTTGACCGTTACTTGGAACTCTGCCGTATGAACGGGCAACACCTCTCGGTTCCTGCGATTCTCATGGGCGGGAAACTCGTTTTCACATACGTGCCTGGGATTGAAGACCTGCGCCGGGCTATGGAAGAAAACCTGCAGGAGACTGGAGTGAGCAAGAGAATTAAGGATAATCTCTGGCAAGTGGGTGGCAGTGAGCTGACTGATTCAGCGGATGCCGCAGTCTATCTAATATGGTTTGGGGACAAAGCAGCGCTTGTCGATTCCGGATGCGGGCAAGGGCATTTACGATTGAGGAAACACATTGACGAATGCCTGCCGCCGGGCGTGCAACTCGAATACCTTCTCCTGACCCACTGTCACTTTGACCATGCCGGCGGCGCGGCGGCAGTGAGAATGGCCTTGGGTTGCCGCATAGTGGCCCACGAGTTGGACGCTGTTTACCTCGAAGCCGGAGATAGTGAGGTCACAGCGGCCTCCTGGTATGGAGCCCGGCTCGAACCGCTGATGGTAGACATCAAACTGCATGGCCACGAATCCACTCTCACGATAGGTGACGGGAGCGTAACAGCAATCCACTGGCCAGGCCATTCTCCTGGCTCGGTGGTGTATACCACCAACATCCACGGTCAGCTTGTGCTTTTCGGCCAAGATGTACACGGTCCGATTCACCCTGCATTACTTTCTGATGAAAAGCACTATCAGGCCTCGTTGGCAAAGCTCATAGACTTAGAGGCAGACATTCTGTTGGAAGGGCATTACGGCATCTTCTGGACAAAAGAAGAAGTGCGAGAATTCATTCAGTCCTTCATGAAATAGGCGACTACCGCTTTAGTCTGCATGCGCAGAAGCGTCCACCGGTCACGGCAATCTCACAGACTGAGAAGTGCAAGGGACTGAACCGGAAGCCGGTGTTACAGCATTGACCGTCCGGAGCTAACTCTTCATCGCGTCAAGAAATCGAACACCGAGGCCTCCAGCCTCTCCGAGGGCTTTATTGTTGAGAGGAGTGAGAGGATCGGAGCTATAGCATGACCAATGCCGTGTCAAACCAGTATTCGGGCTCATACAAATCAACCACCTGTCCAGATACCCTGACGATTTCAGTCCCTGTCGATTCTTTTCAGTCCTTTCCGATCCCTCAGAGCGTGATCAAAATGTGATGAAAAATGGGGGCCGACCCGTCGACCGTTCCCCACCAAAGGACACCGCCGCGAGAGGCCGGGTCAATGCACCAATAATATTACCTCATTATCTAATTTTCCTTAGATAAAGTGCCCTCAAGTTTCTTCAAGGTTCCAGTTTATTACGCGACATTCCAGCATAACGGAGGAAATTGAGGGCGGTGCCTAACAACGGAGACCATGTCATTAGTGGACGCGTCTAGGACATTGTCTGTTCTCTCAATTTTGCACAAAATCCCATTTATGAGATTTTTCTGTGGCCACGCGCTCAGAATCCGGTGCCATTGATTCTCGCACACATTCAAGGCTTGCTTGGTGCTGGAGTGCATTGTTTTTGAAGGCGGGTTCTATGCTACTGGAGTTATTAGAGACAAGGCGATAAAATGAAGTCGTCAATTCTACTAAAGGAAGAATTTGAATGTCCGAGCTAGACGGAACCAGAGAACAACTTCTCACTCGATTGTCGGCCCTGCGACGCCGAGTGGCAGAATTAGAAACCGCGATGGAAAATATCATAAGAGGTGGCGCTGAAATTCTTCACGGATCGGAGGAAGGATCTCACGTAACCAAAGTTCTGGACTTCCAATGGTGGGCGGAAAGAACAACGCGGCTCAGGTCCATTGATATCGGTGACATGTCCAGGCTTTCTCATGAGGAAGTGGCAAAATTGGTTCGGGAGCTGCAGATATCCCAAGTGGAAGTCAACATGCAGAACGATGAACTGAAGCGAGTCCACCGGGAGTTGGAAGACTCCAGGAACAGGTACGCGACTCTGTACGATTCTGCTCCGGTTGGCTATTTCACGATCAGTAGTGACCGTTTGATTCTGGAAGCCAATCTGACAGGCGCGGAACTTTTGGGAAGATCGCGCGACGCATTGATTGGCCTACCGTTTTCGTCGTTCGTTTGCCGGCACTGTTACGGAGGCTACAACTGGCACTTTCAGAGGGTCTTCAAAACAAAGACAAAAGAGACATGCGAAATTGAATTGCAGCGAACAGATGGAACAAGGTTCCACTCCAGATTTGAGAGTGTAGCGGCCCAGGACGAGGACGGGATTTTCAGGCGTTGTCAGACAGTAGTAAGCGATGTGACGAATCTCAAAAGAGCGGAAGATGCGTTGCGAGAATCTGAAGAACTTCACCGGATCACACTTTCGAGTATCTCAGACACTGTTTTGATTACCGATGATTATGGATGCTTCACTTATGTCTGTCCCAACGTGAACGTAATATTTGGTTATTCCCGCGAGGAGGTGGAGTCCTTCACGAATGTCGAACGATTGCTGGGGTCCAACCTGTTCGAGCCTGCCCATTTCCAAGGCGGAGAAGAAATCCAGAACATAGAGCGAGCCATAGACGACAAGTCTGGAAATGTGCACGTGCTTCTGATCAATATAAAACGGGTGTCTATCAAGGGCGGAACAACACTGTTCAGCTGCCGGGACATCACCGAACGCAAGAGGGCTGAGGAAGCTCTCAAGGCCTCGATAAAGGACAGGCTCCCCTGACAAGACGTGGACGATGCCTAGAGGAATCACAAGGACGAGGAAACTCATCTTCAGCGATTAAGCGAGGGAACGCCTTGGGCGAAAAAGGGCGGTGATATCTTTGAAGCCATGTAACCTTTGGCAGGCCCAAGAGGCTTCAAGCCGCTGTCTCCGACGTGAGAGAACGACTCGACAGCAAATAAAAACAAGGTCTTTCCCTGAAACCCCAACAATTTCAGTCCCTGTCAATCCTTTTCAGTCCTTCTCGATCTGTGTCAGTCCCTCATGGTGAGAGTAAAATGTGAGCAAAGCCGAAGGCCCCCTGCCCCGTCCTGCCCTTAGCCCCCACATTCAGTCGACGTCTCGGATCACAACGTCACCACCTGGGAGCATTACCGCGTGAAGGCAATTCTCAACCCAATAATATCAACCATCTGCCCGAAAAGCCCAGCCATTTCAAGACTGATCAATCCCTGTAGATCCCTTTCCGTCCCTGTGATACCGATGCGCTTTCATACAAGTAACATTAAGAGACTGATTCGGTACCGGCCCTGCCAAGTCTCCTCCGCTGCGAACGGCTCAGCCTGACTTCGCTTTGGAGATTTGGCAGGACCGGCTTCACTTATTGTCACTCCTTTGACCGCGCATTGGTACGAGTCCCCAAACGCGTGTACAGGATGTGTACAAGGCGGACGTGGCGCATCCCCACGTGGCGTGCTACTTAGGCAACGTGGCCCAGGTAATCGATTCCCAAGAAACCTATGGTTTGTATACACCTCTCTCGTCAACCGATCACGACCTCCAAGACCCTCAAGATAACAAGCTTGCCTCATAATTCCTGGTTATTCGATGGGGATGTGATGGGGACCTTAATCGCGGATCAAAAAAAATGAAAAACCTCGTTGTTCTTGAGAGATCAAGAAGATAGAATGCTTTTGCTACAATAATTCTATCACCAACGAGGTGAATGAAGTATGGCACAAACGGT
>Ga0172371_10012861_pt1 | contig 10960 bp, 10 predicted proteins | sample Lak12m_FD_114543 | JGI IMG/M metagenome (GOLD analysis project Ga0172371, IMG submission 114543) | Freshwater microbial communities from Kabuno Bay, South-Kivu, Congo - kab_022012_12m | ecosystem: Environmental > Aquatic > Freshwater > Lake | place: Democratic Republic of the Congo: South-Kivu... | reverse complement strand
TCTGTGCCCAGATGCTGAACATTGGCCACGGGCACGATCGACGGCTCGGCCTGCCAATCCAAAAAACTGCACCATGGCAACAGGGTGTCACGAACCATGTCGATGACGATTCGGTGCTCGATTTGATTTTTTGCACTCGACAGCAACTCTTCGGCGACTTTGGCGTCGGTCACGGGGTTGCCGGATCGGGGCGCGGTACCCGCGAGCGGATGACTTGAAACTTGATTGCCTGAAACCGCGACCAAAAGTTCGGGTGATGCGCCGATCAGCCCGTCGATCGAGTACCTGTAGCTCGAACCGAAACTCGCCTTGAGTCGCAGCAAAACCGCGCCGATGTCAAACGGCTGGTCAGCCGAAACAAAAATATCGCGGGCGATCACCGCCTTGGCGAGCCGACCCTCTCTGACCGCGTGGGCCGTGCGACGAACCGCCTCGAGATATCGCGCGACAGGCACACCAGGGTTCACCGCGAAAGAAGCAGCGCTCGTTTTGGGCTTCGAATCAGTCGGCATGATCGCAGTCGCAAGATCGAGATCATCGGCACCGACCTGAGAAATCCATTGTTCACCTGTGGAGGTCTTGCCGATCACGATTCGTGGAATCACGAACTCGTGCGGGTCTGAGCCGATGAACGGAATGCAGCCCATCGCGACCGGGCCCGAGTCGATGATCGCGCTCGAATTGTCGTCGGTGATTTCACGCAGAACATTTTCGACTTGATCTCTTCTAGCGCGAATAGCGACGCCTCGGCCTGCGACACCAACGCCGTCTTTGACGAAGAGAAAACCTTCGCTTCCCGCGAATTCATTCAGGTCGATCTGGCGGTCGGTGACCGACGATAACAGCCTGGTGGTCGAGCGCATCTAGTTTTTTGTCGCAACGATCAGTTGTGTCAGCCCACCCGAGAGTTGCGTGTGCGTCGCGTCGGAGAACCCGCTTTGCTGCAACATCGCAACAATTTCGCCCGACTCAGGCAAGTAGGCGACGCTTTTCGGCAGGTATTTGTAGGCCGCACGATCAGAGAGCAGGCCGCCGATGATCGGCACCACTTTGCCGAAATAGATTTTGTTGCCGAGACGAATCAGAGGGTTCGTCGGTCGGCCAACATCGAGCAGGGCGATGCGACCGCCGTGCCGGGTGACGCGCGCGAGTTCGATGAAAAATCGCTGCAGATTCTCGAGGTTGCGCAGCGCGAAGCCGCAGGTGATGCCGTCGACGCTGGCGTTTGGCACGGGCAACCGAAGAATATCGGCCTGCGAGCGCGGCGCACCGCTGCGATCGGCGCTGAGCATGCCGAACGACAAATCCATTGAAATCGGCGAGTAACCGAATTTTTTGAGTTCTACGCAAAGGTCGCCCGTGCCGCTCGCCAAGTCGAGAATTGTCGAACCCGCGGGCAGGCCGAGGCTGCGGACGGTCTTCTTTCGCCACTTGACATCCAGGCGAAAAGTCATCAGCCGATTGACGAAGTCGTAACGGGGCGCGATCGCGTCGAACATTTCGCGAACGGCCTCGACTTTTTCCGACCCTTTGGGCAGATCTGCGCGATCCCATTTTTTCGGTTTAGAGCTCACTCAAATCAGGCTAGGGCGTGTAGCAGAGACGTGGGCGAGTGATGATTTTCTGTCACAGGTCTGACAAGATACTGCGAGGAGATATTCGTCTTGATTGATTTTTCATTCGCGCCCGAGGTCGACGCCGTGCGACTGAAGGTTCGCGAGTTCATGGACACCGAGGTGCGCCCCGCTTGGGATGCGATCGACCAGAAAGATCGCGCCGAGGTCGTGCGCACGATCGTCAAGTTGCGAGGTTCGGCGAGAAAAAAATGGAATCTTTGGTTGCCGCATATGCCGGCCGAATGGGGTGGCATGGGTTTGGGGCCGACGGCGATGGCGGCGGTGTCGGCTGAAGCGGCGAAAGTGAGAATCGGTCCGTTCGTGTTGAACGCCCAGGCGCCCGACGAAGGCAACCAGCACACTTTGCTGCACTGGGCGACCGATCAGCAGAAAGAAAAATATCTTCGACCACTGTGCGAGGGCACCGCCCGCAGTTGTTTCGCGATGACCGAGCCCGAAGTCGCCGGCAGCGACCCGACTCTGATCAGAACCCACGCCTATCAAGACGGCGACGAGTGGGTGATCAATGGTCACAAGTGGTTCATCTCTGGCGCGCGCGGCGCGCAGTTCGCGCTGTTGGTGGCGCGCACCGAGGACAACCCTGATCTTCCGCAGGCGGCGAATTCATGTTTCATCGTCGACATACCGAGCGAGGGCTTCAACATCGTGCGCGATGTCGAGACGATGTCGGGCGGGCACAACCACTGCGAAATCATGATCGAAGATCTCAGGGTGCCGGCGGCGAACATGCTGGGCGGGCGCGGTCAGGGGCATTTGTTGGGTCAATACAGACTCGGACCTGCGCGTCTGGCGCACTGCATGCGGTGGATAGGCGAGGCGGAGATCGCGCTCGACATGATGGTCGACCGCGCCCTGCAGCGGTACTCGCACGGTTCGATTCTCGCCGAGAAGCAAGGTATTCAGTGGTTGATCGCCGATTCGGCGATGGAGCTGTATCAGTGCAAGTTGATGGTCTTGCACGCGGCCTACAAAATCGAGAATGGCCAAAGTTTCACTTCCGAGGTTTCGATGGCCAAACACTTCGTCGCCAACAGTCTTTGGAGGATCATCGACCGGGCGATTCAAGTTCACGGCGCGTTGGGCTACTCGACCGACACGCCCCTGGCGCACATGTTGCAACAGGCGCGCTGGAGTCGTTTCGCCGACGGCGCCGATGAGATTCACCAGATGCGAATCGCGCAGCGCACGATCGCCGCGTTCAAAGACCATGGTTCGACCAAATCGGCGACGGGAGACCTGCCACTGTGACGAAACTTGACGGCAACTCGTCGCGCATCACCTTCGGGGTATTCATTCCGCAAGGTTGGAAAATGGAGCTGGTCAGCATCACCGACCCCGTCGCCAAATGGAGAAAGACGGTCGAGATCGCCCAGCTTGCCGAGCGACTCGGATTCGATTCGATTTGGGTTTACGACCACTTTCACAACGTGCCACGCCCGGCGCATGAAACGGTCTTTGAATGCTGGACGGTGATCTCGGCGATCAGCCAGCAGACAAAAACGATCCGCCTCGGCCAGATGGTGGGATGCAACCTCTATCGAGAACCAAGTTTGCTCGCCAAGATCACATCAACGGTGGACGTGATCTCGGGAGGTCGACTCGACTGGGGCATCGGTGCTGGCTGGTATGAAAACGAGTGCCGAGGTTACGGTTACGACTTTCCCGAGCCGAAAGTTCGCATTGCGATGCTGCGCGAATGCGTCGAGATCGTGCGTTCGATGTGGACGCAAGAAGAGACGAGTTACGAGGGCAAGTATTACAAGTTGCAGCGCGGCAACTGCGACCCGAAACCATTGCAGAAACCTCATCCACCGATCTGGATCGGCGGTGGCGGCGAACAATTGACCTTGCGCGTCGTGGCGCGATACGCCGATTATTCGAACTTCGGCGGCACACCCGAAGAATTCGCCCGCAAGCGAGAGATATTGAAGGGCCACTGCGCGGCCGTGGGCAGGGATGAATCACAGATTCGCAAAACATGGTCGCCCGACATCTTCATTCGACGCACCGAAAAAGAGTTGAAGAGCGTCGGCTCTCTGAGTTTGCGTGGCGATCCGTTCGATGTTTGGCAAAAGGGAAACCTGGTCGGCACGGTCGAGCAAGTTTCCGAAAAAGTTCAGCAATATATTGACCTCGGGTGCACGGGCTTCGTGCCGTGGTGCGCCGACTACCCGAGCAGCGAGACCGTCGAATTGTTCGCCGAGGTTATGCGCAACTTTCGCTAGTTGAAAAGAAGTCTGATCGTCTACAAGTAGTAACGAAAGACGACTTCGGCCACACAAGAGGGTTTTTTCGCACCCTCGACTTCGAACGTGGTCTCAAGGGTGACCTGCACGCCGCCCGTGACATCCTCGACCGACAGGAGTTTTACTCCGGCGCGAAGACGTGAACCGACGGGCACGGGCGACGGAAAACGAACCTTGTTGGTGCCGTAATTGACACCCATCGCCACACCTTCAACGCCAAAAATTTGTGGAAGAAACACCGGCCCCAATGAAAGCGTCAGATAACCGTGGGCGATCGGACCACCGAACGGCCCCTTCTTGGCCCGTTCGACATCGATATGTATCCACTGGTGATCACCTGTCGCATCGGCGAACCGATTCACCTGGTCTTGGGTGATGGTCATATATTCGGAGAAGCCCAAATGATTTCCGACTTGGGCCTTTAGTTGATCAACGCCTTTGATGATGAGTTTCGCCATGCCCCAAGTTTGGCAGAAGGCGAACGAGTGCGACGAAGCGTTAGCGGTACCAGATTCTTTGGTGGGAACGACTTTGCGGATGCAGGATCAACGCGCAGAGAGCGACCTCGAAGATCAGGCTGAGGGTGCTGCCACCGCTTAATTTGTCGTAGATGCCGACTTTGATGTTGCTTCGACTTTCGAGGTCGGTGAACGCCCAAAATCTGAGAACGAACGGCGAGAAAGCCGCGGCGATCGCGAGTTTGTATCCGAGTTTCAGATCATTGGCCATGAATACGCCGGAGAGCGCGTGCAGGGCGACGACCACGAGGCCGAGCAAAACGCCGAACGAATATCGACTGCGCAGATAACCGAGGTAGTCGTTGGTGTCGATCACGTTGACCAAAGCGAAGAAGCCGTTCAGATAGAGCAGCATCGCGGCGATCTGCAGAGTCTGCGGTTGCATGCGGTCGAACCACTTGCGCCAGTCGACATTGAACATCGCCCAAGTCTGCCAGATCGACGAGATTCGTCTCGGTAATCTTTTGGTGTGCGTTCTGCCTTCGTCTCGCTCGTCGGCCGACCCAACGTCGGAAAGTCGACCCTGCTCAACGCCATGATCGGCAAAAAAGTGAGCATCGTCTCCGACAAGCCCCAGACGACGCGCACGAGGGTGCGGGGCATCTTGAATCGCGGCGACGCCCAGCTCGTCTTCGTGGATACTCCCGGTTTGCACAAGGCGAGCACGGCGCTCGGCGAGCGGGTGAACGCGACTGCGTTAGAGGCCACGCGCGATGTCGACATTGTTTGCCTGGTCGTTGATGCGACCCAACCGTTCGGCACGGGCGACAAATGGGTGAGCGAACAATTCGATGTGCGCCAGGCGATCGTCGTGCTCAACAAAATCGACGCGGCAAGCGGGCAAAAAATTCTGGCGCAACTTGCGAAACTCGCCGAACTTGGCGCGAGCGAGTATTTCCCGGTTTCCGCCAAGACGGGGGACGGAATCGAGCAATTGATCGCAGAACTGGCGAGACGGGCGCCCGAGGGGCCAGCGATGTTTCCGCCCGAGATGGTTTCTGAAACACCCCAGGCCGAGTGGGTCGCCGAACTTGTGCGTGAGCAACTGTTGCTGATGACCCGTGAAGAACTGCCGTATTCGATCGCCACCCGCGTCACCGAATGGGAGTGGCCCCGGGTGCGCTGCGAAATCATCGTCGAGCGCGAAAGCCAAAAGGGCATGGTCATCGGAAAGTCGGGAAGCGTGCTCAAACAGGTCGGAATCGAGGTTCGCAAGCAGATGCCCGCTGGTGCGTTTCTCGAATTGTTCGTCGTCGTCGACAAAGACTGGCAACACAGCCCCGACCGCGTCGAACGCCTCGGCTACTGAACGGCTAGCCCGAGGCGCTGGTGATCAGCGAGGCGTAGTCGTCGAAACTGACGGGGGTGCCGGGCTTGGCGAGATCGCCGCGACCGCGCGGTACGGCGACGAATTCACCCTCGACAGAAAAGACGACCTGGCCGACGCCAGGACGCCTGGTGAAAGTCAAAACCAGTTGCGCAATCGCCAATCGTTGGTCGATTGGCGTGAGTTCGGTCAAGAATTCGGCGGACGTGTTGATTTGTGCGACACCCTTGGCGATGAAAACGGTTGCGTCGAGGTTCTCGGGAAGCGCGGTGCGCAAACCCAACCCCGCCTCGCCGCTTGGCGGCCCTGAGACCAAGGCGGCCAATACTTGTGCCGTTGTCGCGGGGCTGACTATCGACAGGTTCGTGGCGACGACCCGATTTGCACTGATGTAGTAAATCTCGACCGGCTCGGAGACGACCTCGGCGATCGTCGTCGCCGTTTCCTTCGCCGATTCGGCGATGGTCGAAGTCGTGGTGGTCGTCGAGGTTGTCGTGCTCTCAAGTCGCAGTTCGGCTGGCAATTCGGAGTCGGCGATCGTCAGCACCTCGCTCGAATTCGGCACCCCGCACGCGGCGAGAGACAAACCGACGACCAACAAAAGCGAGATCGACAAACGGCGTCGATGCATCAAAGATCACCATTTGTTTCGTGGGGGTTTTGTCGCGTGAGCGAAACGATGAAGCGGGCCCCGCCATTGCTGTTGTCTTCGACCCAGGCTTTGCCGCCCAGCGCCCGCGCGTGTTCTTGCACGATGGCCAGGCCCAGACCGCTGCCCGTGCTGTTGCGCGACGCGGTTCCGCGGGCGAATCGTTCGAAGATTCGCTCGCGCTCGCTGACGGCGACACCGGCGCCCGCGTCTTCGACGACGATTCGCAACATCTTTTGGTCGCCCGTGACCGAGATCGCGGTCGCCCCGCCGGCATGATCACGAGCGTTTTCGAGCAGGTTCAACACGACGCGTTCGACCCGTCGTTTGTCGAGCACGGTTTGATCTTCGTTGTTGAGCGTCGTGACGAACGAGACGTCGCCAAACCCGTGTCGTTGTGCGACGCGCTTGACCAAGTCGGCCAGGTTCACAGATTCTTCTTGGGTTTTGCCTGCGCCGGCATCGAGTCGCGAAAGTTCGAGCAGGTCCAAAACCGTTCGGTCGAAGCGCCTGACCTGACTGGCGATGATGTCGAATGCCTGCTGGTTGCGTTTGCTCAAGTCGTCACGGCGCGACTGCAGTACATCGACGGCCGTAGCGAGCGCGGTGATCGGAGAGCGCAATTCGTGGCTGACATCGCTGGCGAATCGGGTCTCGCGTTGAATTCGGCTTTGCACGGCATCGACCATGTTGTTAAAAGAACTTGCCAGCAAGGCGAGTTCGGGATCGCGTTCGTCTTCGAGACGCACATCCAGACCACCCGAGGCGATGTCGGTGGCGACATTGGCGACGCGACGCAACGGTCGAAGCACGCTGTTGCTGCTCGACAGACCGAACACGCCGCCCGCGATCGTGATCAACAAAATACCGAATGTGAGCGTGGTGCGGATCGTGTTCAGCGTTCTTTCGACATCATTCAGGGGAAACGCCTCGAAATAATGTGCGCCAATCGACTTGATCGAGATTCCGAGGGCCTCGTATGGTTCGCCACCGAATTCGAATCTTTGGCGGTGGCTGGATCCTTGCAATGTTTTGGTGACGAGTTCTGTCGGCAGATTCGACTGGGTGAAGCGCAAAGGTTCTTGCGCGAAAAATAAATCATCCGCGACGAGATGCAACACGGCAAAGCCGCCTTTTTCGGTGCGAATATTTGTCACGATGTCGCCGGCATCGGCGGGGTTCGTGGCGACGAGAGCCTGCAACACCTGGGCGTTGTTGATCGCCTGGGTGGTCGCCGCTTCGCTGCGCTGGTTCAACAAATATGCGCGAGTCGACGCATAGGTGACGATGCTCAAGGTCACCGCCGCGGCAAAGGCACTGAGACTGAAGTAGAGCACGATTCGCCCGCGCAGACCCCGAAGATTTCGAAGACTTCGCAAGTTTCGCAAGACGGTCGAGGCGAGGTTGTTTGACCGCTCAAAAGACGATCGCGGATTTTTGTCGCCCAGTTCGTCGGTCACGCTTCAAGCATTGCGGGAATTTCACCAACCCCCACCGACGGGCGCCAAGGGGGAGCATGGCGGCCCGTCGGTGTGACGATTCGATACTGCTGGGTTGGTTTGACAAAACAGGGGCAGAATTGTGTCAATTGGGTAACAATTTGGCGCAGGCGGGCAGAATATAGCCCTGTGCAAACCCTGCTATTCATAGAAGACGACAACGGCATCAGGGCGGCGTTGCGCCTGGCCCTCGAAGACGAGGGCTACAAGGTCGTCGAAGCGGCGACCGGCAAGATTGGTTTGAGCACGTTCGACGCGAAAACGATCGATCTGGTTTTGCTCGACCTGCGATTACCCGACATGTCGGGTTTCGACGTGTGTCGCGAACTGCGCAACAAAAGTCTCGTGCCGATAATCATGGTCACGGCGCAAACCGACACGCACGACCTGGTGGCGGGGCTCGAGGCGGGAGCCGACGACTACGTGACCAAGCCCGTGATCGCCAAAGAACTGGCGGCGCGAATCAGGGCCGCTCTGCGACGCACGACGCTGTTGACGAGCGCTACCGCGTCGGATCGTTTTGTCGTGCGCGACATCGAACTGCGCGGCGATCAAGGAGTCGTTCTCAAAAACGGTTCGGAACTTCCGCTGACAAAAACCGAGTATCGGTTGTTGCATGTATTCATGGAGAACGCGAACAAGGTGCTCTCGCGCGATCAATTGCTCGAGCTTGTTTGGGGCTACGAGTATCTTGGCGACAGCCGCCTGGTGGATGCGCACATTCGCCGACTGCGGGTCAAGATCGAGGACTCGGCCGATGATCCAAAAATCATCGCGACCGTGCGAGGCATGGGTTATCGACTGCTGACGGCGTAGTCAAGAAATTCTTTGGCGCGGGAGAGTTTGTCGGTGAACTCCATCGGCGGAAGCATCTCGATGATCGACTTGCCGTAACCTTTGGTCACGAGGCGCGGGTCGAGAACCGCGACCACGCCCATGTCGGTTTGAGTGCGGATCAACCTGCCGGCGGCCTGCGCGAGTTTCGTGGCGGCAATCGGTATGTCGATCGCGGTGAAAGCCGACTTGCCGTAGGCGTCGCGTCGCGCGCTCATCAGCGGGTCGGTGGGCACGGGAAACGGCAGACGGTCGATGATCACCAGACTCAGGGTTCGACCCGGAACATCGACACCTTGAAAAAAACTTTGGGTGGCGAAAAGACAAGTCGACTCGTCTTCGGCGAACGCCCTGAGCAGCTCCATTTTCGGCAGGTCGTCTTGCTTCAATATTTGGTAACCGAGCCGGTCACCAAGCGCGTCGTGTGCGGCGTTCAGGCGCGCATAACTGGTGAACAACGCCAGCGTGCGACCACCCGCGGCCTTGATCAGTTCGGAAATTTCGGCATGCACCGCGTTGTCGCGCATGCCCTGAGCGGGATCAGGCAAACGCGAGGCGCAGTAAAGCAACGCATGGCTCTCGTAGTCGAACGGACTTGCGACATTGCACGCGTCGAAACCATCTTCGGGCAGGCCGATGCGCTGCGGCAGGTTCGTCGGGATAGTCGCACTTGTCAAGATCGCGGTGCGTTGCGACCACACCGACTGATTCAGCGTCGCGCCGATGTTCAAAGGCCGCATCTCGAGCGAGCATCGCTCGGAAGGGCCCGAGACATAGGCGACGTATCCGCTGCGTTCGCCGAGTGCCAGGTCGATATCTTCGATGAATCGCGTGCACAAACTTTGTGCGCGAAGTTTTCGTTGCTTGGCCGACTCGTCGCCGGTGCTGATTGTGCGCAACGAACCGAGCGCGTCGTTGGCCCGTGCTCTGACCTCGACGAGGGTCTCGCGCGACTCACCGTCGATCGGCAGGGTGACACGCTTGTTCGAAAACGGGGCGAGTGCGTCGCGCAATCTCGCCGCACTCTTGGCAAAACCACCCGACATCGCATCGTCGCGAATGATCGATCGCATCGCCGAGCCGATCGTCGTGATGCGACTCGGTGAAATCGCCAACCCTGCAGAATCGGTGACGACGTCCTCAAGTTCGTGGGCTTCGTCGAAAATCACCACGTCGTGCTCGCCAATGATCGTGCCCTCGGTGACGATGTCGAGGGCGTAAAGCCAGCCGTTGACGATCACGATGTCCGCCGTCTGGCTTTGGCTTCGCGCGCGTTCGGCGAAACACGACTCGCCGTGCGGGCATCGCGACGCGCCGGGGCACTCATCGCTTGAAACGCTGACCATCGACCACGCATTTCGTTGGGGCTGCCAATCGAGTTCACCCTCGTCGCCCGTCTCGGTTGTTTTCGACCACTCGACCAGCCGCCTGACATCGGCCTTGCCGCGCACCGAAACCTCGTCGAGTTCCAACTTCGCCTGCGCCCGATCTTCGAGTTCGGCGATTCGCTGCCGACACAAATAGTTGCTGCGACCTTTCAGAACAGTCCAGGTCAGATCGGTTTCTCTGCCGGGGTTCAGCGCCTTGGCCAGAAGCGGCAGGTCGTTTTGCGAGAGCTGATCTTGCAGTGCTTTGGTGACAGTCGATACGACGACCCGACGACCCGAGATGATGGCGGGCACCAGATAGCCGAGGGTTTTGCCCGTTCCCGTGCCCGCTTGCACGATCAGGTGTCGGTTTTTGTTCAACGCCCGACCGACGCGAACGGCCATCTCGTCCTGACCTTGTCGCTCTTCGGCGTTCGTGAACGAATTTGTAACCAGTCGCAGTGCGTCGAGAATCTCTTTGTCTAAAGCGTTGGGCATGTCTTCTTTGTTCGCTTGGTCGGGATGCGTCGTGATTGATCTGTCAGTTCTTTGTCAGGGCAATCGCCGCGTCGAGTTCGATCGCGTCGAAATCGGGCCACGGTCTCTCGGTGAAATAAATCTTCGCCGATTTTATTTGCCACAACAGAAAATTCGAGATTCGCGACTCGCCGGAGGTTCGCACCAGCACGTCTACCGGTGGCAACGAAGAGTCATAGAGATGCTTCTGCAGATTTTCGGGCTTGACCTCGGCGCCGCTTTTGACCAGTTGAATCGCCGCCCGCGTCAATTCGCTGCGCGAGCCGTAGTCGAAGGCGACGGTCAGCACCATGCCCGTGTTGTTCTTTGTATCTTCGATCGCTTTTCGAATCGCCCGCTGCACATA
>Ga0172371_10012857_pt1 | contig 10963 bp, 13 predicted proteins | sample Lak12m_FD_114543 | JGI IMG/M metagenome (GOLD analysis project Ga0172371, IMG submission 114543) | Freshwater microbial communities from Kabuno Bay, South-Kivu, Congo - kab_022012_12m | ecosystem: Environmental > Aquatic > Freshwater > Lake | place: Democratic Republic of the Congo: South-Kivu... | reverse complement strand
ATTAATCTTTACGAAGCAGGGGAATTCGGCGACCGGACGTTGAAAAGGCTCCTGGTGCACGATTCCGCCTACTTTAAAATCCTCAATTTTAATTTTCAGGCCGGCCAGGAACTGCCGGTGCACGCCCACAACATCGAAGGTCAGCTCAGTTTGGTGATCCTGGAAGGAGAGGGGGAGTTCCTGGGCAAAGACGGGGCCGCCTTTCCGGCCAAACCGGGAGACGTGGTCATCGCCGACATCGCCGAGCCCCACGGGCTGAGAGCCAGGACCGATCTGCGCCTGCTGGTCACCATCGCCCCCCCCATTTAACAACTTGCTCGACTTCAGGTTCTCAACGAGAAAGGATTGTGCATGCCAAAGAGAATCCCGGTGATCGATACCGAGGCCTGCATCGCCTGCGGCAACTGCGAGGCCGTCTGTCCCGAAGTATTCCGGCTTAACGAGCCCCTCGGACATTCCCAGGTCATCAACCCCACGGGGGCCCCGGAAGACCGGATCCAACTGGCCATAGACCAGTGCCCGGCCCAGTGCATCACCTGGCAGGAGGCGGACTGAGGGAGCGCGGGCGACTCATTTCGCCTAAATCCCTGCTCCCATAGTGTTATTTGTCGGATATTATGGTAAACATAAACGATTGACTGAGCAGGCATACCCTTGATTAACCGGAGCATGATCAACATGATGGACACCCGTAAACTCTTCGGCACCGACGGGGTGCGGGGAGTCGCCAATATCTATCCCATGACCGCCGAGGTGGCCCTGCAACTGGGCCGGGCCCTGGCCTACGTCATCAAATTCGGTTCGGGCCGCCACCGCATCGTGCTGGGCAAAGACACCCGGATTTCGGGCTATCTCCTGGAATACGCCACCGTGGCGGGCATCTGCTCTATGGGGGTGGACGCCCTGCTCCTCGGGCCGTTTCCCACCCCCGGCATCGCGTTTATCACCTCCTCCATGCGGGCCGACGCCGGCATAGTTATCTCCGCCTCCCACAACCCCTACCAGGACAACGGCATCAAGTTCTTTTCCGGCAACGGCTATAAGCTCCCGGACGAGTTGGAGGCCCGCATCGAAGTCCTCATGACTCAACCGGAGGTGGAGGGGGCCTGTCCCACCGCCACCGAAGTGGGTCAGGCCTTCCGCATCGACGACGCCCGGGGCCGGTATATCTCGTTTCTGAAGAGCACCTTTCCCAAGGAACTGGAACTGGACGGGCTGAAAATCGTGGTGGACTGCGCCCATGGGGCCACCTATCGCATCGCCCCGGAAATCTTCACCGAATTGGGGGCCGAGGTCATCCCCCTGGGCGTCCGCCCCAACGGCCGGAACATCAATCACAAGTGCGGCGCCACCAGCCCCGAAACCGTGACCGTCCTGGTAAAACGCCACCGGGCCGATCTGGGCGTCGCCTTTGACGGCGACGGCGACCGGGTCATCATGGTGGACCATCGGGGCGAAATCGTGGACGGCGACCACATCCTGGGAATCTGCGCCCTGGATATGCTGGATCGGGAACGGCTGCGCCGGAAGACCGTGGTGGGCACCGTTATGTCCAACCTGGGTCTGGAACTGGCCTTGAAGGCCCGGGGCATTCGCCTCCTCCGGACCCCCGTGGGGGACCGTTACGTGGTGGAAGCCATGCTCAAGGGCGGCTATAATCTCGGGGGCGAACAGTCCGGCCACGTGGTTTTCCTGAACCACACCACCACCGGCGACGGCATTCTCACGGCCCTGAGGGTGCTGGCCGCCATGCTCCGGAAGAACCAGCCCCTGGCCGAACTGGCCGGCTGCGTGCAAAAATGCCCCCAAATCCTGATCAACATCAGGGTCAAGGAAAAAGTTGATCTCATGACCGTACCCCAGGCCCGTCAGGCCATTCATGAGGCGGAAAAACGCCTGGGGGCCAACGGCAGGCTCCTGGTGCGCTACTCCGGCACGGAGCCCAAGCTGCGCATCATGACCGAGGGCGAGGATGAGCCGTTAATCCGGCAGGTGGCCCAGGACCTGGCCCAGGGGCTGGAAACCGTGTTGAACTGAGAGGGAGGCGCGCCCATGCTGCTGGTGATGGATGTGGGAAATACCAATACGGTGATCGGGGTCTTTCAGGACGACCAGATCTTGAGCCACTGGCGGATTCGCACCGAAAAAGAAGCCACCGTGGACGAATTCGGCATCCTGTTGCGGAATCTCTTCCATGCCCAGGACCTGACCCTGGAGCCGGGCGCCGACCTGGTCATCTCCTGCGTGGTTCCCCCCATGAACAACACCCTGGAGGGGTTCGCCCTGCGTTATTTGAAGGTCCGGCCCTTGTGGGTGGGACCCGGCATCAAGACCGGCATGCCTATCCTTTATGACAACCCCCGGGAAGTGGGGGCCGACCGCATCGTCAACGCGGTGGCGGCCTTTGAACAGGTCCACGGCGCCGTGGTGGTGGTGGATTTCGGCACCGCCACCACCTTTGACGTGGTCTCCCGCCAGGGAGAGTATCTGGGCGGAGTCATCGCCCCGGGAGTGATGATCTCGTGTGAAGCCCTTTTCCTCAAGGCCTCCAAGCTCCCCCGGGTGGAAATCTTCGCCAAGCCCAAGAGCATTATCGCCAAAGACACCATCAGCAGCATGAACGCCGGCATCATCTATGGCTATGCCGGCCTGGTGGACGGCATCGTCAGCCGCATCAAGGAAGCCCTGGGCGGCAGGGTCCAGGTGATCGCCACCGGCGGCCTGGCCTGCCTCATCGCCTCGGAAACCAAACACATCGATATGGTGGACGATTCCCTCACCCTCAATGGATTGAAGATCATCTACGAGAGAAACCGCCCCCGCCGGGAAGAACGGGGCAAGGGGGGCGCATGAACCAGCCGGACAGCGGCATCGGCCGCCGGTACCTGGAGGAAACCCGCTATCGGCGGCGCGCCATGAAAGAACGGTCCCTGGCCTATCCCCGGACCCCACTCTACAAGGAGTATCCCGAGGCGGACCAGCGCCTCGGCCTGGACCCCGAGTCCGGCCGCCGGGGGGCCGACCTGTGGCTATGCCTGGCTCAACGCCGCTCCCAGCGCCACTATCTGGACCGGCCCCTGACCCGGGATGAGCTGGCCGCCCTCCTCTGGGCCACCCAGGGCATCACCGCCTCCATCAGCGGGTATCATTTCCGGGCCTCCCCCTCGGCCGGGGCCCTCTACCCGGTGGAAACCTACCTGGCGGTGCACCGCGCCGAGGGAGTGACCCCGGGTATCTGGCATTTCCAGGTGCTGGATTTTGCCCTGGAATTGGTCACTTCGGGCGACTGCCGCCAGGACCTGGCGGCCGCCGGACTTGCCCAGGACTTCCTGGCTGAGGCCGCCGCGGTGTTTATCTGGACCGGCATCCTGAACCGGGCCCGCTGGAAATACCGGGAGCGGGCCATCCGTTATCTGTTCCTGGACGCCGGCCACATCTGCCAGAATCTCATGCTGGCCGCCACCGCCCTGGACCTGGGAGTCTGTCCGGTGGGGGCCTTCTTCGACGAGGAAGTGGAGAGCCTCCTCCAGGTGGACGAGGGCCAGGAGGTGGCCCTGTATCTGGCCGCAGTGGGGCCCCTGGCCTGAGGCCGGGTCCCCTTCAAACCAGTAATTTTTTCATAGGGGCGCGACTCGGGCGGAGACAGTCCGGAGGGCTCCCCTAATTTTCGGGAGGAAAAAGCATGAAGCAAGGGATGATTGCCGCGCTGGTAACCCTGTGCCTGGCCTTTGGGGTCGGGCCCCAGGTCTTTGCCCAAAGCTCGGCGGAAAAGATTAGGGACGCCAATGAGCGGGCGGCCCAGGATTACTTCAAAGGCGGCCTCATTCTGGCGGGAGAAGGCCGGGATGCCGAAGCGGCGAAATCCTTTCGCCAGGCCCTCAGCATTAAACCCGACTGGGCTGAGGCCCACAGCCTCCTGGGCAGCGCCCTGGCGGAAAGCGGGAGCTATGCCGAAGCGGAAGCCGAACTGCGCAAGGCCGTCGCCTTGAAGCCCGACTACGCCGAAGGTTGGAATTTTCTGGGTGAATTTCTCAAAAAGCGGGGCAAGATGCAGGAAGCCCAGGAGGCCTTTAAGAAGGCCCAACAATACTCCCGTTGAGCCCGGCCGGTCGCGGCGGCCGGCTAGACAGGGGGCCAGGAACCTCCAGCCCGCCTCGCAATTCAGGCGGGCGGGGACGCCCGCCCCACCGGACTGTTCATGCCTTCAGCAGGCCGTAGGGCGGGAGAGCGAAGCGCCTCCCGCCTTCAATCATAACGAAAACAGTGCATGGCGGCGCCGACAGCTCGGCAGGGCGAGGCCCAGGCTGGCAGCCTGGACCACTCATATTTTCCATCCCTAACTCAAAAAAACCACCAGGCGATTCTTGCGGTCGGCGGTGCGGTAATAGATCAGGCTCTCGGCCAGTTGTTGCAGGCTGTTATAAAAGGAGCAAACCGCGGGGTCGGGCCCGCCCGGAGCCGGGAGACCGCTGAGGCTGCTGGGGTTGTGAGGCGCGGCGTCGTCTTCGAAGACCAGGCGCACCCGGGACCCCTTTTCCTCCAAAGAAACGGCGATGGAGCCGGGCTGCTCCGGCTGGTAGGCCTGGGACAACAGGTGGCGAAGGATTTCCTCCGCCGCCCTCTCCAGACTGAGCCGGCGATGGGGCGACAAGCTCCGCTCCCGGGCCCAGTTACGGACGTATTCCAATAACAGCTTTTGGTTTTCCCGGCGGTTGGTCAGAGTCAGCCATGCAGTCATTCTAGTAAACTTATCGAACTAGCCCCTGATATCCTTAAAATATTTTCGGCAGTCCCTTGCCCTCCCCGCCCCGGCGTTATCTTCGCCAGGCCGGCGCATCATCCCGGCCTTCCCTCCGGCCGCCGGCGTGAGGGATGCCCCGCTTCCCCCTGACCTACCTCCTGCTCAGGGCGTCACCCCGGCGGGGCTTGGCGGGATGCAGGAAACGGTCCCGTTCACTGAAGATGCAGCCGCAATATTGTTGCCGGTAAAGGCCCATCTTTTTGGACTGCGCCATGCCTGCCGCCCACCCCTGGCGAAAGTCCTGATAATAAAATTCCACCCCCACCTCCCGCCCCGCCTGTTGGGCCATTTCCCGGATCAGCTCATGATTCTGAAATTTACTATAGAGAAGGGTGGAAGTGAAGGCGTCGAACTTGCCGCCCCGGGCCACCCGGGCGGCGGCCTTCAGGCGCAGATGGTAACAGAACCGGCACCGTTCCTGCTCCCGGAAGACGATAGTCCGCAAAAACTCTTCCAGGGGGTAACGGCGGTCCCAGATAATGGGAAGCCCGGATTTCTCGGCGTACTCTTCCAGGGTGGCCATCCGCCGCTGGAATTCTTGATACGGATGAATGTTGGGATTATAGAAAAAGCCCCGCACCTGGTGTCCCAAGGCCGACAGAGATTCCGCCGGATAAATCGCACAGGGGCCACAGCAGATGTGGAGCAGGATCTTCATGGTTCCGGCCGGTCAGCCCATGACACGCTTGGCCGTCTGTCCCAGTTCCCCGATATTGGTCACCACGGTGACCCCGGCCTGGGTGAGGGCCGCGATCTTGTCCGCCGCCTTGCCGCTGCCCCCCGAAATGATGGCCCCGGCATGGCCCATGCGTTTGCCCGGCGGCGCCGTCTGCCCGGCGATGAAACTCACCACCGGCTTGGTCACGTGCTTGGAAATGAAGCCCGCAGCCTCTTCCTCGGCCGCGCCGCCGATCTCCCCGATGAGCACAATGCCCTCGGTCTGGGGGTCGCCCTCGAACAGGCGAAGCATATCGATGAAATCGGTGCCGATAATGGGGTCGCCGCCGATGCCTACACAGGTGCTCTGGCCGATCCCCAGCAGGGTGAGCTGGTGCACCGCCTCATAGGTCAGGGTGCCGCTGCGGGACACCAGGCCCACCGGGCCGGGCTGATGGATATGCCCGGGCATGATGCCCACCTTGGCCTGGCCCGGCGAAATGATCCCTGGGCAGTTGGGCCCGATCAGGCGGCAGTCCGTCTCCTTCAAAGCGGCCATCACCCGCACCATGTCCAGGGTGGGGATGCCCTCGGTGATGCACACCGCCACCTTGATCCCCGCCGCGGCCGACTCCAGGATGGCGTCCGCCGCAAAGGGCGGCGGCACAAAAATCAGCGAGGTGTTGGCCCCGGTGGCCCCCACCGCCTGGGCGACGGTGTTGAACACCGGAATGTCATCCATCTTCTGGCCGCCCTTGCCCGGCGTCACCCCGGCCACCACCTTGGTGCCGTAGGCCGCGCAGGCCCGAGCATGGAACGAACCCTCCTTGCCGGTAATCCCCTGGACCACCACCCGCGTCTCGTTATTTACCAGAACGCTCATGCGTCACCTTTCTTTCCCTGGAATTTCGCAAAGACCGTAAACCTCCAGCTCAGGTTTTCTCCCCCGGCGGGGCCGATTTCTCCCCGAAGCGGACCCGGCCTGTTGCTTCCGACCTCACCTAACCTTTTGAGTTTCGCATATCTCCCAAACCTGGTCAATTTTTATCTCCATATCTGCCTGGCTCCCTGACCGGGCGCACGGTCCCCCCAAAACGGGAAAATCCCCTGCGAACCTTCCAGGCCAGGAGGACATTTTGACTGAAAGTCGAGGGCGGTCCGCCGGCTTCAGCAGCCGGTGATCTCCACTCCGGGATTTCCGGCCTTAATTGCGCCCAGGAGTTCATAGAGGCCGGTCATCTGGGTCAACAACCGCAGGCTGCCGCCCTGGTAGGTCAGCTTGATGAAACCCCAGTTCAAGGGAGTGGCCTTGATGGCCATGATCTCATGCACCGGCACCTGGGTGGTCCCGACCAGGCTCTTGAATTCCAGGACCCCTTCCTCCCGCCAGGTGATGGCCAGGGGGATCCTGGCGTAGACCTGCCAGACCCAGGCCAGGACCCCCAGCCAGACGAGGAGCCAGGGTTGAGCCGGGATGCGGCCTTCCCCGCCCTTGAAGCCCAGGAAGATCGCCATCACCCCCGCCAGGGAGACCAAACCCAGGAGGCCGTAAATAAAAAAGATCAGGGGGCGGGATAATTTGTAAGTTTTCACCTTGTCCTAAGGGGGAGCGGACTTATTTCAGGAACGCCGTCTGAGCCGCGGCCGCTTCCCTCAGGGCCCCGCCCCCCGGCCCCGGCGGGACCATCGCCGCCACCCGGGCCTCAGAGCCGCCCGCCTGGGAGCGGTGGCGGCCCCTGCCCCCGCCCTGACCCCGCTCCTGCATATCCGGGGTGATGAAAAAAGGAAACAAGATCAGCAGAAGCCCGAGGACCACAAAGATTATGGCAATCCGGGACCGCCAGATGGAATCGGGGACCAGGTGGTGAAACAGGGCCAGGATCGGCTTCCAGTGGAGGATAATGTGCAGCACCAGCAAGCCCAGGAGGAAGAAGGCCAGGTACAGGTGAATATCCCCCCAATCGTGCCGGTTCCAGCCCAGCCAGGAGAGGTCCAGCTGGCGGCCGTATTTGGCGATGACTTGCCGCCCGGGCGGCATGATGTATTTCATCAGGAAACCCAGGCCCGCCATGGCCATCATGGTGAGAAACATGGCGGCGTCGATGATGAAGCTCAGTTTGGCTTTATTCATAGGTTCACCTCTTGAAGCAGGCAGGAAAAACTCCCCGATGATTTAGCCCACCAGGGCCGCCACCTTCCGGGCCGCGTCCAGCATGTCCGAGGCCACCGTGAAGGTGAGGCCGGAGTTGTTCAGGATCTCCCGCCCCTGCTCCACGTTGGTCCCCTCCAGGCGCACGATGATGGGCACCTTGACCCGCACCTGTTTCACCGCCTCCACCACCCCGTTGGCCAAAACGTCGCACCGGAGGATGCCCCCGAAGATGTTGATGAGCACCCCCTTAACGTTGGGATCCCCCAGGATGATGCGAAAGCCGTTGGCCACCATGTCCGCGGAGGCCCCCCCGCCCACGTCCAGAAAGTTGGCGGGTTCGGCCCCGGCCGCCTTGATCAGGTCCATGGTGGCCATGGCCAGCCCGGCGCCGTTCACCATGGCCCCCACGTTGCCGCTGAGGCGGATGTAGTTCAGATGGTGCTTCCGGGCCTCGTGCTCCAAAGGATCCATTTCGTCCGGGTCTTCCATGGCCGCCAGGTCATGGTGGCGGTACAGGGCGTTGTCGTCCAGGTTGAGCTTGGCGTCCAGGGCCAGCATGGCCCCGCCCTTGGTGACCACCAGGGGGTTGATCTCGGCTAACGAGCAGTCCAGGGCGGCGAACAGCCGGGAGAGATTCTCAATGAAACTGGTGGCCGGGCGGATCAGGGCGGGGCTGAGCCCGATACCGAAGGCCAGGTTCCGGGCCTGGTAAGCCATGCACCCCGTGGCCGGGTCCACCGACTCCTTGAAGATCAGCTCCGGGGTCCGGGCCGCCACTTCTTCGATCTCCATGCCCCCCGCGGCGCTCATCATGATCACCGGCCGGTTCAGGGCCCGGTCCACCACGATCCCCAGGTAGAGCTCCTGGGCGATCTCCTGGGCCTGCTCCACCAGGACCTTGTTGACCACCTTGCCTTCGGGGCCCGTCTGGGGGGTGACCAGAGTCATGCCCAGGATCTGACCGGCCACGGTCTCCACTTCCTCAAAGCTGGCGGCCGTCTTGATCCCCCCGCCTTTGCCCCGCCCGCCGGCGTGAATCTGGGCCTTGACCACAAAAGGGCCTTCGGCCAATTCTTCCGCCACCTGCCGGGCTTCCTGGGCGGTGGCGGCCACATCGCCCTGGGGCGCCGGCACGTTGAACTGCTTCAGCAGATCTTTCGCCTGATACTCGTGAATTTTCATGGGAGGTCCTTTTTTCCGGTAATTTCTGTTACAAGGATTTATTCAGGCAACCTGGGACAGCCGCCCTCGGCTGTCCAGTTATTATAGGGCGACCCGTGGCCCCCGCTCATGGCTGATTTTACCCATGGAAAACCATCCGCTGCAAACCCGGTCCCCGAGCCGCGCTTAGAGAGTGAGGTTCAGATTATACAGCGCCCCGGTGTCCTGGTCCTGGAGCTGCAAGCGCAGGACCCGGGGTTGACCCGCTTCCCGGGGGAAGAGGATGAGGCCGTAGGCCAGCTCCCCGGGCCGGATGGGCAGGTTCTGGAGGTTATGGCGGTTGAGAGACTCGCTGATGGTCCGGGGCACCTGGGTGTCGCCCGCGCCTCCCATAACGCCCATGATGCCGCCGCCGGCCGCCCCCGCGGTGGCGCCCCGCATGGCGTATTCCCCCGCCCGGCCGCCGCTGGCCACCCCCACCGCCGCGCCGATGAGCGCCCCGGTGGCCGCGCCCAGAATGGCCCCTTCAGCCAAACCTTTTATCCCTTCCTTGACCTTGACCCCCCGGGCGATGCGGTCGTAAGCCTCGGTATCCGACAAGACCGGAAAGAATTCCTGCCGGTCGTTGATGAGAAAGGTTTGGGTGGGCGCGATCACCAGGGTCTGGCTGCCCCGGTTGTCAAAGCTCACCTGCACCGGCAGCAGACCCGCGCCGATGATGTCAAACCCGAACGCGGCCCGGGCAGGTTCAACTTCGTTCCAGGCCCGGGCCCCCACATAGGTGTCGGCCACCCGCTGCACATTGGCATAGGCTTCCGGCAGCTTAAAGGGGGTGACCTTGGGTTCGTAGGTGGCGCACCCTGGCCAGATCAGGGCCGCCAGCAGGCAGATCATGGCGGCGATCAGACGCATAGCAACTCCTCAGGCGGGCCAAAGAGCGTTGGCGGCTCAGTGCCCCGCCGCCAGGCGATTCCCGGCGGTCAAGACCACCCCCCGCCCCCCTGTTACCTTGACTTCCCAACCAGATTTTCCCTGAAAAAGTACCATATCCCCGGGCGGTTTGCAAACCGGGGGAACAAGTCCACCTGAGCCCCAGGCCCAGGAATGACGGCCCCCATCCCCCCTCCGGGTAAGGTTTGGCTACGGGGTGGGGCCGTGCTTCCAGTCGTTCTCCCCCCGGCGCCTCTCCTACCCCCAGGTCGTCACCAGGCGCAGGTGGATGTCCACCGCCGGGGCGCTGTGGGTGAGTTTGCCCATGGAAATGAAATTGACCCCGGTGGCCGCCACCCGGGGCAGGCGCTCCCGGGACATGGAGCCGGAGGCTTCCAACTGGACCCGCCCCCGAGTCATCTCCACCGCCCGGCGCAGGGTGTCGTCATCCATGTTGTCCAGCAGGATGAGGTCCGCGCCGGCCTCCAGGGCTTCGTTCAGCCCCGCCAGGTCGGTCACCTCCACTTCGATCTCCAGCAGGTGGTGGGCCTTTTCCCGGGCCCGGCGCACCGCCTCCCCGATGGAGCCCACCGCCGTTAGGTGATTGTTCTTGATGAGCACCCCGTCATAGAGCCCCAGGCGGTGGTTGCGGCCGCCCCCCAGGCGCACCGCATATTTCTCCAGGACCCGCCAGCCCGGGGTGGTTTTCCGGGTGTCCACCAACACCGCGCCGCTGCCGGCCACCAGGGCCGCCATGCTCCGGGTGTAGGTGGCGATGCCCGAAAGGTGCTGGAGAAAATTGAGGGCCGCCCGTTCGCCGGTGAGGATGGCGGTCACCGGCCCGGTGAGGCGCGCCAGGACCTGGCCCGGGGCCGCCTCCCGGCCCTCCTCCCGTTCCGCCGCAAATACCAGATCATCATCCACCTTATGAAACACCCGGGCCGCCACCGGCAGCCCCGCCACCACCAGGGTCTCTTTGGCCCGGATCTCGGCTTCCCCTTGCAGCTCCGCCGGAATCAACGCCTGGGTGGTGACGTCCCCAGGCCCCAGGTCCTCTTCCAGGGCCAGGTCGATGAGGCGGTCCAAGTGGGGAGAGAGTAATATCTTTTCCATAGCTTAACGGAATTTAAATCCCCCCCAGCCCCAATGTCATTGACTTAAGAGATTAAAGGCATCATTACAAGTCGTAAGCGATAAATTGATATTGTAATTATAATAATGCCATGATATATTCACATAATATTACATTACAAACGCCTTAT
>Ga0172371_10012854_pt1 | contig 10967 bp, 23 predicted proteins | sample Lak12m_FD_114543 | JGI IMG/M metagenome (GOLD analysis project Ga0172371, IMG submission 114543) | Freshwater microbial communities from Kabuno Bay, South-Kivu, Congo - kab_022012_12m | ecosystem: Environmental > Aquatic > Freshwater > Lake | place: Democratic Republic of the Congo: South-Kivu... | reverse complement strand
GTGCAGAGGATGAGGAGGCCGGGGGGGACGAGCTGCGGGAGCCGGTGGGCGCCGCTGGCCCGGTGGGTCGGCTGGCCGCGCGCCTGCATCCCCAACCTCGTGTACATCATCGGCCGTGAGAGCTCCGGGAGGCCGACCGCCGTCAACTCGTCGTCGGGCTGCACCGGACTGCTCCAGATACTCAGGTCGCACGTCAGCGACCCGTGGCGCCTCACAGACCCGGAGTACAACCTGCGCGTGGGGCTGCGGCTATACCGGCAGGCAGGGTGGTCGCCGTGGGCGCTTTGAAATACCGGACCATCGTGGCGGACCCGCCGTGGGACTTCGGCAAGACGACGTTCCGATCCGGTGCAGGCCATGGCATGAAGTACGCGAACCGTCCCTTGCCGTACCCGTCAATGTCGTCGGCAGAGATTGCCAGCCTTCCGGTAGGCGACCTCGCCGACAAGGACGCTCACCTGTTCCTGTGGACCACCTCAAGGCACATGCGCGAGGCATACGACGTCGTCGATGCGTGGGGATTCACCTGCCGTCAGGTGCTCGTGTGGGTGAAGCCTGACCCGATGCCTATGTCGATGCCGTTTGCTCCCCCCGCCACGGAGTTCGTGCTCGCCTGCTCACGAGGGAAGCCGCGGGCTAACCTAGAGCGTCCGCTCAAGTCATCGGCGCTCGTCATCCCTCGTGGAGCGTCTCCGCACTCAGCGAAGCCGGAGGCGTTCATGGACGCCTTTGAGCTGCTCGGCGACGCTCCGCGCCTCGAACTCTTCGCCCGCCGTCAGCGCCTCGGGTGGGACACGTGGGGCAACGAGTGCCGCTGTGACGTGGAGATGGCGGCGAAGTGACGCCGATACCACCCAGCGCCGCCATCATCTGGGTGCTCGCTGTGCTCGCGGTCCTCTTCGCTCTCGCGCTCACCGCCGGGAGCTACTTCGGATGAGGAGGCGTGATGCCTGAGGTGATACGCGAACTGCTGCGCAAGTTGCTCGAGCGCGACCCTGTTGACCTGAGTTGGGCGCTCATCGCGAACCGTGACGCCGACCTCCTCGCTGGCGAGGCGGCGGCCGTGCTACGCATCGAGTTCGGGATGAGTGAGAAGGCGGTCAAGGCGTTGCACTACATCGAGGAGGCGTGATGCTCGACAAGATCAACAAGGTGCTGACCCCCGGCAGGCGCAAGGCGCTGTACGGGCTCGTGGCGGCGATCGTGGCCTGCCTCGTCGCCTTCGACATCATCAGCGGCGACGACCTGGCGAGCGGCGTGACCAACGTCGTCGCGGTGCTCGGCGGGCTGGCGAGCATCGTCGCGTTCGTCAATGTCTCGCCGGGGCCGCACGACTCGTGACCCGACCCACGGGAGCGCGGCCGGTGGCTCGGAGGTGACCATCGGCCGCGCTTGATACAGCCTCAGAGGTAGCCGGCTTCCTTCCGGCATGGCCCGTCCCGCGACGACAGCGCGGGGCGGGCCTCTTGTCGTTTTCGGACAGGTTCGCGGAAACGTGTTGCAAAGGCATTACAAAGGTGTATGGTGGTGTTGCAAATGATATCGACCTTGGGATGGGACGATGAAATCGACACAGACAGTGACTGCGACAGACGCCTACTTCTCCGCTCAAGCGACGGCCGCCGACCTGCTCGCGGCTATCGCCGAGGCGATCGAGGACCACCAGGACAACACGCCTTACGACCGCGTCGACTGGGGCCACGTCGGCGACCTCGGCTACGTCAACGCGCAACTGTCCGAAGCGCTCGCGTTCTTGAGCGGCTACCAGTCCATGCAGCAGAAGTGACCAGAGAGGAGGTGAGTATGAGTGTGAACGCGACCGAAGCGGCCCGCATCACCGGCGTCGACAAGTCGACGATGGTGCGTTGGCTCCAGGCCGGTAAGGTCGCCGGCGCCGAGTTCGTGAACGGCGTGTGGTCTGTCCCTGTCGAGTCACTGGACGGCCTGAAACGCTCGCCACAAGGGAGGAAGAAACAGGCATGAAGAACCCTCGCAACAAGTTCACCATGCGCGACGTCCCCTACCTCGCGCTTTTCACGGCGCTCACCGTGCTGGCCATGCTGGCCACGTGCGCGCTCCTGTGGGTGGTCTGGCCGGTGGCGTCATGAGCGCCCTGCTCAAGACCGAGTGCTGCGACGGCTGCGAGCAGTTCAAGCGCATCCGCTCGCTCGACTACTACTGCCCGGACGAAGCCGTCTGCGCGCTGACCGGCACCGACGACTTCGACTGCGCCGCCGTGCGCTTCGCCGGCAAGCTCGCCGACATCGCCGCGAGCTTCGCCCACCAACTCACCGAGGTCGACGACCTCATCGTGCGCCGTGAGATCGCCATGGGCGTGGCAGACGCCTTCGCGAACGGGCTCTACGTGCGCGGCGACGGGGCGGAGTTCGACGCTGAGGAGTTCCTGACGGCCGCGGGCGTGGGCGCCGGGGTGAAGGCATGACTACCGAAGTCGACATCCACCGCGGCTGGCGGACCCTCGACGGGCTCACCCACTGGCAGGTAACGTGCGCCGTCGCCGAACTGGTCGGGCGCCTGTCCGCCTACGTGGACAAGACCCCCGACGAACTGCTCATCGAGACGCTCGCACGGCTCGGCGTGAAGGTGGAACCGTGAGCGCCTACGCCGAGTACGACAGCCTCCCCGGCATCCGCTGGAGCGTGCTGTCGTCGATGAGAACCAGTCCGCTCCATTACCGCTACCGCCGCTCGGCGCCGCAAGCCGACACCCCCGCGATGCTGCTCGGGCGCCTCGTCCACTGCGCCGTGCTCGAGCCCGACCTGCTGCCCCGCGAGTTCGTCGTGTGGGAGGCGGCGCGGCGCGGCAAGGAGTGGGCCGAGTTCGTCTCCGTCAACGCGGCCAAAGACATCGTGACCGCCGCTGAGTACACGCGAGCGCTGGCCATTCGCGATGCCGTCCACGCTCACCCCGACGCGGCGGCGCTGCTGGCCATCGGCGAGTCGGAGCGCACCGTCACGTGGACGGACCCGGACACCGGGCTGGCCTGCAAGAGCCGCGTCGACCACCTGCGCGAGCACAAGGGCGTGGTCACGCTCGCGGACCTCAAGACGACCAAGGACATCAGCCCGCGCCTCTTCGGGCGCACGTGCGACTTCTTCCGCTACCCGTCTCAGCTCGGCTTCTACGCCATGGGCGTGAGCGAGGCACTCGACGTCTCGCCGGACGACGTGCGCGGCGTGCTCATCGCCGTCGAGTCGGACGAGCCGCACGACGTGGCCGTGTACAGGCTCAGCGAGGACGACCTCTGGGCCGGCACCGACGAGGCGCGCGAGCTGCTGCGCCGCGTCCGCGAGTGCGAGGACTCCGGCCACTGGCCGGGGGCGCACCAGGAGGCGGAGGTGCTGGAGCTCCCGGCGTGGACGTGGGGCGATGACGAAGAGAGCGCGGTCTCCATCATCGAAGGAAGGGCCTGACGATGTCACTCACCTATGACGCCCTGTTCCCCGGGCGCTTCATCAAGGCCGGCGAGATGGATGGCAAGCCCGTCACGCTGACCATCAAGGACGTGTACGTCGACAAGATCGAGGGCGAGGACGGGCGCGAGAAGCCGCAGGCCGTCGTCAGCCTCCGCGAGACGGGCCGCGAGTGGGCGCTCAACCGCACCAACGGTATCTGCCTGCGCGCCCTCTTCGGCGACCGCGTCGACGACTGGATCGGCAAGAAGGTCACGGTCTACCCGGAGCGCGACACCTCGGGTCTCTCGGACTCCGGCGTGTGCATCCGCGTCCTCGGCTCGCCGCACCTGGACAAGCCGCTCACCATCGAAGTGAAGCTGCCGCGGCGCAAGCCGCTCAAGCGCACGCTGAAGCCCACCGGCAAGAACGGCAGCAACGGCCACCACGCCGACACCGACACCGGCGAGGTGTTCGCCGACGATGCGGAGGAGGCCGGGAAACCGGCCCACGTTGCCGCTGACGACGCTCCCGTGCCTTCAGGCGACACCGAGCCGCCCGGCATGGATTACGACGAGTACGTGGCGTCGCACGCGCCGGACGACGGCGAGGCCTCCAACGTGCTGCCGCTCGTGCAACCGGACGGACCGGTGACGGCGGCGCAGCTGGCCGCAATCAAGGCGGCACGCAGGGGCCTGCGTATGGACGCGAGCGCCTTCGCCAGCCTCGCCGACCAGTACGGCGACGCGACGCAGGACGGGTACGGGCTCACGGTCGCGTCGGCGGACTTGCTCATCGAGGAGCTCAAGGCTGGAGCGCAGCCGTGACCCGCATAGAGGCGGTACGCAGCCGCCTGGAGCGCGGCCCGGCCACGGTCGCGCAGATGGTCACGGCGGCCGGGTACGCGCCCGGCTCCGCGACCGGGAAGGCGTACGTCCGCATCGCCGTCGCCCGCCTGCGCCGCCGCGGGTACGTCATCGTCAGTCAGGGCAGCCCCGGGAGTCACCGGGGCTGCGTCTACGTCATGATTGCGACGTGCCCGCGCTGCGGCGGCTACCTGGCCCGCGACAACTGGCGCGGCGGACTGTGCTCACCGTGCGAGCGGGCGGCCGTGGACGCCGAGCTCGCGGCCGTGACGGCATGAGCCCGCTGCTCATCGCGCCCGAGGGGTACGACGCCGTGCGCGACCAAGAGCACGCCTCCCGCGTCCTGCGCTACCTGCTGACCTGCTGGCCAAACTGTCCAGTTACCACGCACGACGTGTGCGAGGCAGCCGGGTACGCGGTCGGAAGGTCGGCCGTCAGTGCCGCCGCCGCCCGGCTCCGGGTTGGACATTTCGGCCTGAACATCCGCAGCCGCGGCGGCTCGCACGGCGGCTACGTGCTGCTGGTCCCGGTGCCTGCCACGGGCAAGCGGTCGTGTGCGAACTGCGCCAGCCGCTCCGTGATCGACACGTGCAAGCAGCTCAAGGGCAGGCCGGTGGAGAAGAACCAGTGGTGTTGGGGGTGGTCGTGATGGCCAAGCGCCTCGGCTACTACCGCACGGCCCTCGGCGTCCACACACTGCGCTACGGCCGCAAGAAGAAGCGCTTCACGACGCGGTACACGTGGCTGGACACCTACGGGCGCACGTGGCGCACGACGATCCTGCACCTGCCCGAGTGCGCGTTCCGGCACTACATGCTCTGCCGCGAGCGCGGCGTCGTGCTGCGCGACTTCCCGCTGGATGGTGAGTCGTGAGCGCGCAACTCTCGATGCTCAACGAAGCAGACGCCCTGGAGTTCTCAGAGTCCATCGCCGCCGTCGGACAAGGTTGGTGGCGCACCATCGCACTAGCTATCCGCATGGGAGTCCCTGAGACGCTCGGACTGGAGCCGCGAGAGTGGGCCGAGAAGTACCACGGCTACGTGAAGATGCCCGTGCTCGAAAGGCGCGAGGCTGTGGCCGAGTTGGCTGCCGAGGGCATGACCCAAGAGGAGATCGCCGACACGCTCGGTGTCGGACAAGCAACGGTGAGCCGGGACCAGCACCGCGACGACGCGCCATCGTATCCAGATGAATGCGAGGAGAGTGCTTCTGTAGAAGAATCCGAGCCTGAGTTGTTCTCTGATGACGCGCCATCTTATCCAGATGAATACGATGGAGAGGGCGGAGAACTTGGACAGGTGGACGCTCCCGTTGAGCCGCCCACTGAGGCTCCCAAGCCGCACGTCTCCCGAAACGCCGGTGACAACGAATGGTACACGCCATCCGTCTACATCGAGGCGGCCGTCACCGTCATGGGCAGCATCGACCTCGACCCGGCCTCCAGTGAGGCAGCGAACGAGATCGTTGGTGCCGCCATGTACTACGACGAGGACGACGACGGGCTGACGAAGCCGTGGTCCGGGCGCGTGTGGATGAACCCGCCATACGCCCAGCCTCTGGTGGACAGGTTCTGCGCGAGGTTGGCACGAGCGGTAGCTGCCGGCGAAGTCGATCAGGCGTGCATCCTCGTGAACAACGCCACCGAGACCGCGTGGTTCCAGACCATCGCCGCAGAGGCGACCGCGTTCTGCTTCCCGAGAGGACGCATCAGGTTCTGGCACCCCGACAAGGAATCCGCGCCGCTCCAGGGACAGGCCGTCCTCTACTGCGGCGACAGCGTTGACGCGTTCATCAGCGAGTTCCGCAAGTTCGGACTGGTGGTGAGGACGTGAGCAAATTCGACCACACGCTCAAGTTCGGGAAGGTCGCGGAAGGCCGCATCGCGCTCTACATGCGCCAGCGCGGGTTCAGCGTCCTGCCGGTGTACGAAATCGAGAAGGGACAGGGCAAGGGACCGCAGGTGTTCACGCCGACGCGTGGACTCATCGCGCCAGACATGTTCGTGTTCAAGGACAAGGCGTATTGGGTTGAGGCAAAGCACAAGACCGTCTTCACCTGGCACTACGTCACTCAGTGCTGGACCACCGGGGTCGACCTGCGGCATTACGAGGACTACCTGCACGTAGACGAAGCTACGCCGTGGCCGGTATGGCTCACCTTCCTGCACTCGCAGAGTGAGCCCGACCAGAGGGATATCGAACACGGCTGCCCGACTGAATGCCCGACAGGTCTGTACGGGAACAGGCTTTCCTACCTTCGACGCCACGAGCACCACCGCAGCCCAGCAGGGAACGGGAACGGCGGCTGGGGACGAAGCGGAATGGTGTATTGGGAAGAGGCCGACCTCTATCTAATCGCTCCACTGTGTCGTGTGCCCGACAACGTGACGCTGTCCGGTGCCACACCATGACCGCCCACGGCACCGTCTACGCCTACCGCTCCGGCTGCCGCTGCGACGCCTGCACCGCCGCCAACCGCGAGTACAAGCGCGGTTACACACGGCGAGTCGTCCAGGCCGCGTTCGACGCACACCCGCCGCTCATGGTCGAAGCCGAGGAGGCACGCGACCACGTCCTCTTCCTGCGCAGCCGCGGCGTCAGTGCGCGCATGGTCGCAGCCGAGGCGGGCATCGACGTGAACACCGTGTGGCGGCTCACCTGCGGCACGACCAAGCGGCTCCAGTGGGACACATACGACCGCATCATGGGCGTGGCCGCGCCCGACATCGTGGACGCTGCGCCGGAGCACCGCCTCGACTGCTCCCACTTCGACGCCGACGCCGTGGAGGTGGCGGCGCTGACGTGGCCGCTCAAGCGCTGTCCCGTGTGCGGCGAGTCGTGGCCGGCGAACGGCGACTACTGGAGCCGGGACAAGCACGAGGCGGACGGGCTCAAGCGCAGGTGCAAGCGGTGCGACGTCGAGGCCGGGCGGGAGTACTACCGGCGGGTGCGGGTCGTGAAGAGGGCACGGACGTGAGCGGCCTTGTCACCGGGTGTAGGATGGACCATGAAAGTGCCCCGGCGACCGTTTGCGCGGCCCCGGGGCGTGGCCCACACCTGATAGGAGGTGGTGGCGCGTGAATCATACACGCACCCCCGTTCGTCGTCCCGTCTCAGTCTCGGCTTTGGCGTCGCCATGAGCAGACTCCGCACGATCAAACCGGGGTTCTTCGTTGACGAGTATCTGGCTGAGTGTCAGCCGCTCGCTCGAATCCTCTTCGCTGGTCTGTGGACGGTCGCCGACAGGGACGGACGCCTTGAAGACCGCCCCAAGCGCATCAAGGTCGAGACGCTGCCCTACGACGAGTGCGACGTGAACGCGCTACTCGACGAACTCGCTGCCCACGGATTCATCGTGCGGTACGAGTGCGACGGAGTGCGATTCATCGCCATACCAACATGGCACAAGCACCAGTCCCCGCACCAGAAAGAAGCGGCGAGCACCATACCAGCACCAGACTCGCCCGGTGCTAGCACCATACAAGCACAGTTCTTTCCGCCCAGTTCTTGTCTTGGGTCTTGTCTTGGGAGTGGGGGTGGGAACAGAGAAGAACCTCTTGTCGAATCAGCGAGCGATTCGACGTGTGGTGACGAGTTCGACGAGTTGCTTGAGGGAGAGATCGTCACCGACCTGACGCCAGCCGACAACGGGTTCGATGCGTTCTGGATGCTGTACCCGAACAAGCAGGGCAAGGTCCAGTCACGCCGAGCATGGGGCCGACTCAGCCGCCACGACCGCAAGGAGGCGACCGAGGTGGCCCGCGCCATGGCCTACTGCGTCGAGTGCTGCTACCGCGAGCGCGACAAGTGCCCGCACGGCTCCACCTTCCTGCACCAACGGCGCTGGGAAGAGTGGCGCGACGAGGACGGCGGGCTGCGCGCACCACCCGGCTACGGACCGAACGGACACCGCACTGAGCAGGAGGCCGCGCTCCAGCGCGTCGCCGCCCGCTACGCAGCGAATGAAGACGGAGGCAAGGCATGAGCCCGTCCCAAGCAATCACCCTCGTGCGTCGCATGGATGCCACCTGGCCGACCGCCAAGGTGACCGAAGACGTGTACGACGAGTGGGTGCAGTACCTGTCCGAGTACGATCCCGACACGGCCGCCCGCGCCTTCCGCAGCCTGCGAGAGACGTGCAAGTGGCGCCCAAGCATGGCCGACTTCCGCTCGGCCTACTTCCTCGTCCTGGCGCTCGCCGACGAGGCCCGCAAGCAGCTGCCGGCCGGTGACGGCGGGCACGACCGCGAGTCCCTGCGCGATATCTACGGCAGCAGCGTCGACGCCTGGCTCTACTGCTGGCGCTGCGACATGGCCATCAGCCTTGACGACCTGGAGTACCGCCGTGCCTTCGATGAGTCCCGCGGTCTGCACCACCGCAGTTGCCCGCGACGCGGCAGCGCGCCGCAGATACCGGCCGCAGCGAAGGCGGCCAGAGACAAGGCATTCGCCGACCGTCGTATCAGCATCGGTCCGAACGTCGACCCGGTGGCATACGTCGAGGTCCCGCCAAAGAGTCGACGTCAGCGGCAGAATGTCGACGAGGTGAAACGCATCGCCGCCGAGGCTGTGGAGAAGCTCGACAAGCGGCGTGCGGAGGAGGCCACATGACCGCCCCCCAACTCTTCGCCACACCCGTCACCGAACAGACGCTCATGGCCAACTACCTCATGCGCCTCGAAGCCGAGGCCGAGCGCCTCACCGGCTCGATCGTGAAGGCCAACACCAAGCTGGACGAGGTCGCCGACGAGATCGCCGCGGTGCGCAGCTGGCAGGCGCGGCAGACGAGCGGCGAGCAAGAGGCGGCGCTCCCGTCCACCGCCATCGCCGTCGACCCGCACACCGGCGTCGTCAACGTCACCGGCCCCGGCGTCGACCCGTTCACCTGCCCCGTCGGCATCCGCACCAGATTCGCCGCACTCATCTTCGCCTACGCCGAGCAGGCGGGCATCATGGACCCCGACCCGGCCGCCTGGCGCATCCTCGACCCGTCCGGCCACGAGGTCGACGGCGGCATCATCATCCCGAGGAGCTCGTGGGGCTACACCTACGTCGTGGAGCGGCAGTCATGACCGCCGCCCTCATCCTCACCGCCGTCCTGGCCGCGGTCGTCGGCTACCTCATCGGCGCCGTGCTGGCCGGCGGCAGGCGCGAGGACGACTGCCGACGCTGCATGGCCTACCGCGAGCGCGTGCTGAGGGAGGGGCGATGAGCGAACTGTGCCCCATCTGCGGCAACGGACGCTTGGTTCCGCGCACGCCGACCTCTGATGTGCTCGTGGTCATCGACCACATTGACTGTGTGCGCAGGCTCTGCGTGTGCGGCACGTGCAACTGGTGGTCATTCGACGGACGCTGCCTGCTCTCAGAGGACGCCGCCGTGATGACAGGGAGGGGTCTGGAGTGCTACCACACCCCGAATCAGTGGGAGCGTGCGTCGTGACCACCCCCACCGTCCACGACATGCTCACCGCCCGCCTCGGGTTCCGGGGCTATGACGGACTGTGCAGCGAGGACTGCGGCTGCAGTCGTGACGACCTCGCGCCGTGTGGCTGCCTCAACCTGCGCGAGTGCCGGGCTGCCTACCGCTGGCACTGCAAGGCCTGCCCCGAGCGTGAGACGTGCCCGTACTACGACGAGGTCGGCGGGATGCAGTACGCAGACGAGACCGGCTGTTACCGAGGAAGGAGGCAGGGATGAGCGACCACGCCTGCATAAACCCCGACTGCCCCATCTGCGCAGTGCGTTCCTACAGTAAGCCCCAACTTCGCCGGATTGCCGCCCAGGTTGCCGCTGACGGCGAAGATAGCTCTCCGGCGGCCACGGACGCCACAGTGCCCGCCTGTCCCGTCTGCGGCGAATCCTCGTATCAGGTCTTCATGGCCGGGGACGGGGAGCTTGGATTGAGGGCCGTCGATCACATCGGGTGCGTCCGCAAGCTGGCCTGCTGCGGCAACTGCGCCGCCTCGCACGACGTGGACGGCATCTACATGGAGCTGTGCAAGCACGGCGGCCACGCTCCCGACCTCGAACTTGAGCCGTCCGAGTCCTGCGAGTTCACTCCGTCGAGATGGGAGCGGTTGCCATGACCCAGGACCTCATCCGCCGGGACGCGCTGCGAGAGCGGCTGCTCGAGTTCAGGGACAGAGAGAGGAGGCAGCGTGCCTGACGCACTCGCCGCCCTCGGCGTGCAAGAGGGACGCTACTACCTCAAGACCATGGACGGCACGTCTGGTGCCTACGGCCACGGCGAATGGTCCCTCCCCAAGGGCACACGACCAGGCCTCTGGATGCCGAACGCCGAGCCCATCCTCTGCGAGTCCGGGTACCACGTCTGCCGCGACCTCATCGAGGTGCTCAGACATGCCGGCCCCGAACTGTACCTCGTCGAGGTGCGCGGCAGGCACGTCGACGGAGACGACAAGGCCACGTGGGAGCAGGCTCGCTTGGTGCGCCGCATCGCGACGTGGAGCGACCGCACCCTGCGGCTCTTCGCCGTCGACTGTGCGCGGCAGACGGCGCACTGGACCGCTGACCCTGGGCTGACCCATGCCTGCCTTGACATCTGTGTCGCCTATGCCGAGTACGGGAGGACGTGGAACGCAGCACGGAACGCAGTGTGGAACGCAGCATGGAACGCAGCATGCGACGCAGCACGGAACGCAGCACGGGCCGCAGCATGGAACGCAG
>Ga0172371_10012851_pt1 | contig 10970 bp, 9 predicted proteins | sample Lak12m_FD_114543 | JGI IMG/M metagenome (GOLD analysis project Ga0172371, IMG submission 114543) | Freshwater microbial communities from Kabuno Bay, South-Kivu, Congo - kab_022012_12m | ecosystem: Environmental > Aquatic > Freshwater > Lake | place: Democratic Republic of the Congo: South-Kivu... | reverse complement strand
TCGATGAGATCGTCCTCGGCCTCCTCCAGGGTCGCGCCGACGCCGTGCACGTCCAGCTCCGCGAGGTAGATGCCGACCTCACCCTTCTCGATGAAGACCTCGGGCGCGAAGGGGCAGCAGGCACCGAGGAGCTCCGCCAGCTGGGTGGCGCCGGCGACCACGACCTCGGGGCGGCCGCGACGGCCGATGAGTTGCCAGCGACCGCTGCGGGCGTTCTCGAGTAACGCAGGGAGCTGCCTTCGAGCCTCGGTCATCGGCCACGTCTCCATGTGGGTACCTCGCGATCCGCTCAGCCAGTGTAGTCGCTTTCATCACAGTATGTACGTGATGTAGCGATTGTACACCGGGTGACGTTGAATCTCGGGACGAGCTTTCGCGCGTTCACGGACATCGAGTCAGGACTGCCGTCTGCGAGCGCACGCAGATCAGTAGTCCGGCTAGCGTGTGCACGCTGCCGAGCCCGATGAGCGGGTCGATCTCCACCTTGGTCGGCACCTCAGCGGTGCTGAGCGACATGCCGGCCTGGTCGTCGAACCGCACCTCCAGGCGTTCGCCGGCCAGCTCGTAACGGTAGCCGGCGAGCCGGGGGAAGGTAAGCTCGTGGGCGACACGCTCGGGCAGGGCGCGCACCCGCGTTGCCTTCTTTGGCAACACCGGCTGGCTGATCTCCGGGCCCACGGGGATGAAGGTACTCCGCGCTCGGCTTCAAGGCCGTCTCCTGAGTCGATGATGGCTGCGATCAGGTTCGCGTGGAATCACTGGTCCCCGACGAGCCAGACGGACTGCTCGACGCGACCATCGCGTTCTTCCCGGTGAACTACGAGGAGTGCGCGGCCTTCGCCGCGGTGCTTGACGCTGTCGGGAGCGCCGAGGTGCTCGACTTCGGCGAATCGGCCGACGAGATTCTTGCGGCGTGGGCCGAGCTCCGCGAGCAGGCTCGGCCCATCTTCGCCGGCCTGAACATCTGGCTGGCCGATCTGGTGCCCGTCAACGGGACGTGACGTCGCCTGGCTGCCGGCCTCGCGCTGAAGGCACAGTCGAGGGACCGATTGCGACGGCGCAACCACCGAGACAGGAGGACCTATGACGGAAGCCCAGCCACCGCAGCCGCTACTGACCCCGCGTTTCGCCGACGCGCTGGCGTACACAGTCGAGCTCTTCGGCGCGGACACGCGCAAGGGGTCGACGGTCAACTACACGGCGCACCTCCTCGGGGTGTGCGCCCTCGTGCTCGCCGACGGCGGCAGCGAGGACGAGGCCATCGCGGCGCTGCTCCACGACACGCTGGAAGACAAGCCTCAGCTCGTGACGCCGGAACTCCTGACCGAGCGGTTCGGCCCGCAGGTCACGCGGATCGTGCAGGCCTGCAGCGACACCGAGCCGGGCTACGCGGGAGGTCCTAAAGGGCCGTGGCGCCTGCGCAAGGAGGTCTACATCGACCACCTGCCGTCGGCGAGGGAGCCGGAGAATCGCGTGGCGCTCGCGGACAAGGTCGACAACGCGCGCGCCATCCTCGCCGACTACCTGGTCGAGGGCGAGGCGATCTGGGGCCGGTTCACCACGAAGAGCCGGGAGGACCAGCTGTGGTTCTACACGTCCTGTGCCCAAGGCTTCCGGACCGCCAGGGCAGGGGGCTTCCTCCTCGGTGAGCTCGAGAGGACGATCGCCGAGATCGCGACGATCGCGAAGGCCCACCGAGCGACCGAGAGCTAGGCCGACCGAGATTCAGGACTGGGTCTCCATCTGATGGTGGATGTCCGAAGCGGGTGTGGGTCAGCTCGAGGAGCGCTCGATGGCCTCGGCGCGCGCGAGGATGTCGTCCAGCTGCGAGCGCGCCCCGGAGGAGAGCTGGAACGGCCGAGGGGATGAGAGCAGCTCGGCCACGCGCGTGCGCAGCCGCTCACCCAGGGTCGTCGCGCCGGCGTCGGCCCAGCGTCCGTAGGCGGTCTGGTCCATCAGCGATGCCTGCCACACGTCGCGCACGTGGCGGCGGGTGTAGGGCCGGGCCAGGTGGCTGCCGCCCGGCCCGGCCGCAAGGATCTCTTCCACGGCCAGCGCCTCGTCGTCCACGGCGGCCTCGACCAGGAACGCGCGCGCCCATCCGACCAGCTCGTCGCCCAGCACGATGGACTCGGCGGACGCCTGCATCCCAGACTCCAGGTAGCCGACGTCGTGCAGCAGGGTCGAATGCGAGAGGGCGCCGAGGACGGTGGTCATGCCGTATTCAGCGGCGCCCTGCTCGTCCAGCAGCTTGCTGTCGCTCACGGCCGCGTAGTTGAAGCTCGGCAGTCCGTAGTGGCGCGCGAGGTCGGCGCCGGCCTGGTTGCCGAGGAAGTGCTCGGGCGCCGCGTAGCAGTCGAGCATGGTGCGCATGTTGAGCGCGCCGTAACCCGTGCCGTACACGAACGGCGCCCCGGGATTCACCGCCTGGTGGTAGACGAGGCCGCTCAGCACCTCGGCGTTGCCGACCGTGACGACGCCGGCCACCGAAGCCGGCGCCGAGCCGCCGGCGTGTGCCGCCGGCGCGTACACCACGGGTACGTTCAGTCGCGCGCACGCCTCGAGCTTGGTCAGCGCGTCGATGTCGTGCTGGAGCGGCGGCGACGGCATGGCGTAGATGCCGATGCTGTCGGCCTCACCACACGCGGCGGCCATCTCGCGGATGAGCGGCACCACGGCGCCGTCGCGCGGCGCGATCCACAGGGGCTTGCGGGTGCCCGCCAGCATGGCGGCTACGGGAGCCGTGTCGTCCAACTCGTGCGGCACGTCCTCGGGCAGCCCCATGCTCATGACGAAGTCGATGTGAGGGAGCCGCTCGGCCAGGGCGGCGAAGGTCTCGACGTCGGCGAGCCGGGCGCGCCGGCGCTCGCCGATCTCCGGGTCGCGCACGTAGAGCGTGTCCGACCCGGTGCCGTAGTAGGTCCGCCCCTGTGCGAGCTCGTGAGCGGGGCCGTCGCCGCGCGAGCGCAGCGTCCAGCTCCGCGGCGCGCTCGCCAGCGCCGCCTCGACCTGTTCGCGGCCCAAGCGGACCCGGGTGCCCTGGACGTCCGCGCCGGCGGCGGCCAACGCCTCCAGCGCCGGCGCGTACCCCAGCATCTCCACGCCGCACTCCTCGAGCACGCGGAGGGTCGCCTCGTGTACGCGCGCGCACTCCTCGTCGTTCCACAGGGTCAGTTGTGCGGTGGTCATCTGTCGTCTCCTCGTGACGGTCGCCGCCGTGCGGCCACGACCTTGGCAGGGCAGGGGGAGTCCGCCTGTGGGGCGGAGACGGCAGGTCAGAACGCCATGCCCAGTACCCACTGGGCGAGCAGGGCGGCGAACAGCATGCTGTTGGCCATGGTGGCGCGACGCTTCACGCGATCAGGCTCCTCGTGTGGCGACCGTCATGCTACTGCACCCTCGGCATCTCGCTTGAGACGCGCGAACCGCGAGACGACCTCGTCGATGTGGCGCTGCACGTCCTCGTCGAGCGGAGGCGTCCCGTGCTCCGCAAGCAGCGCCTCCGCGCGCTCGAGTGCCTCCTGGACCAGCGCGTCGTCGCGAAGGCTGGGGGGGCGGCCGCGCCGGTACAGGTCCGGCCGCCACACCACGCCCTCGCGCGTGCGCGTACGCGTGCTGCGGCGGCCGAGGAAATGGCCGCCGATGCCCACGGCGGCAATCTCCTCGGCCAGGGTCTCTGGGGCGGCGAACGAGTCGCCGGAGGAGATGCGGCGGATGTAGCCGACGGTGTCGTTGTCAAGCACCGCCTTCGCGTGGCTCGCTACCTGGACGCCATCCAGACAGCCGGCGGCGATGAGGCTGTCCACACCGGCCCACACGGGGGCGAGCGCCGCGCCCAGACCTTCCACGCCGGCCTGCAGATCGGGCCACGGGGCGTCGGCCCCGACGCCGTCGGCCTGCGTGGGCAGCCCGTAGTACTTGCCCATCTCGGTGAGCGCCGCGTTGATGAGCGCCTTCTCGGGTGCGCCGCACAGGTAGCCGCCGTTACGCATGTCGGCCACGGTGGCCGTGGAGCCTGAGACGACGGCGCAGCCGGGCCTGGCGAGCTGCAGCGGCACGATCGCCGAGAGCAGTTCGGCCAGGTGCACCACGCACGTGCCCGCGAGACTCATCGGCGCGGTGGTGCCCATGAGCGGCATCGGCAGGATGAAGACCGGCACGCCGCGGCGGACCAGGTCGAGCGCCGCCTCCGTCATGTGTCCGTCGTGCTGGAGCGGCGCCACCGTGCAGACGATGGCCGAGAAGATCGGACGGCGGTCGAGCGGGGCGCCCGCGATCGCCTCGAGAATCTCCACGAGGGGTGCGACGAAGTCCGGGCGTCGCACCCCGTCCTGCTCGTGCTTGCCGGAGGCGTCGAAGCACGTCGCCTGGATCTCGAGAATCGCCGTGGCGGGGTCGAGGTCCCGCGCGGAGACCGTGCTCCAGAGGACGTCGATCTCGTCCAGGGAATCGAGGAGCCGCATGTACCGGTGCAGATCGGCGCGCGTGCCCTCGCGCCGCTGCCCGGTGCGCTCGTCAAGCACGTAGGTGGCGGAGCCGTCGCTGGTCACGACCAGCCGCTCGTCTCCCAGCCAGACGTCCCGAGCCGGGTCCCTGCCGGCGAGCAGCACGCGCCGCGGTGCGTGCGCGAGACACTCGCGCACGAGGTCTCGAGGCAGCCGCGCCCGCAGGCGCGTGCGATCCACGCTCGCGCCGGCCTCGGCCAGCAAGTCCATGACGGCCGGCGTGTTGTACGCGACGCCTACGTTCTCGAGCACGTCCATGACCTGCTCGTCGATCGCCTCCTTCTCTCCCTGCGTCAGATACGTGACGCGCGCCGTGGCCATAGGGGCTCTCCTCTCACCAGACCACCCGCGGGCGGGTGCTCAGTCCGTTCCGCCGCGGCGCAGGGCGTCGATCGTCGCCGACGTCTCCTCGTCGACCACCGGCTCCCGGCGCTCCAGGAGTTCCAGGGCTGCCTCGTGCAGTCGAGTATCGAAGTCCTTGCCGCCGCGCGCGATCCACTGCTCCCGCGGCGTGGTGTCGAGCAGCGCTGAGCGCCAGGCGTCGCGGTGGTGCGCGCGGGTGTACGGGCGGCCGAGGAAGGAGCCTCCAGGGCCCACCGCCTCGATGTCCGTTAGTTGCAGGGCATCCTCGTCCACGCGGATGCCGGAGAGCAGGCGCCGAGCCAAGCTCGCGATCTCGTTGCCCAGGACCAGCGACTCGATGGAGTTCTGTACCCCGGCCTCGAACTCTCCGAGATCGTGGTACATGCCGGCGCCGGTCTGCGCCGCCACGATCGTCGTCACGGCCAGCTCGACGGCGAGCTGGCCGTCGACGGACCTCGCGTCACACCCGCCGGCGTAGCTCCATGTGGGCAGGCCCAGTGCGTGCGCCAGCTGGCATGATGCGGCGTCTGCCAGCAAGCCCTCAGGAGACAGCCACACGTCCACGAGGTTGCGCATGTCGAAGGCCGATCCGGAGCCGACGCCGTATACGAACGGCGCCCCGGGGTTGCAGAGCTGATGGACGACGAGGACGGCCAGGATCTCGGCGTGCCCCATCGCGATCGCCGCCGCGGGGGACGCGGGCGCTGTGGTGCCCAGCGAGTCAGACGGGGCGCAGACGAACGGCACCCCTGCCTCTGCACAGGCTCGCGCTTTTCCGACGCACGATGAGTCCATCTGCAACGGCGGTGTGGACATGCCGAGCACGGCGAAGCTGTTCCGCTCGCCGGCGAGCTCCGCCATGGCCAGCATCTGCGGCAGCGTCTCGCCGGCGGACGCCGGCGCGATCACCAGCGGCTTGCGCGTGCCCTTCAGCATGGCGCCGAACTGGGAGAGGTCGATGTCGTCAAGGGGGACGTCGCCGGGCAGGACGCCCGACATGACGAAATCCACTTCGGGCAGCAGTTCGCAGGCGGCGGCGATCGTGGTCACGTCCGCACGCACCGCTCGCCGCCGCTCGCCGCTCGTGGTGTCCTGGAAGTACAGGGTGTCGGTGCCGTTGCCGAACAGGCCGCTGCCGGCACAGACGGTCAGGTCCAGCGATCGGTCGCTCGCGCGGCCGCGGAGGAGGAACCGCTCGGGTGCTGTGGCGACCGCTCGCTCAATGAGCTCCGCCGGTATGCGCGCCCGTTTCCCGTCGACGCGCGCGCCCTCGCCGGCGAGCTGCTCGAGTGCCGTCTGGTCGAGTACGTCCACACCCACGCTCTCGAGCAGCTCGAGCCCCGCCGCATGCAGGCGCTCGAGCGCGACCGGGGTGAGCCGTCCGTAGCCGACGGGTGCGCTGAACGCGGGGCTCGAGGCCGTGCTCACGGCTCGCCCCGGCCCGCGGCCGCTCCGCCGGGGTCCATGAGCGCGCCGAGTTGCCGCTGGTCCGAGGCGCGCTTGTACTCCGAGTCCATCTCGACGATCCCGGCCGGGAAGCCGTAGTCGGCCATCAGGGCCATGTAGTCCTCGGGCTCGCAGAGCTCCGGCGTACGCAGACCCGGGTAGTCCCACGTGCCCACGGCCATGAGCTCCCACACCAGCACGGAGGTGAATGCCGTCTGCGCCACCACGGCCTGGCAGCCGAGGCGCTGCACGCACTCCTCGTTGTCCGCCACCTGGTACACGTAGACCTCACGCTCAAGCCCGTCTTTGCGACCCCTGACCCAGACGCCGGCCGCCGTCTTGCCTACCATGGCAAGGCCGGTGTCGGCGGGATTCGGCACGATGGCGGCGAGCGCGTCCAGCGGGACGAGATCCTGTCCGCGGAACGACACCGGCTGCTTGCTGTGGAGGTTGCACGACTGCAGCACCTTGAGCGCGCCGATGAACTCCTCGCCCAGCGAATACTTGAAGGTCACCCGTCGCAGCCCCTTGTCGACACCGCGAGGGATGAAGACCGGCTCGGAGTGCTCCACGTTCACCATCTCGACGGTCCCGATGCCCTCGGGCAGCCAGAACCGCTCCGGCTCTGAGAAGGGCTCTGTGGTGAAGTGGCCCCGTTCTCGCTCCCACACGATCGGCGGATCGAGGCACTCCTCCACGGTGGACCACACGTTGAACCCGAACAGCGCGCCTTCATGGCCCGGGATGTGCAGGTTGCCGCCGTCGCGCACGCCGATCTCGTCCAGCTCATCGAAGAGGTGCTTCTCCGCGAACCTCGCGAAGAAGTCGCTCATGCCCGGCTCGACACCGAAGCCGAGCATGGCCATCAGCCCGCTCTCGTCCCACTGGGCCTTCTTGCACCACTGCCGCTCGCCGAGCAGGACGCCGATCTGGTTGTAGGGGTCCGTAGGATGAGGCTCGGAGCTCACGGAGCCGGTGTCCATGTAGTGCACGCCGCACGCCAGCGCGACGTCCATGAGGCCGGGGTTGTACTTGGGCTCCACGAGGTTCATGAGGAGGTCCGGCTTGTGCTCCGCGATGAGCGCCTCCACCGATGCGGGATCGCGCGCGTCGACGCCGGCCCAGGGAAACCGCTCCTCGTCGCCGAGCCGCGCGGCGACCTGGGCCGCCCGCGCCTCATCGTAGTCGGCGAGCACCAGGCGCTCGAGCCACTCTCCGCCCGGGTCGCGCTGCTCGCCGAGCCTGGCGACGGACTCGCCTACGCCTCCCACACCGATCTGAAGCACGCGCATCAGCGGACCTCCTTCTTGCCCGTGAGACTCACGTTCCTTCCTCCACCGAGCGCGAGCGCCGACGGATCACGATCACCGCACCCGCCGCGACCACGATGACCACCACGACGGCGACGACTATCCACACGGACGAGCCAGAGCCGCCCGCCTCGCTCGCCGTCTTGAGATGGATGAAGCGATAGGTGTCGACGTTGGAGTAGTTGTAGAAGGCCGAGCCGTCGTACCCGGCGATGTCCGAAGGCGACGGCACGACACCCTCCCAGCGGTCGCTGCGGTACGCCTCCATCTGGTACGGGTAGGCGAAGACCACGTACGGCGTGGCCTCATAGGCGATCTTCTGCAGACGCTGCGTGGTCGCGATGCGCGCCGCGGTGTCGGTCTGTGAGTCCTGCTCGGTGTACAGCCGGTCGTACTCGGTGCTCCACCAGCCGGTGTCGCTCCATCCCTCGATCTGACTCTTGGTCAGGACGTTCAGCATGATGCTTGGGTCGGGGTCCTGGGTCCAGTACCAGACGAAGAGGTCGTAGTCGGGGGCGTAGGTCTTGCCGCCGTCCACGTAGTTGTACTGGGCGTCGAGCAGCGCACCAGAGTCCATCACTGAAAGGGTGGTGCGCACACCGACCTCCTTCAGCTCGCTGACGATGAGCTTGGCGGCGGACTGGTCTTCGGTCGAGTCGGTCGTCACGTACAGACGAAGGTCGATCGGCTTGCCGGGCTTGGTCTCGACGTAGCCGTCGCCGTCGCCGTCCGTGTAGCCGGCGGCGGCCAGTTCCTCTCTCGCCTTCACCGGGTCGTAGGTGTACCGCTCGTCCGCCGGGACACCCCCGTAGTACCTGGAGTAGGGCGGGAGGATCGTCGATCCGACGGTCGCCTGGCCGAAGAAGGCGATGCTCACGATCTTGTCGCGGTCGATGGCCCAGTTGAGGGCATGACGGAAGTCCTGGTCCAGAAGCACCGGGTTGCCCAGCGAGTCCGGGCTGTCGTAGCAGTTGATCCCGAGCTCGTTGAACCGCCAGTGGGTGCCCTTGAGGACGGTGAGATCGGCGACTGACTGCAGTTGTGCTACTTGAGCCAGCGGGAGTTCGGTGGCCGCGTCGAGAGCTCCGCTCCTGAGGTCGGCCACCATGGTGTCGGCGTTCGTATAGGTCTGGAAGACGAGCGTGTCGATCTTGGGCGCCCCGCCCCAGTAGAGCTTGTTGGCCTCGAGCTTCAGGTAGCTGCCGCGTTTCCACTCCACGACCTGGAAGGGTCCGGACCCGATGACCGGCGGGTCGTTCGGGTACGAGGTGGTCGCCTCTTCGCCGCTGATCCTGGACCAGATGTGCTCCGGGATGATCGGGACGTTCGGCTCCAGCATGGTGGCCTTGGGGCGACTGCAGACGATCTCGACCGTGTCGGGCGCGGTCGCCACGGCGCGGATGATGCCGTCGGTGTACGCCGTATACGTCGCGATCCGGTTCTTGATGATGTAGTTGTAGGAGAAGGCGACGTCTTCGGCCGTGAGCGCCTCGCCATCCTGCCACTTCACGCCTTGGCGGATCTTGAAGGTCCACGTCTTCCGGTCGGGGGAAAGGCTCCAACTGGTCGCTATCGCCGGCTCCGGCGCGAGCGAAGCGGCGTCGTATCCGACGAGGTAGTCGTAGTTGAGCCGGTAGATCTCGTAGTCCTGGCCGAGCATGCCGACGTAGGGATTGATGTTCTCCGGCTCCAGCAGCCAGCCCACCCGGAGCGTGGTGTCCTCCGGCGACGCCGAGGCGGTCGTCGAGGCGTGGCCCACGGCCGGCAACGCAAGTACGAGCGCGAGAAGCAGCGCCATGCCCGCCGCGAATCGCCCCAGCATCTGCAGCGTGCGCGCGGCTCTGATGATCACGGTGTCGTCCATCAGTCCCCCCGGTCGATGTGACATGCCCGGCGCCGCTAGATCGGTGCGGGTCGGATGAATTGATACATAGCAGCCATATTATGTCAATATGGAATGATTATGAGCGGGTGCGAGCCGTGCTGCAGCGTAGGCACGGGCGCCTTCCGGGCGCGGGCACGGGGTCGGGTGCGGGATGGGAGTGCTAGGAGTCCGACGGCGAGCCCAGGGGGCGCCAGGACCAGCCGTCGGTCAGGGCTTCACAGTCGGCCATGCGGCGATGCGCCCGTTCTCCGAGCTCGATCGCGACCAGGGCGATCACCGCCTCTGCGAGTGCCAGCATCGAGGCGTACGAGTCGAACGGCGACGACGATGACGTGCGGCTCACGAGCACGTACGAAGACAGCTTGGAGATGGGGGAGAGCCACACGTCGGTGAACAGGATGACGCGCACGCCGCGTTGCCGGGCCCACGCGCACACCTGTTCGGTGGGATCGGTGTGGGAGTAGGGGCGGGCATGGAAAGCGACGATCAAGTCTCGACGGCCCAGTTCCAGCAGGTCTCCTCCGGAGACACCGACCGCCGAGCCGAGCGACCTGCAGCGCGGTCGGAGGAGCTGGAGCTCGTCACAGAAGAGATCGGCGAAGCTCCGCGTCATCCAGCCGCCTACGCAGACGACGCTGCGGGCTCCGGCGAGCAGCCGTACGACGTTGTCGACCTCGCCGGGGGCGAGAGAGTGCAGGTCGGCGACGATGTTGTCCGCGGCCTCGCGCAGCATGGTCCCGGCGACGTCGTGTTCGGGCCCCGCGGAGCCGGCCTCGAACGAGGTGGCGGTCGTTGCCAGGCGCGCCTCAATCTCTTCGAGCAGGGCGCGCTGGAAATCGCCGAAGGTGTCGAAACCGAGCCGGCCCACGAGTCTCACGACTGTGGGGCCACTGACCTTGGCGCGCTCGGCCAGTTCCGCGATGGTGCCGATGCCCGCGAGCGGGTAGCCATCCAGGAGGGTGCGTGCCACGCGAGCCTCGCTCGGAGGCAGCGAGCTGCGCAGTGCGCGCAGGGCTGCGGCCATGGTGTCGTTGGTCGGCTCGTTCACGCCGCAATCATCCATGGGCGTCGCGGGGTGTCAAGACGCGGCGGCGGATTCGACGGCTTTGTCTGATCCGGCCACGTCCGTCGAGCACCGCCCGCTCGGTAGCCTCGTCGCGCGCCAAGAGCGTAGAGTCGTCCCTGCCATGACCAGTCGCGGACAAGCTCGCGAGACTCGGGAGCCGTGCCCGCTCTGCGCGCGCATCGCCGCGGGCGAGGCCGTCGCCGAGTCTCCGGACGGCCTCGCCGTCGCCCTCCGCGACGCCTACCCGATCGCGGAGGGGCACACGCTCGTCATCCCGCGCCGGCACGAGCCCGACCTGCTCGGGCTGACCGGCGCGGAGGCCGCCTCGCTATGGGCGCTCGTCCACGCGGTCGCGCGCGACGTGCTGGCCGCGACCGGCGCCGACGGGCTCAACG
>Ga0172371_10012850_pt1 | contig 10970 bp, 9 predicted proteins | sample Lak12m_FD_114543 | JGI IMG/M metagenome (GOLD analysis project Ga0172371, IMG submission 114543) | Freshwater microbial communities from Kabuno Bay, South-Kivu, Congo - kab_022012_12m | ecosystem: Environmental > Aquatic > Freshwater > Lake | place: Democratic Republic of the Congo: South-Kivu... | reverse complement strand
AGCACCTCGTCGGCCGTCTGCTGCCGCTGGTCCGGCGACTTGGCCAGCAGCTTGTGGACCACCGCGCCCAGGGCGGCCGGGACCTGCGGGGCGACTTCCTGCAGCGGCCGCGGCGGCTCGTACACGTGCTGGAAGATCATCGCCGTCGGGCTGTCGGCCTGGAACGGCAGCGCCCCGCTCAGCATCTGGTACAGCAGCACGCCGACCGAGTATAGATCGGAGCGCGCGTCCACGGCCTGGCCGCGGCCTTGTTCCGGCGAGATGTAGTCCACCGTGCCCATGACAATGCCGGTGGCCGTCATTTTCGTACCCGCCGCCACCGACTTGACCAGCCCGAAGTCGGCCAGCAGCGCGCGGTGGTTCTCGCGGTCCAGCAGGATGTTGGCCGGCTTGATGTCGCGGTGGATGATGCCCTGTTTGTGCGCCGCCGCCAGTCCCGCCAACAGCTGCTCGGCAATCGCCAGCGTCTCGTCGGCGTCGAGTCGTCCGCGGCGGGCCAGCAGCTCCGCCAGCGACTCGCCCGCGACGTATTGCATGGCGAAGAAGTGGTGGCCCTGATCCTCGCCGATGAAGTGAATCTGCACCACGTTGGGATGCGTCAGCCGCGCGACGGCCGTAGCCTCCGCGCGAAACCGGCGGACGAAATCCTCCTGCCGGGCCAGTTCCTGCGGCAAGACCTTGATCGCCACCCGGCGATCCAGCGCCGCTTCGTAGCCCAGGTACACGTCGCCCATGCCCCCGTGCCCAAGTCGGGCGACGATCCGAAAGTGGCCCAGCGTGGCAAAGGGCAGTCCCGGTTCGGGAACCGGTTCGTCGCCGGTGTCGATACGGTTCTCCGCCGCCGCTGGAAGCGGATCCCGGGGCGGGCCCAGCGTCTCGTCGGACACGTCTGCGGCGACCGCGGATTTCCTTTCGTGACGAGCGCCGTCGCCGGCCCCGTTCGCGTTCGTCGCCTCCAGTTCGGCGAGCGTTCGTTGCGCTTCCGCGAGAAACTCGTCCACGTTGGTGAACCGGCCCTGCTCGCTGTAGCCCAGCGCGTGTTCGATCAGGAACCGCAGGGAGGCGGGGACGGTGCCGGCGGTTTGGGGACTACACAGGAACGCGTGAGCCGACTGGCCGGTGACGAGGCGGCACAGCAAGGCGCCCAGCTGGTACACGTCCACGCGGCGAGGGTCCAGAGCCACCCCGGCTCGCCGCAGCATGGCTTCCGCCGCGGGAATCGACGCCGGCAAAGGCAGGTCCGCCGCGTCCTGCAGTTCCGGCGGGTACCGATCCGGATCCAAGGCGGCTGCTTCCCAATCGATGACCGCTGGCGGCTCGCCAAGTCCGGGACGGCCCCGCTCGTCGAATGCGACGAGCGGAGCAAGGACGGCGCCGTGGATCCGGCCGCCGCGCGCGTGCATGTCGGCCACCTGGCGTGCCAGTTCGAGGACCAGTTTCAGGGCCTCCCGCGGACTCAGGGGTCCGAGGCGAGCGAGTGCCGTGTCGAGCGATTCGTTGCGCGGCATGGTTCATGGTCCCTGGTCCAGGAAGCGGCGAGCCAACGACGGTGCTCCCGTCAAGTTGCCTTGGCCCGGGAGGAGGCGCCCCAAGGGGTTAGTATAACGAAGCCGGCCATCCGGTCAGTTCGCCGTGATTTTTTTCGGCGCGGTAAAGGGCCGCGAACTTGGGCCGCCCGAGCCCGTCTTCTCCGCGCGCTCGTGGATTTCGCGGAGCGCCCGCTCCAGTCCGCCATGCGCGTGCAGGTTAGCCGACAAGGCGGCCCACTCGATTTGAAAATCCGCCTGGGCATCCCCTTCGGTATACCGTTCGACGTGCGCCCGCACGGCCCGCTCCAACGATTCTGCCAGCCGCTTGCGCGCCGCCTTGTAACGGCTCTCCGCGGTCGTGACGGGAACATCCATCATCTGGCTGATTTCGGGCAGCGACAGTCCCTCGCAGACATGCCCGTACAGGACGCGAAAGTGATCGCCCTTGCCCGTGCGGTGCAAGTCGCGAAACAGCTGGTCCACACAGCGGACCAGCAACTCCTCGACCCACGCCCGGTAAAACGCATCGGCCTGCTCCGTCGTCGGCTCGGGACTCGACCAGATCGAGGCGGGCAGTTGGTCCGCGGGCTGCTGGGCCAGCTCGGCGAGAATCCGCCGCCGGCCCTGCTCCACCCGGGCGCGATTGGAAATCAAGTTCCTGGTCACGGCGCACAGGAGCGTCCGCAATCGAGCGGCTCGCTGCTCTTGCCACCGGGCCAGCAGCGCATCCTGGACCAGCGCTTGAAAAGTCGCTGCCGCCACATCTTCCGCATCCGCCACATTCAGTCCGCCCCACCGCATGGCGAACCTGCAGATCGGCCCCCAATAGTCCTCCAGGAACTGCCGCCAATCCGTCTCGCTGCCCCCGCAGGACAAGCGGCGGATCAGCGTCAGACGTGTTTCGGGAAAAGCCATACCGAGACCCGGTTGTGCCGACTTGTTACATTAAGACTATTGAATCAAGCAAGCGGCTCCGTGTCCAGACTCGACCGTCCCGACTTGACTCGCCCGATTGGCGGCGCGAGGCGCGGTCCGCTCCGGTTGGCTCATTCCCGGGAAGGATCGCCCATGTCCACATTCCGCACAGTTGCCCGGACGATTTCTCTGGCGCTGCTAAGTCTGGTCGGGTGGGGCTGCGGCCAGCGACCGGCGGCCCCGCCTGCCGAGCCCCCCGCGGCCAAGCGCGAGGCCAGCCAGCCGGCAAGCGTCGTCGAAGTCACGCCGGAGGAGAATCCGCCGAATCTGAAGCAAGCCCTGGAACAGGCGCGGGAGGCCGCGGACTACTATGCGCCGCTGATCGACGCCACCTCGGCAGGAAACGGGGCGCGAAGCCAACGAGACATGAGGATCATGCAAGCCGTCTCCAAGGTCCGGCTCGGCTTCGCCGACATCCCCGTCTATACCGACGACACGGTGCAGCATTGGACCAAGGTCCGCTTGAACACGACCGGCGCCGGAATGGACCTTATCCGGTTTACGAATGCGTACAGCTTCCCGGCTGACCTGATTTGGGTGTTTGCCTTGCCCGCCGAGAACTCGGGGGCGACTCTCCGCTGGTGGATCACGATGAATTGGGGCTCGCCGAGCGCCGAGTTCGGGTTCAAGCAGTTCTACGCCAAGTACTGCCTGATTCTGCCCGGCCTGGACCTGCCGCCCCGCAACCTGGCAATCTTCCAGCATCTCCCAGGGGGACAGATCAGCGGGGGACACGAGTATTTCCTGTGCTTTCAGTTCGACGATCCGGCGCCCAGGGATGTGTACGTGAAACTGAAGCTCGTCCCCGCCCGCGAGGGTTCGCCACCGACGTTCAACTCGAGTCTCGCCATCGCGGAAAAGTTGGGGATCGAGCTGCCCTTCCGCTTCTCCGACGCCGCGACCTTGACCGACCTGGCGGCCGATGTGGTCGAGCGTCAGGGAGCCGCAGCCGGCCTGGAGTATCTGGATCAGCGTCTGGCCACGACCAGCGATCGCGCGGCGGAGTTTTACCGAGCCCAAGTGGCCCATGAGCACGCGATGCAATTGGCGGCCAAGCCGGAAGAGCGAGACCAGGCCAATCGGTATTTCCTGCGCGCGGCCGCGGAGCTGCGCGAGCTGCAAAAGAAGTACGGCTCGCTCGAACCCCAGGAACAGGCGATCCTCATGCTCGCGTTGTACAACGAGGCGTGTACGCTGTCCCTCACCGGCCGGCCTGAGGAGGGGCTGAAATCCCTGCAGGAAGCCATGCAAGCAGGCTTCAACGATGTGGCCCAGATCCGCGGCGACGAAGACCTGCAAGCGGTCCGCGCCCTGCCCGCCTTCAAGGAACTGTTGCAGGATTCGGAAGACGAAGGAATGAGTTCGCCGTTCCGATAGACGCCTGAGGCTGGGCGCAACCGTCAAAACCGCCACATTTTCCCCGGCGGAGATTTGACAACGGCCGGAATTGACCTAGTTTTCCAGTGCCGGACGGACGTCTTGTGCCTACCTTCCGGCTGGTGGATTTCCTATTCACGACTGGAACAAGGGGATAGTCATGATCCCGCTAATCACGCCCGACGCTGCCGCTTTGGCCTTTGAGATGGCCTGTCTGTTGGTCACCTCGCTGGCCCTCGTGTTGAGTTACCTGTTGGGCGCCCGTTGTTAGCCCGGGGCGGGCCTTGTGCCGACTTGCCGGTTTGAGCAAGGGAGAAGCAGCGTGTCGCACGTTTTCGATCTGGGAACGGCCTTGGCCGAGCACTGGCCGATCTGGCTTCTGACGCTGGTTTTGGTTGTCGCTGCGGTGATTGACGCGATCCACCTGCGGGTGCCCAATTGGCTCACCTTTCCGCTGGTCGTCGGCGGTTGGGTGTACAGCACGGCCGCGTTCGGCTGGGAGGGGCTGGGTTGGAGCCTCCTCGGGACTGCGGTAGGGTTCGGATTGCTGTTTCCGGTGCATATGATTGGCGGCATGGGGGCGGGCGACGTCAAGTTATTCGCCGGGGTGGGGGCTTGGCTGCACGCCACCCAGACGTTGCACGCCTTTTATGTTTCCGCCGTCGTCGGCGGGCTGTTCGCAATCGTGGTGGTGGCTTGGTGCGGCCATTGGCGCAAACATTGGCTCCAATTGCAGATGATTTTTTTCGAGATCGTCACGATTCGCGATCCGCAGGCGTTGTCCGCCTTGGCCGCAGAACGCAAGACGTCGATGAAGTTGTTGCCCTACGGCATCAGCATCATGTTGGGCACAATCGTGTACTTGGGCTGGAGCGGCCAGCTGATCTAGGGAGGGGCGAAGGGGAGTCCGATGTCATGAACGAAACAGTCGCTCGTCCGGCCACGCCCCTGGTCCTGCAGCTCCCCCCGTCTCGACGAATTTTCACGTCCCGTGGCACATGGCGCCGCAGTCGGCGAGGCGCGGCGGTGGTCGAGTTCGCCATCATCGTCCCGCTCTTCTTCATGATGGTCTTCGGAATGATCGAATTCGGCCGCATGGTCATGGTGCACCAATTGCTGGCGGGGGCAGCCCGCGAAGGCGCGCGTCAGGCGATCGTGAACGGTGCCACGGCGAGTGAGGTCGAGCAAACGGTTCGAGCCTTCTTGACGGCGACTTCGATCGATGGCGAGACGGCAGCCGTCTCCGTGACTCCCAATCCCGCGTCGGCCACCACCGGAGTCCCGGTGACGGTCGCCGCGGGGATCGACTTTGAGGCGGTGAGTTGGTTACCGGCGCCGATCTTTCTTCAGGGGCTGACGCTGAACGCGGCCTCGACCATGCGGCACGAATAGCGAGAGTCTTCAGGTACCGGAGGATACGACGATGCGGTCGAGCGCTTTGATCATAGTGGCCCTGGGATGCGGCTTCGTCGCCTCGCTGGGGGTGTACCAGTACCTGCGCGCGGCGTCCGACAAAGATGAGTTGCGCACGGTCCTGGTGGCCACCAAGGAGATTGACATCAACCAAGCGCTGAGCCAGGAAAATGTGCGCGTCGAGCAATGGCCCCGGCGGCAGATCCCTCAGGGATCGTTGGCTCAGTTGCCGGACATCGAAGGCAAGTTCGCGCGAATCCGCCTGTACGCGGGCGAACCAATCCTGTCCGCGAAAGTCATGAATTGGGACGACGCCAGCAGTTCGCTAAAAGTCCCCAAGGGCTTTCGTGCGGTCTCGGTCCGAGTCACGATGGACCAGTCCGTGTCCAGCCTGATCGAGCCGGGAGACAAAGTGGATGTGATCGTCGTGGTCAAGCGTTCGCCGGAATCACCTGCCATGTCCAAGACCATTTTGAAATCGGTCCAGGTGTTCGCGGTCAACACCGAAATGGGCAAATCACCGGACAAGGACAAGACCTTGGAGGACGTCCGGACCGTCTCGTTGTTGTTGGATCCGGAGGGAGCGGAGCGACTGGCGATGGGGCAGGAACTGGGGATCGTCCGTTTGACGCTGCGGAGCCCGGACGACCCGCTGGTCGACGAGACCCCTGGCTGTTCGATGGACCGGCTGTTTGGCCTCGGTACGGTCGCGGACCCGGACGAACGTGGAGCGTCCGACAGCGTGCCCGCCCGCTGCGCCGCCAACAACGAAAACAGGCCGGCCGCAAGCGTGTGGTCGATGGTAATCGAAACGCCGGACCGAGCAGAAGGGTACACCTTTGAGAGTTTCAGCCAGATGCCGAGACTCGACTCGATTCGCTACAAGTCGGGCAACCGCCCACCCTGGGCGGCCCCGGCCCCGCCCACTGACGAGCCGCAGAATGCCAGTCCGGCCGCAGCTTCCGCCGGGCTTCAAGGGCCATCGCCGCCCGAGCATCCCGACGTTTCCTGACTGCCGGTGTCGCGCCGCGGCGGAACGATTACGCCGGTGATGACGATTGCAGCGAAAAATGGCGGGGGATCAGGCCTGTTATACGCACGATACCGATTGTGAGGAGTGGTCGCTCTTTCCCGTCCCGCCCTCGCCCACATTGAATCAGGATTGTGACGGCGAGCGTTCGAAGTAGATAGACGACAGCGGCGGATCGGGTGTCAAAGCCCGTGCTCCTGCGCCAAGGCAAAACGGCGCGGCCGCTGGAACGCGACACGGATGAAGCGGTTCCTGTCCCATCGACACAGCAAGGAAGTGCTCCGGTGCCTCGACAGCCATTGCCTGCAGCGTTGTTTGCCGGCTCCGTTCTTGCCCTGCTGGCCGCCCTCGGTCCACTGGCCGCAGGCGCTGCCGAACCGGGCGCCGACAATCCACCGGTCGAACTCCGCATCAGCAAGCCGGGGCAACGGCTGGAGATGACGGTCAGCACCAGCCAGGTGCTCCGGTTCCCCAAGAAGATCCCGCGTCTGTTTGTGATGGACCCGGGGATCATCCAGGCTACGCCGTTGGCCCCGGATCAGATCCAGATCGCGGCCCTTGCGCCCGGGGTAACGCAGCTGAACCTGTTTGACGATCAGGGGCAGATCACGTCGCTGGACGTCGTCGTCAGTCCCGATGCCAAGCAGCTGCGGGAACTGCTGGAAAGCGAATTCCCCGAAGCGACGCTGCGCATCCGCCCGCTGGCGCGCAGCGTGTACATCACCGGCTATGTCCCCCGTCCGGAAATGGTCCAGGAAATCACACGGCTCGCCAAGGACTATTACCGCGACGTGATCAACGGCATCACCGTCGGGGGGGTCCACCAAGTGGCGTTGCACGTCAAGGTGATGGAGGTCTCGCGGACCAAGTTGCGGCAGTTGGGCTTGGATTGGGAATTCGCGAGCAAGGACTTTACACTCTATCAAGGAGCCGGCGGCGTCATGGCCCAGGCCCGCGACCAGTCCGGCGGCTTGCTGACGCCGGGGATCGGCGGCGATACCGTCCGCCTGCTGGTGGGCGACACGACGAAGTTCATCGGCTACCTGCAGGCGCTGCGCCAGCAGAACCTGGTCAAGTTGCTGGCGGAACCGACGTTGCTGACGGTCTCGGGCCGGCCCGCCCGCTTTGAGTCGGGCGGCGAGATCCCGGTCCCCGAAGGCCAAGGGCTGGGCACCTTTTCGATCGTCTATAAGAACGTCGGCACGAGCGTCGACTTCGTGCCGATTGTCATGGGCAACGGGATTATCCGGCTGGAGGTGCATCCCGCCGTCACCGAACTCAACCCGGCCCTGGGCATTGAGGCGAACGGCGTGCAAATCCCCGGTTTGACCAACCGCAGTGTGGATACCGCGGTCGAACTGCAGGCCGGCCAGACATTGGCCCTGGCAGGCTTACTCCAGACCCGGGTCGAGTCGATGAACAAGGGGCTCCCGTTCTTCGGTGACCTGCCCTACATCGGGCGCGCATTCTCTCGCGTCGAGGAGAAGTTGAACGAGGTCGAGTTGCTGATCGTGGTCACGCCGGAATTGGTCGCGCCGCTGGAGCCGCACCAGGTGCCTGCTTGCGGTCCCGGCCAATTGACGGTCAGTCCCAGCGATAAGGAATTGTATTCCTACGGTTATCTAGAAGTTCCCAACTGTGCGGCGGCCGCCCCCGGCTCGAACTCCGGCGACGCCCCCCTGGGGCGAGTTGCGGAGCCTGCCCCGCTGTCTGCTGGCACCCCGGAATATGGCCCGGGTCGGCAGCTCGAGACCGTGCCCTCTCCGTCCCCCTCGCCGCCACCCGGCCCCGCCAGCACAGCCGTGCCGCCTGGTTCGTCTGCCCGACCGAATCCCGGCGGGCCGGCAGGGCCCAGCGGGCAGGAAGCGGCCCGGCCGCCGCTGTACGGGCCGATCGGCTACGAACCTCTGCACTAGGTTTGTCCGCCACGCTTCGATTCATGACCTAGACTTCATCGGAATCGAGCTTGGCGGATTTTCTAGCAGGGGCATTCGAACGAGATGAACCCAGTCCTACGAACGGTGATCGTCGACCGCGACAGCGTCCTGCGTCAAGAACTCAGGACCGCGTTGAGCGAATCGCAGCTGGTCCAACTGGCAGGCGAGAACGCCGATTGCAGCGGCTTTGCCCTGGCCGGGGAACCGCCCGACGTCGTCCTGGTCGGGTTGGATTCGGAGCCCGATCGGGCCTTGGACTTGATCCACCGTCTGGCACGCCAGTCGCGCTGCGGTGTCTGCGCGGTGAGCCGATCCAACGATGGGCAACTGGTGCTTCGCGCGATCCGAGCGGGGGCCAAGGAATTCGTGACCCTCCCGGTGACCGCCCGCGAACTGTACGCTGCGCTACGGTCAGCCAGCGGGCGGGACGACGCGCCGGGGATTCGGCCGCACACCAGCCTGACGCTCGCCGTTGCCGGTGCTGCGGGCGGCGTGGGATCAACCAGCCTGGCCGTCAACTTGGCGAGCATCCTGGCGGCGGCTCCCGACCGATCGGTGGTCCTGGTTGACTTGGATGTCACTCTGGGGGATGCCGATGTCTACCTGGACATGAATCACGAGTACACCCTGGCCGATCTGACCCAGAACATCTCGCGCCTGGATTCGGAACTCCTTCGCCGTTCGCTGGCCCGGCACAAGTCCGGCCTGTACCTGCTGCCGCGGCCGGTCGAATTGGGCGACGCGAGCCGCGTCACCGAGGAATCGTTGCGGCGTGTTTTCCGGCTGCTGAAGAGTTCCTACACACACGTTGTGGCCGATCTCTCGAAAGCCTACAGCCCGTTGGACATGGCTGCGTTGGAGTGCAGCGACGTGATCCTGTTGGTCACGCAACTCGACCTGCCGTGCCTGCGAAACGCCGTGCGGCTGCTGAAGTCGTTTCGCCCAATCCCCGGCCTGCTGGACAAGGTCAAGTTGGTCGTCAACCGCACGATGCCCGACAAGGAGAGCATTCGTCTGAAACGAGCCGAGGAGATCGTCGGACGCGAATTCTTCTGGCAGATCCCCAACGACTATCGCGTGATGATCGAGGCCCGCAACAACGGGGTCCCCTTGGTCACGGAGGCGACCAAATCGGAGATCACGCATTCGCTGACCAACTTGGCCCGCGTCCTGGTGGGGGACGGACTGCCCGGAGCCAAGCCCGCCGCCCGCACCGCCAACGCGCCGGCACTGGGCAAGTGGTTCGGTTTCTGGTCCTCCGCCGGTTCCCGGTCCGGTTCGCCGACGGCATAATCCGCCTCCCGCGATCGGCTCAAGTCCTGCCACGGGCCTTCGTCATCCTCCCCAACGACCGACCGTCGCCGCACCCGGTCACATCTCCCGTGAGCCACTCGGCCTGCCCGTCATTCGACGCCGAGCGCATCGGCGTTCCCACAGGCCCGTGATCGTCCGGCATTGGCTCGGGAGTGGCAAGCGCCGGCTCACTTCCGTGGCCGGCGCCGCGTCGCAATCTCGCAAGTTGGCGCCGCGTTTGCTTCTAATGCGCGAGGCCGCCTGACAAGGCCTGCCCGCGCCACTGGCTTCGGCTGTTTCCCGACCGGCGAGCGTGAGGCGAACGGCGGACTATGCAACTTTGGCGGGTTCCCCACTGCCGAACTGAGAAAAATCTGCACGCTAGGAGAAGAGTCATGAGATTTCGCACGCGAGGCTTTATTTCGCTGCTGCTCGCCTTGTCGTTTGTGGTCGCCGTGGCCTCGGGATCGGTCCTGTTCGTGACCCCTCGAGGACGTGTGGCCAACTGGACGGGCTGGACGATCGGCGGCTTGACCAAGCACGAATGGTCGGCCCTGCACATCAATGCCTGCCTGCAGATGCTGGTCGCGTCGCTGGTGCACCTCGCACTGAACTGGCGCGTGTTCTGGGGCTATATCCAGAAGAAATCCGTCGGATTCAATCTTAAGTGGGAGATGGCCGCCGCGATCCTGCTGGCCGGCTTGGTTGTCGCCGGCACGCTGTACGAGATTCCCCCGCTGACGGAAACGGTCGCGTTCAGCGAACGAATGAAGGACTACTGGGAGGGCCGGTCGCCCGCCGGGCCTGTCCCGCATGCGGAAGAGTTCACACTGACCCGCCTGGCCGAGATGACGGGCGTGTCCACGGACGACTTGGTGGCCGCGTTCGAATCCGAAGGTCTCGCGGTCGATGATGACAGCACGACGATCGCCCAATTGGCGGAACGTAACGGCCTCGTTCCCAGCCAGGTTTACGCCGTGGTCACCAAACGATTCCCCGACGCGGCAGGCGAGATGCCTGCCGGCCCCGGCGGCGGACGCGGCATGGGAGGCGGACGTGGCATGGGAGGCGGACGTGGGATGGGAGGCGGACGCGGCATGGGCGGCGGACATGGATTGGGCGGCGGGACCGGTTCCGACTCGCCGGGCGATGCTCACACCTCGCCCTCGGCTTCCCCTGCGACCACCGCTGCCGCGGACGACCACGCGGCGCTGGGGCAGGGCCCCGGGCAGGGCCACGGGATGGGCATGGGCATGGGGCGAGGCATGGGCGGCGGACGCGGGATGGGACGCGGTCGCTGGGCGCAGGAAAACCAGGGGCAGGGGGCCGAGGACGGAAGGGATGAAGGGAGAGACGATGAGAAAGATTAAGACGGAGACTAAGACGGAGACTAAGTGAGAGATTACGACGGAGATT
>Ga0172371_10012849_pt1 | contig 10971 bp, 6 predicted proteins | sample Lak12m_FD_114543 | JGI IMG/M metagenome (GOLD analysis project Ga0172371, IMG submission 114543) | Freshwater microbial communities from Kabuno Bay, South-Kivu, Congo - kab_022012_12m | ecosystem: Environmental > Aquatic > Freshwater > Lake | place: Democratic Republic of the Congo: South-Kivu... | reverse complement strand
ATCATCGGGCGAGAGACCGCTCGCATGGACAACCCCATGCTCACAGCCCGGCCCCCCGGACCGAGGACCGCGACCCGCGTCGTCGTCGATACCCGGGCCACGCTTGCCTCCGACAGCCAGTTGGTCCGCACGGCCCGGGAGGTGCCGTTGATGGTGGCGGCCGGGTCTACGGCCCCCGAGTCCGAGCGGCGGCGACTGAAGCACGCCGGCTGCGAAGTCCTTGTCTGCGAGTCGGAGACCCACGCCGGCCGCCTCGATCAGTTGCTGGTCGAGTTGGGTCGGAGGCGGATGACGAACGTGTTGGTCGAAGGGGGCGGCCAATTGCTCGGCACACTCCTGGACAACGGCCAGATCGACGAGGTCCACGTTTTCGTGGCCCCGAAGCTGCTGGGCGGCGAGAACGCCCGCAGCCCCATCGACGGCGAAGGAATCGCCCAGGTGGCCCAAGCCATCCCGATCCGCAATCCGCAGTGGCAGCAGGTCGGCGAGGACCTCTATCTCAGCGGCCGCCTCGCCCCGTCGCGGGGGCCTCAGGGATAGAGGGGCCAGACCACAGGCGTGATCGCCACGGCGAGCAGGCCGACCAAGAGATCCAGGGGCACGCCGATCCTCAGGTAATCGCTGAACCGATATCCGCCCGGCCCGTAGACCATGAGGTTCGTCTGATAGCCGATCGGCGTGGCGAAGCCGCACGACGCGGCCATCATCACGCAGATCACGAACGGCCGCACGTCGGCGCCGAGGTGCCCGGCGGTGGCCATGGCGAAGGGAAACATCAATGCGGCCGCCGCGTTGTTCGTGAGGATCTCCGTGGCCAGCAGGGTCACACCGTAGATCATGGCCAGGGCGAGGCGCGGGTTGCCGCCGACGTTGGCGAAGACCGCGTCGGTGACCATGTCGGCGGCGCCGCTTCGGTCGAGGGCCTGGCCGATGCCCAGCGCGCAGGCGATCGCCACGAGCACCTGCCAGTCGATGGTCCGCCGGGCCTCCTCGATCCGCACGCAGCGGGTGAGGACCATCAGGGCGGCGGCGACCATGGCCGCTTTGAGCATCGTGATTTGGCCCAGGTCGAGCGTGCTGCGGCCCAGCGTGATCTTCAGGGCCCCCCACGACTCGCTCAGCGTGACCAGCAGGACCATGCCCAGGAGGATGGCCAGGGCGATGCGTGCGCGATCGTACCGTGGCGGGCTGGAGTTCTCCACGCGGCTCACCAGGTAGAAGTGGCGGCTGTTGCGGTGCTCGCCGACGAACGAAGGGTGCGCCTCCAAGAGGAGCGTGTCGCCGGCGTGGAGCACGATGTCGCCGATTTTCCCACGGACCCGCTCGCCGTGCCGGGCGACCGCGATCACCACGGCGTTGTAGAGCGAGCGGAAGCGGCCGTCGCGGATCGTCTTGCCCACCACCGGGCAGCCGGCGCTGGCCACGGCCTCGATGAGGCAGCGTTGCGAGCGGGGCGAATCGAGCTTGAAGACCTGGTTGGTGGCCGGCACCAGGCCGCGGATCTTCTGGAGATCGACCACCGAATCGACGATCCCCACGAACACCAGGTGGTCGTTGCCCCGCAGCCGCTCCTCCGGCCCGACGGCCGGCAGCGTCATCCCGTCGCGAAAGATCTCCGCCAGGTAGAGGCCCGACAGGTGGCGCAGCCCGGCCTGCTCGATCGACTTGCCTACCAGCGGACTGCCCGGCTCGACCAGCATCTCGATGGTGTACTCGCGGGGATCGGCCACCGAGGCGATCGAGGCGCGGCGATCGGGCAGCAGGAAGCGGCTCGACAGCACGACAAACGCGATGCCTCCCAGGGCGCAGGGCACGCCGACCCAAGTAATGTCGAACATCCCCAACCCTCGCGGCAGGGACGTGGTCCCTCCGGCGACCTGCTGCGCCTCGTGGGCGCGGATCAACATGCCGTTGACCACCAGGTTCGTGCTCGTGCCGATCAACGTGCATCCCCCACCGAGGATCGCGGCGTAGCTCAGCGGGATCATCACTTTGGAGGGGGAGATCCGATGCTGCTTGGCCCAGTCGTTGACCGCCGGGATGAGCATCGCCACCAGCGGCGTGTTGTTCATAAAAGCGCTGAGGCCGGCGGTGGGGAGCATCAACCGCCGGACGGCCTGGAAGACCGACTTGGGGCGGCCGAACAGCCGGTCGGACAGCCACGTAATCGCCCCGGTCTCCACCACCCCGGCACTGACCACAAACAGCACCGCGATGGTAATCATCCCTTCGTTGGCAAAGCCGGCCAAGGCGTCGTCGGTCGTGACGACCCCGCACAAGAGCAGCAGCATCAGCCCCCCGCCCAGCGCGAGATCGGGGGAGGCGCGCGAGGTCGCCAGCAGCCCGAGCACCATCCCAACGACGGCAAGCGTGAACCAGGCTTCAAACCCCATAGGCGTTGCCTTCGATCGCCCCAGGCTCGAGCCCCAACGGAGAAGCGAAGCACCGGCGCGCTTCTAGCAGATTACCACCTCCGGGCACCGGCAACAATCGAAATCTGTCCGTGACAGATCCGGAAACGCGGGGAAGCCCGGCGTGAGGGGGCCCCCGTTTTCGGCCACGTGTGATATAGTGAACGGCGGAGCGGGGGAGAAATGCCCTTGTACACTCTCGTTCCCACGCGGAGCGTGGGAACGAGGGGTACGAGGGGCCTTCTTCGAGTCACGGCAGCTTCATGCCGAGGTTTTTGACCAAGAAGGCCCAGTCGTCGGTGATTTCTTCGATGCGCTTGGCGGTCGGCTTGCCGGCGCCGTGGCCGGCGCGGGTGGAGATGCGGATCAACACGGGGGCGTCGCCGGCCTGGGCGGCCTGGAGCGCGGCGATGAACTTGAAGCTGTGGCCCGGGATCACGCGGTCGTCGGTGTCGGCCGTGCTCACCAGGGTGGCCGGGTACTTCGTGCCCGGCTTGATGTTGTGGTAGGGGGAATAGGCCAAGAGGGCCTTGAACTGCTGGGGGTTTTCGGGCGAGCCGTAGTCGTCGACCCAGAGGCGCCCTTCGGTGAACTTGTTGAAGCGGAGCATGTCCATCACGCCCACCGCCGGAAGACACGCGCCAAACAGGTCGGGACGCTGGGTCATTACCGCCCCGACCAGCAGTCCGCCGTTGCTCCCGCCCTGGATGGCCAGCTTGTCGGGCCGGGTGTAGTGGCGGGTGATGAGCCACTCGGCGGCGGCGATGAAGTCGTCGAAGACGTTCTGCTTCTTGAGCAGCCGCCCGGCATCGTGCCAAGGCTGCCCGTACTCGCCGCCGCCCCGTAGATTCGGCACCGCGTACACCCCGCCCATCTCCATCCAGGCCAGCCGGCCGACGGAGAAGGTCGGCGTGAGCGAGATGTTGAACCCGCCGTAGCCATAGAGGAGCGTGGGGTTCGAGCCGTCAAGCTTCAGCCCCTTCTTGTGCGCGATAAACATGGGCACGCGCGTGCCGTCCTTGCTGTGGTAGAAGACCTGCGCGACCTCGTAGTCGTCGGGTTTGAACTTCACCTCCGCCCGACGGATGAGGCGGCTGGAGCCGGTATTCATGTCGTAGCGGTAGATGCTCGGCGGGGTGGCGAAACTGGCGAAGGAATAGAAGGTCTCCGTGTCGGTCCGCCGCCCGTGAAACCCCGTTGCCGAGCCGATTCCCGGGAACTGGACTTCGCGCACGAACCGTCCGTCCATGGAGAAGACCTTCACCTCGGGCTTCACATCCTTGAGATACTGGGCCACGAAGAGGTTTCCGATCAGGCCCACGGCCTGGAGCGTTTCCGGCGCCTGGGGGATGATTTCCTTCCAGGCGGCCCGCTGCGGCCGGGCCAGATCGATGGCTGCCAGGCGCCGCCGGGGGGCGTCGACGTCGGTCTGGAAATAGAGCACCGCCCCGTCGTTGCCCGCGAAGGTGAACTCGTGGTCGAAGTTGTCGATCAGATCCACGGGGATGGCGTACGGCTCGGCGAGATCCTTGACCGTAACGCGGTACTTCTCGTCGGTGCCGCGGCCGGTGGTGATGACCAGCCAGTGGCCGTCGTCCGACACGGTGCCATCGTACATCCACTCGGGATGATCGGGCCGGCAGTAGACGAGCACGTCGTCGGATTGCGCGGCGCCGAGGCGGTGGTAGTACAACTTGCTGTTGAGGTTCGGGGCCTGGAATTCCGCCCCCTTCTTCGGCTCTTCGTAGCGGGTGTAGAAGAACCCCTTGCAGTCCTTGGTCCATGCGGCGTGGGTGAACTTGGTCCATTTCAGCTCGTCGGGCGCCGGTTTGCCGGTTGGGATGTCGAGGACGCGCCAGGTCGTCCAGTCGGAGCCCGCCTCGGCCACGCCGTAGGACAGGTGTTTGCCGTCTTCGCTGGGCACGACGCCGGCCAGGGCCACGGTGCCGTCCTTGGACCACGTGTTAGGGTCGAGGAGCGGCCGAGGGGTGCCTTCCAGCGAATCCATCACGTAGAGCACAGCCTGGTTCTGGAGCCCGTCGTTCTTGAAGTAGAAGTAATGCCCCCCTTCTTTGAACGGGGAGGAGTACTGGGCGAAGTTCCAGAGCTCGGTCAGCCGGCGGCGGATCGGCTCCCGCTCGCGGATCGACGCCAGGTAGCGGGACGTGATCTTGTTCTCGGCCGCCACCCAGTCGGCGACTTCCTTGGACTGGCGGATGTCGGCCTCCAGCCAGCGATACGGATCAGCCAGGCGGACGCCGAAGTAGGTGTCGACCTGGTCGACGCGGCGTGTCTTCGGGTACTCGATGCGCCCTTCGGCAAGCGCAAACGCCGGCGCGACACTCATCGCACCTGCCACAAGGAATATCATCGTCTTTGGCCAAGGCATGTTGGACTCCTGATAGGACAAGTCTGGACGGGCCTCGCCTCGGTAGGTTCCGTCTTGTCCGTGGTGGAATTGCTTCCCGCGATTGTCCCTTGACGCCCTCCCTGCTAGTGACCATTATTCGGGAAAGTTCGGCCCGGGAAAGAGGTGGACCGGGCGAATTCGCACCCGGCACGTGCAGACATGTCCTTCGGCAGCCTGTTTCGCAGCAAGAGTCTCGCCTCACTCTCCGAGGACCCGCTCCACGAAGGCCGGGGGTTGCGGCGGGTTCTCGGGCCGGTGGACTTGATCCTGCTGGGCATCGGCGGGATCGTGGGGGCGGGGATCTTCGCCCTGGTGGGCTCGGCGGCCGCCGGCGATGCCACGCGATTGGGGGCCGGGCCCGCCTTGATCGTCTCCTTCATTCTCACCGGCCTAGCCTGCGCCCTGGCCGGACTGTGCTACGCCGAGTTCGCCTCGCTGGCCCCAATGTCCGGCAGCGCCTACACGTATGCCTATGCGACCCTGGGCGAGATCGTCGCCTGGATCATCGGCTGGGACCTGATCCTCGAATACGCCGTGGGCAACGTGGCGGTGGCGGTCTCCTGGTCGGGCTACTTCTGCGACTTCCTGCACAGCGTGGGTATCGAGTTCCCCCGCTGGCTGGCCTCCGACTGGCGCACCGCGTACAGCATGGCCACGCCGTGCGAAGTCCAAGCGAGGATTCTCACCGACGCACCGCAGGTGTGGGGAGTGCCCCTGGTGTTCAACGCTAAACACCGCCGAGCCGCTCTCCGTGGCGATGCGCCAGATCGGGCTGAATTGGGCGGCCGGGATCGTGGCCTTCGGGTCCGTGGTGGCCCACACCGCGGTGCTCCTGGTGTTCCAGTTGGGCCAGCCGCGGATCCTCCTGGCGATGTCGCGCGACGGCCTCCTGCCGCCGGCCTTGGGGAGAATCCATCCGCGCTTCAAGACGCCCCACGTGGCGACGATCGCCACCGGCGTGTTTGTGGGCGCGGGCTCGGCCGTTGCCAGCCTCGATGAAATGGCCGATCTGTGCAACATCGGCACCCTCTCGGCGTTCCTGATCGTGTGCGTCGGGCTCCTCGTGCTCCGGGCGCGGGAGCCCGACCGGCCGCGCCCCTTCCGGTGCCCGTGGGTGCCGTGGGTCCCGCTCTTGGGCGCGCTCGCCTGTCTGGCCCTCATGTTCGGCCTTCCTAAGACCGCCTGGATCCGTTTCGGCGTGTGGCTGGTTGTGGGGCTGACGTGCTACTTTGCCTACGGGCACTGGAAGAGCCGGCTCAACCCGTCGAACAGCGAGTGACCAGGTTCTCAACGCGAAGGGAACGGGCGCGCGTAGGGCGGACTGAACGCAGGGAGGCCCGCCGGCACACGGGACGGGGTTGGATTCGGCGGGCGTCGCTTCGCTCCGTCCGCCCTACAGCTTTGCGAGTGATCAGGATGGCGGCCGCTTCCCCGTTGTGGGGTCACGCCGCCGCAGAACCCGCACCTTCGCTGCGATCGGTCCTGATTTGACTGACCGGCAAACGCGGCCTAGGCTTGACGAAAAGGGTCAACAGCGGCGATTGCCGATTTGCATCGCGTGGTGGAATGGCCCCTTGGCGATGTCTTGAAGGGTGCCGTGAGACCATGGAGTTGTTATGTCAGTCGATATTCTGGAACGCCCGCAAGTCGCCCAGGTTGCCACGCGGCAACGGGTGAAGATCTTGATCATCGACGACGACGCGGCCCAGGCCGGTCAGCTCGCGCGGCGTCTGGGCCGGCAGGGTTTTGCCACGCTGTGGGCGGAGTCGGGGGAAGCGGGGCTGGCGATTGCCCGCTCCGAGCGGCCCAAGCTCGTGATCCTTGATCTGCGAGCGCTCGACGACGACGGATTGGCGGTCTGCGAGCAATTGGTCGATGGTCCGGCCACCTGCGGCATCCCGGTGATTATCCTCAGTGCCACGGACCACCCGGATGCCGTGCGCCGCTGCCGAGCCGCCGGCTGCCACTTCTTTCTCTGCACGCCCTACGATCCGAACGTGCTCTTGCTGATCATTCGCCAGGCCTTGGCCGACTCCGGCATTTCGAGCTACCCCGGCCAGGCTTTCTAGCCTGCACTTGCCGGAGAAGCGAATCCCTAACCGCCGCCGAGGCAGGCTGGAAAGCCTGCCCCACGAGTGCCGGGTGACTTCTCGCCCGATCGTCAGCGAGCCCAAGGTGTCCACCTCCGCTCATCGCCGGCGCCCGGGACTTGCGGGTCGTTGTACCGCCGCAGACAATCATGGCGGTACGATCGAACCATGGGTGAGATCGCCTGCACGCCTCGAAGAAAGGGAGGAACTACGATGGACGCGATCGGAAGGGCAAGTCTTCTTCCGGCAATTCTCCTGCTGCTGCCCGCGCCTTGCCGGGCGGTGGAGGAAGGGTTCACGTCGCTGTTCGACGGCAAGACGCTCAGCGGCTGGACGATCAACTGCCTGCCGAAAGACAGGGAGCAGTCGAAGAAGGATTGGACCGTGGATCAGGGTACGATCCTGGCCGATACCGTCGGGCGCAAGGTGCATTTCTACGTCCTCCTGGCGACGGAGAAGGAGTACGGCGACTTCGTGCTGCGGGTCCGTTTCCAGGTCCCGCGGGGCGTGACGGGCAACAGCGGCATTCAGATCCGCAGCCGCTACAACGCCGAGACGGGCTGGATGCAGGGCCCCCAGATCGACATCGACCCGCCCGGCCGCCAAACCACCGGCAAGCTCTGGAACGAAGGCCCCGGACAGCACCGCTGGCTCTCCAACGAGCGGATCCCGGGCTTCAAGTTCTTCTACGCCGACGAGGGCAACGGTTGGAACGACCTGGAGATCACGGCCAAGGGGATGCGCATCAAGTCGGTCTTGAACGGCGTCACCGTCGTCGACTACGACGGCTCCGGCGTGCTCGACGACGAAGTGCACCGGCAGCACCGCGTGGGCACCAAGGGCGTGATCGGATTGCAGATCCACTCCAACGACGAGCTCAAGCTCCGCTTCAAGGACATCCGGATCAAGGAGCTGTGAGGCGCCCGTCCGCCGCTACCCCCTCTCCCTTTGGGAGAGGGCTGGGGTGAGGGCGCGCTCAATGGACTTCCACGATTCAGGGACTTCCGAGCCGGGCCGTGTCGGCCCGGCGGTGCGGTGCGTGGCCGAGGATGGATTGCGGGACACAAGCCGGGCCGCCACGGCCCGGCTCGGCGTGTCCGACCTGCCCGGGAATCGCGTAACGCTATTCAGCTACCGCGAATGCCTCAAAAACGCGACTCGGTCCCAGCCGCCCTCACCCCCGACCCCTCTCCCGCCGACGGGAGAGGGGAGGCCACGGAGCCAGTCCCCTTTTCCCTCCCTCAGTCCTTCTTCCCGCCAATCGCCGCCAGTTGCGACACCGTGCGGACGTACATCACGCCGCCGGCGACCGCAGGCGTGCTGTGGGTCTTCTCGCCGAGGGGAAAGCGGGCCAGCGGTTGGTAGCGGTCGGAGGCGGCCAGCACGACCATTTCGCCGTTGCGGGTGGGGCAATAGAGCCGATCGGCCACGCGAATCGGCGAGCTGAAATAGTCGCCGCCGACCCGCTCCCGCCAGTGCACCTTGCCGGTCGGGCCGTCGAGGCAGGTCACGATGCCCCGATCCTGCCACAGGAAGACGAGGTTGCCTTTGGCCACCGGCACCGTGACGTAGGGAAAGGGGTTTTCGGGTCGGTAGACGACCTTCGCCTCGACGTTGCCGTCCGTGTCGCCGGGCCGGATGGCGACCATCTGCCTGCCGACCCCGCCCACCCCCGCGGTGGCAAAGATCAACCCCGCCGCAATCGTCGGCGACTCCACCGCCCGAAACTGAAACACCGGCAACTCCCAGTAGGTCTTCCCCGATCGCGGGTCGAGACTCGTGATGCCGTGGGCCCAACTGGAGAGGATCAGTTGGGGCTTGCCTCCCTCCGGCTGGAGGATGCAGGGGGTGGCAAAGGCGGCCTTCGCGCTCCGCCGGGCGACCTGCCAACGTGTCTTGCCCGTGGCGGCGTCCAGAGCGACGACTGAGCTTGGCCCATCCTGGTCGTTGGGCACAATCACCAGATCCTCCCAGACGATCGGGGAAGCCCCCAGCCCGTGCTCCGAGCCAAACGGGTCGAACTCGCGCCGCCACAACTCACGGCCGTCCTGAAGCGAAAGCGACGCGACCAGGTACTGCTTGGGCGTCGCCCAAGTGACAAACACATGCTCTCGGTCGAGGGCCGGCGTCGTCGAGGCGTAGCTATTCAATGGACTCTTGGGATAACGACCGACCGGCATCGTGCGGATCCAGATCTGGGCGCCGTCGGCGGTTCGCAGACAGAGGACGCTCAGACTGGCGCCGTTCTCGCTTGCCGAAGTGACGATCACGCGATCGTCCCAAACCACGGGCGACGAATGCCCAAGCCCCGGCAGCTTGACGATCCAACGGTAGTCGTTCGCGGTCCATTGAAGGGGGATCGTGGTGGCCTCGCTCTCGCCGGAGCCATTGGGCCCGCGGAATCGGGGCCACTGCCGGTCGTCGTTCGGGCCGGCAACCAGAATCGTCATCGCGAGGATCGTCCAACCGACACCAAAGCCTGGAAACATCGCCGAGCGTTCTCTCGTTGCTGGTTTCTTACATGTCCGTAACTCGCGCCGCAGGGAGGATTCTACCTGCCGGCCGCACCGCTTGTCGAGGAAAACGCCGGTTGGGGGGCCGCGCAATCTCTTGGTCGGGATCGACTTCTGGCCGTGTGGCACTGCTTGACCTCGGCCGGAATGTGGTTTTTTTCTATCGGATGGAGTCTTGCCCGGCAGCGGTCAAGCAGTGGCGCGCTCGCAAGATCGTGCAGCGTCATTCAAACCCGAATTCTGGGGCGAATTCGGCGATGCGTGCCCTTCGCCGCCGGCGGGGTACCACTGGGGCGTGGGCAATGCCCCCACGGCGTGATCGGACTTGTTCGCACTGCTCGTTCCGTGTAAGATGCTGGTAAGTCGCTATCGTCGAAGGGGTTAGAGTAGCTTTCACTTCTCGGAGCGTGGGAAAGGGATTGGATGAGGAACTTGCGTAATACTCTGGTGTTCGGGCGGCTGGGGATTGCTCTGCTGGTTGGCGTGGCGGTGGCGACGGTATGGCCCCAGGTGTGGGCTGACCCGGCCGGCCCGACCTCGAAGGATCGCAACATAGCACTGACGTTTTCCGCGTTGTTGCGTAGGGAGCACCTCACCCGGCACCCCTACGACAAGGAGATCTACAACCGTACCGTGACCCAGTTCGTGAAGATGCTCGATCCAGGGAAGGTCTACTTCTACCAGTCGGACGTCGACGGCTTCTACGCCCGGCAGGCCGAGGTGGAGAAGGTGTCGAACAGCGGCGACGTGAACTTCGCCCACCAGATGTTCCGGGTCTTCCTGGCGCGGGTCGACGAGCGGGTAAAAACGGTCGACCAGCTCCTGACCATGCCGCACGATTTTAGCGTCGACGAGCGGTACGTGATCGACCGCGACGCAGTTCAGTTCCCCAAGAACGAGGCCGAGGCCTTCGACCGGTGGCGCCAGCGGATCAAGTACGACCTCTTGGTGCAGAAAGCCGACCAACTGGAGAAAGAGAAGAAAGCGACCAAGAAGGAGGCGAAGGCGGGCGACAAGGGGGCGTCGGCGGAAGAGTCGGCCAACGAGGATGAGAAGGACCCCGTCGACAAGCTCCGCCGCCGCTACCACAGCTTTGCCAAGCGGATGCACCAGGTCGACAGCGAAGACCTGCTGGAGATGTACTTGACGGCGATGAGCTCCAGCTTCGATCCGCACACCAGCTACATGTCCCCGAGCACGGTGGACAACTTCGACATCCAGATGGGGCTCAAGCTGGAGGGGATCGGCGCGGCCCTGCAAATGATCGACGGCTACACCACGGTCCAGAAGATCATCCCCGGTGGGCCGGCGGAGAAGGACAAGCGGCTGAAGGTGGAAGACCGGATCACCGGCGTGGGCCAGGGGGCCGACGGGCGGATCGAGGACGTCGTCGAAATGAAGCTCACCGACGTCGTGAAGAAGATCCGCGGTCCGGAAGGCACGGTGGTCCGCCTGGAGGTGATGCCCGCCCACAGCACCCAGCGGAAGATCCTCCAATTGACCCGGGCCAAGATCGAGCTGAAGGACAGCGAGGCCCGGGCCAAGGT
>Ga0172371_10012848_pt1 | contig 10971 bp, 9 predicted proteins | sample Lak12m_FD_114543 | JGI IMG/M metagenome (GOLD analysis project Ga0172371, IMG submission 114543) | Freshwater microbial communities from Kabuno Bay, South-Kivu, Congo - kab_022012_12m | ecosystem: Environmental > Aquatic > Freshwater > Lake | place: Democratic Republic of the Congo: South-Kivu... | reverse complement strand
CGAAAATGACCCCGGCCCCTGACCTTGATGATTCGGGCTGTTTGACCCTGTTTTAAATCAAGAAGAGTCGACAATTAATTTAGATTAAATAAGTGAATGCAAAATTACGAAAAATATTCAGGGTGAGGTAAAACCTTTATACCCATTTCCGGATTAATGGTTAATTATTCACCGCGGATTCCGCAAAAATATTTCTGATGATAAATTTAAATAGTCTTTCTTACAATATTATTGGAGCTGCATACCGGATTCATAGAAAACTTGGTCCAGGGCTTAGTGAATCTACCTATGAGGTTTGTCTTGCGTATAAACTTAAAAAGATGAATATATTTTTTGAACGCCAGAAACATCTCCCGGTAGTTTATGATGAGAATAATTTAGGTACAGGATGCAGGATTGATCTCCTTGTCGAAAATACTATTATAATTGAGGTCAAATCAATGGATGGTAATGCCCCGGTCCATGTCGCGCAGTTATGAACGTACCTGAGACTTTCTGATATAAAACTGGGCTGTTTGTAAATTTCAAGTAGAAAATCTCAAAAGGGGAATTATACGGATCGTAAAAAACTTTTGATCTGATGAATCTGCGTAATCTACAGTGATCATTCACTTAAAGAGAACCGAGGTATTTGTTTGCCTCCGGTCCCAGATTAAACAGCAGATCCACAATGCTGAGATCAGCCAGGAAACCGTGCCTGTTGCCGAAAACCTGATAATATTCCGGTTGCCTGGTTACGGTTGATCCCCTATCCCCGACTCTCATCCCTTCCTTCCTACAGTCCGGGGCCCACTGATTTCTCAGGTCATAGATCCCGCTAAACACAGTCTCATATGATTGGGTCGTGCTGATCGTTTTATCCAACCGGATCGCCAGGAAAAGTGTCTCGAGTAACTGAACGTTCAAATCCAGAAGAAAGGTGAAATCTTTTTCAAAGAATGGCAGGAAATAATCCTGGTAATAGAGGAAAAAAGGGGATTTGTTGTATGCTGTCTCAAACGACCTCCAGTGAATCTTTTGCCAGGGGAGATTGGAGGCGATACGAATATCTTTCGTCCATGTGTGGTTTCCATGGGATTTATTCACAGGTACTGTAAGACGCTGCCTGCCGTTGGGGCCTCCTATGTCGCAATGATTCCGGAGTGTTTGCTTGGGATATGTCTCCCAAACCTCGATCAGGATCTCATCGGGTTCCATACAACTGCCAATATAGGAGACGGGTGGCAGGTAAGCAGTCGGGAACAGAGCAGTCATGTCAACGAAATTAAAAAAAAAATCCGCAGCAGGAACGAAGTCCCACTGCGGATAAAAGCAGCGTCATGTAGTAAGGTTAGTTCTTTGCTTTCAGCAAAACGTCATCGATCGCTTTTATTAATGAGTCTTTCGGCAGTGCCCCGACAGCCATCTGGGGTTGTCCGTCTTTGGGACAAAAAAGCATGGAGGGAATGCTTCGGATACCAAAAGCGGCAGACAGTTCCTGCTGATCTTCCGTATCCACTTTATAAATATTGATTTTCCCGTTGTATTCTTTTGAGAGCTCTTCCAGCACCGGGGCAACCATTTTGCATGGGCCGCACCAATCGGCGTAAAAGTCTATAATACAGGGCAGTTCCCCCTCAAATTTCCAATCTTTGCTTGTTTCGAAATTAAAGACCTTTTCAAAAAAAGTCTCTTTTGTTAAATGTTCCAGTGCCATAGTGCATTGATTTTTGTTGTTATTGTTTGTTTTTATATTCCTTAATGTGGTGAAGAAGGGATGTATGCAATACCTTCATACTCTCATACTTTCATGCTTTTTCACTTCACCATTAAAACATCAGTAATTGCTGTAACGAACGTAGGTTTGGGCAATGCACCAACTGACATCTGTGGTTTCCCTTCTTTAGGGATGAAAAGTACTGCCGGAATAGACCTGATGTTAAAAACCTGTGCAAGTTCCTTTTCCTTTTCGGTATCTATTTTGTAAATCCGGATCTTGCCTTTGTACTCAGCTGCCAGTTCATCCATGATCGGGGCAACCATTTTGCAAGGCCTGCACCAGTCGGCATAAAAGTCAACAATTACAGGGAGATCGCCCTTAAACTCCCATGTATTGGCATTTTTACTGTAATCCCAAACCAGGTTCTTGAATTGTTCTGCAGTCAGGTTCATCACCTTCCCCTGGTCTGTCAGGTTACCATCCATGGGTGTAACACTATTGGTCGAAGAATTGGAAGTTTTTCCGCTGTCATTACCGCTGCATGCAGTGAGGCTCATCACCAGCGCGATTGCTACTAAAAACGAATATTTTTTCATTGGTTTATAATTTTTGATTTCAACGGTCAAATGGAATTTCCAGTTATTGGTAATTGAGACTGCAAAGATAAAACAAATTTTAATATAAATCGCATAAGTATCACTATTTTTTTTATTTTTGTGCATGAAAAAGATATTTAAGACCCTGGATGTAGAAAAATTCGCAACCATATTTGCTTCAGAAGAGGAGTGTTTGCAATTTCTATCCGAGCAAAAGTGGGCGAATGGTTTTGTGTGTAAGAAATGCGGACATACGAATTATTGCAAAGGAAAATCTTCTTTTTCAAGGAGATGCACCCGTTGTAAGAGTGAAGAGTCAGCCACCGCCCATACCATCTTTCACCGGTGCCACATACCTATCACCGAAGCGTTTAAAATGGTGTATATGGTTTGCTCCAATCCAAAAGTCTCCTCCTATGAGCTTTCGCGTGAAATGGAGATCAGGCAAATGACCTGCTGGAAGCTGAAAAATAAGTTGATGGAGTGCCTGGAGAATAAAGGGGAAATCGATATCCTCTATTCGCCGGAGAGTGAGTAGGGAGGTAGGGAGGTATGAGGGTATTTTACATTTTACATTTTACATTTCACATTTCACATTTTACATTTACCCTTAATCATATAAGTTTCCATCCTGATTTCATGAGTATGCTGATACGCCTACATGCACCAAAATAAATGCTTTCAAACATCAGGGTCTGAGGGTTCGTCCTCATCCCGTTTAAACCCGATCAGCCTGCGGCTGGCCTGATCCTCCTGCTGTTGTTTGGCTTGTTCCAACTGCTTGAGGTATTCGAAGATCAGCAGGATATTATTATCATGGCCTGAAAGGGTGTGTTCTATCTGTTCCAGTCTCAATAAAATATCTTTGTGGGTGAGCAACATCTGGCGTATTCTCGTATAAATACGCATGATCTGTATGTTCACTTTTATCGCACGGTCACTATTCAAAACACTGGATAACATCAATACGCCGTGTTCGGTAAACGCATATGGAAGCTTTCGTCTGCCACCCCAACTTGATGTCGCAATTTGCGACTTCAAGTTTTCGAACTCCTCTTTTATGAGCTGGAACATAAAATCTTCCGGGAACCGGTCTATGTTTCTTTTTACCTGCTCGTTTAAACGACGGGTCTCAACTTCATACAGTTCCGCTAAATCATTGTCCAGCATTACTTTTTGATCCCGAATAAGATAAATCTTACTCATTACGACCTCATCGGGGATAATCAATTGGCTTTTTTCCTGTGGCATTTTCGGTATGTATTACCATTTAAACTTGATGTCGCAAAGCTAATCATTTCCAGGGATCGCATTTTGCGATACCTTCTTATTTGAGGAGCCAATTTGGCACCTCCAATTTATCCCAGTGGATGGTACTTGTCCAGCTCGGCCTGTAGTCCTTCCAGGTTGTCTAAACGGTAACGCTCTGTGGAACTCACCCACCGGTGGCCGGCCATATACTGCACCTGCCGCAGGTTGTAACTTGGTCCCAGCGTGGATTTCCTGATATTCGGCACCAGTGAAGAAAAAGCCCAGAACGCCCTCCAGGACGCTGAACTGATCATGCAGTTTAAAAAAGTGGAAAAGCTCCCGGGCGATAAGAAAAAATTGGTGAAAGAGTTCCTGGACGCGTTCCTGTTCAAAGATAGTGTGCAGAAACAACTGGTATTGTAAACAATGAAAAAATCTTATCAGAAAGCATTGAAGATATCTTCACCTCAGGGAAGGCAACTAAACGCCTTGCCTGAGGTGGCCGAGTGGCTGATGGCGCCCGCCTGAAAACCGGGTATACCCGAAAGGGTATCGCGGGTTCAAATCCCGCCCTCTCCGCACTCACAGGGGGCTTCGGCCCCCTTCCGGATTAACAGTAACGCCAGGTTTTGCCTGGCGTTACCGTTACATGTTTAATGATAATCGAATAGCGATTAAGATAATCTCTATAAAATCCTCTTCCCCTCTAAAGATAGGTTCACTAAATGTATTTCAATCCCATTGTAACCTTTTAAAATTATAAGCAGATTTGGTTGTTTGCCAGAAAGTATTTTCCTGAATATCCCATCCTGATTCTTTAAGGTACTTTATTACCAATTCACCGGGTAATCTATCTTTAATTTTATATTTTAAATAGTAGGATTCATTTTCAAAAGGTAATAGTTCTCCTTTTTGGAAAAATTCCCATTTATCATTGTCTTTATAACAAATAATAATCCTATGATTATTATTTGTTATGTAAGAGAATTTAAACATTGGATATTTTATCTCTCTTCCAGATATACCTACCTGAATACATTTCTTGCTGAATTTTTTAGAATATAATTCAACAAATGATGCCCAACCATCTTCGTAATTTATATAAAAAACTGTAGTTCCCTTTGCATTTAATGGTTCCCAGATTAAAAAATTCATGAGATGCGAACCACCTGAAGGAGGAGATGGAAAATAAATTTCCTTAAATATTAATCCGGTTTCTTCAACGGTCCAATTCCTTGGAAACTGCGTTATTTCAGAGAGAAGACCAACAATATTGTTCTTGAAAGTAGTAATGTCTTCATCTATACAAGTTAATACTAGGTACTTATAATTCAACAACATATTATTACTTCTTTTTTATTATATCAGTGGTAATATTACTATTTGGGTCATTTTTTCTAATTGTTTCAACATGTTTTTGACTATTTGAAGCATTACGATCAACTTCATGGTTGTAATGCTGCCCATTTTGATCGTACTGAACATCGGGTCTATTTGTTCCAACTTTATTTCCATTTACATCTGTTTGTTGTTGATTCTTCCTTACATTAGTTGCTCCTTGTTCTTTGGCTTCATTAATCTTTTGATCAACTTTCGCATTGTGCTCAGCGTTGCCGTGCGGTTTTGCATTCCCATCGTTTGGTTTTGGAGCTTCACCGAAATTATTTCCTTCAGCTAAATTCCGAACTGCATTACTTACCGTAAACATGCCTTCAGCAGCAACAGCAGCACCCGTTGCTGTTATCGCTAAAGATGCTCCCGCTGTTGCGGGTGCAGCAACTACACCTCCTACTGCTGCATCCGTACCAGTTGCTATTAGTAAAGCTCCAAATCCCAATGAAGCTGCATCGGCATTAGTTAATGCTCCATTATAATCTGATGCATCTGTTGGAGAATAATTTGCCCTTGTATTTGTTCCTAATAAATTATCAGTAACCCCTCTAACCGCACCATTAACAACATCCCACCAGTCGTTTCCATCCGGATCTATAAACCTGATCGGGTTATTCATGGCATAGGTATATGGAGACCATCTTCTGGATTTCTCCACCATTGGATCCACGCTATGCCACCTCCCCAGTTGCGGGTCATAGAACCTTGCGCCGTAAACCTAAAACTTACAACTTAGAGACTACAACCTCCTGATCATTACCGGACAACCAGCTTCCTGGTAATGGTTTCATACTCTCCGGTAATGCGCAGGATATAAATTCCGGAAGGCAGGTCTGTAACATCAATGTGTGATTGCATCAATCCCTCCTGCATGGTGATTTCCGTCGATTGCCTTAGTCTTCCGTTAATTTCCCTTAGTTCAACGGTTAATTTCTTAGACGGGAGGCTTTTCAATTCCAGAGTAACTATACCGGATGCAGGATTTGGGTAGATCAGTAAATCCGTTTCCAAGCCTTTTTCTTCTGTTCCTACAGCATATGTCAGGAAGCTTGCTTCCCATCCGGCTTCATTTGTGGTGCCGTTTGTCGAAAATATCAGAAAAAGTTTTCCACTGGGGGCGAGCACAGGGGGCGGGACATCAGATCCCGTGTATATCCCTGAATAGGTGGCTATCAATGTTTCTGATCCCAGGTCATAGATCCGCAGAACATCATTCTCCGATTCCGTACGGAAGGAAGTAAATGTGAGTTCAAGAGGGCCGGTACCTTCCGGTATGATCTTCCATCGGCACATAGAGTTGTTCTTGTAATTGTAACCGAAACTTCCGTCACTGATCGTCCCTTCCGGATCGGATATCGTCGTCATGCCATTGCACCACTCCATCGTTTCGGACGTGTAGCTGGCAAACCATCCCTGTTGGGTAGAGGCGCTGTTACTGGTAAACGTGATCAGGGCCTGGCTGCCTTCAACAGTAACTGTTGCCGGGATATCATTTCCCGAATATTGAGCAATAAGTTCTCCGGCCTGGGTGGACCCTTTGTAAATGGAGACTAAATCAGTATTCGGTTCTGTACTGAACCGCTGGAAGGATACCGTGATGCCAATAACGGAGTCGGAACTGCTCTCCGGAGCTATCAGCCAGTTACAGTTTGTGTTATCCTGGTAATCAAGCGGGCAGCTGCCGTCCTCAAAAGTCCCTTTCAGTTTTGTCAGTGTCATCTGGCCTGTACAATAGGAAGGATAGGAATAGGAGAGGGTGTCAGGATAAATATTCACAATGGCTCCCTGGCCGATAGTGAAGTTGCTGCCTCCCGGATTCAGGTTGTTAAGGTAGAAATATCCATTGTATGATCCACCCCATCCCCAGTTGAAATGGAAATAGTCGTCACCCTGGTACCCGTCGACATTAAACGCATGACCACCGCTGCCGAAGCCATGGTAATACATAGGACGACCTGCCTCCAGGTTGTCGATCAGGATTGAAGCCCACTGCTCTTCAGTGAAGTTATCTTTGTACAGCAATTCCGTGTTCTGGTGGTACTTGAAATAGGTGCGCAGTGCGTTGGCGGCGTCTTCACTGTAAGCCCCTGAGCCTCCGGCTCCGTACATCATGTCTACTGCAATTCCGCAATGCCACTGGATCAATGCCATAGCAGTATCCTTTGTCCCGGTGCTGTTCAGCATCTCATTCCATAAATAGGTGGTGTTTGCAAAATCAGCACATTGCTGAGGGTAACCCGATGGATTATAACAATGTTCTCCTGAGCCCGTCACTGGCCAGCGGTAATAATATAAAACCTGTGCCATTGCAGTGGCAACACAACCAGAATACACATGGCCCCCCGGGCCGGCGGGGTCGGCCGGACACAGGAAGTTATACGGATTCCCCTGGTTCCAGGTAGAGGTAAGCATCGGAGCAATCCCAAGGCTTTCCGGAGAACCGTTCAGGGTAACCGGGTCAGTGGAAGAAAGACGCCCCCAGGCCGCCTCAACTTCTTCCGTAGCTTCCAGGCCTTGGTCAACGGCCCGGTTGATCTGCCGGGCATATCCTTCCATCCATGCGACAAACTGCGGAGGTTGTCCCTCACGGCTGTATATCCCTTCGAACGAATAGGCAATCACAGGCACCACAGCGTCATCGGATGCCACTATAACCCATCCACCGCTGGCAAAACTCATGGCGTAATAGACGATCCTGCCATCGTAAAACTCGGTCATGGTGCCGCGTATGTCCAGGTGATTGTAATCAACTTGATGGTGGCGGCTGATCTGCTCAAAGAAAAAGTTTTTCCCTACCCGCATGGCTTTGTCCAGGTTTACTTCGGCGGCTGATGCCATGAATAGGGTGAAGGTTAAAAGAAGCGTGAAAATGTGTTTCATTACTGAGGGATTAGGGAATAAAGTTCAAATGATCCGTGATATGATTATTTTATGACGAGTTTTGTTACTGCGGTGCCTTCTTCGGAGACCAGCTGAACCAGGTAGATACCGGCAGGTAAACCGGTAATGTCAAGTTCTTTTGTGTTCTTTCCGGCTGACGCTTCCCACCCCATCTCCTTCATGACCCTTCCATCTGCAGTGAGGACCGAGAAAATGACCCGTGAACCGGAAGCGGAGCTAAACCTCAGTGTCACCTTATCGGAAGCTGGATTCGGATAGAGTTGAAAGTTCCTGATTCCGTTCTGTTCCTCCCATCCGAGATTCGATTTCTTTGGATAGTAGATCTTCCATCCGTCTGAAGTAATGGAACTGTTTGTCATGAAGATCAGGAACATCTTTCCGCTCGGAGATGTGACAGAATCGGGAAGACTGCCTGAACCATATTCTCCGGACAGGCTGACAAGTGTGTCACCTGTTCCCAGGTCGTATATAGTGAGAAAATCATGATCAGCCTCTGTATCGAAATACTCAAAATAGATGGTCAGCGGGTCCCCGGATTCCGTCTCAACTTTCCATTTGCACAGAGAGTTGTTGTAGTAATTAAAGCCATAGCTGCCATCAGTTATCTCAGCAGAATCTTCTTTAATGGATGTGGTCCCGGTGCACCATACCGGCATATTGGCTTTATATGTTGCCAGGAATCCATTTTCAGCAGGTCCCGCGCCGGCATCAAAAGTGACCAGCATCCTGTTTCCGGTTGAATTGATGGCCGGTGGAAGAAGTTCCCCCGAGTAAGTTCCAAGGAGAGGGTCGCTTGCGGTTCCCCCGTTATAAATTCTGACCAGATCATCCGCGTTGGTTGCAAACCGGTCAAAGGTAAGTGTGATGCTGGTTACGGAATCACTGGAGGTCTGGGGATCTATCAGCCAGCTGCAACTGGCTATGGGGAGATAGTCTGCAATCGGACCGCTTCCATCCTCGAATGACCCGACTTTGTTTGTAAACTCGCGGTCTCCGGCGCACTGGGTGGGATATGTGTAGGTAAGGGTATCCGGGAAACAATTGATGATTACCTCCTGGGCAAGGTTGAAATTACTTCCACCCGGTGTAAGATCGCCTGTATAAAAGTATCCGTCACTGGTGCCGCCCCATCCGAAGTTGAAATGGAAGAAACTGGAATCCTGGTATCCGTCACAAACGAACGCATGTCCGTTGATATTGGGAACTGACCATCCCGCATAGTACATCGGGATCTTTTTCTCAAGGTGTGCGATGAGAACGCTGTCCCAGTTGAGCGTGGTACTGTCGCGATACAGGTATTGCGTTTCAGGTGCATACTTGAAATAGGTCCTCAGGGAGTAAGCGGCTTTGTGGTTGTACATTCCCGAACCTGACGGAGTGTACTGGAGGTCGCAAGAAACCCCAAGATGAAAAAGCAATTGTGCAATTGCATAGTTGCTTTTGGTGATGCTGTTTACCATCTCATCCCAGTGGTAGGTTGTAGCCCCAAAATCAGCAGAGAGCACCCCATTCGTAGGTTCCGTGTAGGTATAGGATCCAACGCCTGTGTCAGGCCAGCGGAAGTAGTACATCACTTGTGCCATGCATACAGGAACGCACCCCGCAGGGCAGTGGCCGCCCGTCGGATCAGCCGGGCACAGCTCGTTGTACCATGGGCTCTGGTTCCAGCGTGTGGTGATGAGGGGATCAATGGTCAGGAAGGTTTCAGGGTCGGCGGTCAAGGGTTGAGAAGCGAGGGTTTCTGGTTGAGATTTTGGGCGAAATCCCGTATCCCGTATCCCGTATCCTGTATCAGTAAGCTTTTCCCACATTTTCACCGTCCATGGGAACGGTGGTACCTTCTCCCGGATCGCATAACTGACCTGATCTTTGTATTGTTTCATCCAGGCGGTGAACTGGGGTGCCTCGCTGGTCTCATCATAGGAGCCTTCAAATGAGTAAGCCAGGATGGGGAAGACTTCATCATGGGCTGATACGGCAATCCAGCCATCAGGCTTCAGATTGAAGATGTAATACAAAGGTACTTCCTGGTCCCCGATGGTAAATGTTTCTGAGACTTCGATGCCGGATTCAGGCAATTTGTGATCCGGGATAATCCGTTGAGAAATAAACCTGGTTGCAGCAACAGATGCTTTCTCTGGGGTGACATTTCCAGGAGATGCATTGAATCCCAGGATTGTGATGGCGAACAGAAAAATTCCAATTCGTTTCATACTGCAGGATTTTATTCAAGACAACATGCAACAACAATCCACCCCCTCCGTATTAGCCGGGAGGGGGCCGGGGGAGGAGGGTGGGTTACTGAACGATCACCTTCGTGTTGGAGATCCCGTGATCACTGGTAATCCTGAGCATGTAAACGCCTTTCGACAAACCGCTAAGGTCGATCCTCTGCTCAGTAGATCCCCGCACACCACTCAGTGATTTGGCGTACACAAGATTTCCTTTCAAGGAAAAGAGTTCTGTCAGAACAGTCTGCTGAAGGGATCCGTCGAATTTTACCATCATGTAATCATGTGCGGGATTCGGGTACACAAAGAGGTTTTCAACAGCGGCTGATTCTTCAGTGCCAACGGTGATGGAATAACTGGCATCCCAGCCGATGCCCCTTAAAGTTTTGTTGGAACTCCACATGATCAGCATTTTACCGCTGGGGGAAGTGATGCCTGCAGGCGGATTTGTCAGATTACCGGAGTAAGTCCCGAGCAACGTGCCTGACCCAAGATCATATACCTGCACCCGGTCATTACTCTCTTCCGTGTTGAAGCTATTGAAATCAAGGATCACCGTTTCGGCGTTGGTGGGCTGGATGTACCACTTGCACAACGTAGTGTTGCGGTAATCGTAATCACCGCTGCCATCACTGATATCTCCGTAAGGATCGGTGAGGGTGGTGCTTGAATTGCAGAAATTCACCAGGGTGCAGTTGTACTCTGCGAGGAACCCCGGTCCTGTACCGCTTGCATCAGTGGTGAACTTAACGAACATTTCGGGCCCTGTGGATGTAACGGTAGGAGGTAAGGAACTCCCTGTATATGTTCCGAGCATCGGAGCAGTTTCAGAGTCACCGTCAAAGAGGCTGAGGGCATCTCCCGCACCCAGATCGAAATGGATGAACTCGAGGGAGACTGT
>Ga0172371_10012846_pt1 | contig 10973 bp, 12 predicted proteins | sample Lak12m_FD_114543 | JGI IMG/M metagenome (GOLD analysis project Ga0172371, IMG submission 114543) | Freshwater microbial communities from Kabuno Bay, South-Kivu, Congo - kab_022012_12m | ecosystem: Environmental > Aquatic > Freshwater > Lake | place: Democratic Republic of the Congo: South-Kivu... | reverse complement strand
GAGAGAATCCAGGCTTAGGATATCTTTGAACTCAGGCTGTCTGCTGAATCAGGGAACGTTGTCACTGAATGCTTGCCCGTCGTGCGATCAGTTCATTTACTGAAAGCCGAAAAACCCGTGATATCATTACCTATTATCAGCGTATGAATATCGTCCGTCCCCTCGTAGGTATAGACTGATTCGATATTTGCCATGTGCCTGATGGGGGCATATTCGAGTGAAATGCCGTTGGCTCCCAAAACTTCGCGGGCGGTCCTGGCACAGAAACGCGCAACATTTACATTGTTTTTTTTCGCGAGCGAGATCTGGGCGGGTTTGGCCGATCCCTGATCCATCAGCCTGCCTAACTGATATGAGATCAATTGCCCCTTGGTTATCTCGATCAGCATGTTAACAAGCTTCTCCTGCACCAGCTGGTATGATCCTATTGGCGAACCAAATTGTTTACGTTCCCCGGCATAGTTCAGAGCCGCTTCATAGCAATCCATTGAAGCGCCGAGGGCGCCCCAGGAGATGCCGTATCGAGCCTGGTTTAGACACGAAAGGGGTGATTTTAATCCGCCCGAAAGTGGCAACAGGCTATTATCGGGCACTGTGCAATCAGAGAAATACAGCTCACCCACATCTCCTGCGCGCATAGAGCCCTTTCTTTCAGTGGCCTTCTGTTCAAATCCATCTATCCCTTTTTCCAGCAGGAAACCCCTGACGCCGTCTTCTGTCCGAGCCCAGATAACGGCGATATCTGCAATGGATGCTTCACTTATCCATTGTTTGTTGCCGTTAATCACCCATTTATCGCCCTTCTTTACAGCATGAGTTTCCAGAGAGGAAACATCGGAGCCGACATTAGGTTCCGTCAAGCCGAAACAGCCGATAATCTCTCCGCTGGCAAGCAAAGGAAGCCATTTGGATTTCTGTTCCGGGGAGCCGTATCTCCAGATGGGATACATCACCAAACCCGATGATACCGCCACAAAACTTCTCAGCGCGCTGTCTACCCTTTCTACCTCCTGCGATATAAGACCAAACGATACATAACCCGTTCCGGCTGCGCCATATTCTTTGGGAATAAAGGAGCCGATAATACCGACCTTGCCCATTTTAGGAGCAAGCTTTTTCATATCCAGCGGCTGTTCACTGTGAAATGCGTCAACAACATGCGGTTTAACCTCATTTTCCATGAAATCCCTGACCATATCGCGGGTCATTTTCTCTTCAGTTGTCAGCAGACTGCTGATATTGTAATAATCGACTCCCCTGAATTTCATAGCCTTTTTACTCTCCCTCTCCATAAAAATGATTTTCCCGCCTATTTTGCCACCTGGACTCCTGCAAATTCAAGATAAAAAGACAAGAGACCAGTTTCTAAATATGAGCAATGAGCGTTTTGCTGTGGATTAAGAGATTTGCCTCTTAAAAAATAGAGCCAGTAACAACATTGATCCTGAAGCCGTAATGATCCATGGTGTAGCCAGAAGGAGCAAGCCGTAGGAGAAGGTTGGATAAAAATACACGAATCCAACCAGGGGAGTAACCATGGCGTTAGCCAGGAAAAACCATTTAACCCACCTTTCAAATCCCTTGTTGGCAAATGAGAAGCTGGCAAATAGTGTCGCCAATGCCAGGAATATATACCCCAACGCGTCAACGTCCCAGAAAAGAGAATGTGGCGTTTGATCGAGAACACGAATCGCATCCAGATTACCTGTCAGCGACGCAGGGATAACGGTTGCCAATTGAACGACGTAATTTAACGTAACATATGTTGTGTATATGACGGTAAAAAGGAGAGCTATATGAGTCCAAATCCTTTTTTCGGCGGGTACTGAGTAATGAAGTGCAACGATTGCAATTAAAAAAGGAACAGGAATTCCAAGTGAAAATGCATAGATAAAGATCGCATCTAAAGGAAATTTCACGCAGCCGGCAATTTGCAGAATTTGTACTATGTCATACCCCAGACTTGCTATGAAAGCCACAAGTGCAAACCCAAAACCGATCTTGCTGGTGAGTTCATTTTGAGTTGCGATCACAAGACTTATTCCTCCCCGGTACTACTTCTATAGCGATAAATCTCCTTAATACTATCAGTTTTTTCACTCATGGTTCATCTGCATACCATCAATGGATAGAGGGATGAAAAATATTGAAAGGGAAATGCCATGGCTGATCATACTTTCTTAGTAAATGGTAGGCCGTATAGGAATCGAACCTATGACCCACTGATTAAAAGTCAGTTGCTCTACCAACTGAGCTAACGGCCCCAATGTTGAACCCGGCGCATATCGGGAAACAGCAAAAAGTTTACCATATTCCACGGCTAATACCAAAGTACTATGTCGAAAGGTACCAACAGGTCATGTTCAATCCACTTCAATCGGTTTATCCTGTTACCGTAAGCGTTGTGTCGTGCGGATAATTGAGTGCACAGCGATAACAAAGCGGGAGGAACCTGGACATGATTGCAAGGTACAAAATAGAGGTGGCGAAGACGGGCAAGGCTGAAGTGGTGCAACGGCTTGTAGCCGAATACGAGGAAGAGGTCGCCGGGTTCATGGAGTCAACGCGCGCGAGTTCCCGGCAGCAGGTCAAGTCCGGTACAAAGCAACGTCTGGAGGCGGTGTGCATCTGTACCATGGACGGCAGAATAGTCCATGTCAATAAGCAGCTTCTGGATATTGTGGGCTACACGATGCCTGAGTTGATGGGCGAAAATCTTGCCATGCTGTTTATCAATGCCGGGGATGTTGAGTCGATCAGGGAAGAGATGGAGTACAGGGGATACCTGATCGATTACCGAACCAGGCTGTATGGAAAGGACGGAAATATAATCACCTGCTACATCAGTTCTACCATCAGATGGTACAACGATGAAAACGTCCCGGGCAACCAGCCTTTGATTAAGTCCTGGATCAGGATTGCCCGATAGCAGGCTGATCTGAAGCTAATACCCGTAAACGGAAGAAGTGGAGCGGGTGAAGGGATTCGAACCCTCGACGTCTTGCTTGGGAAGCACAGCCAGCAAAACTAACACCCTGATAATCTCATTAACGTATTATTCTGCTCGACCTGTATACGACCGCTGGAGATGGATACGTTTAATGTCTTTATATGTCATTCACGGGGCATGTGACTATTGAGCAGGAAAGTTTTGCGACAATAAATGTCAATTAGCTTGTACACTCTGTCGTAAAACCAATAAAAAACGCGGAAAAAGACTTGACATAAATGTTAAATGTGTTATAAATAGGTAACGATTGAGGAGGATATCAATGTCTAACCAGGAAATAGCTAAGGATTTAACAATTGCCGTAATCAACAAGATGACCAATCCCACATCTGATAATGTTTCTGAAACGTATCACTCCATACTTCAGAGTATTGGAGAATCTCGACAAGTTGTAACTTTGCAGGACATAGAGAAGCGCCTAACGAAACAGGATAAAAATATCTTTGATGGCTCGGCCGCAACTTTATTAAGTTTTGGAGGTTCCATAGTAGTGGCCGGCGCAATAATATATGACACAACAAAGGATTTGAAGTGGTTATTGGCCGGTATTGTTGTTTGTGTCATTCAGTTAATATGGGTTTTTGGTTATTTAAAAAAGAGGAGTTAGGATGACAGCCCACTTACTGCTTAGGGTAGGATGGCTAAGCAATACCACTGGTTTATGATAAAAAAGCAAGCACTGTAGAGCGGGATTTAACATAACCTTGGGATTGTTTTAGCTTGTGGAAGCCTGGTTGATGCCCAGATCTCGGCTGGCTTTCATGAAGCTAATTGAAGTTGGCTGGCTGCCATTGTTGGACATGAGATGTGGCGGATTTTCAGATAATCCATCGGGGAATTGCGTGTTAACCGCCATGTATCAAGCTTCAAGCCAGTGCCTGCTCTTGCATTCCATGCCAGCGTAGTAACCGACGATATTTTTGGTGTACCAGTCCAGGACGACCACGATGTACATCTAACCGAATCCTTTAACCATGACCTTGGTCATATCGATACCCCACCACTGGTTAGGCCGGTCAGGCCTGGGCTTACTCCTGGTCGGCGTCCGGTTGGCCTTCAATTTCTGATTGGGTTTCACCATCAGGCTATGTTTCTGCATCAGGCGCAGCACCCTTTTCTTGTTTACTTCCAGCTTATCCACAAACTTGAGGCGGGCCCAGGTGCGCCGTAGCCCCAGAAAGGACGCTCCGCTTTTATCTCCTTGATGCTCTACACAAGCGTAGAGTTGCGTTCTGCTATCAGTTCTGACTCCTTGCGCTTCATCTCTACCACTAGTTTAGTTTTCTCTAATTTTAGATGTAGTTCACCGACAGCCTGCTTGAGGCGGTCGTTTTCCTTCAGTAATATCTTTTCCCCGTGTTCGTCATTGATAAAGGCTTTCTGCATATTGGCCAGGAACTGCTCGCGCCACAGGTAGTATTGAGTCTGGCTGATCTGGTGCTCATTGCAAAGATCCACAATCGACTTACCTTTCAATCCCTGAAGGACAATCATGGCCTTGGTTTTCGGGTCCCATTTGCGTCTTTTCACGGCTGTTTTTCTCCTCATTTTCAGCCATTTTACTCTCTTAGCATCCCGCCTGTTCTAATGGGGAGCAGTATATACGTAAATATATTGACGGGCAGGCATTTTAGTAATAAACTACATCGAAAGAGTAGTTCTTATGAGAGGGGATCACCGTCAGGGTAGGTTACTAAGGAGATAAGCTGGTATGGGATTGATGAGTGAATACATTAGTCGTAAGTTAACTGGTGATGACCTTCAAACTGAGTTGTTGGGGCTTATTTCGAAGTACAATAAGCTGCGTGATTGCTTCCTAATAGTGTATGTTACTGCTATAGGTAAGGCAATACCCGATGCCAATTTGAATCAAGATGATTTCTACTTAATACATGACTTGCTTAAAGATGTAAAAACTAAAAAGGTAGATATTTATATCGAAACACCTGGTGGAAGTGGTGAGGCTGCTGAAGAAATTGTGAGATGTCTGCATAATAAATTTGATACAGTATCTTTTGTTGTATCAGGAGAGGCAAAAAGTGCTGGTACAATAATGGTTTTATCTGGTGACGAAATTCTTATGACTGAGACAGGAAGTTTAGGCCCAATTGATGCACAGGTGAAGATAGGTAGATCTATAGTATCTGCATATGACTATATAGAATGGATGGAACAGAAGAAAAGTGAGGCAGACAAGAATGGCAAATTGAACCCATTTGATGCAACAATGGTTGCACAGATAAGTCCTGGGGAGTTGAGTGGTGTTTCTCATGCACTAAAATACGCGGAAGAGTTAGTGTCAGAGTGGTTGGTCAAGTATAAGTTTAAAACCTGGACAAAAACTGAAATGCGGGGCATGCCAGTTACTCAAGAGATGAAAGAGCAGCAGGCAAAGAAAATAGCGGGTGCTTTAATAAATCATTCTACATGGAGAACGCATGGACGCTCTATAAAAGTTGCTGATTTGCATAATATTGGACTTAGGGTTACCCGGGTAGAGGATAATCCGGAATTATGTGATGTAATTAACCGTATTCAGACGGTTTGTCGTCTTTTACTTAGCTCAACCACTACATATAAAATATTTGCATCGGAGAAAGAAAAAGTCTTTAGAAATGCAGCGATTTTGTCATCGGTAACGAAGCCTCCAATCAAAGCTGCGGACGTAGCTGAATTTAATGTGAAGTGCACGAAGTGCGGTAAAGACCATAAAATATATGCTAAATTTCGAAATAATCCAGACATTGACAAAGATTTTAAGGGAAAAGGGAGCGTTGTCTTTCCTAATGATAATAAGTTAAAATGTGATTGTGGACTTGAAATAGATTTAAGTGGCGTTAGAAATGAATTAGAAACACAAACTGGCAAGAAAATTGTTAATTAGCTATATGAAGGGAGTAAAAATGAGAGTGAAGCCATTAAGTGACAATATCAAGGAACCAGAGAAGGTTTTACTTTCTTTTCTAATTCGGACTAAAAAAGGTGAATATGCCGCGATAGATGATAGTTCTTTACCCTATTCTCGACTCAAAGAAGAAACAGAAACAACGGAGTATCAAGAAGAAGAATACTATTACGGCATATGTTAGTTGAATTCATTTATAAACCTAATTAAGTATTACAGGAATTTGTCGCCCGGATCAAATTGTCGATGTGCATTGATGACATCATCAGAATTAATAGCCGTGAGATATTTGGCGGTTGAGGATATTCCTGTATGACCAAGCATATCTGAAAGCAGTTTCATGTTCCCACCCGATCTTAAATAATCTACTGCACAAGTGTGTCGAAACTTATGAATATAAGCCTTTTCCGGTTATAGGCCTAGCTTCTTCACTTAAAAAAGGGTGTGTTTCTTTTTCCGTCGTTCTTTCATCTCTTAAAAACAAATATTTCAATAGAGCTTTATGCGCTATATTTGAAATAGATACTACTCATTCTTTGCTACTCGTTCTTTGCTACCCTTTCCTTTTACCTTCATAACTCCTCTATTAAACTCAATATTGTTTAGGTCCAATCCAATTAGCTCTCCTTCTCTCATACCTGTGTCTAATAATATCGAGGTTATTGCCTTATTCCTGGCTCCGATAAAGCGTCTACCATTACATAATCGGAGCATTTTCTGGATTTCATATCGATTGTACGTTTCGATGATTTTATGGTCCAGCTTTGGCGCTTTGACATTTTTGATCGGTGTTTGTTCAATAAAGCCATCCTTGACAGTCCCATTAAAAGAGGATTATCCCCTTTTGAACGTGTGGAGCGGGTGAAGGGATTCGAACCCTCGACGTCTTGCTTGGGAAGCAAGCACTCTACCGCTGAGTTACACCCGCATGAGCAGGTTTTATATTAGTTTTATTGCCGCTGTACTGTCAAGTTCACTATACCTCCCTATTGAATTACCCGCCTGACCGCTTCAATGTGTCAACAACATGGTCACAGGCTTGAATACAGCCTCACTTTGGATATACAATCAGCCCAATACAGCGAGCAGGAGTAACTCATGACACATCACCCCCTGGATTTCCTTTTCAGGCCTCGGTCCATCGCACTGGCTGGAGTATCGGCCGACACCGGCAAACCCGGACCGGCGCAGTGGTATTTGATGAGCCTGCTCAAATTCGGATTCAAGGGTGAGATATATCCCGTTCACCCCGCAGGCGGTGAAATACACGCGTTGAAGGTTTATAAAAACGTAGCCGAGATACCGGGGGAGGTGGACTATGCCGTGTCGGCCATCGCGGCTCGCCACACACCACAGTTTGTCCGCAACTGCGCCGCCAAGGGCGTCAAAGCGGTGCATCTATTCACTTCGGGGTTCAGCGAGATAGAGGACGCGGGCGGCAAACGGTTGGAGGAGGAGGTACTGCAGATAGCCAGGGAGAGTGGGGTAAGGCTGATCGGTCCCAACTGCATGGGCATTTACTGTCCCTCCGCCGGTATGTCTTTCGCCGGGGACTATACCGACCAGTCCGGCTTTCCCTCGCGCTCGGGACCGCTGGGACTGATCTCACAGAGCGGTGGCAACTGCATCTACAGCATACGCGAGGCTTCGGAACGAGGTCTGTTCTTCAGTAAGGCTATAAGCTATGGCAACGCCGCCGACTTGAACGAGTGCGATTTCCTGGAATACCTTACAACTGACCCCGATACAAAGATAATCGGACTGTATATCGAAGGCGTCAAGGACGGCCCGCGGTTCAAACAGGCACTGAGACGGGCAATTAAGGCCAAACCGGTCATTATCTACAAGGCGGGTAATACTGAAACCGGCGCCAGGGCCTGTGCTTCACATACCAGCGCCATCGCCGGCTCGGCGGCGACCTGGAAAGCCTTTCTCAGACAGATCGGCGTAATCCAGGTTGACAGCATGTCCGAATTGCTTGACATAAGCATAACCCTGGCTTTCATGCCGGTCCCCAGGGGGAAAAACGTCGTGGTGGCCGGATCGGGTGGTGGAGTGGGTGTACAGGCTGCCGATAACATCACGGATGAGGGTCTTAGCTTACCGCAGCTACCAGCTGAACTGAGACGAACGCTGCATGACATTTACGGCACTGAGGCAGGCAGCATATTCAGGAACCCGGTGGACATACCACCCCTGCGCAGCAAGGATCAATACCTGAAGGCCGCGCAGTCCATAGCGGAATCAAAAGACGTTGATATTATTATTATGCAATTTCCGCTCGACCTCTGGGCGCTGGCACGCAGGTCGGTGCTGATGGGACGCTTCAAGGAAGTGGTTACGGCGCTCAAGGAGACCGTTTCCAAACCGCTGGCTGTAGTGCTGCATAACTCGGCAACATCACAGGCCAGGCGTCTCGAGGAAGAGGCGAGAACTCATTTCGCGGCGCTTGAGCTGCCCGTATACCCATCCATCTCGAGGGCCGCCCGGGCCATCAACCGGTATATATGGTACAGCCGGCGGCATGACCGCTGAGTGTATTGTTTTAACGGGAGGTTCAGCAAATGAAGAGGTGGGCACGCGGCATACTCATCGCAGTGGCGGCGCTTCTGGTCCTGTGGCTCGTACTCGAGATCGGCCTGCGGCTTTTCGTAGAACTGCCGCTCAAAACGGACTTCTACATCTCCATCACGCATGAGGACGTAGCATCCTTGCAGCATCAGTCCGGCATCAAGACCAGCGGGGGACCGGGCTGGATACACCTGGGATGGATTGCGGACCCGGATAAGGAGACCTACCGGATCGAGAAGCGCGTCGATGAGAAATGGGATGTCGCGGGGACCACCTCTTTCGGGTCATTCCTCTCGCGGAAAGGGGGTGGCAGCTACCGAGTGTGGGCTGTGTCCCTTGACGGCATGCCTGAGCGCCTGCTGGGTGAGGTGGATGTGGTGGCAGAGGACAGGCAGGCAGGGAATATATATAAACCGTCCATAGCGGGACCGTGGCAGGTCCTCTTCAGGCCTCAGGTTTATGGTTACTATATCAATGACCATGCGGTCTACCGCGACGCAAAAGGTGACTGGAGGCTGGCTGGCATAACCCATAAAAGCGACGGCAATTACAACGAGGAGAAATATTTCGCCGTGGGGATTAGCCGCGAGTTTCCTCCGGAAAAAGGCATGACGGAGGAAAAGCCCATCGCCGATTTCGGTGAGCTGGCCTGGGCGCCCGATGTCGTCACGGAAAACGGCACATACTATATTTTCTGGTCTCCTCACAGACTCGAGCGCATGACTTCCCCGGACGGTATAACCTGGGGTGATCGCGAGACCGTGCTGCCTGCGCCGTACCACAAATTTTTCCGCGACGGCATGATACTAAAGGTGGCCGAAGGCCAATGGCTGCTATATACCCCGTCCAGGGACTGGTTCTTCTCCCAGGTCGATGTCTACCAGTCCTTCGACCTGCGTCACTGGCAATATACCGGCACAGCCCTGCAGTCCGCGCCTGGGAGCGAACGTAACTCCCCCTTCGCATCAACAGAGTCGCCTTTTGTCATGCAATATCGGGACCGCTATTACCTGTCCCTCACCTATAACAACGACACCTTTTTCTGGAACGGCCTGTTGCTGCCGCTCAATATCTGGCCGGAGAGGCCGTCCTATAACGATACGCTTATCTTCCAGTCGGACAACCCCTATGATTTCGGGACATACAGCGGTCGTGATCACTCTCCCACGCTGGTAACACGCCTGGAAGCCCATGGGCCGGAATACATCTACCTGCCGGAAAACGACCGGTGGTATATAACCACGGCCGGCTGGCCGTGGGTCTCGTCGCTGACCACGGGTGAGGCCGCCGTGGCGCCCCTGCAATGGGAGCCGTTAAAATGATCAGCAGCATGCTGGAAAATAATGAAAGGCCGGAGGTAACCCATGCCGAGACTGAGCAGCCCCGAGGACGTCCTTTCCTACGCCAGGGCCAATAACTGGCTGGCCCTGAGCAGCTCTGAAGGGAACGTATTAACCGTTTTCCTCACACCCGCCGGCAATATACTCGAAGTATATTTCGAGAAGAACAAGATGACTTTGAAAGCGCTACCCATCTTCGTGGGTAAATAGCGCCGGTTACACAGCGAGTTTTTCTTTCAGACTGTCGATGGGCCTGGGATAATGTCCTACTCCTCGGTACTTACTTGTATAGATAGCCTTGTTGGGGCAGTGGTTGAAACAGCTCCAGCAGCCGTAGCATTTGCTCATGTCGAAGACGGGCTTGGGGTCCAGCTTTATGGCTTTATAAGGGCACAGTTTTTCGCAGGTATGACACTCCTTGCACAATTCCGCGTCCACGTACTTGGTCCCCATGTCGTGCCTCGACCGGGTGCGTGAGAAAGTGGGCAGCAGGCTGAAAATACCGGCTGAGATCCTGGCTTCAGGCACTTCCTTTTTCTGGCTGATCTGATTACACACAGCTTCCAGACCGGCGACAAAGCGCTTGAACGACTTCAGCTCTTTCTCGTTGGGCGCCTGCTGGTTGCCCCGGCCGCCGGCTATCATGGGCGGATAGCTCTCGGGCGTATGCAGGGAATGTCCAGCCACAACCTTGAAGCCGCGCTCAGTCACCAATTCAGCCATGTCTTTGAGCGTCTTGCCGTTGATGAAGCCATACGTGTTGAATACGAAGGCCGGCCTGTTGTCCTGGAGAGGTAATTTCTCGACGAATGTCTTGACAAGCTGCGGCACGCCCAGGAAATCGGTAAAGACGGCAAATCCCACGATCGCGCAGTCCTGCAGATCAGGGACCCGGCCGCTGACCATGTTGGCCAGCTCCAGGTCGATGCTTCTGACATTGGCTGCGATATAACGGCAGGCCAATCTGGTGTTTCCCGATCCTGAATAATACAGGATCACGCCCCGGGGCTTTGTATTCGCTGTAATATTGTCGGTCAAGCGGGTTGCCTCCCCTGTTTATGTCTGATCCTGCTCTGCTTGAAAGCCTGCGCAAAATCCATGAATGTCTCACGCGTGGTGTATTTGTACCGGTATCCCAGTACACTTT
>Ga0172371_10012845_pt1 | contig 10976 bp, 7 predicted proteins | sample Lak12m_FD_114543 | JGI IMG/M metagenome (GOLD analysis project Ga0172371, IMG submission 114543) | Freshwater microbial communities from Kabuno Bay, South-Kivu, Congo - kab_022012_12m | ecosystem: Environmental > Aquatic > Freshwater > Lake | place: Democratic Republic of the Congo: South-Kivu... | reverse complement strand
TACTTGACAATCACGATCACGTCCCCGGCGCCCTTGGCGCTCCACTTGAGCGTGTACTTGCCCGGCGACCCGACAAGATCCTCGCTGTCGGCCGCGAAGACCGGCTCCCCGTCCGCAACCAGCACGGCGTCGTCCATGTACGTCATGTCCTCGACCCAGCTGTAGCCGGTCGACCCGTTGCCGGCCAGTTGCACCTCGAGCGTATCGCCGACGGAGAGCTCGACCGTCTCCTGCGCCGACATGTCCTCGTCGAGGGTCGTCGCCTCTCCTTCGGCCTCGCCGACGTCAAAGGACAGCGCGCTGATGTTGGCCGGCGTCCCGTTCGGCTCACCCGGCGGCAGCTCCTTGAAGAGGACCATGGCGTAGCCGGCCTTGGCCGCCTTCAGCGGGATCGTGACCGCTCCCGGCGAGCCGAGATCGTCGCTGCCGGCCTCGAAGCTCGCGTCGCCCGCCGACTCGATGACGCCGTCGTCGTCGAGCATCGGCTCCCACATGTACCCCGTGCTCGGGTTGCCGGGAAGCTCGGCGGTGATAGTGTCGCCGACCCGGAGGCTCTGCGTCTGCGCGTTCGCTATGGGATCGACCTTCACGGTCTTGCCCGCCGCGGGCGCTGCCGTGTCCGCGTCCGACGAGGTGTCCTCAGATGAGCCGCAGGCGCCGATCCCCAGCATCAGCGCGCTCATCACTGCCACTATGGCCATCGCGATGGCCGTCCTCATCCTGATCATGTCCCGACCTCCGTGCGGACGATGCTTCACACCTCCGCGGCCCCTTTGCCCGGTCCGCGGTCTCCTCATCAGGAGACCTTTCTCCTATCGGACCCGCCCGGCGCAGACTGAAATCCGCCCGTCTCTCATCCACGACGTGCAACGGCCGGCGCCGCCTGGGCGTACCGTTCTCGCCCTCCACCCTGTACCATCCTGGCAGCAGAGACGCCGCGCGGCGGCACCCGCCATGCGCCTTCCGCCAAGAGGGCTGCACGGCCCCCAACCTCATGGGAAGGGAGAGAAGCGATGCACGGACACGGCACATCGAACCGGGACTGGTGGCCGGACCAGGTGAACCTGAGGATCCTTCACCAGAACTCCGCCCTGAGCGATCCGATGGGTGAGGAGTTCGACTACGCCGAGGAGTTCAAGAAGCTGGACCTGCAGGCCGTCAAGAACGACCTCTACGCGCTCATGACCGACTCGCAGGAGTGGTGGCCGGCCGACTACGGCCACTACGGCGGGCTCTTCATTCGCATGGCGTGGCACAGCGCCGGCACCTACCGCACCGGCGACGGCCGCGGCGGCGCGGGATCGGGCAGCCAGCGCCTGGCGCCGCTCAACAGCTGGCCCGACAACGCCAACCTCGACAAGGCGCGCCGCCTGCTCTGGCCGATCAAGCAGAAGTACGGCCGCCGGATCTCCTGGGCCGACCTGATGGTCCTGGCCGGCAACTGCGCCCTGGAGTCGATGGGCTTCAAGACGTTCGGCTTCGGCGGCGGACGCGAGGACGTCTGGGAGTCCGAGGAGGACATCTACTGGGGCGCCGAGAGCGAATGGCTCGGCGACAAGCGCTACTCCGGCGACCGCGATCTCGAGGACCCGCTGGCAGCCGTGCAGATGGGCCTCATCTACGTGAACCCGGAGGGGCCGAACGGCGAGCCGGACCCGGTTGCGTCGGGCCGCGACATCCGCGAGACCTTTGCCCGCATGGCGATGAACGACGAGGAGACCGTGGCGCTCGTCGCCGGCGGGCACACGTTCGGCAAGTGCCACGGCGCCGGCGATGCCACGCACGTAGGTCCGGAGCCCGAGGCCGCCCCCCTTGAGCAGCAGGGGCTCGGCTGGCAGAGCAGCTTCGGCAGCGGCAAGGGTGACGACACCATCACCAGCGGCCTGGAGGGCGCCTGGACGCCGAAGCCGACTCAGTGGGACATGGGCTACTTCGACATGCTGTTCGGCCACGAGTGGGAGCTCACGAAGAGTCCCGCCGGCGCCTGGCAGTGGCATCCCAAGGACGTTGCCGACGAGGACCTGGCGCCGGCCGCCCACGATCCCTCGAAGCGGGTCCCGACCATGATGTCGACGGCGGACATGGCGCTGCGGATGGACCCCATCTACGAGCCGATCGCGCGGCGCTTCCACGAGCATCCGGAGGAGTTCGCCGACGCTTTCGCCCGCGCCTGGTTCAAGCTGACTCACCGCGACATGGGCCCGCGCTCCCGCTATCTGGGCCCGGACGTGCCGCAGGAAGAGCTGCTCTGGCAAGACCCGGTACCGGCGGCCGATCACGAGCTGATCGACGCGCAGGACATCGCCGATCTCAAGGGCAGGATCCTCGCGTCCGGCCTGTCCGTCTCCCAGCTGGTCTCGACCGCCTGGGCGTCGGCTTCCACGTTCCGCGGCTCGGACAAGCGCGGCGGCGCCAACGGGGCCCGCATCCGTCTGGACCCACAGAAGGACTGGGAGATCAACGAGCCCGAGAAGCTGGCGCAGGTGCTCGCGACCCTCGAGGGCATCCAGAAGGAGTTCAACGACGCCTGGTCCGGCGGCAAGCGGGTGTCGCTGGCCGACCTGATCGTGCTCGGCGGCTGTGCCGGCGTGGAGCAGGCGGCCCGGAACGCCGGTCACGAGGTGACCGTCCCCTTCTCGCCGGGGCGCACCGACGCCTCCCAGGAGCAGACGGACGTCGAGGCGTTCGCCGTGCTCGAGCCGTTCGCCGACGGGTTCCGCAACTACCTCAAGGCCCGGTCGGCCATCGGAACGGAGCATCTGCTGGTCGACCGGGCGCAGCTGCTCACGCTGACGGCCCCCGAGATGACGGTGCTCGTCGGCGGCCTGCGCGTCCTGGGCGCCAACCACGCCCAGTCACGGCACGGCGTCTTCACCGACCGGCCGGGGACGCTCACCAACGACTTCTTCGTGAGCCTGCTCGACATGGGCACGGAGTGGGCAGCCACCTCCGAGGCCGGCGACGTGTTCGAGGGTCGCGACCGCGCCGGCGGCGAGCCGAAGTGGACCGGCACCCGTGTCGATCTGCTCTTCGGCTCCAACTCGCAACTGCGGGCGGTGGCGGAGGTCTATGCGTGCGAGGACTCGCAGGAGAAGTTCGTCCACGACTTCGTGGCGGCGTGGGCCAAGGTGATGGACCTGGACCGCTTCGACCTGTCCTGATCGGTGGCGGGAGGCCGCCGGCACGCGGCGGCCTCCCGCCACCATCGTCTCTGGAGCCGGGCAGGGGGTTGAGCAGTCCCCTGCTCTCAGTCAGCATGCGGCTATGGCCGACGCACCCGCAAGCCGCACCCACGCTCGAGGTATCCCGGCCCTTGTCGCGATAGCCCCCATCTGGGGCTTCAGCTGGGTCGTGATCAAGATCGGGCTCGACTACGCGACGCCGTACACCTTCATGGCCCTGGCCACGGCGGCGTGCACGATCTGCTTCTTCGTCGCCCTGGCCGTTACCGGCCGACCGCTGAGACCGCCGCCCGTCGGATGGACGCTGTCCATCGGCCTTCTCCAGACGTCGCTGTTCAACATCCTCGCCACGTTCGCCCTCAGCGTAGGAGGAGCCGGCCAGGTCTCGGTGCTCGCGTACACCATGCCCTTCTGGCTGCTGCTGCTGGCGCGGCTGTTCCTGGGCGAGCGGCTGCGCGGCCTTCAGTGGCCGGCCGTGGCGCTCGCCCTAATTGGCCTCATCCTGGTCGTGCAGCCGTGGGACATCGGCGGCGCCCTGCCGGGGATCCTCGCCGGTACCGCCGGCTTCGTCTGGGCCGCCGGGGCACTGCTCATCAAGCTTCTGCAGCGCCGGCAGCCCGTCGACGCCCTGTCGCTGACCGCCTGGCAGATGGCCTTTGGGGCGCTGCCCCTGGTGGCGATCGCGGCACTCACCCAGAGCGGGTGGCCGCAGTGGACCGCCGCGCTCATCGGCTCGGTGACGTACGTGGTGCTGCTTTCGAGCGGCCTGGCCTGGGTGCTGTGGACCTACGCACTGCACTGCCTGCCGGCCGGCGCCGCCGGCATGGGGACGCTGGCCGTACCGGTGATCGGTGTGGCCGCGGCCTGGATCCTGCTGGGCGAGCGCCCCGCGGCGACGGAGGCCGTGGGCATGGCGCTCATCCTCGCCGCGCTGGCGACACTGGCGGCCTGGGGCCTCGTCTCCGGGGCTCGCCGCTCGACCGCCGCGGACGAAGCAGCCGTCCTGCCGCCGGTCATCGAATGAGTCACTGAAGGCTCTCGGGATCCTTGAGCCGCGCCATGACCGCGGCGGCCGCCACCAGAAGGGCGGCGGCCAGCAGGAGCGAGATGGTGAAGGAGCCGTCGGCCGTCTGCAGCGCCGACATCACGTACACGAAGACCACCGACGCCTGCCCGCACAGCTGCACCAGGCCGTTGGACGTTCCCTCGGGGGTCGGGAACGTCTCCTCGGCCGCGTACTGCATGCCCACCGGCAGGATGCTGACGATGAAGAACCCCAGCACGAAGGCCGAGGCATACAGGAGCCATGTCGACGAAGCGAAGGTGACGCCCAGAAGACCGGGCACGGCGAAGAGCAGCGCAGCCACCAGGAATCGGCCCCGCCTGCCCTGCCGGTCCGACAGAGCGGAGATGACGACCGCACCCGCCACACCGGCGACAAGCATGATGGCGCCGACGGTGCCGGCGTCGCCGGAGCTGAAGCCTCTGGGGCTCACGATCTCCTCGACCCACGTGGTCACGCCGTTGAAGATGCCCATCACCACGAACGCCACGGCCAGCACCACCAGGAACGGCTTGACCCGCACCGCGCTCTTGAGCCCGTCGAACATGAGGACGCGCTCGTCCAGCTCCGGAGGGCACGGCGGCGTGGCGGGCCGTTCGCGGGCCAGCAGCAGGAAGGCGGCGGCGGCGACCGCCGCCGCGCCGCCGTACACGAGCTGGACGGAGCCGATGGACAACGTCTCGGTCAGCAGCGGCGAGAGCGCCATGCCGGCGGCGATGCCCAGCATGCTGGCCAGCGTCACGAGACCTACGGCCGTCGCTCGCTGGTGCGGCGCGAACCAGTTGGCCGGCACCTTTGTCCATGCGTTCAGCAGAAACGGCTGAGCGATGGCGATGGCGACGGTGCAGAGAAGGGCCACCGTGTAGTCGTCGCCGGCCAGGCCGCGGGCGAGCCCGCCGGCGGCCATGAGGACGGAACCCAGCCCGACCGCCACCCGGAACCCTTTGGTGTCGATGAGCCAGGCGGCCGGCAGCGAGAACGGGATGAAGGCGATCATGAACGACATCGCCAGGATGCCGATCGCCAGCTCCGAGACGCCGTAGTAGCCGGTCGCGGCGCTGGTGATGGGAGCGTAGCCGATCCAGAGGATCTGGATGGTGAAGTTGACGAGCATGAAGACGGCGAGCACGACCCAGCGGTATCCGTAGACGCGGCACTCCGCGCTCGTCTGCTGCTCCGCGATGCGCTCCGCCCCTCTGCTCGGTGGCCCCCGGAAGTCCCGGCGGCGGCAATCGTACTACGTGGCCGCCGCCCGAGCTCTGACCGGGGGCCGTACCGCGCCGCCGAGTCTCGGCTCCTCGAGTGTCGCCCGCGGACCCGCCGGCGCGTCTGTCAGCCGACCCGCTTCACCGGCGGGACCTTCCAGGACCCGTCGATGATCGACGGCGGCTTCTCCCTGGGCCAGTACATGCGCAGCACGAGGCGATCGTCCACCGGCCGCGGCAGCCAATGTCCACCGGAAGCGCCTTCGTCACCGTGGCAGGTCTCCGGCCTGGCGCGCTAGCCTTCTGTGGACCGTGAAGACATGGACGCGTCCTGTCGGCGACGGCTCGCGCAGCCTTTCGGGACGAGGAGTGTTATCATCTTGGGTGAAGTGATTACACAGTGGAGTGGCGCCGTGATCCGCACCCAGATCCAACTCACCCCACAGCAGGTCGACGAGCTCAAGCGAGCCGCCGCCGAGCGCGGCGTCTCGATGGCCGCGGTGATCCGTGAAGCGATAGACCAGTACGTGCATCACCGTGCCCGCCCATCCGTTGAAGAGCTCAAGGAGCGCGCCATCTCCGCCGCCGGGTGCGCGCACTCGGTGACCGGCGATGTGTCTCAGCGTCACGATGACTACTTCGCCGACGTCGGCCGCGATGGCGAATGACCCGGCGCGTCCCGAGCGCATCGTTCGTAGATTCGTCGGCCTTCATCGCCCTCATCGACGGCGACGACCGCCAACATGACCAGGCGCTCCAGGTCTGGCGCGACGGTCTGCAGGGTGCAGACGCCTTCGTCAGCACGAACTACGTGATCCTGGAGACGACCGCCGTGCTGCAACGACGCTTCGGCCTCGCGGTCATGCGACGTTTCGTGACCGACATGCTGCCCGTTGTGAGCGTCGAATGGGTCGACGCGACCGACCACGATACGGGCCTCGCACTGCTGCTTGCCGAGGCCCGCCGGGGACTTTCCCTGGTCGACTGCGTGAGCTTCATCGTGATGCGCAGACTGGGACTGGGCACCGCGTTCGCCCTCGATCCGCACTTCGCGGAGCAGGGGTTCGCCCTCATTCCGGCCGAGTGAGGCGACGCCGGGGATGCCGCCGGCGTCGATACGGCCTGCGGTCGCCGATCGCCGGGAATAGTCGGGGGAAGCCGACTACGGCCGGAATGGTCGGGGAGGAGACCGACTGGAGGGGCGCACGATGAAAGCAGCGGTGTACGAGGGGTACGGTCCGCCGGAGGTGGTCCGCGTCACGGACGTGGAGAAGCCGGCGCCGACCGAAGACGAGCTGCTGATCGAGGTCCACGCCACGACGGTCAACCGCACCGACTGTGCCTATCGCGGCGCCAGCCCCTTCATCATGCGGTTCCTCACCGGTCTCACGAGACCGCGGAGGCCCATCCTGGGGACCGAGTTCGCCGGCCGGGTCGTCACCACGGGACCTGAGGCGAATGCCTTCTCGGTCGGCGACCGGGTCTTCGGCTACGTAGAAGGCCGGTTCGGCGCCCACGCCCAGTACGTGACCGTCCCGGAAGGCGGCTCGCTGGCGGTCATCCCTCCCGGCGTGAGCTACGAGCAGGCCGCCCCCGCGACGGAGGGAGCCCACTACGCCATCTCGTCGCTGACGCACGCGAAGGTGAAACGTGGCCAGGATGTCCTCGTGTACGGAGCCTCGGGCGCCATCGGCTCGGCGGCCGTCCAGTTGCTCACGTCGATCGGCGTCCGCGTGACCGCCGTCTGCGGCACCGACGCGGTCGAGCTGGTGAAGGGTTTCGGCGCCGACAAGGTCGTTGACCACACCGCGCAGGACTTCACGCAGGACGATCAGAGATACGACATCGTCTTCGACGCCGTGGGCAAGAGCTCGTTCGGCCGCTGCCGGCCCCTGCTGAAGCCGGGTGGCTTCTACGTGTCGTCGGACCTCGGCCCTCACAAAGAGAACCTCGTCCTGCCGCTGGTGACACCGCTCGCAAGGCACCGCCTCGACGGGCAGAGGGTCGTGTTCCCCTTCCCGAAGATCGACCAGGCGATGGTACGGCACTTCGCCGAGCTCATGGATTCGGGCGCATTCAGGCCGGTGGTCGATCGCAGCTACCCGCTGGACGACATCGTCGAGGCCTACCGGTACGTCGAGACCGGACGCAAGACCGGCAACGTGGTGGTCGTGGTCGATCACCCGGAGTGACGGCGGCCGGCTAGCGCACCACCAACCGATTGCCGGCCGGCTTCAGCTGACGGTTGCCGGCCGAGTCGAGTACGTAGATCGAGAATCGATAGGAGCCACGCTTGAGCCGGCAGCGAAATTTCGCCCTCAGCCACTTGTTCGGGGGACGTCGCCTGCATCGCAATGTCTTGACAGTCCGCCCTCGGGCGTTGCGGATCTTGATGGTCACCTTCGCGGTCACGACGCTGCTGTCAGAGATCTTGTACCTGATCTTCGCGACGGCGCCGCGGCGCACCCTCACAGAGTTGGGGGCTACCGGGACCGGCATGGGGCCGGCCAGGATCGTTCCGCGTTTGCCCACCACCCAGGCGTGTCCCTTGTCCACGCACCAGGCGCCGTAGAGATCCTGAGTGGTGCCGGAGTTCTGCACGTGCCAGGCCTTGCCGCCGTTGGATGTGGCGGCGACGGTGCCGTCGTCACCCACAGCCCAACCGTGCAGACGGTCACTGAACGTGACCGACCTCAGCACCTTGTTCCACGCACCCGCAGAGCTGCCCGGAGGGTTCACGGCGGTGGTGGGCCAATCGCGCCCGCCGTCCGTGGTCCGCATCGCGCAAGCACCGAACAGCCCGCCCACGATCCAGCCGTGATCAAGGTCACTGAAGCAGATGCCACGGAGAGGCATGCCGTCGCCGTGACCGGCGACCTGGCGCCAGTGCTCTCCACCATCAGTCGTCCTGATGATGCATCCGGACACCAGAGCGGTGGAAGTCGCCCGCCGCTGACCGACGGCCCAGCCGTTCCTTCTGTCGATGAACCAGACGGCGCTCAGCGTACAGGTCCCGGCAGGCAGGCCGCAGTCCTTCGGCGACCAGTGAGCCCCACCGTCCTCGGTGGCCAGGACCACGGCCCTGTCTCCGACGATCCAGCCGCACCGGCTGTCCGCGAAGCTGACGCCGTTGAGGTCGGCCGCGGTGCCAGAGGCCCGAAGCGTCCACGAACCGCCCCCGTCGTTGGAGACCAGGATGCTGCCGCCGGCTCCGACGATGCAGCCCGTGGAGCCACGGAACGTGATGCCGTGCAGGTCCGCGGTCGCCATCGATGCTCGCAGCATCCAGTGGTCGCCACCGTCGTCGGTCGCGAGCATGGTGCCATCGTCCCCCACGGCCAGTCCGCGCCGACGATCGGTGAACGCGACGCCGTGGAGGTCGTTGGTGGCACTGCCCGGCAGAGCCGCCCAGCTCGCGCCGCCATCGGTCGTCGTGACCATGTACTGCCAGTTGTCGGTGGGTGTGTCGGCATACCTGCTGTCGCCGCCCACCACCACTCCCAAGAGTCCGTCGCCGAAGGCGATGTCGGTGGCAACCATGTGCCCGGGCAGCAGCACCGCGTCCCAGTGCAGGCCGCCGTCGCTCGTCCTCAGCATATGGGCGATCGGCTCCATGCCTGCGTACGGAGACGAACCGACCGCCCAGCCGTGTCGATCGTCCCTGAACGTCACGGCAGACAGTGCGGGAGCCTCGGGGGACTGCACGGCCCACGTTGCCCCACCATCGACACTCGACGCGATCCGGGAGACGCCGCCCTCCAGACCGACTGCCCAGACGTGGTCGCTGTCGGTGCAACACACATCCAGGTACTCGCCCACTCCGGACCCCGCATGCTGGAGGCTCCAGCTCCGCCCACCGTCGTTGGTGGCGTAGACGGCAGGTGAGAACCACCGACCCACGGCCCATCCATGGTCGGCATCGGCCATCGTGACGGACGTGAACGCACCATCGATCCCGGGGGGACTCGTCTCCGTCCAGTGACTGCCGCCATCGCTGGTCACCAGCACGAGCGGTGACTGGGTCATGGTGGCATCGAGACCCACGGCGCAGCCGTGCAGCGGATCGGCAAATGCGACCGAGTGAATGCGGACGCTCATGTACTCGCACCGGTCGCTGATGCCCGGATCCTGGACCGTCCAGTGCCGGCCACCGTCGACTGTGGCAATGATGATGCCGGGGAGCTTCGAGGTCCGTGTGATGGTGCTGGTATCGACGACCTGGCCGACGGCCCAGCCATGCTGGGCGTCGACGAAGCACACGCCGTTCAAGTCGACGGTGGTCGGCGACTTCTGCGCCGTCCAGCTACGCCCGCCGTCTGTCGTCGCAAGAACGGTGCCGCCGCGGCCAACAGCCCAGCCGTGGGTGGCATCCGCGAAGTCGACCGAGCTGAGGGGAGCGCAGATGGCCGGGTTCTGCCACCTCCACAGTCCATCTCCTGCTGCGATCGAGGCGGCGGCGTCAGGCAGCGAGCACACGCCCCACATAGTGACGATCACCGCCACGGCGACGGGCAGCTGGCGTTTCGACCAGTTCCTCCGCCGACTGCCAACATCCTCGCCTCTGCTCAACATACGGCCAGACTAGCAAGAGCTGGAGTCCGTTATCAAGGCATCGCCCCGTGCGTTTGCCGGACGTTTGCACGAAGCTCTTCTGACGGCATCAGGAGCTGGCTGAAGGCACACAAAATACCTGCTCCTGAGCGTAAAGAAGCTGGTGGACCGCAGGGGAGTCGAACCCCTGACCTCCGCCGTGCAAAGGCGGCGCTCTCCCAACTGAGCTAGCGGCCCACGAGGCGCCCATTATAGCGGGCAGGCTCATGCAAGAGATCATCCATTCCGATGAACGGGACGACCACCATGACCATCTCTCGCAACACCACGTTCCGTCCGTCCATTGACCGTACACTGACAGACGACCGTACCAGGAGCCGTATGGCGCATGGCGCTGAGAGGCGAAGCCGAACGGTCGAGCGCGGACCGTACTGCTCGCTGACGGGACGGTGTCGACTGCGGCCGAACCGCAGGCGTCCCAACGCGCTCGTTGCCGTTCTTGTCCTGGCCCTCCTCCTGTGTGGTGCTGCAGCGTGCGGCGGGGATGCCGATACTCCGGAGCCGGGGGCGGCGGTGTGGCCGGCCTCCGGAACCCACGCGGTGATCTACAGCGGACCGGCAGCCGATCCGGATTCCGCCGAGTGCCTCGCTGTCGTCATGGAGGAAGTCGGGCTCGACGTCCAGTACGTCGAAGACCTCCAGCGGCTGCCGGCGCTGCTTGAAGACGCCGCCGTCCTTGTCATCGGCGGCACCGGAGAGGACCTCGACCCCATCGTGACTCAGTTCACGCCCAGGATCAGGGAGGCCCTCGACGAGTACCTCCACGACGGTGGACGCTACCTGGGGATCTGTGGCGGCGCGTTTCTGGCCTCGACCGGGTGGGAGGAAGAGAGCGGCTGGGTCGAGATGCTCGATCTGGTGCCGGCCGAGTCCGACGACCTTCGTCTGGGCATCGAGCCGCGGATCATGCCGGTC
>Ga0172371_10012844_pt1 | contig 10978 bp, 6 predicted proteins | sample Lak12m_FD_114543 | JGI IMG/M metagenome (GOLD analysis project Ga0172371, IMG submission 114543) | Freshwater microbial communities from Kabuno Bay, South-Kivu, Congo - kab_022012_12m | ecosystem: Environmental > Aquatic > Freshwater > Lake | place: Democratic Republic of the Congo: South-Kivu... | reverse complement strand
GGCGCCAGCCTCGGCGAGATCGAGGAGGCGCTGATCAAGTGCCACGAGCAGGACCCGGAGAAGAAGATCACCTATACCTACGATAATGACGAGCCCAACCCGGCCTCTGGCAAGGTGAAGCTCTACAACGGCCTCACCGGCGAGCCCTATGGCGACAAGATCACGGTGGGCTACATGTACATCATGAAACTGCTCCATCTGGTAGACGACAAGATCCACGCGCGTTCCACCGGCCCCTACTCGCTTGTCACGCAGCAGCCCCTGGGCGGCAAGGCCCAGTTCGGCGGCCAGCGTTTCGGCGAGATGGAGGTCTGGGCGCTCGAGGCTTACGGCGCCGCGCATACACTGCAGGAGATGCTCACCATCAAGTCCGACGATACCATCGGCCGCGTGAAGGCCTACGAGGCGATCGTCAAGGGTGAGAACATCCCAGAACCGAACATCCCCGAGTCCTTCAAGGTTCTGCTCAAGGAGATGCAGAGCCTGGGCCTCGACGTCGGTATCCTCTCCGAAGAGGGCGAGTCCGTCGAGATGATCGAGGAGGATGACGAGCTGCGCCGCGCCGCCGAGGAACTGGGCATCGACCTCTCGCAGGGCCTCAAGAAGAAGGAAGAGGAACCTGAGATGGAGGCCGAGGAGGCAGCCGAGATCATGGCCGCCGACCAGGAGCTCACCGTCGAGCCCGCCGCGGAAGAGGAAGAGGTCGAGGTTGAATAGACAAGAAACTATAAATTCAGACTCCGGGAGGAACCGTTGCTAGACATCAATAATTTTGATGCCATCCGGATCGGCCTGGCTTCGTCCGAGAAGATCAGGGCCTGGTCTTCGGGCGAGGTAACCAAGCCCGAGACCATCAATTACCGCACACTCAAGCCGGAGAAGGACGGCCTCTTCTGCGAGCGCATCTTCGGTCCCACCAAGGACTGGGAGTGCTACTGCGGCAAGTACAAGCGGGTGCGCTACAAGGGAATCATCTGCGAGCGTTGCGGCGTCGAGGTGACCCGCTCCAAGGTGCGTCGTGAGCGCATGGGCCACATCGATCTGGCTGCGCCGGTATCGCATATCTGGTTCTTCAAGGGCGTACCTTCGCGCATGGGTTACCTGCTCGACATCGCCCCCAAGGAGCTGGAGAAGGTACTCTATTTCGCTGCCTCCATCGTGACCTTCATCGATTTCGAGAAGCGCGCCGCTGACGCGGAGGTGCTGCAGGAGAAGGTCAACGCCTATATAGAACAGATACACGCCGACAAGCAGGAGCGCATCGCCGAGCTGGAAGAGGCGCTGGAGCGCCGCCTGCGGGTACTCGACGGCGAGGCGACCCCTGATGAGATCGAAGACGAGGCGCTGGCCATCTACGGAAGCACCGAGAAAAAGGATCGCAAGCTGACCAAGAAGGAGACCGCCGCCAAGCGGGCCCAGGTCGAGAAAGAGATAACCTCTGAGATCGAGGATACGGCCGAGTACGCCGAGGAGCAGGCCGAGCGCATCGGTGTGCTCTGGGAAGAGTTCCAGAAACTCGAGGTCCAGCAGATCGTGGGCGACGAACAGCTCTTCCGCGAGCTCAAGGACAAGTTCGGCAGCCCCTTCGGCTTCGGCAGCTATTTCCGGGGCGGCATGGGCGCCGAGGCCATCCGCGAGCTGCTCGAGCAGGTAGACCTCGAGGACGAGGTCGCTTCGCTAAACAACGATGTCGAGAACTCCAAAGGCCAGAAGCAGCAGCGGGCGCTCAAGCGCCTCAAGGTGGTACAGGCTTTCCTGAGCTCGGGCAACCGTCCTGAGTGGATGGTGCTCGAGTCGGTGCCGGTAATCCCGCCAGAGCTGCGGCCCATGGTTCAGCTGGACGGCGGCCGTTTCGCCACGTCCGACCTAAATGACCTGTACCGGCGCGTCATCAACCGCAACAACAGGCTGAAGAGATTGCTGGACCTGGGCGCGCCCGAGATCATCGTCAACAATGAGAAGCGCATGCTGCAGGAAGCAGTGGACGCCCTCTTCGATAACGGGCGGCGCGGCCGCGCCGTCACCGGCCCGGGCAACAGGCCGCTCAAGTCGCTGTCCGACATGCTCAAGGGCAAACAGGGCCGCTTCCGCCAGAACCTGCTCGGCAAGCGCGTCGACTATTCCGGCCGCTCGGTCATCGTCGCCGGCCCCCGCATGAAGCTGCACCAGTGCGGCGTGCCCAAGCTGATGGCGCTCGAGCTGTTCAAGCCTTTCATCATGAGCCGCCTGGTCGAACGCGACCGGGTGCAGAACATCAAGGCCGCCAAGAAGATGGTGGAGAGCATGGTACCCGAGGTCTGGGACGTGCTGGAAGAGGTCATCTCCGAACACCCGGTGATGCTCAACCGCGCTCCGACCCTGCACCGCCTGGGCATCCAGGCCTTCGAGCCGATCCTGGTCGAGGGCAAGGCCATCCAGATCCATCCGCTGGTCTGCGCCGCCTTCAACGCTGACTTCGACGGTGACCAGATGGCCGTGCACGTGCCGCTGTCCGCCGAGGCCCAGGCCGAGGCGCGCATCCTGATGCTCTCATCGAACAATATCCTCTCGCCGGCACACGGCCGGCCGCTGGCGGTGCCCTCGCAGGACATGATCCTGGGCACTTACTTCCTGACCTACTGCAAACAGGACGTCAGCACGCTCGATCCGGAGAAGATGAAACCGGTGCCGCCGGTCTACGGAACCGCCGATGAAGTGCTGCGGGCCGTCGATGAGAAGGCAGTGCAACTGCAGGACGTAGTCCGCCTGCGGCGCGGCGACGCGAAGATCCTGACGACAGCGGGCCGAGCGATCTTCAATGACGAGATCGACGCGGTGTTGGCTGACCACCTCGGTGAGGATTACGATCCCGCCGGGCGTGAGTTCGTCAACTACACCATCGACAAGAAGAAGATGAACAGCTTCATCGCCGACCTCATCAACCAGTACGGCGCCGTGACCGTGGCGCAGGTGCTGGACGTGATCAAGACCCTCGGCTTCGAGCACGCGACCCGCTCCGGCGTGACCGTCGGCAAGAACGACATCGTCATCCCGCCGGAAAAGGGCGCCATCCTCGACAGCTACGAGGACCAGGTCGAGCAGATCTATACACAGTACGATCGCGGCTTCATCACCGAGGGCGAGCGGCACGAGCTGGTCGTGGAGAAATGGCACGAGGCTACCGACAAGGTGGCCGAGGCCATGGACAAGAACCTCTACGAGCTCAATCCGCTCTATATGATGGCCAACTCCGGCGCCCGCGGCAATCCCGACCAGATGCACCAGCTGGCCGGCATGCGCGGCCTGATGATCAATCCGAAGGGCGAGACCATGGAGCGTCCGGTCAAAGCGAGCCTGATGGAGGGCATGAGCGTGCTCGAGTTCTTCATCTCTACTCACGGCTCCCGCAAGGGCCTGGCCGACACCGCCCTGAGAACCGCTGACTCGGGTTACCTGACCCGGCGACTGGTGGATGTGGCGCAGGATGTCATCATCCGCGAGGAGGACTGCGGCACCGAGGATTACCTGGAGTTGCCGCTGCGGCTCGAGGACAAGAAGACCAAGAGCACCAAGCTCAACGATACGCTGCTCGGCCGCGTGCTGGCCCAGGACATTCCGGGCAAGCGCAAGCCTGCCATCATCGCCGAGCGCGGCGCCGAACTGACATCGAGGGTCATCCGTGAGATCGACGAGGTCCACGGCGAGAAGCCCGGCTTCATCGTGCCGGTGCGCTCGGTGCTCAAGTGCGAAGCCGAAGTCGGCATCTGCTCCTTTTGCTACGGCCGCAACCTGGCGTCCGGTGAGCTGGCTGAGCTTGGCGACGCCGTCGGTATCATCGCGGCGCAGTCGATCGGCGAGCCGGGCACACAGCTGACCATGCGTACCTTCCACCGCGGCGGTATCGCCGGGCGCGACATCACCCACGGTCTGCCGAGGGTAGTCGAGCTGTTCGAGGCCCGCAAGCCGAAAGGCCAGGCCAAGATCGCCGAGATCGCCGGCAAGGTCGAGATCATAACCAAGGACGACGACAGCCGCACCCTCCTGATCAAGGGCAAGGACGAGGAGAAGAAATACACCTTCCCGCGCGGGACGCTGCTGATGGTCAAGGACGGCGACAAGATCGAGATGGGCACCCAGCTCGAGGACGGTCCGCTATATCCGCCCGACCTGGTGGCATTCCGTGGCAACACCGAGACCGAACTATACCTGGTCAACGAGGTGCAACGGGTCTACAAGCAGCAGGGCGTCGACATCAACAACAAGCATGTCGAGCTGGTCGTGCGCCAGATGATGAAGCGCGTGCGCATCGAGACTCCCGGCGATACCGGTTACATGTACGGAGCGCTAGCCGAACGGGTCAAGTTCAAGCAGGCGAACGAGAAGGCCGTCGCCGCTGGAGGAGAGCCGGCTACGTCCGAGCAGATCATCATGGGTATCACCAAGGCCTCGCTGGCGACCGAGAGCTTCCTTTCGGCGGCTTCCTTCCAGGAGACCACCAAGGTGCTCACCGACGCTGCTATCGAGGGCAAGGTCGACCATCTGCTGGGCCTGAAGGAGAACGTCATCATCGGCAAGCTGATACCGGCATCCACCGGCCTCAGGCGCTATCGCACTCTGGAGATATTCTCCACGGTGGGACCGGAGGAGAAAGACCTGCTGCCGATCGGAGCTCCCGAGGCCGAAGAAGAAGCATAAGACCAGCTCCGTCCTTAATAAATCGAAGTAATCAAAAAGCGCCCCAGTACGGGGCGCTTTTTATTATCGAAAGTGCTTGACAGGAAGGAAGAGACAGGGATAGAATCGGACCAGATATTAAGAGTTAAACTAATCAAAGTAGTCATGTATGGGGGCGATAGTGTTCGGGCTGGGAAAGCACGTAGCGATAGCGGATATGGCGGCAACCACAGGGTGGAGGGGTTCTTTCAGTGCATATCTGTCTGTACGGCGCATCTCCATTTACCGGGAACATGGGCGTATCGGCACTGTCCGTATCACTCATCCATGGCTTTCTGAAGAAATGGCCCGAAGCTCAGATCACCCTGCTGGTCTCCGGCCAATGTGAGGATAGCTATTTATTTAGTAAAGATGACTACAAGGTAGAGATACCCATTCTCAACAACAGGCTCTCCCCCCGGGAGCCACTCGAAAAAAATCTTTTCTGGATGCTTTTCCTCGCTTTTCTTCAAAGAATCATTCCCATCACCAGTGTAAAAAAGAGGATCATTCGATCCAATCCATTTCTAAAGGCCCTTTGCCGTGCAGACTTCGTCGGCGACATTTTCAGCGGCGACAGCTTCAGCGATATATACGGCCTTAAAACGTTTCTGAGGTTGTGTCTGTCGCGGGTTGTCGCGCTGTTTTTGGGGAAAGAGTTGGTGATGCTGCCGCAAACATATGGTCCCTATAAGTCGCCGGTGGCCAAATTGATGGCCAAGTACATCGTCAAGCGCTCGAAGCTGATGTTCGCCAGGGATCTGGAGGGAGCGGACTGCATCAGAAAGCTCATGGGCGACGCGGCGGGAAAGAAGCGGGTCAGGCTTTGCCCGGATGTGGCTTTCGAACTGGAGTCGCGCCTTCCTGACAGTCCCAACATCCAGCCCCGCCTCAAGAAGAAGGCTTCCGGACTACTTGTGGGTATCAACGTCAACGGCCTGCTTTACAACTACCCCGAGAGTGACGGCGGCAATTTCGACCTCAGGATCGATTACCGGCAGCTGGTGCATGAAGTAGTGGACCGCTTCCTGCGTGAGACCAAGGCCCACATCCTGCTGGTGCCGCACACCTTCGCGGACCCGGGGAGCATCGAGTGCGATCCTGACGCATGCGCGAAAGTGCAGCATGCTTTCGGCAACTGCTATCCCGGACGCGTGCACCTGGTGGCGCAGGAATATAACCAGCACGAGATCAAGGGCATCATCGGCATGTGTTCCTTTTTCGTCGGCTCGCGCATGCACGCCTGCATCGCCGCCATCTCTCAGGGGATTCCGGCGGTCGGCGTGGCTTACAGCAAGAAGTTCAAGGGCGTTTTCGACACGGTGGGCATCGGTGAGATGGTGCTCGACGCTCGCCAGCTGGACCAGGAGACCATAGTGGGCAATGTCATGGAGCACTTTCGGAACAACGTAGACGCCAGGAGGAAGCTGAAGGGCACGATCGCAACCGCCAGCAACCACCTGTCCGAGACCTACGATTTTATTGCCAGTATGTCGTGATGATTTGACATCAAGTTTCATCATTGATTCAATTCAATGATCCTAAACTGGGGATAGGAGAAAATGAATATTCGCGCATTACTTACTGGCCGCCTGGTCCTGGCCATTCCATCGCTCTTTATCATGACTCTGTTTGCCTGCACATTCGCCTCGACTGGCAGCGCCACGGAATTTCAAGACGGTCAACTCAGCGGTTCGATCAGCGGCAAGGTGACCAATGCGCTTGATGGACATCCATTGCAGGGAGTTCATGTCGCGGCAACTGTCTTCGTGGGTGATTACAGCTGGTCACTGATAACAACAGTAGAAACCGATGCCGGTGGCTTCTATACCCTCGCCGATCTTCCGGTTGCCACAGGACCACCGCCACCACCACAACCGTTGTGGATGGGTTCAGTTTGGGATCCTTCCGGCTACTATTTCATAAGCGCCTATACGGACGATGGCAGTTATGCGCCCGTGAGCTACGGCAACTACGTCGCCATAACATCACCGGGCCAGAGCGTCTCCGGTATCGACATGGCCATGACTCCCACTTGCAGCGGGGCAGCGCCAGATCTGAGACTGATTGTCGGAGACATATACTGGGGTTCATACGCAGATTACCAGGCGAGGCGGCTTTCTGTCGCTTACACCATAGCCGACGCCGGCACATCCAGGGCAGTGAACGTTAAAATCACCGGCGCCTCTAATAGCAACGGGGTCACCCTGACGACCGCGGTGCCGTCGTTTCAGGGATATCTTGGACTGGGCGGCAATCTGCAGACCACTCTGGTCTACGATGTGCCGGAGGGTGTGAGTTGGTTCCAGACTTCCGTGCACGCCACTGCTGAGGATCCGTGCGGAAACCAGTTCGTGTATCCGCCGGCAGACTGACCCGGCGACCATCCTCCCGCGAATTATTTGACTCCCTCTGCGCACTTCGCTATACTGCCTTCTTGCGCCTCGAAACAGGGCGCTTAAGTCTGTTAAGAACTGGGTAATAGAACCGAGCCGCAGACTTCTCTGGACGCTCCGGCGACTGGAGAAAAATGGTCTGTCGCTCGTTCGCGTGTGCAAACAACCAGAAACCAAAGGTTCATATGCCGACAGTAAATCAGCTGGTCAGGAAGGGACGCAAGGCCGGAATCGAGAAGACCTCGACGCCGGCGCTCAAGGGCGCGCCGCAGAGGCGTGGCGTCTGCACCCGCGTCTACACGACCACACCCAAGAAGCCGAACTCGGCACTGCGCAAGGTGTGCCGCGTCCGCCTCACTACCGGCATCGAAGTAACCGCTTACATCCCCGGCATCGGACATAACCTGCAGGAGCACTCCGTGGTCCTGGTCAAGGGTGGCCGCGTGAAGGACCTGCCGGGTGTGCGTTATAAAGTCGTTCGGGCTGCGCTCGATACCGCGGGGGTCTCCGACCGCCGCCAGGCGAGGTCCAAGTACGGGGTCAAGGCCCCTTAGGAGTGTAGATGCCCAGACGTGCCGCAGCCCAGAAACGGGAGACCACTCCCGACCCCATCTACAACAGCAAACTGGTAGCCCAGTTTGTGAACAAGGTGATGCTGGGTGGCAAGAAATCTACGGCCGAGAAGATCACTTACCGTGCCCTGGAAATCATGGGCGAGAAGAAGGGCGACGACCCGGTGACGGTTCTAAAGCAGGCTGTCGACGCGGTCACGCCGTCGCTGGAGGTAAGGTCCCGCCGGGTCGGCGGCGCCACCTACCAGGTGCCGGTGGAAGTGCCCTCGCGACGGGCCCGCACCCTGGCGGTGCGCTGGATCGTCGGTTATTCGCGCGAACGCCGCGAGAAGACGATGGCCGAGCGTCTGGCCAACGAGTGCCTCGACGCGCTCGCCAACCAGGGATCGGCCTGGAAGAAGAAGGACGATATCTACCGCATGGCTCAGGCCAACAAGGCCTTCGCCCATTACCGCTGGTAAATGGGCAGGTCGAGAGCCGGGGGAAGCAGCATATGAATGTCAGTGAAAATATCCGGTAAGCATAAGGGCGGTACCGGGCAGAAAGTTTGGATGTAAATGAGCACTCAGGCAGCAGTAAACAACACTAACAACAAGAAGAGCCAGGACATGACACGCAAGTTTTCCCTAGAGAAAACCAGAAACATCGGCATCATGGCGCACATCGACGCCGGCAAGACCACGACGACCGAGCGCATCCTGTACTACACGGGCAGGACGCATAAGATCGGCGAGGTCCATGAGGGAGCCGCGGTCATGGACTGGATGGAGCAGGAGCAGGAGCGGGGAATCACCATCACCTCCGCCGCTACCACCTGCCAGTGGAAAGATTATCGGATCAACGTTATAGACACGCCCGGGCACGTGGACTTCACCGTCGAGGTTGAGCGCTCGCTGCGCGTCCTCGATGGCGCCATCGCCCTGTTCTGTTCGGTGGGCGGTGTCGAGCCCCAGTCGGAGACCGTCTGGCGCCAGGCTGACAAGTATCACGTCCCCCGCATCGCCTATGTGAACAAGATGGACCGCATGGGCGCCGACTTCTTCCAGGTGCTCGACATGATGATCAAGCGCCTGGGCGCGAACCCGGTCGCCGTCCAGCTCCCCATCGGCCGCGAGGATGCCTTTGAGGGCGTCATCGACCTGATCGAGATGAAAGCGCTTATCTGGTCGGGCGAAGACAAGGGCGAGACCTGGCAGGAGGCCGAGATCCCCGAGGACATGGCCGAATTCGCCCAGGAATGGCGCAACCTGATGATCGAGAAGCTCGCCGACCACGACGAGACCCTCATGGAAGCCTATATCGAAGGCACCTCGATCGACACCAAGCACCTCAAGGAAGTCATCCGCAAGGCCACTAACGATATCGCCATCACCCCCGTCCTCTGTGGCACCGCCTTCAAGAACAAGGGCGTGCAGCCGCTGCTGGACGCGGTTATAGATTATCTGCCCTCACCGCTGGACGTGCCCGCTATCAAGGGTATAAGCCCCGAGAAGGGCGAGGAGATACGCAACGCCTCCGACGAAGAGCCGTTCGCCGCGCTCGCCTTCAAAGTCATGACCGACCCGTTCGTCGGCAAGCTCACCTATTTCCGGGTTTATTCCGGCGTGCTCAAGGCCGGTAGCCACGTTTACAACGCCAGCAAGGATCGCAAGGAGCGGGTAGGCCGCATCCTGCAGATGCACGCCAACTCCCGCGAGGAGCGCGACGCCATCTACGCAGGTGAGCTCGCCGCGGCCGTTGGTCTCAAGTTCACGACCACCGGCGATACCCTCTGTGACCAGAGCGACCCGATCATCCTCGAGTCGATGGACTTCCCGGCGCCCGTCATCGCGGTCGCAATCGAGCCCAAGACCAAGGCCGACCAGGAAAAGCTGGGCGCCTCGCTGCACAAGCTGGCCGAGGAAGACCCGACTTTCCAGGTCCGCACAGACGAGGAAACCGGCCAGACCGTCATTCACGGCATGGGCGAGCTGCATCTGGAGATCATCGTCGATCGCCTGCTGCGCGAGTTCAAGGTCGACGCCAACGTCGGCAAGCCGCAGGTGGCCTATCGCGAGACCGTCCGCAAGCCGGTCGAGAAGGTAATCGGCAAGTTCGTCCGCCAGTCCGGCGGCCGCGGCCAGTATGGCCATGTCGTCATCAATCTGGAGCCCGCGGGCCCAGGCGAAGGTTACGAGTTCGAGGACAAGATCAGCGGCGGCGTAATTCCCAAGGATTACATCCCCTCGGTCAACGAGGGTATCAAGGAAGCCATGGAGAGCGGCGTGATGGCCGGTTACCCGATGGTAGGCATCAAGGTCACGCTTGTCGACGGTTCCTACCACGACGTCGACTCTTCGGAGATGGCCTTCCGCATAGCCGGTTCAATGGCGCTCAAGGCGGCTGTCGCCAAGGCCAAGCCGGTCCTGCTCGAGCCGGTCATGGAAGTAGAGGTCGTCGTGCCCGAGGAATACATGGGCGACGTCATCGGCGACCTGAACTCCCGGCGCGGCAAGATCGAGGGTATGGAGCCGCGTGGCAAGGCCCAGGTCATCCGGGCCCGTATCCCCCTGGCGGAGATGTTCGGCTACGCCACCGACCTGCGCTCGCTGAGCCAGGGAAGGGCTGTCTATACCATGCAGTTCGACCGTTACGAAGAGGTCCCGAGCTCGATCGCCACCGGCATCGTGGAGCAGGTCAACGGCAAGTAGCAACGTGGCTTGCCTGCCGTGGTGGTTTGATATATAGTAACTCGCTCTTTGTAGTAAACAGAGGCAAAAACATAGGTAAATAAAGGCAATAAGGTAGGTTTGAAGCAGGACTTTTACCAGGTTTTGCTAGAGCGTACTTGAGAGGAGAGGAGCAAGGATGTCAAAGCAAAAGTTTGAAAGAACAAAGCCGCATCTTAACGTAGGAACGATCGGTCATATCGACCACGGCAAAACGACCCTGACGGCCGCTATCACCTCCTGCCTGGCAGGACACGGCGAGAACGTCGAGGTCCGGAGCTTCGACTCCATCGACAACGCTCCGGAAGAGCGCGAGCGCGGCATCACCATCTCGACCGCTCACGTCGAGTACGAGACCGAAAACCGTCATTACGCTCACGTCGACTGCCCCGGGCACGCTGACTACATCAAGAACATGATAACCGGCGCGGCGCAGATGGACGGCGCCATCCTGGTGGTAAGCGCGGCTGACGGCCCCATGCCGCAGACCCGCGAGCATATCCTGCTGGCCCGCCAGGTAGGCGTGCCCTACATCATCGTCTTCCTCAACAAGGTCGACATGGTGGACGACCCCGAGCTGCTCGAGCTGGTTGAGATGGAAGTGCGCGAG
>Ga0172371_10012843_pt1 | contig 10979 bp, 10 predicted proteins | sample Lak12m_FD_114543 | JGI IMG/M metagenome (GOLD analysis project Ga0172371, IMG submission 114543) | Freshwater microbial communities from Kabuno Bay, South-Kivu, Congo - kab_022012_12m | ecosystem: Environmental > Aquatic > Freshwater > Lake | place: Democratic Republic of the Congo: South-Kivu... | reverse complement strand
GCCGAGTGTCCGGTTTGCCGGCAGGCACTCGCGCAGGTTCGGACTATCCGCGACGCTGCCCCTGCCATGGAGCAGTTCGTGCCTCCGGACCGGGTCTGGGATGGGGTTCGCGCGAGGATAAGAGGTTCGCGCAAGCGCAGCGTCGTCGTGGTCAGGCTGTTCTGGGTCGGCGCACCGGCCCTGGCTGCGGCGTTGCTGGTCGTGACGCTGGCCGGCTGGTTCGGCCAACCGGCACGGGATGCTATCCGAACGGTCACGCATCTCGGTCGCGTGAAGGCTGCAGAGGTGCCGGCCGCAGTAGCGGAGTTGGACGAGGGGAGAGCGACACAGGAGGCTGTGCGGGAGTACGGCGAATATGTCCACGGGATCGAACGTGCCATCGATGAGTGCCGGGCGGCTTTGACGGAGAATCCGGGTAACTCACGCGTGCGCGCAGCCTACTATGGGGCCAGCGTGGACCGGCAGCGGGCGCTGGACCGTCTGACATCAGGGGGAGAGTAGTGGATCGAACCCGACGGTCCGGATGCGCGACCCGTGCGGACTCTGGCATTGCGGTTGCAGCGCTCGTTCTGTTCGGGCTGGCCGGTGCGGTTCTTGCCGGTCCCGCGGCGGTGACGCGCAGGATTGAGGAGCGGATTCCGCTGACCGGTTACGGCGAAGCGGTTGTGCTCCACCGGTACGGGAACGTGATGGTTATCGGAACCGCCGATGCGCGTGCGTCAGTTGATGCCCTTGTGCGCGTTGCCGCCCGCGACCGGAGACTTGCCCAGGAGTTCGCCGATGGGGTCAGTATCCAGGCCTCAGGGCAGGGCGACTCGTTTGTGATTGCCACCACTTATCCAGCGGAGCTGCGGGGCGACCCGGAGTTGGGCTACGACGTGCAGCTCAATATTCGGTTGCCGGCCGGGACTGTTACGTCGGTGAGCAACTCCTTCGGTGACGTGAGAATAAGCGGGATGAACGGGCACTGCCGCGTGGTGAATCGTTTCGGTGACGTTGAGCTTGACCGTTGCGACCGCTGCGAGGTCGAGAACTCGTACGGTCGAGTCCGCCTGGCTCAAACCCGGGGGCTGGCCGTGGTGCAAAACTCCTATGGCGACGTAGACCTCAGGCTTGCCGGCGGGCCGGTGCAGGTAAGGAATCGCTATGGCACAGTCCACACCGAGCAGTCAGCCGACGACGTGACGATCGATAACCAGTTCGGCAACGTCTTTGCACGACCCGGCCGCGGCGCGCTGTCGATAACCAACCGCTACGGTGACATCAGTGCGTGGGTGGATGACGCCGAACTCGCCGCTTTGAACATCATGTCACGGCTGGGGCGAGTCGACCTGAGCCTCAACGGAAGTGTCCCGTTCCGTATTGATGCGACCGCCAGGGGCGGGCGAATCGTGTCCGGCCTGCCGTTCGAAGTCCGTCGCGTCGGCACAGAGCAATTGGTGTCGGCCCGCCAGGGCGAGGGCGGGCCGCAAATAGACATGCAGGGTGTCTGGAGTGATATCGCAATCCACGGCGACGCGTCCCATCCTGACATGCCGTCAAACGAAAGGTAGGAAGACGATGAAGATACTCCGTTTTCTGGCAGTGCTGGCGTTGGCCTCAGTGGTCCATGCCGGGCAGAGCGGGGCCGGCGACTCATCCGAGGTGAAGAGGGGCTGGCTCGGCGTCTATACTGATGACTTGAGCCAGCCGATGCTGGCGGCGCTGGACATCGATCACGGTGTGCTGGTGACTGAGGTTGCCGAGGAGTCGCCGGCTGCGAAGGCGGGAATCGAGTCCGGCGACGTGATCACGTCGATTGACGGGGAAACAACTAATGATGGTTCAGCGCTGCGTTGGGCGGTGCGTGACCGGCCGGACAAGGCAGTCGTAGTTACGCTCCGGCGAAGGGGCAAAGAGAAGAGACTGCCGGTGACGCTGGCTGCTCGGGAAACCGCCGAGCCCACCCTCCAATTCCAGTGGCCCGAGATGCCGCGCGAGGCCGCGCGGGCGGCGGAGCGTGCCCTTCGTGAAGCCGGACCGAAACTGAAGCTGGAGTTGGAGCGTTCCGACCTGACTCTGGATTCACTCCGCAAGCAGATGCAGGAACTGAGAGAAGAGCTGAACGAGCTGCGCGGAAAGCTCAGTGAAGGGCGCAGAACCCAATAGACGTTCACCTCCTTCTGGCAGGAACGGGACCCGTAAGGGTCCCGTTCCACGTTAGCGCCCTGAATCCGACATTGGAGCCAGGTAACGGATGGGTGCGGGATGTCACATGCCCCTTTCACTTCGTTTGCGTGTCTCTTCGTGACCATCAATCCCGGTTCAGGGGTAGCGGCGACTGATTGACTATCAGGCTGCCCGGCGTAGGATTGCTGGAATGATGGACTCCGGTCGACTCAGCGTCTGCATCGTGACCGATGCATACCTGCCGTCCATCGGCGGCGTGGAGAACCATGTACTACATCTCTCGGCCGAGCTCCGTCGGCTCGGACACGAGGTGGTCGTCGTTACTCACCGGCCGCCGCCACTGTCCAACGGAGTGGCGAGCCAGGTGGAGTCGTCCGTTCCGGTAGAGCGGCTTGCCGGCAGGCTGATCATCTTCCGCGAGCACGACATCGCCATCGACCCGCGAATGGTGACAGCGTTCAAGAGAATCCTCGACCGAAGCCGGTTCGACATCGTCCATGGACAGAGTGAAGGGTCCTATCTTGTCTACGAGGCTCTGGCGGCGGCGCGGGGACGAGGCGTTGCGACGGTCCTCACCAGGCACTCGATGATCCAGAATAAGCCGGCGGTTGCCCGTCCTTTCCTTATCTCGCTGACCAGGCTGCTGGCAAGACGAGCAGACGGCCTGATTGCGGTCAGCCATCCCTGTGCCGAGGAGTCGGCCGGCTTCCCGGGTTTGATGCGGGTGATACCCAACGGGGTGGACATCAATGAATTCAGGCCGATGCCGGTTGAGCGGGAACGTCTGCGTGCCGAACTGAGCTTTGCCGCAGACGACGTTGTGCTGGGGTATGTCGGCAGGCTGCACACCACGAAGGGCATCCCGTTGCTGCTCGACACGTTCGGTGAACTCCATCGCGTGAACCCGAAGCTCAGGCTGGTGCTTGCCGGTCCCGGTCCGCTGCGGGATTTCATCGCCGAACGGGCTGCGGCGTCATCGGGGTCGATTCGGCTGCTTGACCCAACACCGTTCGACAAGGTCGCCGCTCTACTCAATGCGTTTGACGTATTCGCATTCCCATCAAAGGGAGAGGCGTTCGGTATATCGCTGCTCGAGGCGATGGCGTGCGGGCTGCCTTCGGTCGCGTTTGGACGCTGGGGTGTGAGGGAGCTGGTCAGCGACGGCGAGACCGGGCTCCTGGCCGAAGGTCGCGATGATTTTGCCCGAAAGCTGGGGCGACTCGCGGCCGAAGCAGGGCTGCGTCGGCAGTTGGGGCAGGCGGCGCGCAGAAGCGTCGAGGAGAAGTTTTCCTGGCCCCGGATTGCGTCGGCCACGGTCGAGCTCTATCGCGAGCTCGTTCCGCGACGGCGGGCCTAGGGGGCGACCGAACCCACGCCGGTGTGGTTGATGAACCTCTCCCGCCAGCGTATGCCCGCGGCAAAGAACAGCCTGTCCTCGCCGGCGAACCATTCGGCCGGGATGTAGGCAGTCAGGGTGGTGTCGGTGCGGGCGCAGACCGGGATATCGAGGGCCGGTGTCAGGCCGGAAGCAATGCGCCGGAGCATGGCCTGGGCTCGGTCGGATGAGTCCTCGGCAAGGTCGATGACGCGTGCGACCCGACGCGGCCCGCTTGACCGCAAGTAAAGGGTGTAGTCGAACAGTGACGACTGCGGGCCACGCAAGTAGAGCGTGAACACCGCGGGGCTTCCGTGCGGTACCGATGCCGTGAGACTCTCGATTCGTGGAATCGGGCCGTAGTCCACGACCGGCGCGTCACCGGCGGTCGTGCCGCTGTCCGCCTCGACCAACTCGAACAGCTCATTACGCGCCATGTAGCCCCGGGGGTCGGGTCCGGCTTCGATCAGCTGGCTCCAGTGACAGTCGTACGCCTGTCGTTTCCTCGCGACCTCCGGTATTTCTACAGGCAGGGTGTACCAATGATGGCCGGGTCCGGTTAGGCCCGTGGGTGGGTGGAGCTCGTCTTCCCGGTCGGGTCGAGGATAACCCGGCCGGTGGATCGGGTAGTAGTACGCCACGGGGAATTCCATTGTCTGGCCGAGTCGCCAGAGTTCCTTGACCGGTGTGAGCAGTGCTCCCGCGGCCCAATGGTCGGGGTGCACATCGAGCGGATGGGGAAAGAACACGCGGTCGGCCTGATGCCGGAGAATCTCGGCGTACAACTGGTCCACCATCGCTCCCCCGGTGTAATCATAGGGAGAATGGTCCAACTCCGTGTGCGAAGAAGCGAGCGGCGTCTCTGAGTAGTAGTGCTCGAAGACAACCCGGGCCAGATCGCCGTCGGGGAAGCCCTGGAAGATGAGATGAGTTGAATCGAGGCCGAGGATGCCCGCGCCTGCCCGCGCTTCTTCTGTGCGGGCGCGGCCGAGCGCGACGTACTCCTGCGGTCCGGGAAGGAGGTTGCCGGTGATGCGCCACGCCGCGGGCCAGTCGCCGTCGCCCGACGTGACATAGACGACCCAGACCTTGTCTTCGAGCGCGAGCGCCTGCTGTATCAGGCCGCCGCAGCCCAGGACTTCGTCGTCGGGGTGAGGGGCGACGATGACGATGCACTCGCTCGGCCGGAGACGAAGAGTATCGAGGTCAGCTCCAAGCCCGAGGCTGCAAACCACAAGACAGAGGATACAGCCTCGGAGCAGGAACCCCGAGGCCTGAGGCCGGGAGCTTCCCGGGTTAGCGGCTGAGACGAGGTGACCAGGCCGGGGAATAGGCGCCCCCGACGTTCGTGATTTTGCGCTGGTTCGCGCCGGTCCAGTCCATCGTGTAGATCTCAAAAGAACCGGAGCGGTTTGAGGCGAAGGCAAGATGGAGTCCGTCCGGCGACCAGGAGGGGTCCTCGTTGTTCATGCCGGAGGTCAGCCGCATGTAGGTATCGCCGTTGAGGTCGGTGATGCAGATCTGGTTCGTGCCCCCGGGCTGGCGCTGAACAAAGGCGATGAGGTCGCCGCGCGGCGACCAGGCGGGTGACGTGTTGTAGCTTCCCTCGAAAGTCAGCCGTCGCAGGTCGGTGCCGTCGGCGTTCATCACATAAACCTGGGGCGAGCCGGTCCGGTCGGAAACGAAGGCGATCTGGCGTCCGTTAGGCGACCAGCAAGGCGAGATGTCGATGGCCTTGTTGTCGGTCAGCCGATTCAGATTCTGCCCGTTCGTGCTCATGGTGTAGATTTCCTGGTTTCCGTCGGACCCGAGCGAGACAGCGATAGCCCGGCCATCGGGCGAGAACGCCGGGGTCGTGTTCAAACCGGCGCGCGAGCTGACCAATGCCGACCTGCCGGTGCCCAGGGCGTAGGTACAGATATTCAGCGTGGCCGTGCCGTACGTACAATAGGCAAGGGCCGCGCCGGACGGGGCCCAGTCGGGAAAGAGCTTGAGCCCGCCCGAGGACGTGAGCTGGGTGAATCCCGCGCCATCGTAGTCGACCAGACAGAGTTCCTTGGTGTCGCGATTGATGGCGCGGGCGAAGGCGATGCGGGTGCGGTTCACGCCGTCATCCGGGGTCAGTAGTTTGATGACCTCGTCGGCCATCTGGTGCGCCAGCCAGCGCCACTGTTCAGAAAGGCCGTACGACTTCGTGGCAATCAGCCGGTTTACGTCCAGGTCGTACAGGCGGAGTTGGACCTGCGGGCCGGAGCGCTTGCTGATGAAGTCACCGCAGACAAGAATCTGGGCGCCGGTCGTTCCCCAGCCTTTGTAGTCGAGCTTCTTCTCGTCGGTAGAGAACTTGTAGGCCCTGCCCGAATCAGGTTCCTCGAAGGTGAAATGGAGGGCGAACTTGAGGTCAGCGACCAGCACCGAACGGATGTCCCTGACCCGGGCAAACGTCTGCGCGTCGGTGCCGGGCGGGCACTGGAAGTCGGCGATGACCAGCGAGAGCTTCTTCCTGCCGCCGCTCGAGGTCAGCTTTAACCAGAGTTCCTCCGCTGGGACCTCCACCGAGGGGGCAGGGGTCAGCGGCGGCTGTTCCTGGGCGAGAAGGGGGAGCGCAAGCGCAAGCACGACGCTGAGACACGGGGACGCGGTGACACGGGGACGCGGAGAGAACTGCACTAGTGTATGATCGGCAGCCAGTCGTGGAACAGGAAGTAGAAGCGGCCGATGAGGAGCGAGATACGGGACATCACGGTGTAGCCGAAAGACGCGCCGAATCCGACCATGATGAAGATGATGCCGATGCGCGAGACGCCGCCGAGAGCGCCCTTGTGTTCCTTCGAGAAGTAGAAGTAAAAGAGCGTGGCGAAGCAGCCGACGAAGACGACGATGTTGTTGACGTTGACGAGCGGGCGGAGAGTGTCGGAAATCTGGGGCAACAGGAAGCCCTGGATCGAGGCGGCGATCCCGAGGCCGGAGCCGATGCCGACCGTGAAGGCGATGGGCCAGCGCGAGATCCACTCGATGCGCGGGTTTAAGAGCGTGGGGATGAACATGGCGATACACATCACCGCGAGAATGATGAGGATCAGGCTGAACTGGCGGAAGATGAGCATCAGCAGGCTGAGCGCGGCGAGGGCGGGCAGGGTCAGGTTGGAGCGGGAGAGCAGCAGGACTCCCAGCGCCGCGGGAACCAGCAGGATCCACGCCTCGACATGATTGTGAGCCGCGATGTTCGAGTTGAACTTCTCGACGAGCATCGGGTAGACGTCGAAGGCCCACGAGTAGATGATGGCGAACCCGGCCGACGTGCCGACGTAGAGGTGCTCGGCCGCCTTGTACAGCGGGTTATCCTTGTACAGGAACGAGAGGATGCCGATGGTCAGCGTCGCCGCGACCCAGGTGCCGATGATGTTCACTATCATCTACTTCTTCGCTTTCCGGCGCGAGACGATGTAGCCGAGGTTGCCGACTATGAGCAGCAGGATGATGAGGCCGTGGGCCGCGGACTGGGCCGGCATGCCCAAGGTCGCGGACCCGGGCCGCGCGACCAGCGCCTCGTATTCGGACGCGCCCTGCAGGCCGCCGATGATACCCTTTATCTGGTGGGCGCGCAGGTAGGCATACATGCCCGGCGCGTTGACGCCGGTGCAACCGATGATAATGGGTACGTTGTACCGCCCGCCGGCGTACTGCACCCAGGCGTCGGCGGTCGCGCCGTGGGCGAGCACGACCAAAAGCCCGATGTCGCGGTAGGTGTGAACCGAGCGCATGAACTCGAACGAGTCGATGGGCACGCCCTTGTAGTCGGTGTTGAAGTAGTCCCGGATTTCCTTCCCGATGCCGACGATCAGCGCCGCGTAGCCGGGCCGGTAGCCGAGGTTCACGTAATCCTTGCCGTAGATCTTGTCGTGCTGGGGCGCGACCTGGGTGAGCGCGATCCCAGCGAGGGGCAGGCCCAGCGGGAGCTGACCGGTTACGATCACCTTCAAGTTCTTTTCGAACGCATGGTGGAGCAGGCCGATGAGCATCGGCTGGACCTCGGGCGCGGACGACGGGTCATAGTCAGTGGTGATCATGATCACCGAGCCGGCCGGCAGCTTGTCCACGGCCTCATAGGCCTCGCGCACCGGCTCCGAGACACGCACCTTGGTCTTGGGTCTGAGTATCAGCGGCAGCACTACCGACAGCGAAAGCAGTAGATACAGGACGCGGCTGTCCACGGACGCGAGGCGATCCCAGAATTTCATAGGACAGGTGTAGAGGGATAGAGGGACAAAGGGATAGAGTGTGGGGTCGGAATCCGGTCAGGGCACTTGATCCCTCGATCCCTTGATCCCTTGATCCCTGGCTTCATCCGTTCCTCATGACATATAGGTGCGTTCGATCCCCAGGATGATGCGGAGCGACATGGCGATGGAGCCGAGCGCGAGGCCGATGTTGATGCCGCGCGAGGCAGCCGCCTGCGGAATTGACATCAGCCAGTCCTTGACCGACGCGAAGCCCTCAAGCCCGGCGAACTTCGTGACGTCCACGCCCGGGATGATGGCGTGGACGAGGCCGCCGATACCGTGCCAGAACGAGCTGCCCAGGGGGACGTTCCCGATCATCACGAGGCAGGCCGCGATCAGAAGCAGGGTCGCGGCGAAGTTCCGGATGCGGAACGCGCGGTAGGCGGCGGAGAAGATGAAGAAGGCGAGGCTCGCGAACATCGTCGACTGCAGCGGGATGATCATGAAGGTGTAGAGCCACATGAAGGGCGCCCTGAGGTCGAACGGGCTCTGGTACTTGAACCAGGAGTAAAGGCCGAGCACCACGGTGACGGCGAGCGACAGCACGAGCATCAGGCTGTAGGGCCAACCCTGCTGCCGGCGCCAGATCTTGACGAGGTGGTGCTTGGTGAGCGAGTCCAGGCCGAGGAGCAGCGTGAACCCGCCGACGATTGCCGTCCAGTTGAGGAACCGCGATTCGAGGTCGCCGAATGGCCGGTGGGGGATGAAGAATGCGACGATCAGTATGACCGCGGTGAAGAAGACGATGACGAGCGGGACCGTGCGTTTGAGCATCGGTTATTCGTATGCCGGCGTGGCCCATGCCACCAGCCGCTCAAAGAGGCTTGAGAGGAAATGGACTCGGTGGTTCGCGATTGCATCGACCGTGCCGATGACGACCACGACAGCGGTCAGGACGATCAGCCAGAAGCGGATGAAATCCTCGCCCTTCAGGGTGCCGAGCATGATCGGCTCGGGCCGGAGATAGCACGACGCGGCGAAGATTTCCTCGCCGATCATCGTATAGTCGCAGGCGGCGACAAAGAAAGGCAACTGGGTGAGCTCGGTCGTGCCCGCGAGCTGGATGGCGCCCACCGAATGGCCGGTCTCGGCCATGATCAGCGACTCGGCGTAGAAGTAACCGAGCCAGAAGATGGCACCAGGCTTCTCCCGCAGGATGATACCGTCCACGCCCGCCGCGTAACCGAACTGGTCGGAGGTAAGGAAGTTGATGTTGTCGGCGGAGTAGAAATCGGGCCGGCCGGACTCGGTGTAGGCTTCCTTGACCGTTTCCTGGGCGGCGGACATGACGATCGGGTCGGAGCTGGGCACTAGCAGCCGGGTCGAGTACTCGGCCGACTTCTTCGCAATCTTGCGCAGGAGCGGCAGGGCGGCGATGACCACAAGGTCGGTGATGTAACCGAGACCGAAGCTGAAGAGAATCGGCTTGCCCATCTCGGTGGCGCGGCCGAGCGCGTCGTCGATGGCGTCGAGGCCGGCGATCTTCCGGATGTACATCTTCGCGCCCTTGCGCGCCCGCTGGATGTAGTACATGAATATGGCGCAGATCACGATGGTCATCACCAGGATGTTCAGGCGGGACGTATTGAACCACTGGGCGTGGGACACCGCCGGACCCGCGACGGCGCTCTCGGCCGTGTCGGTCTCGCCATAGGCCGCGACCCGGTAATAGTACTTCGTGCCGTCTTTTACGTCGCTATCCATGTACTCGGTGCGGGCAGAGGGTTCGTTACCGATTATCGCGAAACCCGAATCAGGGCTGGTCGAACGATAGATCAGATAGCCGATGAAACTGCCGGCGCTTTCCGCCGGGGTTGCCAGTGGCTGTACCTGCCCGGCGGATTCAACGGGACTGCCACCGCTTTCCGCTGAGGAAAACGGTGGCTGTATCTGACCAGCAACGGATTCACTGGGCGCGGCCCAGGTGAGGCTGATGGACTGGCCCTGGTCATTGGGCGTATCACCGGCGCAGACCGATGCCGGCGGCGCAAGGCCGATGACTGCGGCGAGGAACAGACCGGAAAGCGTCAGCACAGGACGGCCTCTAGCTTACCGGGAGAGGCCATGGAGTCAATCGGAGGAGAGGCGAGGCAACTCGCGGACGCCGTCCGCGCGGGGTGCGGGCCGCGCGGGAAGAGCGAACGCGACGTCAGTTGTCCAGTGAAGTCCTGGCGTGAGTTATTGCCTGCTTGAGCGGCTGCAGGTCGTTAGCGACAACGTACCAGACGCGCATGATCCTCACGTTGAAGTACTCGTGGATGAGAACATCGCGCAGGTCTCGGTTCAAAGAATCGGCACTTGCTCTAACAGCACGCGGTCGCGGATCACCGGTTTGACCGCGTCGTACTCCACGACGTCAACCCGCCGGCCGAGGGCTTCCTCCAGTTCCTGCTTCAGCCCAATGACGTCGAGCAGGCTCTGTTCTCCGTCCAGCTCGACCAGGAAATCGACGTCGCTGTCCGCGCGGTCCTCGCCGCGCACGACCGAGCCAAACAGGCCGGCCCGCCGGGCGCCGTGCCGCCTGAGTATCGGGACGGCCTTTGCCTTAACTTCGGCTATGCTCATCTTCTCGCATATTCTAACGCCGGCAAGGCGTCAAGGCAAGCGGAGGAAACCGGGAACTTGAGGACCGCCAGGGAAGATGTCAGTCCGAGCCAGCCTGATACCAGGGGAAGTCAAGGAATCGGGGCAGGTGTCAGGCTTCCAGCGTCGTCGGGGTGAGACGAGCCACGGCCTGCGGTTCATGACTTGCACTTACGGTAGGGGAGTGGTCCGCGCGGGCGTCGAGCCGCGCAGAAAGAGCGAACGCGACTGGCCATTGACAACCGGCAAGTGCAGTTCTAGACTCATGCTAACAGAGACCAGGCATCAACATGGTGAAGCTAAGAATACTCCTCAGTGTACTGACTCTGGGGTGCTTGGTAGTGTCGTCAGCCGGTGCGCGCGAGCCTGGGTTCGGGGAGTATCAAGCGGTGCAGGAGTCGCTGGCGCGGATGCCGGCGAAGTTCCATGCCGGGTGGCTGGAGAGACACGGGCTGGATGCGGCGCGGTACACCGAGTATCACCGTCCGGATTCGACTGGATTGACACTCGTCGGCAAATGGGGCAGGGGCACGTCGAACGAGGTGACTGGCAGGGGCAACCTTGTGGCG
>Ga0172371_10012842_pt1 | contig 10979 bp, 7 predicted proteins | sample Lak12m_FD_114543 | JGI IMG/M metagenome (GOLD analysis project Ga0172371, IMG submission 114543) | Freshwater microbial communities from Kabuno Bay, South-Kivu, Congo - kab_022012_12m | ecosystem: Environmental > Aquatic > Freshwater > Lake | place: Democratic Republic of the Congo: South-Kivu... | reverse complement strand
GATGCCCCAAACGCACCCATGGGCTGTAAGCGGTGAATCTTTCGGGCACCCTGGTTCTCCGTTGATGGTGATGCGGGCTTGCTGCTATGCGCTTTTTGCATCATTCAGGACAAGGTTGCAATAGCCACATGCTCCCCTCAGCGTCTCCAGCTCCGCCTAACGAAAGCACGTCTCACCCAAAGCCGGCTGGGTCAACTAACTCCAGCGACACCTGGAAGCTGTTTCGGTAGCCATTGGTGTGTGGGGATACCTCGTGCCGAGATCGCCAATGGACTCATGGGCCTGAGCCCTTGAGTCAACCCAACTGTCGCTTCCACGAAAAGACACCATGCATCACTGAATCCACATCCAGCACACTGGCACCCCTCGCCTTAGCACCGCCCATTCTTCCTGCGAAAGACAAGCGCCCCCTACGTCGTGTAATCCGCGTTGATGCGCACGTACTGATCCGAGAGGTCGCAGCCCCAGGCGGTGCCGCTGCCCGGGCCGTCGCCGACCCGCAGCCGGATCGCCACCGTGTCGTCGGCCAGGTAGGCGCCGGCGGCGCGGGCCTTGAGGTAGGCCGACGCCGCCGGGCGGTCGAAGGCCAGGGGCTGGCCCGCCGCCATCAGCTGGTGTTCCCCCAGCCACAGGGCCACGGCCTGCGGATCGAAGGGCACACCGGCGCGGCCGGCGGCGGCCACGATCCGGCCCCAGTTGGGGTCGCGGCCGTGCACGGCGCACTTCACCAGCGACGAGCCGGCCACGGTGCGGGCGATGGCGCGGGCACCGGCCTCATCGGCGGCGCCCTCCACCCGCACCGCGATCAGGCAGGTGGCGCCCTCGCCGTCGCGGGCGATCGCCCGGGCCAGGTGCTGCGACACCGCCGTCAGGCCGGCCTCCAGCGCCTCGAAGTGCTCCGGGCCCAGGGGCTCACCGGCGGCAAAGGCCAGGTACGTGTCGTTGGTGCTGGTGTCGCCGTCCACCGTGATCGCGTTGAAGGAGCGATCCACCGCCCGGCGCACCATCGCCTGCCAGACATCGGCCGGCACGCCGGCATCACACGTCAGGTAGCCCAGCATCGTGGCCATATCGGGGTGGATCATCCCCGAGCCCTTGGCCATGCCGCCGATGCGCACCCGGCGGCCGCCCAGCTGGGCCTCCAGGGCGATCTCCTTGGCCACCAGATCCGTGGTGAGGATCGCCTCGGCCGCCGCGCCGCCGCCTGCGGGGCCGAGGGCGGCCACCAGGGGATCGAGGCCAGCGATCAGCGTCTCCATCGGGATCGGCACGCCGATCACCCCGGTGGAGCAGATCAGCACCTCCTCGGGCGCCAGGCCCAGCCGGGCGGCCAGCTCGGCGGTGGCCCGCAGGCTGTCGGCCAGGCCGCGCTCACCGGTGCAGGCGTTGGCCTGGCCGGAGTTGGTCAGCACCGCCCGGGCGTGGCCGCCACCGGCCGCCAGGCGCACGGCGCAGAGGTCGACGCAGGCGGCCCGCACCAGGGAGGTGGTGAAGGTGCCGGCGCACGCGGCGCCCACCGGCGCCAGCAGCAGGGAGAGATCCGGCCGGCCGGAGGCCTTCAGGCCGGCGGTGACGGCGGCGGCCAGGAAGCCCTCCGGGGCCGTGACGCCTCCGGGGATCGGCTGCCACGGAGAGGGAGGGGTCACGGACTCAGCGGGGCACGTTGGTGGTGCCCAGCTTGCCGTAGGAGTCCTCGAGCCTCAGGGCGAGGGTATGCAGCAGACCGCGGTTGAACTCGGAGGACTGCTGCAGCAACTGCTCGAACTCCGAACTCTCGAACACCAGCACCGTGGCGGGTCCGTCGATGGCCCGCACCGCGGCGCGGCGGGGATGGTCCACGAGGAAGGACACCTCTCCGATCGGTTCGCCGCTGTGGATCCGGGCCATCGCCTCGAGTCCGCCGTCGCTGGCCGAGGGGCGCCGCACCTCGCAGCGGCCCTCCAGCAGGATCGCCACGGTGTCGGGGGTGTCGCCGACCGAGAACAGCACCTCGCCGTTCTGCAGCTGCCGCTCCTCGCCCCAGTGCAGCATGTTGATCAGGGCCGCCGGCGACAGTCCCGCCATCAGCGGCACCTCCAGGAGCCGGCGGAGGCGCCCGCCCAGGGCGAGCCCCTCCCCGGACCGCAGCCGCTCGAGGGCCGCGCTGCTGGGCAAACCCACCCTCGGCTCCCGCCGCAGGGCCGCCGCCCGCGCCGGTTCCCGCTGATCCTGCACCCAGAGGGCCCACAGGGCGGTGTCCGGATCGGGGTCCCGCCACAGTCCATCGAGCACCTCGGCTGGATCGGGGAGCGGGTCAAGGGGGGCGGGGACCCCTGCGCTGGCCTGGGCCCACCGTTCCCGGTCCTGGCGCCGCAGCTGGGTGAGCACCCCTTCCGGGGCATGGGGGAGCAGCCCTTGGAAGCGCTGCACCAGGGGGTCGTCGGCGGCGAAGGGCTGCAGGGAGGGCGCGACGGTGACGAACAGGCTGACCAGTTCGCGATCGATCACCGGCAGCAGCGGCCGCAGCAGGGGCTCGCCGGCGACGGCCTGGGCCAGGGCCTGGTGGGCCGCGAGCCTGTCCCGGACCTGCTGCAACTGCTCCTCCACCCGCTCGCGGGCGAAGCTGGAGGCGGGACCGAAGGAGGCCAGCAGCTCCGACCAGCTGGCCTCATCGAGCGCGTACTCCTGGTGGATCCGCTCCAGCCGATCGCTGTGGTCACCGTCGGCCAGGGCCGTGCTCAGGTCCCCGAGGCCGGTGGTCTCGAGCAGATCCTCGATCGCTTCGGCGGCGGCCTCCTTGCGCAGGCTGCGGATCTCCCGCTGGCGATGGTCGAGCTGCAGGATCCTGGGGTCGCTGACTGAAAGCTCGCGCACGGCGGCGTGGTGGTCCTCCTCCTTGAGGCCGAGGGACTGGCGCAGCTCCTCCAGCTGCACCAGGGCGGCGGCGCGGTCGAGCCGGCCGCTGCCGAACAGGTCGGAGAGCACCTCGCGGTAGATCCCGCACTTGGTCTTGCTGATCTGGCTGGGCAGCACCTTGGCGAGGGTGAACACCTCCCCGGGGCTGAGCTCCGCCAGGGAACGCCCGTCCAGCAGATCGCCCATCTCCGGCACCAGCTTCTCCAGCTGCTTGCGCAGGCTGGCGCTGGTGCTCTCGCGGGTGTAGGTGGCCTTGTCGCGGGACCAGCCCCGGTAGAGCCACATGCCGCTGACGACCAGCACCAGGGAGCGGATCAGCTGCCCGCCCCGCGGGCCGAGCAGACCAAGCGAGGGATCGGCGAACCAGAAGAAGATGTTCACCGCCAGGAAGGTGGCGGCCAGGCGGGTGCGATGGCCGGCCACGGCCGCGGCCCGCTCGGCCGGCAGTCCGGCGGGACCGGATCGCAGCCAGCGCTCCAGAGCCCCGAACAGGGCCACCGAGAGGACACCGCCCAGCACCAGCAGGGCGGGCATGGTGAACCAGCGGGGCAGCACGGTGTCCCAGCCCCAGAGCACCAGGGGCTGGGCGATCTGATCAATGGCGCGGGCGTCGTAGGCCCACAGGCCGCTGCGCAGGTAGTCGATGCCGCCGGGCCCCGCGGCGCGGATCAGCAGGAAGAACGCCAGGACCAGGCCGGGATAGGAGGCCCAGGCCCAGGCCAGACCCTTCTTGCCGCTGAACGTCTGCCAGTAGGCCCGCTCGGAATCGATGTCGATGCAGGGGGCCTGGCAGGCCACGCAGGCGCTCTGCAGCTTGCCCTTCTCGCCGATGGTGCGGCACATCGACTGGGTGATGCGGGAGGTGGTCTCCAGGTGGGCGGGGCTGCCCAGCAGGCTGCGGGGGCCGGTGACCACGGCCTGCACCGGCGCCATCGGGCAGAAGTACTGGCACCAGGCCTTGCCGCCATAGGCCCAGCCCACCGCCAGGGCCGCCGCCACCGTGAGCGCCAGGAACAGGCCCAGTCCCAGGGGGCTGCTGTTCACCACCAGCAGCCGCAGGCTGAGACCGGCGATGAACAGGCTCCACTGCAGCTGCACGTGATGCTGTCCGAGCCAGGAGTCCGCCTCGATCTTCACCACGTCGCGGCGGCCGCCCTTGCCGGGGACGGTGCGCTGCCAGCGGAGGGAGCGGAACAGCTGGGAGAGGAAGGCCAGCGGGCAGATGCGGCGCCAGACCTCATGGCTGAGCGCCACCAGGATCAGCAGACCGCTGGGCACCACCAGGCCCCAGAAGATCTGGTTGCCTTCCCGGGCATGGCACTCCAGCAGGGGGCCGCAGCGATCCAGCTCGAACGGCCAGGGATCGACGCCGGGAAGCAACAGGCTGACGATCAGCCCCAGCCAGCCCAGCAGCAGCACCCAGCGGGTGAGGCGGGCCTGTTGCTCGGACCAGGAGCTGAAGACTTGCATCGCGCCGGCGGGGGACGGGCCAGCCGTTAGCTTGCGGCGCACCGGCGGATCTGTCCGCAGACCCGGGCGAACGCTCACGTTCCGTCGTCCCTGCCGCGACGCCCCAGCAACCGCTTCCACCCAACCCGTCCATGGCACAGCACCCGTCCATGGCCCAGCGCCGCATCGGTCTCACCGGAGGGATCGCCAGCGGCAAGAGCACGGTGGGACGCCTGCTGGCCGAGCGCGGTCTGCCGGTGCTGGATGCGGATGTCTATGCCCGCGAGGCGCTGGCAACGGGCAGCCCCGGCGCCCGGGCCGTGGCGGAGCGCTACGGCGCGCAAGTGGTGGCGGAGGGAGCGGGGGAGCCCGGTGAGCCGCTGCCGGCCCTGGACCGGGCGGCCCTCGGCCGGATCGTGTTCAGTGATGCCGCCGAGCTCCGCTGGCTGGAGCAGCTGGTGCATCCACTGGTGCGGCAGCGCTTCGCCGCGGAACTGGAGCGGCTGCGGCAGGCACCGGCCGTGGTGCTGATGATCCCGCTGCTGTTCGAGGCGGGGCTGGACACGCTCTGCAGCGAGATCTGGCTGGTGGACTGCGACGAGGACCAGCAGCTGCAGCGCTTGATGGATCGCGATCAGCTCAGCGAGGCCGACGCCCGCGCCCGGCTGGCGGCCCAGTGGCCGATGACGCGCAAGCGGGCCCTGGCCACGGTGGTGCTCGACAACCGCGGCGGGCCGGTGGCCTTGGCGCCACAGGTGGAGGCGGCGCTCAGGGCCGGGGCAGCTGCCGCAGCACCGTCTCCACCGCCCGCCTGAGCGCCGCCAGGACGCCGGCATCGAGGCCGGTGCTCTGCTCACGCACCACGTGCAGGCGCGGCTCCTGAACATCGATCACCCAGTAGTGGGGAATGCCGGCCGCGCCATAGAGGCGCCCCTTGGCCTCCAGGTCGAAGGCCAGGCTGCTGTCCGCCACCTCGATCACCAGGGCGGTGTCGGCGGCGGTGGGATGGGCGTCCCAGTAGTCATCGGCGCGGCGGGCCACCAGCGCCAGATCCGGCTCGGGCTCATCGGCCGGGCCCAGATCAAGCGGCGCCTCCACCCGCAGCTGCAGCGGCAACGCGGGAAGGGCCGCCAGGGTGGCCTGGATGGCAGCGATCAGCCGATGAACCACCGCCGTGTGGCGTGTCCCCTTGGCGATCACCTGCAGCACCTCCCCATCGATCAGCTCCAGCCGCTGCTCGGGCACCGCATCGCACAGCCGGTGGAACTGCTCCACCGTGAAGCGCGCGTGGCTTCTGACAGATGCGGGGGCCGAGGTCATGGCCCAACGCTAGTCAGCGCGGACGGATCCCTCAGCCCTTCAGCTGCTCGCTGAGGATCCGGTTGGCCAGCTTGGGGTCGGCGCGGCCGCCGGTGCGCTTCATCAGCTGCCCGACGAAGAAGCCCTGAAGCTTGGTCTTGCCGCCGCGGAAGGCCTCCACCTCCTCCGGGTGGGCGGCCAGCAGCTCCGCCACGATGGCGGCGATCGCCGCAGGGTCGGAGATCATGCCCAGGCCGCGGGACTCGACGATCGCCGCCACCGAGCCGCCCTTCTCAAGCAGTTCGGGCAGCAGGTCCTTGGCGATCTTGCCGCTGATGGTGCCCGCCTCGATCAGCTGCACCATCTCGGCCAGCTGCTCGGGTTTCAGCGGCAGCTCGGCGATCGACAGCCGGTTGGCGTTGACATGGGCGGCGATGTCGCCGGTGACCCAGTTGGCCACGGCCTTGGGGTCGCCCCCGGCCGCCACCGCCGCCTCGAAGTATTCGGCCATCGGCCGCTCATCGGTGAGCACCCGGGCGTCGTAGATCGAGAGGCCCAGGCTTTCGGCATAGCGGTGGCGCTTGGCTGCCGGCAGTTCGGGCAGCTCGGAGCGCCAGCTTTCCCGCAGCGCGGGGCTCACCTCGATCGGCCCCAGATCCGGGTCCGGGAAGTAGCGGTAGTCGCTGGCGCCCTCCTTGCTGCGCATGCTCCTGGTGAGCTGCTTGGCCTCATCCCAGAGGCGCGTTTCCTGCACCACCGGCTCACCGGATTCGTACGCCTTGATCTGGCGGGCGATCTCGAAATCGATGGCCTTCTGGATCGCCGAGAAGGAGTTCATGTTCTTGATCTCCACCTTCACGCCGAAGGGGGCATCCGGCCCGCGGCGCACGGAGATGTTGACGTCGCAGCGCAGGGAGCCCTCCTGCATGTTTCCGTCGCTGACGCCCAGATAGCGCATGATGCGGCGGATCTCCGAGGCATACTCGGCCGCCTCCCGGCCCGTGCGCAGATCCGGCTTGGAGACGATCTCGGCCAGGGCAACGCCGGCCCGGTTGTAGTCCACCAGGGAGTGGGTGGAGCCGGCCAGGCGGTCGCTGCCGGCGTGGACGAGCTTGCCGGCGTCCTCCTCCATGTGCAGCCGCTCGATGCCCACTTTCTTCAGGTAGGTCTCCTTGCCCTTCTCGGCCACCTCCACCTCGATCCAGCCGTTCTCGGCGATCGGCTGGTCGTACTGGGAGATCTGGTAGTTCTTGGGCAGGTCGGGATAGAAGTACTGCTTGCGGTCGAACTTGCTGTGCTCAGCCACCTGCAGATTCAGGGCCAGGGACGCCTTGACCGCGTACTCGAGCACCTTCTGGTTGAGCACCGGCAGGGTGCCGGGCAGGCCGCACACCACCGGGTCGATGTGGGTGTTGGGGTCGTCGCCGAAGCTGGTGGAGGCTGAGGTGAAGATCTTGCTGGCGGTGCCCAGCTGCACGTGGGTCTCCAGGCCAATCACAGCCTCCCAAGCGGCTTCGCCCTTGCCTTCTGCCCTGTTCCCTTCAGCCATGGTCGCGAGTCCTGCCGGCGCTGTCGGCCCCCTGCGCTCGGCCGGAGGCACTGGGGGCGATCCTAGGCAGCGGCAGGTGGCCGCTTGAATGGGGTCCCTCCGAGCTGGAGATGAGCGCCCTGGCTGGCCCCCCCCCCGACACCGAGCCCGACCTGATCCTCGGCGGTGGCCTGATGGGTCTGGCCATCGCCCACCAGCTGGCCCGTCTCGGCCGCTCCGTCACCGTGCTCAGCCGCCGCCGCAGCGAGGCGGCCGGCTTCGTGGCTGCCGGCATGCTGGCCCCCCACGCCGAGGGGCTCAGCGGGCCGATGCTGGCCCTGGGCCAGGCCAGCCTGGAGCGCATTCCCGCCTGGGTGGCCCGCATCGAGACCGACAGCGGCCTGCCCTGCGGCCTGCGCCCCTGCGGCATCGTGGTGCCCTTCTCCGGGGCGGCCGAACGGGACGCCTACCCCACGGCCCCCTGCGGCGAGCCCCTCGACCGGGCGGGCCTGGAGCGGCAGGTGCCGGGGATCGGACCCGCCTGGCGGGCGGGCCTGCTGTTCGCCCAGGACGGGCAGATCGACAACCGCCGCCGCCTGATGCGCGCCCTGGAGCGGGCCTGCGTGGCCCTGGGGGTGCGCTTCGAGGAGGGCACCGAGGTGCTGGAGCTGCTCACCGAAGGCGGCGGACGCCTGCGGGGGGTGCGGCTGCGCCGGGCCGAGGGGGGCGAGCACGCCATCGCCGCCAGCACGGCCGTGCTCGCCTGCGGCGCCTGGAGCGGCCGGCTGCTGCCCGCGCTGCCGGTGCATCCGGTGAAGGGCCAGATGCTGTCGCTGCAGGGCCCCAGGGCCAGCCTGGAGCGGGTGGTGTTCGGGCCCGGCACCTACCTGGTGCCGCGGGAGGACGGCCTGCTGGTGGTGGGCGCCACCAGCGAACCGCAGGCCGGCTTCGACGACGGCCTCACCCCCGAAGGCCAGAAGCAGCTGCAGACCGGCATCGCCGCCCTGCTGCCGGAGGCGGCCCTGTGGCCGCCGATGGAGCGCTGGTGGGGCTTCCGGCCCGGCACCCCCGACGACGCTCCGTTGCTGGGCCCCGGACCCATCGAAGGGCTCTGGCTGGCCACGGGCCACCACCGCAACGGCGTGCTGCTGGCAGCGATCACGGCGGAGCGGATCGCTGCGGCGATCACGGCTTCCGGACCCGGCTCCGGGGCGGTCGCGACGGGCGACGCCCTGCTGGCGCCCTTCCGCTGGGACCGGCCGTTCCCGGCGGCGGCCTAGCCAGGCCCGGCCACCCCTGGCCCCAGCCCCTGCAGGGCATACACCTCCAGGGGCACAGGCCAGCCCTTGATCCGGTGGCTCCCCAGCGGCAGCACCTCCAACTCCTCCGGCAGCAGGGCCAGCAGATCGCCGCTGACCAGGATCGGGTGCTCGGGGAACAGACGCTTCAGCCCCTCCAGGCGGCTGGTCACGTTGACGCTGGCCCCCACGACGGTGAACTCCAGGCGCTGGGAGGAGCCCAGGTTGCCGGCGATCACCTCACCGAAATGGAGCCCGATCCCGTGCCGCAGCGGTGGGATGCCCGCCGCGGCCAGCTCAACGTTGAGGGCCTCCAGCCGCTCCTGCATCGCCAGGGCGGCCCGCACCGCGGCCCGGGCCTCCTGGGCATCCCCCCGGCTGCGGGGCACCCCGAACTCCGCCATCACCGCGTCACCGATGAACTTGTCGAGCAGGCCCTCCTGCTCCAGCACCGCCCCGGCCATGGCCTCGAAGTACCGGTTGAGCAGGGCGAACAGCTCGGCGGGCTCCAGCACCGCACTCAGGGGCGTGAATCCCACCAGGTCGCTGAACAGCACGGCACAGCGGGCCCGGCTGCCCACCGCCTTGTTCCACACCGGCCCGGGGCTGCGCAGGATGTCGCGCAGCAGGGTGGGGGAGACGCGTCGGCTCAGCACCTGGTGCAGGTAGGCCCGCTCCCGGCTTTCCGCCAGCCCCAGGCCCACGGCCCGCACCCCGCCCCCGGCCACGGGGGCCAGCAGCAGGGCCGCCAGGGGCAGGCGCAGCAGGGCCAGGATCCACGCCGCCCAGCCAGCCACCAGCACCGTCCCTGCCAGGGCCAGGGCCAGCTGCAGGGTGCCGCCGGCACTGGCGGGGCGCCGCAGCAGCAGCCCCGCCAGGGCACCCCAGCCCAGCAGCAGCAGCCCGTCCCCCGCCAGGGGCAGTCGCCCCAGCCCCCGGCCCTGCACCACGTTGGCGAGGGCCACCGCCTGGATCTCGGTGCCGGCCATGGGGCCGAAGGGCGTCTCCTGCAGGTCCCCCAGGCCCGGCGCCGTGACGCCGATCAGCACCGTGCGGCCCCGCCAGGTGGACGGCGGCGCCTCCAGCAGCTTCCAGGCCGCAACGCGGGGCATGGTGCCGGCGGGACCGGGAAAATCGAGCCCCATCGGCGCCGGCGGCGGCGGCGCCGGGCGCACCAGGAAGGCCATCGGCCGGGGCAGGGGCGGCGGGAAATCGCCCAGCCGGGCAGCGATCCAGTCCTGCCCCGGCACCGCCTCCACCACCCCCCGGGGCGACTGCAGCAGGGTGGTGAGGCCGGGGGCACCCAGCGGCTGGATGGGCAGGCGCAGCCGGCTCTGCACCAGCCCCCCCTCCTCCTGCACGGCGTACACCGCCGCCAGGTGCACACGCTGGCGCCAGGGGGCCAGGGTCGCGGCGAAGGCCCGGTCGTCGGCGGGGCCGAAGCGGCTGGGCTGGCTGAACTCGATGTTGAACAGCACCCGGGCCGCCCCCTGCTCGAGCACATGGGCCGCCAGCCGGGCCTGCAGGGCCCGGGGCCAGGGCCAGGGCCCCATCTGGCGCCACAGGGGCGACGCCTGGCGCTCGCCCGGGGCCAGCAGCTCCCCCAGCTCCAGGGAGTCAGCGTCGATGGCCAGGATCACCGGATCGGCCGGGGCGGGGCGGGCCCCCCGCAGCAGGAAGAAGGTCTGGAGGAGCTGGTCGTCGAGCAGCCGCGGCCCCTGGCCCACGGGGGTGAGGGGCGCCCGGTCGAGGCCCGCCAGCAGGGGGGCGGCCAGGGCCAGCCACCAGAGCCGGCGCCCCAGGCCAGGCCAGGGAGGCATCAGGGGGTGAGTCCGAGTTCGCGCTCAAGCACCGGCAGCGTCTCCATCGGCGCCCCGAAACCGTTCAGCAGCTCGCTGTTGCGCCGCCGCAGCCGCGCCTCGGTGGCGTCGATCCGGCGTGGACCCGTCCAGCCCCCGGGGGTGGCCTCCAGCCGCTGGCCGCTGGCCAGCCGGTAGACGGTGCCGTCATCGGCGCGCACCTCCACCTCCCCCTCCCAGCTCAGGAACAGCACGGAATCGGCGGTGTCCTCGATGAAGACCGTGGTGCCCTGGATCGAGGCCGTGCCCACCCGGGTGCGGACCCGCAGCGGTGTGGATCCCTTCGATCCGGGAGCGATCCAGGCAATGATCCGGCCGCGCACCAGATCGAGCAGCGTCGGTTCGATCCGCAGCAGGGCGTTGCCCCCGAGCCGGAAGCTGCGGCCATCGGCCAGCAGGATCTGCAGCCGGCCGGGATTCTCGGTGCGCAGCACGGTGGAGGGCCGCAGCACCTGCCCCACCAGGGCGGGCCGCTCCGGCGCCGCCGGCGGCATCACGTAGGCCGGCCGGGACGGCACATCCACCACCCGGGGCACCCGGGGAGCCGCCGTGGCCCCGGCGAGGGGGCCGGTGGCGGGCATAGCCAGTGCGAGGCCGGCGACCAGCATGGCCAGGGGCGCCAGCTTCATCGGCCTGGGAGGCCGGAGGCTC
>Ga0172371_10012837_pt1 | contig 10982 bp, 10 predicted proteins | sample Lak12m_FD_114543 | JGI IMG/M metagenome (GOLD analysis project Ga0172371, IMG submission 114543) | Freshwater microbial communities from Kabuno Bay, South-Kivu, Congo - kab_022012_12m | ecosystem: Environmental > Aquatic > Freshwater > Lake | place: Democratic Republic of the Congo: South-Kivu... | reverse complement strand
GATCCCCAATCTGGTGGATACTCTTTTTTACCAACCCAGCCCCAAACCCACCAATAATAAACGTTTCCGCCTGTTTTGCCTTACCCAGTTCACCCTCGCCAAAGGGATAACCGACCTGATCTCTGCCCTGCGGATCGCCGTGGAGAAAGGCTCACAGGCAGAGCTATATCTGGGCGGCGACGGAGAATTGACAAAAAATCTCAGAAACTACATAGCCAATAACGGATTAAGCAGGCATGTCCGGCTTCTGGGCAGATTGGATGCACAGCAGGCTTTACAGCAATATCAAAGCTGTGATTGCTATCTGATGCCCAGCCGCATAGAATCGTTCAGTATGGTGCTGTTGGAAGCCATGGCATGCGGCAAACCGGTGATCGCCACTGATTGCGGAGGACCGGCAGACATCGTTACCCCCGCAACGGGGATACTGATTCCCAAACAGCGTCCGGAGAAAATGGCAGAGGCGATCCTCAGACTGGAAAAGGAATATCGGGATTACGATGCGGAAAAGATCAGAGAGTCCTGTGCAGAAAGATTTTCACCCAGGGTAATCTGCGAAAAGCTATCTGAACTATATGAGGATGTGCTAAAAATTTAGCTGTTCAGCACTTCTTCGATGGTGCTGATCAGTTCCTCACGCATAAAGGGTTTTTGCAGGGTTGCTTTGGCGCCGAGTTTTTGAGCCAGGGGCAAATAGCTGTCAGGACCGAATTTACCACCCCCGCTCATGGCAATGATCTTCAGATTTGGGTGCATGGAAAGCAATTCCTGGATGGTTTCCAGACCTTCCTTATCAGGCATAATGATATCGGTGATCACCAGATCAGGTTCAAAGGAAGCACAGATCTCAATCGCCTGATTTCCATCCCCTGCCTGCCGGACATCATAACCTGCCCGGGACAGCATTTGAACCATCACGTTCCGAAAGCTGCTATCGTCTTCGATCACGCAAATCTTTGCCATGTTACTCCCTTAAGTTTATCTCGTTTAAGATTTTGCATACATTCATCATCTTTGCATTCAGTTTTTTTCAAACCCTGAGTTTTGTAAAGATGATTTCCATTATTTATTTGATCGCTCAGGGTGAAATGTGGAAAAAACTCAACGTAAATAAGAGAAGGCATCCGCTGGGGATGCCTAAACTATCTGGTGGCGAGACCCAGAATCGAACTGGGGACACAAGGCTTTTCAGGCCTCTGCTCTACCGGCTGAGCTATCTCGCCATAGCTTTCCAGCCAAAGAATTTTTATCCCGTTTTCTGTCAAGCCAAAAAAAATCGCTCGCTAATCCCTCATCTTTGCATCATTTTATTATATAAAGAGTTAAGCTTCTATAATGCCAGGCATACCTGCAGGGCAGTTGCTTGAATTACGCTATCAATGCGAACTTATTAGGGTGTTTGTGTGTAATGAATCCGCAAACCCAGCGCATTTCGAGCTTGTGCTGAAAGATGCTGCAGATACGGAAGCCAAGGTTATTGTTGCAGTTCGTGGCATTGTTGTTTAAGTTACCACCCAAGTTTCTCACAGTTGGAACCGCTTGCTGATGCTTGCCCCGACTTACAGGTGAAAACGTTACGGCTCTAAGGTGGGATGGAACAGGAATTGCTCGTTGAAATCAATTTGGTTCTTGAGTAACAGCTCAGTATATTCGCTGCTAAACGAGATTCGTAGATGATGTTCCGCCTGATGCAGGATGTATTCTCTTACCTTGTCCAAGCCACTTTGGGATACGGAAAAAGCAGCATATCCCTCCTGCCATTGAAATTTTCCCAAAGCCCAACCCTTTTCGTTGATGAAGCGTGAGGTATTGGCTTTGAATTTTTGGGCGAATTCAGATATTGCCAGGGTGGGATGCAAGCCTACCAGAATGTGGAGATGATCGTCCATGCCACCAATGCACTGCATAAAACATTTCAAATCACGGGTAAGACCTGAAGCGTAGGAGTATAGTTCCTTTTCGATTTCTTTATTCAAAAAACGCATCCTGTATTTGGTGGCTACCACATAATGAAGATAGATTTGGGTGTAAGTATTGGCCATCATTTTCTCCTTTCCTGTAAATATATGCTTCGTAATTATACGATAACAAAATCATGGAGATATGGCAAATGTAAGCCGCGGTTTTAAACACAATTTTAATATCATTTCCGACAAGAATCCCGTAGGGATGCCATTTTAGATAGAAACCTATGCACATTGAATACCCCGAGTCCCGTCGGGACGGAATATTTGGTTCAAACATTTTTTACCGAGCACGGAGATTATCGTTGATTATAACGTCCCGATGGGACTCTATTCTCTTGGCTTGGGGAAAATGTTTCTATCTAAAATGGCATCCCTACGGGATTCGCTCATATTGATATCACCGGATATCTATCTCAAATGCTATCCCTTCGGGATTCACACTTGGGTATTCAGATTTATGTATTTTCTATCTTAAATGCCATCCCTACGGGATATTAATGTGGAGGGACAAGGGGTTAACTCCCATTGCACCCCCAGGATTGGTTGCATTCTTAGTAACGCGTCCTTGGCAAAGCAGGAGTCATTTAGCCCTCTATCTGTTTTACATTTATCGAAATTTATCGAGGTTAAAGGACTAATACGAACACCCGCCAATCCCCTTTGACATCTCGCTGATTGGGACGATGGTAATGCAGTTGAGGATAACTTGATGGTCTTGTTCCAAAATCAATCAAATCAAGACACTCAATTGAAATCGGCATTGACAAAATCAATATCGATCTTAATCAGGTTATAAGACCCTTATATTAGTTAAGTTGGATCGAGCTGAAGTTCTAGTCTGACTCAGTATATCTATCGTAAACTCGAATAAGGGAGCAAAAATGAAGTCGATTATCATTGTCACAACTAAGGATTTGTCAAGCTGTTCGCTGTCTGACACTTTGGGTATCACTTTATACTGAGTCAGGGCTGCTTGATCCTTGCTGCCTGCCTGAAAGCCACCCGGATGCCACCCCTCTGCCACCCGTACGCCTCGCGTATGGGACACGGGAGGACTCAGGGTGGCTAAGGCGAGGGACGAGGGAGGCAAGGAAGGAAGCAGCTACTGCCAGGCATGGTTTTTCTTGACGTGAGCAAGCAGATGAATAGTTGGGTTTACAGCCCCAGCCAATAGGCTGCATGAACGACAAGGAGACCAGACATGCTTGAGATAAACAACGAAATCCCCAGAATTGGGGAATTTATCCGCTCCTATTGCCAGACCAGCGGTTTTGCCAATTTGGTGATAGGTCTGTCCGGGGGCATTGATTCTGCATTATCCGCTGCTTTGGCAGTTCTGGCGGTTGGCAAAGAGCATGTTTTTGCCTACAATATCCCCTACCGGAACAGCCATCCGGACAGCGTCTCAGATGCCGCTTTGGTAGCCAGCCATCTGGATGTACCGCTCACCACCATTGAGCTTACTTCCTTCACTGACAGCTATTTTTACGCCTTTGCTCCGGATGCGGACAGACTGCGCAGGGGAAACTGGATGGCTCGCATCAGGATGAATGTGCTCTACGACCAGGCTGCCAGACACCGGGCTTTGGTGGTGGGAACGGGAAACCGCACCGAGCTGCTGGTGGGTTATTGCACCCAATACGGCGATGCCGCCTGCGCTTTCGAACCGGTAGGACACCTCTACAAAACTGAGGTTTGGGCGATGGCAAAGGAACTGGGATTGCCAGCCAAAGTGATTACCAAAGTCCCGACCGCCGATCTCTGGGAAGGTCAAAGCGATGAAGGCGAACTGGGGATCAGCTATCCTGAGCTGGATAAGATCCTGATCTGCCTTACCGAAAGAGGGAACCACGAACTGAGCGGTTTTGACCCCGCCGTGGTCGAAAAAGTGAAACACCTGATTAAAAGATCAGAATTCAAACGCCACCTGCCACCGGTACTGTCGAGATAATTATGCTAAATCTGTTCAAAACCACCCGCTGTCAGAATTGCTACACAGAAAGGCTGATGCGGGATTGTCCCCGGAAAAATAAGAAAATCTGCTGGCATTGCTGCAACGAACTGCGCTGCGATGGCAAATGCCCCACTAGCTGTGCCTATGCGCCCCGGGAAGTGGAAAACAGCCCCTTCCCATCCTTTAAGGCTGATTCGCAGAGTGAAAACAGCGACGTGATAAAACTGTTCATCGACCTCTGGAGCGGCAGACCCCATCCCGGTCTGGACAATCTGGCTCCCCGCAAGCTCGCCGCCGACGATCCCCAACGCCTGTTGGAATGGCTGAGCGGATTCCAGTTTCCCAGCACTTTTCCCCTGGAATATCTGATGCAGAAACTGGCTTTGCCCCATCAGAACATCCCACCCCTCATCGATCCGGAATCTGTGGTCAGCGAATATCTGGATTGCCTTATTAGCCTGGAATGGAATGAATTACGTCAATACACCATTAACACCGGCAAACTGCCTGACCTGGCAGAGCGTTATGCGGAATTGCTGAGTAGTATCACAACTCTGAAAAAGGTGGATAGCTACAGCATTCTGAATGCCGGACTGGGTGAAAACGGCGGCAGCGCAATAGTTTATGTGGAACTGAACCACAAAACGGACTGGACTTTCGTGCTGACGTTTAAAGACAATAACTGGTTGATCCGGCAGAACATAGCAGGCAGTCCGCAGCACTATTTTGCGCAGAACCAAATCTACACCCAAATCGCCGAAGCCTTGGGCAAAGCTGATGATGCCAAGTCCTGGGAATTGCTGGAAGCGGCTTTGAAAATATATCCCGACAGCGCCGACCTCTATTATTACCGCGCCCTTTACTGGCAATTGGTGAAGCAGCCGGACAAGGCGACGGTGGATTTTTTCAATGCCGTGGCTTTGGACAATGGCTGGCATGAACCCTATTTTCACCTGGGCGCGATCTATCTGGCAAAAAAGGACTTTGCTCAGGCAGAAATGTGGCTGCAGGAACTGGTTGCTTTGCACCCAGATGATCCTAACGCCCTGAATAACCTCGCCGCCGCTTACGCAGGTCAAAATAAACTGACGGAAGCCGGACAGCTTTGGCAGGATTTAGTGCATCGTTTTCCCGGTTTTGAACTTGCCCGGCAGAATCTCGAACGTCTTAACAAATGATATAAACTGATATGTATAAAGATATGGATAATTACATAAGAAAATACCTGAGATTGGCAATCATAACAGCAAATAAGGCAAAGGGTAAATGCTCGCCAAATCCCGCCGTGGGAGCAGTAATCGTGAAAAACAGCAAGCTGTTGGCAACTGGTTGGACTCAGCCCTATGGCTTTGACCACGCAGAGGTGCAGGCTTTGCAGAAAGCCGGAAAAGCCGCCCGGGGTGCGGATATTTTCGTTACCCTGGAACCCTGCTCACATTACGGGAAAACGCCTCCCTGTGCGCTTGCCATCATCAAAGCCGGGATAAAAAGGGTGTTCATCGGCATCAGCGATCCCAATCCCCTGGTCAGCGGCAAGGGAATCAAGCTGTTGAAAGAGGCGGGAATAGAGGTTCAAAGCGGTTTTATGGCAGAGCTGATCAACCGCCAATTGGAAAGCTATCTCTGCTACATAAACCTTCAGCGCCCCTTTGTAACGCTGAAAACCGCCCTGTCGCTGGATGGAAAGTTCGCCGCGGAGGACGGCTCCTCACGCTGGATCACCGGCGAAAAAGCCCGCCGGTATGTGCATAACCTCCGCAGTGAACAGGATGTGGTGCTTACCGGTATTAAAACTGTCCTGATCGACGATCCGCTGTTAAATGTGCGCTTGCCGGGCAAACCCCGGCAGCCTTTGCGTGCAGTGCTGGACTCACGTCTGGGGATACCTTTGGGCAGTAAAATAGTTCAAACCGCCGGGGAATTCCCAACTCTGGTTTTTTGTGCTGAAAACCTCTTAGCTTCGGAGAAAGCCGGAATACTGATGGAACATAATGTGCAGCTGTGCGGTTTACCCTTGCAGCAGGGAAAATTTGCTCCAACCGAGATTTTGCACGAATTATACCTTCGCCAGCTGTCCTCGGTGCTGCTCGAAACCGGCAGCGGAGTGGCGGAAGCCTTTATCAAAGCGGGTTTGGTGGATAAATACCTCTGGTTTTATGGCAGCCAGCTGGTGGGCGGAACAAACAGCCCTCTGCCCCACTTGGGACTGGGCACCATTAATAACGCTATCAAGCTGCAACTCCATAAAATACAGAAACTGGATCAGGATATTCTGGTTACTGCCTATCCGGCTTCGGATTAACCTTTGGTTTTAGCTATGTCCGCTTTAATATATCAATAAAGACACATCCTAACAGGAGGAATAAATGAAAGTAATCCATTATGATCAGGTGGAATTGGAACCGGTTTATGCCGATGGTGCCGAAGGGGCGCAGATCCGCTGGCTGATCGCTCAAAAGGATGGCGCACCGAATTTTGCCATGCGCATGTTTGAGGTGACTCCCGGCGGACACACTCCCTATCATCAGCACGACTGGGAACATGAGATCTACTGCCTTTCCGGCAGTGGCAAACTGGTTACCGAACGCGGCGAATTCAGCTTTGCCGCCCATGACGTGCTGTATGTGGATCCCAATATGCTGCATTCATTTAACAACACCGGCACGGACACCCTGAAATTCCTATGCCTGATCCCCCACGAACAGCCCATAGTGAAAAAAACCGTGAATCCCTTTGCGGATGAAACTGCAAATAACTGCTAAGGAAATAGATAAATGCTCGAAAAGAACAAAAAGTATCTCTTTGACCTGCTTCAGGTTCCCAGTCCTTCGGGATTTGAAGCCCCCGCTCAGGCAATCACCAAAGCCTTTCTGAAAGGCAGTTGCGATGAAATATACAGCGATCTGAACGGGAATCTGATCGCAGTAAAGAAAGGCAGTGGCAAACACCGGATCATGGTGGTGGGTCACGCTGACGAGATCGGCTTTATCGTGAATTACATCGATGAATCCGGCTATGTGTATGTAAAAACCTTGGGTGGCTTCGACGTTAATCTGCTGCCCGGCTTAAGAGTGGACATTCATCACGAAGCTAAGGTTATCCGCGGAATAATCGGTAAAAAGCCCATCCACATGATGCGTGGCAGCGATGACAATCCCAAACTGAAGATCGAAGACCTGTGGATCGATATCGGCGCTAAAGACAAAGCCGATGCGCTTACCAGAGTTGCCGTCGGCGATACGATCACCTACAGCTCGCAGATCGAATTTTTGAGCGAAGACCTGATCGTAAGCAAAGCCACCGACAACAAAGTGGGGGTTTACGTAGCCGCAGCAGTGATGCAGGCGCTTGCCGGAAAAAAGCTGAAGGCAAGCTATTACGCGGTTGCCTCGGTGGGCGAGGAAACCACCATGAAAGGCGCCAGAACCAGCGCCTATCGCATCGAGCCGGATATCGCCATCGCTGTGGACGTTACCTTTACTTCCGATATTCCCGGCGCCGACAAACGCGTTTATGGCGATGTGGCTTTGGCTAAGGGTCCTACTCTTACCCTCGGCGCAGCTTTGCATCCCGCGGTGAACAAAAAACTGCAGGAACTTGCCAGAAAGCACGATATCCCAGTGCAGCTCGAGATTTCTCCCAGCGGAACCGGCACCGACGCCGACGCTATCCACGGTTTGAGAACAGGCACTGCCACGGCAGTGATCGGCATTCCGAACCGCTATATGCACTCCCCCAATGAGGTGATCTCGCTGAGCGATCTTGACAAGGCGGTTCAGTTGATCACCGAGTTCGTGAAAAGCGTGGACGACAAGTTTAGCCTGGAAAGATAAAAAACAGTTGACTTGCCATCCCCTTTACCATTTTTGGCACTCAAGTCCGCTTAACTATATGAGCTAATGAATAAAGGAGCATACAATGGCAAAGAACTTTCGTGGAAAAGGAATCAAGAACCTGCCCAATCACGGCAGAGCCGAATGTCCGGTTTGTCACAGAACTGCAGTTAAGGTTCTGCACGATGTGAAAGCAGGTGACAAGACTGTAAAAGTCTGTAAATACTGCAAAGCAAGCGCAGCTGAAAAGCTGAGTGCTTAGCTTATTGCTTTCCAGTGATCTCTTTGGCTTGCCGGGAATTGAATCAGCTTTTCTTTCCGGCAAGCCAATTTGTTTTAGCGTGGTAAGATAGCTTATTATGCAAGCTCTCAAAGCCCTCGGACAGAATTTCCTGATCGATCCCTCTCTGGCGGAGCGGATCGCTGCGTTGGGAGAGCTGAACCCCGGCGACAGGGTTTGGGAGATCGGCGCCGGAAAAGGCATTCTGACAGAGGCGATTCTGCGTTATGACGTTAAACTTAGGGCTTTTGAACTGGATCGGCGACTGCCGGAATATCTCAATCAGCAGTTTGCTGACCGGGTGGAATTCGTTTTCGCCGACGTTCTGCAGTGCAACTGGGACGAATATCTTGCCCTCGACAATGCACCGGTGAAGCTGATCGCTAATATCCCCTATCAGATCACCTCTCCCCTCCTGAGTTTGCTTGAGCGTTATGGCAGCTCTTTCAGCCGGATCGTGCTCATGCTGCAAAAAGAAGTGGCGCAGCGGCTGAGCGCCAAACCAAGCACGAAAAGCTATGCTCCGCTAACCATTCGCTTGCGGCTGAAATTTGACATCTCGCTACAGCTTTCGGTGGGCAGGGAAAACTTCGATCCCCAGCCCAAGGTGGATTCGGCGGTGGTGCTTATGACCCCCAGAATAGATCAGCCTGTGATAGAAAACCCCGAGCTGTTCAATACACTGTTGAACGCATCCTTTGCGCATCGTCGCAAAACCCTGGGCAACAATCTGATAAGCTTTATCGGTAAAGACAAAACCCTGATCCTCGAAAAACGATCCGGCATAGATTTCCAACGCCGCGGAGAAAGCCTTGAAGAGGCTGAGTTTATATTGCTTAGCGAGCTTTTGGCTGCTCTGTAGTCCAGCCCTGTTCGCCCAAACTCAGGGACTGGATTTTTACCTGTATTCCAGCGACAAAGTCCGCAGCGCGGAAAACAGCCTGCAATACCTGTTCCAGCCTTTTTCCCAAACCAGTTTCTCGCTGAAGGGTCACAGCAGCCTGGAGAACCGTTTAAGCTTCAACCAGGAAAGCAAGAACGCCGATCTAAACCTCGATTTCAGCTTGCACCAAGCCAGCCTGACCCACCATTTCAGCACCGATTACTTAAGTATCTTTGATTCTAGCGATCTGGAGCCTTCGCCCTATATGAATAAAACCGCCACTCTGGGGTATTTGCTGGAGTTTCAACCCCTGGACAGCCTGCAAGCCAGTATCTTTGGCAGGGGCATTATCCGCCGGGAGCAAGACCGCTATGTGAATAACGCCCATCTTTCCAGCGACGGCTATGCGTTGGGTTCTGATCTGCGGTGGGGTTCCGCCTTGTCCAACACGGATTTTGGGCTTTCCGGCGGCGCACAGCGCAGCAGACTGGCTTGGGAATCCTTTGACACTGCCAGAATGAGCCTGTATCTGAATCACCTTGCCGAACTCTGGGCGTTTGACAGCTTTGCCGGCTACAATTACCGGGATGAGGACATCTACATCCTCCAGGCTCCGGACACGGCGCATGAGATCAGCTATTATCAGCTGTTGGACTCTCAGCTGCGGCGCAATCTCGATGTGAACGGAACTCTGGTATTGAATCCCCTCACGCTGCTGCAGATCGAGCTTGGCGATGCATTCAGCCAGAAACAGACCCTGTATGCCAGCGAGTCCCTGCGTGGCAATACCGACCTGTATAATCAACTCAGTTCAAGGCTTAGCTACAGCGTGCTTTCCAACCTTATCTGGGATAACCGGTTCAGCCACAGCTATGCCCGCAAGAAGTATAAAACCGGCACCAACACCCGCATTACCGAAACCCGCCATCTGGGCAGCCGTCTGGCTTGGGAATATGCGGATTACGATTCCCTTATCGCCATGGCAGACCTCGATCTGCAGATCATCATCTTTCCGGACGACGCCAATCGCTGGGATAACGACCTTCTGACCGGCAGTTACCGGCTTGGCTGGAAACACTATTGGGACGACCGGATCAAACTGAACACCTGGCTGGGCTATGGCGACCGCGAAGACGTATATCTCGATTCGCTGTTATCCGCCAACAACAAGCAGATCAACAGCTTTTCCCTGCTTCCGGAATGCCATATTCTGCTGGGCGACCGGCTGTCTTTTGCCCAAGCCTATCAGTTGCGCGCTGAATATACAGACTATCTCTTTGACACAGGTAAAGATAACACCTTTTACCGCCAGCTGGGCTACCGTTATGACCTGATCTTTGACACCCTGCCTTTGATCGCCCGGGAAAAAGACCCCCGCTGGCTGAAACTGCCTTTCCGCAACAGACCGCATAACGCCTTCCAGCTTGATCTCGGCTACGCCTATGAAGAAAATCAGTATGCCAATCAAAAAGATGGATATTACGAGCTTTATGCCAAAAACCGGCGTTGGACGGCTTCCCTGGGCATCCGCCACGATATTGGCAGTTTCTACTGGACGGTGTCCCCCAAATACTCGTGGGGAACCTGGACGGAATACAGCGGCGAGCTTGCCTGCGCCTGGGAATTCAACAACGGTTCGCTGATCGACCTCAGCCTGGCTCCCTACGCCGAAAACCTGAACAATATCGACTGGCGCAGCTCGGTAAGCCTGAACCTCAGGTTTTAAAATCTTACTTTGCCACGGCTATCCTGCAACAGCGAAAACCGATGCTGGCAGCCAGCGTGTAGGAAGGTGCGAACCCCATGCTGCAATAGCGGTTGCAGGTTTCCGGAGCGCTGCTCCAGCTTCCGCCGCGGACTACCTGGTTGATCCCTTTTACAGAGCCATTCTGCGCAGGGCTTTGTGCGTCCAGCTTCAAGTCCCAGCACCATTCCCACAGGTTTCCGCTCAAATCGCACAAACCAAGTTCATTGGCGTTTTTGGTGGCTACCGGGTGAACTGCATAGCCCGAATTTGCGTTGCACCAGGCAACCTGATCCCAGCTATCCGAACCGCTGTAAGTGT
>Ga0172371_10012835_pt1 | contig 10984 bp, 11 predicted proteins | sample Lak12m_FD_114543 | JGI IMG/M metagenome (GOLD analysis project Ga0172371, IMG submission 114543) | Freshwater microbial communities from Kabuno Bay, South-Kivu, Congo - kab_022012_12m | ecosystem: Environmental > Aquatic > Freshwater > Lake | place: Democratic Republic of the Congo: South-Kivu... | reverse complement strand
ATCGCTGGCTGTACTGTCTGTCGGACAGAGCATCACGATTGCCGGCACTGGGGCCGGGAAGATGGGCAACGTCCTCCTGGAGGGTTGCTGGCTCTACAGTCAGGGCAAGAAATAGGCGAGCGAGGGTAACACGGGTGCCGCGTCTGCCCTTACCGCAGTCGCACTCAAGGCGGAGACGCGCGGTCACGGGCAAGGAAGAATCGGCGGGTGTCGCTGCGCTCCGTCCGCCCTACATGGTGAGGGAGAACCGGCCATGCCGGACTATCGAAGGAATTACGTCCCTGGTGGCACGTTCTTCTTCACGGTAGTCACCTTCGATCGCCGTCCCTTCCTCACCGCCGATTTGGCGAGAACTTGCCTGCGCACGGCGATTGAGGAGGAACGCCAGAAACGTCCCTTCGACCTTGTCGCGATTGTTCTGCTCCCCGACCACCTTCACGCCATCTGGACTCTCCCTCCAAACGACACGAAGTACTCTTTGCGGTGGTCCCGAATCAAGGAGGAGTTCACGCGATCCTACCTTTCCGCGGGCGGCCGCGAGGAACCGCGATCCGAGGCTCATGTTCGCCGGAATGAACGCGGCATCTGGCAAGCGCGTTTCTGGGAGCACACGTGCGCGGACGAAAGGGATCTCAAAGATCATTTGGACTACGTCCACTGGAATCCGATCAAACACGGACTGGTGCGGCGAGTGAGAGACTACCCGTGGTCGTCGTTTCACCGATACGTTCAGCTCGGCGAGTATGACCTCGATTGGGGCGGCGAGAACCCATGCCCCGGATTGGACACGCCGGACGTGTAGCGCCAAAATGTAGGGCGGACGGAGCGAAGCGACGCCCGCCGATCTGAATCGCGGGATCGATTCGCACTTCCCGGCGGGCCTCGCTTCGCTCGGTCCGCCCTACGTCCTCGATCCCGCGCCTTCGATCGGCGGGCCTCGCTTCGCTCGGTCCGCCCTACATCTTCGCCCAGCCCTCAACGTCGGCCCAAAATGCCCAGCAGCAGCGCGATCACCGCCGCGATGGCGAGCGCTGTGACCACCGCCCCGGCCAATTTCGCCAGCGAGATCGGCGCCTCGCCGGTGGCGCGGCCGGTCTGCCCGTTGACCAGGAAACGGTAGAGCTTGTCGCGGAACTTGTAGGCCATGATCCACACGGGCAAGAGCACCGGCTCGCTCGACATCTCCGAGACCAGCACGTTCACGTGCACGTTGCGCGATCGGCCCGGAACGCAGGCGGCACAGGCCTCGGTCTCGGCCGCCTCCAACCCCTGCCGGGCCAGCGGCCGGGCATACTTGCGCGGCAGCGAGAACTGCTCGAAGATTGCGTTGTCGAGGTCGACCTTGTCGGGCGGGACGCCGTCGGCCAGGTCGAACGGGCAGATGGCGGCCGTCTCGCGGGGCTCGATCGCCCCGCTGGCCCCAATCAGCAGCCCGGAGTAGCTCCCCTCGTGCTCGCCCGTGACCGGATACCATGAGGCAGAGGCCCCGGGGGGCGTTTGGTTCGTGTCGGCCGTCCAGTAGGTGTGCGTCTTGGCCTGGAAGACCCAATAGGGGACGTAAACCGCCGTCATCTTGGCGACGCGGGCCGACTCGGAAAGGCCCCCCGGGCGCCAGAAGCCCCGGCCGAGCCATTTGCGCATCCTCTGCTCCGCTTCTTCACGGCTCAGCCGAAACGGCACGACCCACTTGGGCGCCAAAAGTTGAACGTCGGGCTTGGAGACCATGTCGACCGAGCCGCAGAAGGGGCAGCGGAGGGCCTTGGCGCTGGCGTCGTAGCTCATCGACGCCCCGCACCCGGAGCACGCAAAGTTGTCCTTGGTCAATCGCGACGAATCGGCAGCGATCGGAGTCTTCGCGCGATTGGGCGACTCGGTGCCGCAATTGGCGCAGAAGAGGTCCTCTTCATCCAAAACGCTGCCGCACACCTCGCACCGATCTGCCGATTCGTTCATAGCTCACCATCCATCGTGATACTCCAGCCGTCTGAAGCTCCGAGAAGTGTAAAGAGGGGAAAGGGGGAAAAGGGAAAAGTCGGAAAGAGTGAGAGGAGGTCTTTGTTTACGGTTACGCTTGCCAGCGACTCGTTCTCTTGCTTTTTCCTTTTTCCCCCCTTTTCCCTCTTTCCCTTCTCTTACACTCACTTCATTTCGCTGAACAGCCACCATCCGTCAATGCGCCACCAGCAGCGCGACGAGCACCGCCAGGATCACCGCGGCGGCTGCGGCCAGGCCGATCCTCCACCAGGAGACCGGCTTTCGCCCGGCGGCCTTGCCCGTTTGGCCGTTGAGGAGGAACCGGTAGAGCTTGTCCCGGTAGCGATAGCTCAGCACGTAAACCGGCAGGAGGATCAGGTCGGAGCCGACCTCGTCGAACTCCGTCTCCACCCCGAGGCTGCGGTGCGTGTCGCCCGGGAGGAAGGCGGCGATCTTCTGGTGTTCCAGACGCTGGAACTCCCGCTGCGAGATCGCCACCGCCGCCTCGCGATCCACCGAATACTCTTCACACAGCCAGCCGGCCAGGAAATACGGCGCGTAGCGTCGCAGGGCGGCGAGGTGGAACGGCTCGATCCGCTCGGCGTCGCCCTGCTTCAGCCCGCGGCTCCCGGAGACCAGGTAGCCGTTGTAGTAATGGTGGTGCCGGCCGCTCAGGTCCCGCCATTCGGTCTCTGTTACCGTCCGCGTGTGGGTCACGGGCTTGCCGTCTTCCATGGTCGTGTACGTCTCAGTCCGATACCAATACTCGCCGATGGCGGCCGACCAGCGGCTCCGGGCGAGCATGGAGAACGACCAGAACGGGATGTAGATGCCCTTGAGTTTCTCGGCAACTTCGGCCGCCCTCAAGTCGCCGGGCCGGAACCACCCGTTGCGCCCCAGCCAGCGGCGGAATTGCTGTATCGCCTCCTCGGCCGTGACGGCGAAGCCCACGACGAACTCGGGGGCCTGCCGGCCGGTCTGGTCCGCGGCGTACTCGACCACGTAGTTCGAATCGCAGAAGGGGCAGGTGTAGCTCCGCTGGCTCGGTTCGATCGCCACCTGGACCCCGCAACTGTCGCAGCGGAAAAATCTCTTCTGGGGGACGGCCTCGCGGCCCTTGGGCCCATGGGCCAGGGCCGACCCGCAGGAGCCGCAGAACTGGTCGAGCACCTCCACCGGCGCGCCGCACGACGGGCACGCCCGCGCCCGCACGACCGGCGCGGCGTCGAGCACCGTAGGTTTCGCTCTTAAGAATTCGTCGCTCATCGCACGATTCCGTAGGAAGTCAATTCTGGTGGAGCTCGCTGCGCTCGACCCACCCTACGTCTACGTCTGCGGATGGCTCTGTTGGTAAATCGCTTGCAAGAGGCTCTGCACGTCGGCGTATTTCTTCTTGGCGGCCAGGGCGGTGTCCAGGAGCCGCCGGGCATCGCTCTCCGAGTGGCCCAGGTGGCAGAGGATCTCGAACGTCTGCGAAATGACGTCGGGCTCGACTTCGGCCTCGCGGGCTTCCTCCCGGCTCACCATGAGGGCGAACTTGGGCACCTTGCGCCGCAGCTTGGCGATGATCCGCTCCGAGGTGGCCGGGCCTACGCCGGGTAGCGCCGACAAGCTCTTGGTGTCCTGATCTTCGATCGCCGTGGCGATTTCTTTGACCGGCCGGACCATGGCCCGAAGGGCCTTCTTCACGCCCACCCCGTCGACCGAGCAGAACAAATCAAAAAACTCCCGTTCCGCTTCATTGAGGAAGCCGATCAGGCGCGGCGTCATCCGCCCCTGCATGGGGTTTCCTTCGAGATACTCGATCGTAAACAGGCTGATCTCGCTGCCCAGGGACCGCTGAAGTTGCCGCCGGGCAAACTCCGGGATCAGGACCTGGTACTCGAACGGGCCGACCTTGAGGGTCAGTTCGTCCTCCGACAACCGGCTCAACTGGCCCGTGATTTTCGTGATCACACGTGCGTCCCTTCTTCGGTTCAAGGTGTAAGAAAAAGGGAAGAAGAAGGGAAGGGGGGAAAAGGGAAAAGGAAAATATCATTCTTCTTTCCCATTTTCCCCCTTTTCCATTTCCCCCTTTCTTACACCTGCTGCGTCTTTCCGTATCGCCCCCGGTTTTTCCTTGAGGTAATAGTGGCACAGGGCCACGGCGAGGGCGTCGGCCACGTCGGGCGGGTCTGGGAGCTGGGCCAGGCCGAGCTCGTACTGGATCGCCCGCTGAATCTGCGATTTCGGGGCCCGGCCCGAGCCGGTGAGGATCCGCTTGATCTGCGTGGCCGCATACGGAACCACCAGGACCTCGGCCTGGGCGGCGGCCAGGCAGATGACTCCCCGGGCATGGCCCATGAGGATTGCCGTTCGCGGGCGATCGTAGTGCGAATAAAGTTCCTCCAGCGCCATGACGTCCGGATGGAGCGCGGCGATCACCTCGCGAACCCCGGCATAGATTTCCGCCAGCCGGCCGGCGAGCGTCCCGTGGGATCGCCCGCGGACCACCCCGGCTTCGCGAAGGCACAACTTCCCCGCGGAGACTTCCAGGACTCCGTAGCCGGTGACGTTCAGTCCCGGATCGACGCCGAGGATACGCGTAGGATGGTCCACCGTGCGATTGTCTCTCTCCGCTTACGATTCAACGGAAACCGACCAGCAGCCACAACCCGCCCTCACCCCCTGCCCCTTTCCCGAAAAGCGGGAGAGGGGCGTTGTGAGCCCGCCGCTAAACACTCCCGACCGTCCATTCCGTGCCGCCGGGGCGGTCTTCGAGGGTCACGCCGAGTTCGGCCAGCCGATTGCGGATCTTGTCGGCGGCGGCGAAATTCTTGGCCTTGCGGGCATCGGCGCGGATTTCGATCAAGAGCGCGATCAATTGGCCCAGCAGGGCATCGCTGCCGGCAGCCGGTTCTGCCTGCGGCGGTTTGCGGAAGAGGCCGAGCGTGGCGGCCAGCTCGCGGAGCGTCTTGGCCCCTTGCTCCAGGGCGGCCAGCTTGGCCGAGTCCCGCTTGGCCCCTTCTTCGAGCTTCTCGTCGTCGACGAACTTGTTCAAACGACGCACCAGATCGAACAGCACTCCCACCGCCCCGCCGGTGTTGAAGTCGTCGTCCATGGCCTCGAGGAACCGCTCGCGGTGCTCGGCAACGGTTTTCAGAAGCGGATCGTCCTTCGGGTCGAAATCGCCTTGCGGCCGCCGCTGCGGCAGGGCGATGTCGTAGAACGCCTTGCCGGTCACCCGCTGAAAACGCTTGAAGAACCTGTAGAACGTGCCCAAGGCGGTCTCGATCTCTCGAAGTCGCCCCTCGCCGAAGTCGATCGGGCGGCGGTAGTGGGTCGAGAGAAGGAAGAAGCGGATGGTCTCCGGCTGGAAGTCGGCCAAGAGTTCCTTGAAGGGGCTCGCCCCTCGCGACTTGCTGATCTTGCCCTTTTCCTGGGACGCCATGTCGCCTTCAGCCGGGCGGGTGGTCCGGCCACCGACCTTGCCCACCTCGTCGGAGGCCTGCATGAGCCCGTTGTGCATCCAGTAGCGGGCCATGGGCTTGCCGTAGCGGGCCTCGCTCTGGGCGATCTCGTTTTCGTGATGGGGGAAGACCAGGTCCAGCCCGCCGCCGTGGATGTCGAAGGTCTCCCCAAGCAGCCGGCCGCTCATCACCGAGCACTCGATGTGCCAGCCGGGCCGGCCGTTTCCCCAAGGGCTGGGCCACGAGGGCTCGCCCGGCTTCGCGCTCTTCCACAAGGCGAAATCGGCCGCGTTGCGCTTCCGCTCCACGGTCGTGCCCCCGTCGAGCTGCATCGATTCGAGGGTGCGGTGGCTCAGCTTCCCGTAGTCGTGGGCCTTGGTCACGTCGAAGTACACGTCCCCCTCCGACTCGTAGGCAAACCCCTTCTCGGCCAGCGCGGCGGTGAAGTCGATGATGTGCCCGATGTGCTCCGTGGCGCGGGGGAAGTGATCCACGGTGTCGATGCCCAGGACGCCCAAGTTGGCCATATAGTCGGCGATCATTTCTTCGGCCAACTGGGCCATGGGGATCCCCCGGGCACTCGATTCGGCGATGAGCTTGTCGTCGACGTCCGTCATATTGATGACCAACGTCACTTGGCAGCCGGAGTAGACGAGGTAACGCTTGATGGCGTCGAAGATCACCGGTCCGACCATGTGGCCGATGTGACTCGGCTTGTAGACCGTGGGCCCGCAGAGGTAGATCCCCACCCTGCCGGGTTGGACGGTCTCGAACGGCTCCTTGCTCTTGGAAAGCGTGTTGTAGACTCGGATCATGGTTTGTCTGGTGCCTCCGTACGACGGATGATTGGTCGAGGATTCGTTCCTCTTTGAGGGTTCAGGGTTCGGGGTTCAGGGTTCAGGATTTTGGGTTCGGGGTTTGAGGTTCGGCGTCTGCCCGCATTCCTGAACCCTGAACCCTGACCCCTGAATGCTGTCCTGCCGCACTATAGACTCCAGCAGCGCGACGCATTGGGCGGCGACAACCTCCTCGCGCCCGACCTCGCCCACGCCTTCGCCCGTTTTGGCCTGGAGCCCTACCTGGTCGATGGCCAGCCCCAGGGTCTCGGCCAGCACGCGGCGAATCGCCTGTTTGTGCGGCTGGAGCTTGGGCCGCTCGGCAAACACGATGCAGTCGACGTTGCCGATCTGCCAGCCGGCCGCCGTGACCGCATCCCGGGCGGCCGCGAGCATCTCGATCGAGCTGCGCCCGCGGTTGGCCGGGTCGGTGTCGGGGAACATCTCGCCGATGTCGCCCAGGGCGGCCGCGCCCAGCAAGGCGTCGGTCACGGCGTGCAGGAGCACGTCGGCGTCGCTGTGGCCCACCAGTTCCATGTCGTGTGGAATCCTCAGCCCGCCGAGGCACAGGGGGCCGCCGGGGCAAAGCCGATGGGTATCGTGGCCAATCCCGACCCGTGGTGCTCGCGTAAGCGTATCTCCTGGTCCAGGTGCGTGTTAGGCTCGCAAACGTGCCGCGATTATACCCGGCAGGGGCGGTAGCGGCAACGTGAAGTGGCAACAAGGAAATCGTTTCAAGTTCCTCGGCGGGCGAGCCCGCCCGCTACGCTCTCCATTCATCCTTCATCCTTCATCCTCCATCCTTATCCTTCTCCTTTCCCCCGCCCAGAGTGGGACTTATAATCGACGGTTATGGCAGTGATTGAAATCGCGGGACTCTCGAAGTCCTATCGCGTGTATCAGAAAAAAGAGGGATTGGGGGCCTCGTTGGCCGGCTTGTTCCGCCGCCAATATCGCAACGTGGAGGCGGTCCGCTCGATCGACTTGCAGGTGGAAGAAGGCGAGTTCGTGGCCTTCCTCGGTCCGAACGGGGCCGGCAAGACCACCACCTTGAAGCTCCTCTCCGGCGTGATTACCCCCACGGCGGGGATGGCCCGCGTCCTCGGTCACATCCCTTGGAAGCGGGAGAACGCCTACCGGCGGCGGTTCGCCCTGGTGATGGGCCAGAAGAATCAGCTCTGGTGGGACCTGCCGGCGGCCGAATCGTTCCGGCTCCACCAGCAGATCTACCGCATCGAGAAGGCCCGCTTCGAGCGGACCCTCGACGAGCTTACCTCCATGCTCGGGGTTCGCCACCTGCTCTCGCAGCCTGTCCGCGAGCTTTCGCTGGGGGAGCGGATGAAGATGGAGCTGATTGCCGCCCTCCTCCACTCGCCCGACGTGCTCTTCCTCGACGAGCCGACCATCGGCCTCGACGTGGTCGCCCAGTACAACGTGCAGGGCTTCCTCCGCCATTACCAACAGACGCGGCGGATCACCATCCTGTTGACGAGCCACTATATGAAGGACGTGGCCGCCCTGTGCCGCCGCGTGGTGGTGATTTCGCTGGGGCGGATCATCTACGACGGCTCGCTCGGCGGGATCATCGACCGCTTCGGCGGCCACAAGGTGATCTCCCTGCAAATGAGCGACGGCCAACTGCCCGCCGACATGACCCGCTACGGCGAGGTCATCTCGGTGGAGCCGCCGCGGGTGAAGCTCCGGGTGGAGCGGGGCGTGGTGCCGCAGGTCCTCGGCGAGATCCTCGCCGCCTACGCCGTGGAGGACGTCAGCGTCGAAGACCCGCCCCTGGAGCAAGTCATCGCGGAAATGTTCACGCAGACGAAAGGATGAAGTGTGAAGGATGAAGGATGAAGTAAGAGCAGACGCCGATCCACAACGGAGACCTGCACAAGCGACCGAGCGCGACCTTCGGAAGCGTACAAAGTCGTTTGCGCTACGGATCATCAAGGTCTATACCTCGCTTCACGGCACCGCGGTGGCGCAGGTCCTGGGGAGGCAACTCCTGAAAAGCGGGACCTCGGTGGGCGCCCACTATCGGGAGGCGTTCCGATCGCGATCCACCGCCGAATTCATCAGCAAGATCGAGGGCGGCTTGCAAGAGTTGGAGGAGACCAAGTACTGGCTTGAGCTGCTCGTCGAGGCTGACATTGTCCCTGCCAGGCGACTTGCCGATCTGTGCGGCGAGGCCGAGGAACTGACCGCTATCCTTACCTCCGCCGTGCTCACTGCGAAACGACGCAAGAAGATGTAGCCGTGCTCCCCACTTCATCCTTCATCCTTCATCCTTCATCCTTCTGATGCTCGCCCGCGCCACAACCTGGTGGACGATCCTGCGGATCAGCATCGAAGAGCGGCTGGTCTACCGGGGGGACTTCGCGCTGGGCACGCTGATGCGGTTCCTGCCCATGGTCACCCAGATCTTCCTCTGGGGCGCGGTCTTTTCCGCGATCGGGTCCACCGCCGGCGGCTCCCAGATCGCCGGCTATTCCTACCGCGACTTCATCGCCTATTACCTCTTGACCATGATCAGCCGTGCCTTTTCCAGCATGCCGGGCCTGGCCACGGGCATTGCCCGCGACATCCGCGACGGGACCGTCAAGAAGTACCTCATCCAGCCGATCGACATGGTGAGTTTCCACCTCCTCTACCGGATGGCCCACAAGCTGGTCTACTACCTGGTGGCGGCGGTGCCGTTTGCGCTGGTGATTTACGTGTGCCGCGGGTTCTTTCCCGGCTGGCCCGATGCGGTCACGCTCCTGGCGTTTATCGCATCGCTGGTGATGTCGTTTCTCCTGGGGTTTTTCCTCGAAGCGACCTTGGGCATGATCGGGTTCTGGTTCCTCGAGGTCAGCTCGCTCTTGTTCGTTTATATGCTCTTCAATTTCTTCTTCTCCGGCCACATGTTCCCGATCGACATGCTGCCGGGCATCTGGGGCCAACTGGTGCGGCTCCTCCCCCTGCAATACCTGGCCTATTTCCCTTCGGCCGTGTTCCTGGGCAAGATCACCGGGCCGGACCTGGCGTGGGGGCTGGCCGAGGAGCTCGCGTGGGTCGTGGTGTTCATCGCGGCCAGCCGGGCGGTGTTCCGACTTGGCGTGCGGCGATATAGTGGGTTCGGAGGATGAACGGACACGGTGCCATCGCAACGGTTCCCGAGGACTCGGTGGTCGTGCACAGCACAGTGGCGGCCGATGATTCTGGTGAACAGGAGGGAACGGAGGGAACAGAGAACGCAAGGTCATCCTCCGTCACCTCCGTTTCCTCCTGTTCAAAACCCGATCTTGTTGCTTGAGTCTCGATCAATGCCTGATCACCCATCCTATCTGAAGGTCTTCTCGATCTTCGCCCGCAATAGCCTGGTCCGCGACATGACCTTCCGGGTGAATTTCATCATCGACACCTTCACCTCGATGGCCTGGATGGGAATGAACCTAGCGTTCTACGTGCTCATCTACCAGTACACGCCCTCGATCGGGGCCGGGTGGGGCAAGTACGAATATTTCCTCTTCCTCTCGACGACGCTGGTGGTCAACAGCATCGTCCAGGCCCTCTTCATGACCAACGCCGACGAGTTCAGCGAGTTGATCCGCACCGGCTCGTTGGACTTCGCCCTGTTGAAGCCGATCGACACCCAGTTCCTCGTTTCCTTGCAGCGGATCGACTGGTCGTCGCTGGGCAACATGGTGTTCGGCCTGGTGCTGATTGCCTACGCGTTCGTGAAGCTCGGCGACGTGCCCGGGCCGCTGGAAATCGGCCTCTATCTGCTGTACGTGGCCTGCGGGGTGACGATCCTTTACTCGCTGATGATCGCCATGGCGGCTTCGAGCGTGTGGCTGGGCCGGAACCAGAACCTCTACGACTTCTGGTTCTACATCACCAATTTCTCCCGCTACCCGCGGGAGATCTATTGCGGCAAGTACGGCGATCCGTTGCGGTGGTTCTTCACGTTCATCATCCCGGTGCTGGTGGTGATCAACGTCCCGGCCCGCTTCCTCGTCCGCACCCTCCGCCCACACACTGCCCAAGACTGGTTCCTCCCCGCCTTCGCCCTTTTTGCCGCCGTGGCCAGCCTGGCCGCCAGCCGCTGGGTGTTCAACCGGGCCCTGGCGAGTTATCGTAGTGCGAGTAGCTGAAGGATGAAGGATGAGGGATGAGGGATGAAGTGGAGGCACGCCACGACGGGAAGGGGCCGCAGCGTGCCTCCCCTCGCCCGCACAAGCGGGAGAGGGGCCGGGGGTGAGGGCGTTGGGTGGCATGCTCTCACGATGCGAAGGGTCGGGTGAGCATGGAAGCCGCATTGAGTCGCCCATGCCGACCCGCGGCTAAGGCCGCGTGACGGCATGCCACCCAACTCACGAAAAGGAGGCGGACGATGCCCGAAGAAGTCTTCTTCATGTTAACGTCATTCGCCCTCGGAATTTATTCGATTGTCCGGGGCGTCCAGTTGTTCGACCGAACGTTCACATCCGATCCGACTGCGCGGTGGGGTTGCGGGCGATTGGCGTCTGCCTGGTTCGTGTGGCTCCTGGCGAGCCTGCTTGCGGTGTTTCTCTTCTTACCGAGCATTTCTTGCGCGCGGGGGCCGACGCGGCGCGCTCAATGCCGCAACAACATGAAGCAGATCATGCTGGCGATGCACAACTACCACGAGAAGTACGGCTGCTTCCCCCCGGCCTACACCGTCGACACGGCCGGGTGGCCGCTGCACAGTTGGCGAGTTTT
>Ga0172371_10012833_pt1 | contig 10985 bp, 14 predicted proteins | sample Lak12m_FD_114543 | JGI IMG/M metagenome (GOLD analysis project Ga0172371, IMG submission 114543) | Freshwater microbial communities from Kabuno Bay, South-Kivu, Congo - kab_022012_12m | ecosystem: Environmental > Aquatic > Freshwater > Lake | place: Democratic Republic of the Congo: South-Kivu... | reverse complement strand
TTATCGCTGGTATCAGGATGACAAGCTGATCAGTTCCGGTCAGTCCATCCGGGTGAAGATCTCCGAACTCACCGGGAGCTTGCGGTTCGAAGCCACGGACGACGCCGGAGGGACGTACAGTCTGGACCTGGCGGGCTAAATGCCAGGGAGGAGCATATCAAGATGCAGAAGTTGCTCAAAGCGGTGGTGACGAGCTTGATGGTCATGTCTTTTATGGCCCCGGCGGGCTGCGACCAGCCCCGGGCCAAGTTCGAGAAGGTTCATCTCGGTATGACCCGGGCGGAGGCGGTGAAAATTCTCGGGGAACCCCAGGAAAAGGAAACCATGGCTCAAGGCGAGCTGCTGCGGTGGCGGCTGGGGGACCAAACCCTGGTGCTCCATATCACCAGGAATCAAGTCACCGGCAAGCAGTTGGCCGATTCTGAAAAGCAGAAAAGTTAGCCCTTAATCACTGGCGTAGGTTTTTCAGGCCCCCCGCCCCTGAGCCGGGGGCCTTTTTCTGATTCCAGCGAATACCTCGCATCTAAGAAAAGCAAGTGTTTTCAGGCTACTATTTAGAATGGGCATCCACATAAGCCTTAAGAACTGCTTGCATCCGCGAAATATGTCCTTTTCCCTGAGACTTGAAAAATGCAATGATCTCCTTCTCAAGGCGCAAGTGAACAGACTGCTTGGCTTGTGGTAAAACCAGTTGCGCCTGGGTCCAATCAGCCCGAATACCGCGTTCGTCCTCGTCTTCGGCGATAAGCCGTTCCAGTTCTTCATCAGTTTGTGAGTCAACCCGGCCCCAATCGGTGCGGCTATGCCCCCGCCTGGCCTTAAGTTCTGCCGTCGTATAGCTCTTGATATTTTTGTCTCTCTTCATGGCGTGCCTTCCGGAAGGATATGATTCTTCTAGCCCCCCTTCGAGTAGTGTAAACCACTGTTACCAAGCGGCCTTCCAACTTCCCTACGGCAAGAAACCTGTTTTCCCCACCTTGATAAGTGGAAGGAACCACAAGATGCGGAGCCTCGAACACTTCGCTGACATCCCAAAAATCGAGGCCGTGCTTTTCGAGATTGGCAAGACGTTTTCGTTCGTCCCATTCAAACCGCATAATTAATATGTACACATATTATGTCTACAGTCAAGCCCCTAATTTTTTCCCAGGACTATTTCTTTCGAAATCTCCCCCAAAAAGGTCTTTTTCGGCAGCAACGGGGAAAAATGGCAGGGCTAAACTGAATTTAGTTCGAAGCCGGCGATTATGCCCTTCCCGCCTGGGCCGGGGAGGTTAACCCATCCCGGCGGACCGGGGGCCGCGGCCCTGGCCGCCGGGGGAAGGGAGGCGCTGATGGACCCCATACGGATCCCCACGGAGATCGACACCCCGCACCAGGTATTGTTATGGGCCACGGATGAGTTCGTGCCCTTCATGATGTTCCTGGTGATCGGCAACCTCATCGGGCACCTGATCCTGTTCTGCGGGTTGGGGGCGATATTCGGCAACCTGTACCGCCGCTACAAGAACACCCGGCCCGACGGCTACCTGAACCACCTGTTGTATTGGGCCGGGTTTCGGGGCCACAAGGGTCTGACCTACACCAATCCCTATTCCCGGGAGTTTCTGCCCTGATGGACTTCAAAAAGTTTTTTTCCAGTTACACCGCCGTGCGCCAGGAAAACTGGTTTTACCGGGTGACTTGCGCGGCGTTGCTGGCCTTGAACCTGCTGTTGGGGGTGGCGGTGTTCTTCCGCCAGGAGGTGGTGGTGCTGGCGCCCCCGAACTTGAAGCAGGAAATCAAGGTCAGCCTGAAAAAGGCGGACCAGAAGTATCAGGAGTCCTGGGCCCTGTTTTTTGCCTTGCTGTTGGGCAACCTCACCCCTCGCAACGTGGATTTTGTGGTGGAGGAACTGGAGAAATACCTGGCCCCGCCGGTTTACCAGGACGTGATGAAAGACATTTATGAGCAGGCCCAGGCCATCAAGGACGCCAACGTCAGCGCCTCATTCAGTCCCCGGGAGGTGGTGTATGACGACAAGACCGGGCACGTGCTGGTCAAAGGCCAGGTGATCATGCAGGGGACTTTCGGCAAACCGCAGAACCTGGGCAAGACCTTCGAGTTCGGCATTGCCGTCAAGAATTATTTCCCGCAGATCACCTATCTGGACGGTTACGACAAGAAACCCAAGGAAGACAAGCCTGAAAGGTCAAAAGATAAAGAGGAGAAACCCGATGCGCCGCCTAAAGAATAACGCCGTCAGTTTAGCCTTGATGATGGTTATGGCCGGGGCCTCCTGGGTAGCGGCGGAGCCTCCGGCCCCGAAGACCCAGGTGGGGGAAGACCTGGCCGCGGTGCCGCAGACCATTGTCTCGGCCCTCCAGAAGGTGAACCAGGGAAGTAAAAAGCGCCGGGCCGCCAGGGTGGAGACCAGCGAAGGCGGCGTCGTCAAGGTGGAATCGGGGCGCAACGTGAACCTGACGGTAGCCGGGGACCAGTTGAACCGGATTATGACGCCGTTCGCCAACCCGGTGGTGCACACGGTGAGCAAGGCCAAGATCAACGTGGACGGCCCGGTGATCTACGTCAGCCTGGCCCAGGACGACGGCCCCGCCACGATGTTCGTTACGGAGAACGGGGAATCCGATCCGTCCATCTCATTGACCCTGGCGCCCAAAGACGTGCCGCCCCGGGAGATTCGCCTGACCCTGGCGGGAACGGGGCCGGTGACCACGATTTCCGCCTCCGCCAAATCCGCCAAATGGGAAAAAAGCCAGCCGTACACCGAGGCCCTGGAGAAGGTGATGCTGGCCACGGCCCGGGGGGAGGTGCCGCCGGGGTACAACCTGCGCCATCCGGTGGCTCACGATCCGGCGCCCCGGTGCCGGTTGCCGGTGCGCCTGGAGCCGCGGCAGGTGCTGGAGGGGCACAACTTCCTGGTGGTGGTGTCCCGGCTTACGAACACCTCCTCCCAGCAACTGTTGATGGATGAGTCGGCCTGTTACCAGGAGGGGGTGCGGGCGGTGGCGGTGTGGCCCCGGGTGAGTTTGAATCCCCGGCAGAGCACGGAACTGTACTTGGTGTATCACCGGGAAATGGGCCAGAAGCCCTCCCGGCGGCCCAGCGTCTTATACCAGGGGATCCCCGGCCCCGATAAACCGCGGCAAGGAAAACCGCGTCGCCGGCCTGAGCCTGACGGCGCCGCGCTGAGCCGCCTGCTGGATGATAATCGGCCCGTGTCGGCCCACCTGCCCTGATAAAAAGTTCGGAGACCCATGAAGACCTGGTTTTGCACCCAATGGGGGCGGGTGCCTCCTAAACACCAGCGGAGCCTGGCCCTGGCGCTAGTCGCGTTGGTGATTCTGGGGATAATCTACCTGGCGGTGAGCCACTCCCCGGAAAAAAAGAAGGCCCCGTCGGCGGCCAAAACTACCCGGAGCATCCTGGGCCAGAGAACTGCGCTGGACCGGTTCGGGGTGTCCCGGGTGAGTTCCCGGTTAGACCAGGTGGAAAAAGAGAACAAGGAACTGCGGGACAAATTGGAACGTCTGGATCAGGCTAAACCGGGGACGGGGGCGAACCTGGGCTTGTTGCAGGCGGAGATCGAGCGGCGGGTGCAGCAGGAACTGGCTAAACAGCAAAAATCGCCGGAGTCTGAGGATAAGAAGGCGGCGGATAAGAAACCCCCGGAGAAAAGACCGGGGGAGAAAAAGCCGCCGGAGTCGCAGGATGACTCCGGCCGGAAGTCCGGGGCCGCCGGCAAGGAGCGTCCGGGAAAAGGTTTGAAAGCGTCTGACCAGAAACCGGGAGCGCCAGGGGGGTTGGTAGGGACCTCCGGGGCCAAAGACATTAAGGTCATCAGCGCCTCGACGGAAGATCAGGCCAGGATGCAGGTTAAAGACGACAAAGCCAAGGCCGGAGAACCGGGGACCTTCTTGCCTTCCGGGAGCATCTTTTCAGGGACCTTGATTACCGGCCTGGACGTGTCCTGCGGCAAGTCCTCCAAGAAGGACCCGTTCCCGGTGCTCCTGCGGGTAAAGAAAGAAGCCATCCTGCCCAATATGTACCGGGCCGACGTGCGGGAGTGTTTTCTCATCGCCGCGGGCTGGGGGGACCTGGGTTCGGAGCGGGCCTACCTGCGGGGGGAGCGCCTGAGTTGCATCCGGGAGGACGGCAAGGCCATCGAGACCAAAATCGACATGTACGCGGTGGGGGAGGACGGCAAGGCCGGGGTGCGGGGCCGGTTGGTGAGCAAGACCGGGGCCCTGCTCAGCAAGGCCCTGATGGCGGGATTCATGGAGGGGTTTTCGCAGTTGTTCACCATGTCCCCGGTGACCACCATCAGCACCGGGCGCATGGGGCAAAGCTCCACCATGCCGTTTCAGAGCTATCTGAGCAGCGAGGCCTTGCAGACCGCGGGGTTGCAGGGGGCAGGGTCGGCCCTGGAACGGTTGTCCAACTACTACATTGACATGGCCAAGGACATCTTCCCGGTGATCGAGATCGACGCCGGCCGGGCCATTGATTTTGTGTTGATCAGCGGCATTTCCTTAAAGCTGCAAGGGCAGAAACCGGCGGCGCAATGAGGATCGTTGCCGTGACTTTACTGTTGTTGGCCTTATCAGGGTGCAGCAGCGCGCTCCCGGAAGCGCCGCCCACGGTCCGGGTGCGGGAGGTGGCGCCGCCGCTGGAGCGCTATCGCATTCTGTATCAATACCGGGGCGTTGAGGTGATCCCGGAGTTTGCCGCCATAGAGCGGGACGGCGAGTACGTGGTGGCGCCGATGCCGTGAATTAGAAAAAACCAAGGGGAAAAAGATGATAACCGAAAAACCGAAAAAAGATATTTCTATATGGCCAATCTTTAAGGCGCCTATGGTTTCTATCCTGTGGTTTCTGATGGTTACCCTCCTTATTTCGACGGCCCGCGCCGAGTCGCCCTTCGGGGGCATCAAGGCGGTGAAGAACCTGCCCATCCACGGGGTCAAGATGATCGAATCCGACAAGGGGGTGTTTTTCGTCTCGGAGAACGGGCGCTTCGCCTGGAAGGGGCCGCTCTACGACCTGTGGAACGGCAAAGAGGTGGCGGCCATGGAGGACGTGGACCGGGTAGTGAACCGCGTCAACATCAACAAGATCGGAGTCAAGCCGGAGCAGTTGGCCGCCTTGACCCTGGGCAAAGGGGATTTGGAAGAGGTGATCTTCGTATCCACGTCCTGTGAACATTGCCGGAAGCTGTTGCAGCAGGCGGCGAAATTGGGCGATAAATACCGGTTCCGCGTGGTGCTGGTGCCCATGGGTCCCAAGAGCATGAAGCAGACCCGGCAGTTGTTGTGCGCCCAGGACCAAAACGCCGCGGTCCAGGCCCTGGTGAGCGGCAATTATGAGTCCGTGGGGCCGGGGGAGTGCGACACCCCGACCTTGCAGCGCACTCTGGTAGCGGCCCGGGTCCTGGGTTTGCGGTCGGTGCCGTACTTGATCCGGCACGACGGGCAGGTGCAGACCGGGGCCGTCAAGGACCTGGCGGGCTGGCTGGCCGGGGCGGGGCCGGAAAAGAGCGGGGAAAGCCAGCAGCACAAGGAGGCCAAGAAATGAGACGGACGGCGGCGATTTTACTGGCGTCCATGGCGTTGGGGGCGTGCGGGTGTTCCACCCTCAATCCCTGGGACGGGGATTACGGTTGCCGGGGTTACCCCGAAGGGGTGAACTGTAAATCGGCCCGGGAGGTCTATGAGCTGACCAACTATCGGGATTCCCTGACCAAGGACCAGGGGGAAGATTGTGTGGAGTGTGACCGGCAGGACGGTTTGCAGTTGAAGCCGGCGCAGTACGTCTCGCCGGACGCGGCTGCGGCCACCGCCGCGGTGCAGGGGTTGGGGTACGCCGGCCCCATGCCGTTGCGCTCCGCCGCCAAGATCATGCGGGTGTGGATAGCTCCCTGGGAGTCCATGGACGGGGCCCTGCACCTGCCCACCTACCTGTACGCCGAGGTGGTGGAGCGGCGCTGGAGCATCGGGGAGAAGCGTATGGAGGTGGCGCCCCGGATCACACCGTTGGAGCCTCGGGCCGTGCCGGCGCCGCCGGAGCGGGGGCAGAGACCCGCGGCTCGGCCCCCGGCGGCCAAGGGGGCCAAGGGCGGCCCGGACGCCGCGCCGGCCCCTCCGAGAGAGAATCCCCACCCGGCCCCGACCCTGGACCTGTCGCCAAAATCGAAAAACGCCCCGAAAAACGTCTATTTCGACAGTCTGACCCGGCGACCCCAGGGGCATAATTAAATCAACTAATAAATTAAGGAGGAAGAAGTAATGTTGAAGGACCAGTTTAGGAAGGTCTACCTGTTTTCCGGCCTGGCCCTGGGGGTATTCGGCCTGGCGCTGCTGCTCCCCGACCTGGCCCAGGCCGCGTCCACCAGCGGCCCGTTGTCGGACGTATACACCTCCCTGACGGAGTGGGCCCAGGGCAACGTGGGCAAAACCGTGTCCCTGGGGATGATCCTGGTGGGCATCGTGGGCGGCATCGCCCGGCAGAGCCTGATGTCCTTTGCCACCGGCATCGGCGGGGGCCTGGGGCTGTACAACGCCCCCACCATCATCGACACCGTGTTCAACGCCACCCTGCACGCCGGCATGATCCAGTAAGATGCGAGCCGACGCGGTCAGAGAACGGGTGAGCCGGTTGTTTCCGGCCCTGGCTTATTCCCCGGAAGATCAACTTTTTTACCTGGAGAAGTCCTCCCTGGGTTTCGGTTTCCTTTGTACGCCCCTGGCCGGAGGGGACGACCGCCTGATGGACCGGTTCAACAACCTGGTGAACCTGTCCTGGCCCAGGGAGACCATGCTCCAGTTCTGTCTATGGACCAGTCCCGATTTAGTGCCGGAGCAAATCATGCTTATCGGGAATGAGACTGACGAGGTGTCGCAGGTCTTGCAGGACATCCGGGCCAGCCGGGTGGAGTTTTTGCGGCGGAAGACCTCGGAGCCGTTGGACAGCGGCGGCCTGCTGTTGCGGGACCTCAAGCTGCTGGTCACCGCCCGCCTGCCCCTGGCTTATGAAGAGCCTGGTTCCAGGGATATCCGCACCGCCCTGGATTTGCGGGACGCAGCCCTGGAAACCCTCAAGACCTGCGGTTTCAACCCGCAGGTGCTGACCGCGGCGGACTACATCCGGTTCATGGAGACTATCTTCAATTGGTCCCCGGCGGCCAGTTGGCGCCACTTTACCAACACCGAGTTTGACGCCGGCCGCCTGATCCGGGACCAGATAATGGATTATGACACCAAGTTGCAGGTGTTTTACAACCACCTCCGGGTGGGGGACAAGATCGTAAAACTGTTGTCCCCCAAGCGGATTCCGGAGATCACCACCTTTGGCCTGGCCCAGCGTTTTCTTCTGGACCCCCTGACCGGCACTCGGGGGGTGCGGGAGAACGTTCTGATCACCGCGTCGTTGTATTTTCCCGATTCGGAACGGCTGCGGGGCAAGCTGGAGAAAGAGCGGCAATGGGTGACCAACCAGACCTTCGGCCCCATGCTCAAGTTCGTGCCCCGGCTGGGCAAGAAGAAAGAGTCCTACGATACCTTGTTTGAATCCATCGAGGAAGGGGGGGACCGGTTGGTGCGGCTGGCCCTGACGGTGGTCTTATTCTGCGACCCGGAGACCGTCAACGGCGCGGTGGCCAATATCCAGGCGTTCTGGCGGGAGTCCGGGATTCAACTGTTGGAAGACCGGTTTGTGTGTCTGCCGTTGTTTCTCAACGCCCTGCCCTTCGGGGCGGAGCCGGAGGTGGTGAAAGAATTGAATCGCTACCGCACCCTGGGGTCCCGGCAATCCCTGGTGTTCTTGCCGGCCTTCGGCAGTTGGAAGGGCACCGGCGCCCCGGCGATGCAGTTCATGGGGCGGGACGGGCAGGTGATGTTCTTCGACCTGTTCGATTCCAGCACCAACTACAACGCGGTGATTGCGGCCCAGAGCGGCAGCGGCAAGAGTTTTCTCACCAATGAGATCATCGTGCAATATTTGTCCCTGGGAGGCCGGGCCTGGGTCATCGACATCGGCAGGTCTTACGAGAAGCTGGCCCAGGTGTTGGGCGAGACCTTCATGGAGTTCAGCGCCGACTCGGATATCTGTCTAAATCCTTTCAGCATCGTGCGGGACTACGAAGAGGATGCCGACGCCCTGGTGGGGTTGGTGACGGCCATGGCGTCCCCCAAGGAAGATCTGGACAACTTCCAGACCCCCCAGCTCCGCCGGGTGCTGAACGAAGTCTGGCAGCAGGAAGGCCCGGAGATGAGCATTGATTCTCTGGCCCTGGCCTTAAAGAGCGCCGGCGACAGCCGCATCACGGATATTGGGCACCAGTTGTACCCCTTTACCTCTAAAGGCGAATACGGCCGATTTTTCAACGGCCCCAACAACGTCAATTTTCAGGGGCGCCTCATCGTCATCGAACTGGAGGAGCTCCGGGGCCGCAAGCTATTGCAACAGGTGGTGCTCCTGCAAATGATCTACCAGATTCAGCAGGATATGTACCTGGGGGAGCGGGACCGCCGCAAGATCGTCATCATTGACGAGGCCTGGGACCTGTTGACCCAGGGCAACGTGGGCGAGTTCATCGAACATGGTTATCGGCGGTTTCGCAAATACGGCGGCGCGGCCATCGCCATCACGCAGTCCATCAACGACCTGTACAACTCCTCCAGCGGGGAGGCCATTGCGGAGAACTCGGCCTGCAAGATCTTGATGGGCCAGGCCCCGGAGACCATCTTGAAGCTCAAGGAGAAAGGCCGCCTGGACCTGGGGGAGTACGGCTTCGAGCTGCTCAAGACCCTGCACACCGTGCCGGGGCGGTACTCGGAGATGTGTTTTGTCACCCAGCAGGGCCTGGGGATAGAGCGGCTCTACGTGGAGCCGTTCAAGCGGTTGCTCTACTCCACCAAGGCCGAGGACATCTATGCCTTGCAGCAGTTGCAGAAACAGGGCCTGAGCCTGATGGCGGCCATTGACGCCCTGATGGCGGAGCGGGAAAAGGCGGCATGACCGGGTGGCGGCGGTTCCTTCGGGTCAAGAAGCCCTGGCCGTTGTTCCTGGGGCAGTGCCTGGCGGTTCTGGCGGTAGCCTATACCCTGGGGTGGTGGTTTTCAAACCTGTATGAGTTCGGTATTGCCCAGGGGAAACCCTGTATGCCCGGCAGGTTCTACTTCATTGAGCGCCGGGGCGAGGGCCGGTTGCCGGAGTTTAAGCGGGGCGACCTGATCGTCTTTCGCACCGATAGGCGCATGGCGCCGTTCTATCAGCCGGGGACCCGGTTCGTGAAATTGGTACGGGGCTTGCCGGGGGACCGGGTGGTGATCGACGCCGCCGGCAAGGTGGAGATCACCGGCAACGACGGCTACCGGTTCAATACCGCGTTGGAGCCCCAGGTGACGGCGCTGCTGGTTAAGGCCGGCGCCGACAATGGCGCCAGGCCCCTCACGCCGGAATATTTCGCAATGGACTACATCATTCCGTCCGGGAGCTATTTTGCCATGGGGACCTTGCCGGACAGCTACGACTCGCGTTATTGGGGCCTGGTGCGCCCGGACCAGGTGGTGGGCAAGGCCCTGGTGGAGTTCGGTTCCTGGGCCATGATGGGTAGGCAGGCAAGCAATTAACCTCGGAGCGAGCGCGCTCCCCATATCTTTAAGGAGGAATTATCATGCAACAATTGGCGGAAATTCTACCACCGGGAAACCAGTTGGAAGCGCAATCCCTGGACCGATTGGAGTTAAACGCGATTCAGGCGAACATCCGGCGTTACGGCTGGCAGGCGTTGGCGGTGCGTCTGCTGGCCATCACCCTGGCGTCGTTGTTCATGGTGTTCGGGTGCACCACCTGGCGGCCCATCTTGTTTCGCTTCTGGCCGGTGGTGTGCCTGTTCCTGCTCTGGACCCTGGAGGGGCATTACAAGTTCATGCAGAAGCAATACGTGGACTTATATCCCAGGGCCCTGGACGGGAAATTAACCGACCTGTCGGTCCAGGTAAATGACCGGTTCAACGTGGCGTCGCTGTGGCGGCCCATGATCATGGCGCCTTACGCCATCATCATCGGGCTGTTCGCCCTGGCCAACCTGGGGATCTGAGGCAACCTTCAACCCCGGGCGCCATACGGGAGAAAGGAGGTGATCCGGCGCAACTACTGGCGGCCAAGGAGGTGATGCCATGGAGTAACCTCATGAGATTCCCCCAAGTGCTGATCCTAATCAAGGAGGTTGACGTGAGACAGGCGAGGATATACGGCAGGTGGCTGGGTATCCTCGCCTGTTTTGCCTTGTGCGGGGCGGCGGGGCCGGGCCATCCCCAGGATGACGCGGCCGCGGAGATTGTTCAAAAAACGCCGGCTCGGATAGAAGAGTTTCACGACCTGGCCCGGGGCATTGCCCGGCAGAGACCGGCCAGGTTGGAAGAGTTTAAGGCCCTGGCGGAGGACCTGGCCCGCCGGGAAGAGGCCAGGGTGCAAGGCCAGGCGGACGGCCTGGCGGCTGGGACGCCGCCTCCCGCCGGAGAGCGGATGCTGCTGTTCATCACCCTGGGGGAGAAACCGGCAGAGGACCTGGAGGCCAACCGCCGGTTGTTCAAAGACATCCGGGAGCTATCCCCGGAGGCGGTGATCGTGCTCCGGGGCCTGCCCCGGGGCCGGCGCACCCTGGGGGACCTGTTTAAGTATCTGCGGCCTCTGCTCACTAAAGACGGCCCCCTGGTCATGCTGGACCCCCGGTTGTTTCGGCGTTATGGCGTCACCGTCTCTCCCACCCTGGTGTATGAGCGGGACGGCGTGGCGCTGGCCTGGGCCCGGGGGATTATTAATGCCCAATGGCTCAAGACCCGGGTGGAGCGGGATAAGGCCAGGGGGGACCAGGGCAAGTGGGGTGAGACCGCGGCGATTGCCGAGCGGGATTTTATCGACGAGATGCAATCCCGGCTGGCGGGGATCGACTGGCAGGCCAAGAAAGATAAAGCGGTGGCG
>Ga0172371_10012830_pt1 | contig 10987 bp, 10 predicted proteins | sample Lak12m_FD_114543 | JGI IMG/M metagenome (GOLD analysis project Ga0172371, IMG submission 114543) | Freshwater microbial communities from Kabuno Bay, South-Kivu, Congo - kab_022012_12m | ecosystem: Environmental > Aquatic > Freshwater > Lake | place: Democratic Republic of the Congo: South-Kivu... | reverse complement strand
CGGGGCCTCTTCCTGCAGCGTCACGGTAATGGAACCCCAAACTGGACAAGAGCTCTTTACTCTGTAATGAACCGGAAACGTTGAATCGGCAAAGACCTCCTCCGGAAACCGTCGCGTGAAGTTCACCAGAGCCAGGTTTCTCTTCCCCAACCGGTGAGAAACAAAGACCAGGCCTGTCATCATTATGAAGACGATCAGGAGGAAGTTGTTGGCCGTAAACAGGGCCGTGAGCGGAATCCAGAACATAAGGAATGCCACGACCCAGCCGTACGGCGTTGGCCTCGTGCGGATCGGCCGGCTGTGTTGAGCAGTAGTCTTCATGTATCCAAGAGTTCGGGTTTCGACATTGTGGAGGGTTTACAGAGGTCCTTCCACGGACCTGAGGATGTCCTTGAGGATCTCCACCTTTCTTTCCCTGCCCAGTCCGTCGCGCGCCGTCGCAGTGAGAATAATTCTATGAACTGTAACGGGCACGAATACCTTTCTCAGATCTTCGGGAACTGTGTAATTTCGTCCATCGAGCAGCGCCCTGGCCTGCATCGCCCGTTTGAGATGGAGCCCTCCCCGAGAGGATATCCCCAACCTGATCTCGGCCCTTTCCCTTGTTGCTCTGACCAGGTCCAGAAGGTATTCCATGATCGATGGATCTATCCGGACTTCGCGGACCTTGTCCTGAAGTTCGTTGATCGCACCCACTTCGGTCACCGGCTTGATCCGCTCAGCCTGAACGTATTCCATGTCCTTTTCATAGATCTCCATTTCGTGGTCCCGATCGGGATAGCCGAGACTTATGGACATCATGAACCGGTCCATCTGGCTTTCTGGAAGATCGAAAGAGCCGAACCGTTCCACCGGATTCATTGTAGCTAAGACAAAGAAGGGCACTGACAGACTGTAAGTGGTACCGTCAACGGAAACCTTGCCTTCTGCCATGGCCTCGAGGAGCGCCGACTGGGTACGGGGCGAGGTGCGGTTGATTTCGTCAGCCAGAAGAACTTCCGTAAAGACCGGACCCTCACGGAATTGGAACTCGCAACTCTTCGGGTCGTATATGTTCACTCCGATAACGTCACTGGGCAGGGTGTCGCTGGTGAACTGTATTCTGCGGAAGCGGACCCCTATGGACTTGGCGGTGGCCAATGCCAGGAGAGTCTTGCCAACCCCCGGCACGTCCTCGATGAGGACGTGGCCGCGGGCGAGAAGTCCGATCAAGACATTTCTTACTTGCTCTTCTTTGCCTATAACAACACTGCAAATCGTGCCCAATAAACGGTCGGTGATTGCTGCGGACTGAATCATAGCCTCCGCCCCACTCGTGAGACTTCGTTATCGAGAATAACCAGGGGAATGATTTCCAGGAACAGTGGTACGCGGGTCCCTCTGATCTGATCTCAACTGGGCATTCTAACCGATCCGGTTTCTTCCCGCCAGTCCACAGCTGGCATGAAGGTCCGTTTCAAGAGACTGGTCTGATCGCTCGTGTACGGTCACTTCATCTCTTTTTCGAGCCTTTCTATCTGCCTGTCTCTTGCCTTCCAGAAGTCTATGTTGCATTTCTGGATGCAGACGGCGTAACCGACTCCCCTACCAATGTCTCCACCGCGTCCACCACCCAAGCCATATGGGTCAACGCCCCAAATGGACCGGCAGAACTGCTGGCAATCTGCTAACTGATCGACAGGTTCTTCGTAATATGTGGTCAGGGATGCTCCTTGGGGTGTTTCCTGCAACAAGCACGTTTGAGGCTCAGGTCGACCGGACGAGCCTGCCTGGCCGTAAGCCAGGTACAGAGCAGTAGCAGACATGAGGGCCACCGAGAATAGTATCGTCAGTATTCTGGTTGAACTCATGGGGTTCCTCCATCCGAAATGTGGTCACGGGCCTCGTTTGGGACCCCTTATGTTTAGATTCCCGCCACCAGATTTCGTTTCATTCCGGGACCGATGTCCGGAACAGGGGGCCGGCCGCTAGTGTGAGCGACAACAGTCTGACAAGCCTGAATCCAATTCAGTCCTCGGCCAGTTCTGTGCCGTTCAGCTTGGCTGACGTGATGTCCGCGCCGTTCATGTCCGCACCTTCCAGTTTTGCTCCGCTCAGGTCTGCCCTCTCGAACTCGGCATCAGACAATCTTGAACCAGCCATATTGGCCTGTCTCAGGTTTGCATCCAGGAAGCGGGCCTGTCGAAGATCAGCACCTCTAAGGTCCGCGTGTTCCAGGTCGGCCCTGTCCAGATTCGCTCTCACCAGGCATGCCCCGGCCAGGTTTGCGTGGGAAATATCTGCGGCGACAAGGTTCGCTTCCGTAAGCTGAGCGTTGGAAAGGTCCGCGCCAGTCAGACGCGCTTCCGAGAGCTCGCATCTGAAAAGGGTTGCACCTGACAGACAAGCATTCTCCAGGTTGGCCCTGAACATCAAGGCTTCCGAAAAATCCGCGCCGGCCGCATTCAACCCCGACAAATCCGCTCCGTCAAGATTGGCCTCCGAAATGACGTGCCCAGATCTAACAGCAGCTTCAACAAGCTGCCTCATCGTGGGCATGCTCGCGGCGAAAATCACCTCGTCAGTAAACTGATTCCTGATTTCCAGCGGGCGTCCTAGCGTGGACATGCGGTCGTCGCATTCCGCCCGGCTCAACAGGCCCGCCTCCTCCATCCGGGTTAGCAGGCGGACAAGCCCTTCCACAGACAGACCGCATTCCTCCATAAGGGCAGTGTTGTCCGCGCCGGACCCTATCAGGTGCCGTGCCACTTCCACCTTTCCGGTCTCGTCTTCCAAAGGATCTCCTCCCCTTTAGCGCGTGACACTGGCGTGCACGCCCTGAAATCGAACAAGAAATTTTGGCCATTGATATATGTGATGACAGTTGGCAAAAACCTTAGCCGATTCTACCACAATGCCGTCGCTTCAGAGACTTCCGGCAGCCTTTTTTCTGAGCGCAGCATCCAATGAAACATGACTTGCCAACAATGGCAACAACTGTCTTGCTCGAGCCTTCTGTGCAGGGTCGAATTGCAGCGCGAGACGACCCCTCAAATTGGTGCATGGCTGTCGGAAAAGATAAACCGGACGGTCTCCCGTTGCGCCAAATGAGCCCTCACAGTTGAGCCTGGGCCGCGGAGACGCGCTAGAGCGGTGGTCGAACACAAAGACTTTCATGCTCGGTTGTGCCCCGGACGGGAACGGTGCCTGTATCAACCGGTTTGCGCCACACCTATTGCTTGCCTTTGCCCGTAAGCTCTTTCTTTCGATGTCAAGTCTTAGCATGGTATTATTATGGGTCTTGAGTAAGGCGCCGGCCTTTGTGCCGACATCCTGCTCTTCATATGACATTTGCTCGAATTGTGGTTCAGGCCGGAATGAGGTGAAGGAGGGCCCCGCATGGAAAAGACTCCCGCATCGTACGACGCGCATTTGGAAAGATTCCGGCGGACGGCTCATGTCAGGAGCCTGGCCCAGTATCAGGACCTTTACAAACGCTCTCTGGAGGATGTGGAAAACTTCTGGTCCGAAAAAGCCAGGGAATACCTGTCCTGGATAGCGCAATGGGATTTCGCATTCCGTGAAGATCCGGAAGAAGCCGTGATAGAATGGTTCGGAGGAGGCCTGATCAACGCCTCTTACAACTGCTTGGACCGTCACCTGGAGAAATCCGCGGATAAGGCCTGCTATTACTGGGAGGGTGATAATCCGTCGGAGTCCCGCGTCGTCACATATATGGAAATGCACCGCTCCGTGAACAGGCTCGCCGCTTTGCTACGATCACGCGGAGTCGCCAAGGGGGACAGGGTAATTATCTACATGCCGGCTGTCGTGGAGCTTTCTGTGGCTATGCTTGCATGCGCGAGAATTGGTGCCGTGCACAGCGTCGTCTTCACTGGTTACAGCGCGGAATCGCTGGTCCACCGGATTGGTGACTGCGCAGCCAGAGCGGTGATCACTGCCGACGGATTCTATCGCAAGGGTAAGGCCTTCCCCCTGAAGACGGAAGTAGACAAAGCTCTCCTGAGATGCCCTGAAGTTGACACTGTAGTCGTCCTCAACCGGTGCAACACGGATGTAATGCTCGTGCCGGAGAGGGACATACGTTGGGAGCAAGCCCTCCCGGGCCGGTCAGCTGAAGAGCAAGTGCCGCCAGAGCCCATGTCGGCCGAAGATCTTCTGTTCATCCTGTTTGCGGGGGGCAGCACAGGGCTGCCCAGGCCTCTGGTGCATACTCATGGAGGGTATCTGCTCTGGGCTGCCATGACCACTCACCTGATCTTTGACCTCTGCCCGGACGACACGTTCTGGTGTACCAGCGACACCGGCTGGATTACCGGCCACACCTTCGGAGTGTACGGCCCGCTGCTTAACGGTATTTCATCGGTGATGTTCGAGGGCGTTCCCAATTTTCCGGATCACGGCCGCTACTGCGAGATCATAGACAAGTACCGGGTCAACAAATTCTGCACCGAGCCGACCGTGATCCGTACACTTGCTGCAAACGGTACCAGGCATTTGCAGGAGCACGACCTTTCTTCACTTGAAATCCTGGGGAGTTGTGCCGAGCCCATGCCTCCCGGCACATGGCAATGGTACTACAAGCACGTGGGCAAAGAGAGATGTCCGATCATGGACACATGGTGGCAGACTGAAAGCGGCGGGCCAATGATGACGCCGCTGCCCGGGGTCGGTCCCTTGAAACCCGGATCGGTCTCAATGCCATTCTTCGGAGTGCAGCCGGTGATACTTGACCTCGACACGGGGGAGGAGACAAGGTTCCCCCATCAGGAGGGCGCCTTTTTCATCAAAAGGCCCTGGCCCGGGATGGCGCGCACCATATTTCGGGATCATGAGGCTTACAAGGAGTCTTACTTCGCTCCGTTTCAGGGGCTGTTCCTAACCGGGGACGGCGCGTGGAAAGACGAAGACGGGTTTTACCGGATGTTAGGCAGAATCGACGACGTCATCAATGTTGCGGGTCACCGCATAGCCGCCTGGGAAATCGAGTCTGCATTGGTGAGTCATCCGGATGTGGTCGAAGTGGCAGTAGTCGGATTTCCCCACGAAACAAAGGGCCAGGGCCTCTATGCGTTCATAACTTTGAGGGCCGGTTCAGAGAGAAGTGACCAACTCAGGCAGGCACTGATTGGTCTCGCGGAATCCAGAATCGGCGGCCTGGCAGTGCCGGATGTAATCCAGTGGGCACAGGCGCTTCCCAAGACTAGGAGCGGAAAGATACTGCGGAGGCTGCTCCAGAAGATTGCCGCGGGCCAGGTGACCGACCTGGGGGACACCACCACGGTTGCGAACCCGGATGCTGTCTCCGCGCTGATAACAGATCGCCTGGGAATCGAGGGTTAGTACCTTGAGATGTACAATTTGTAGTGCCTGCCCTGAACAATGTCCGATGATGACTGTGCCTGTCAGGGCGGGCATCTTGCCTGCCCCACCAGAACTTGATTCGCCATCGAGTACTAAGGGCATGATCCTTTGTGCAAAAAAGCATCTCCCCAGATTACGTCTTTGAAAGCTACTCGGTATTACCGCCCCTCCCAGGTGGCCTTTCTCTTTTCCAGAAATGCCTTGATCCCCTCCTGAGCATCCCTTGTCATAAGGTTATAAGTGATGACGTTCGTGGCATACTCGTACGCCCTTGGAGCGTCGAGCGATACCTGCGCGTAGAATGCGCGTTTTCCCACAGCCAGCGTCAAAGGGCTCGCCTCGGCTATGGATAGGGCCAGATCCATGGTTGCCTTATCGAGTTCGTCCAGCGGCACCACCTTGTTGACAAGGCCGTGCCGTTCGGCCTCTTGAGCCGAGATCAGCCTCCCCGTCATCAGCATTTCCATTGCCAACTTGCGGCCCACCGCCCGGCTAAGTGCTATCATGGGCGTGGTACAGAACAGTCCTATCCTTACTCCTGGGGTTCCGAAGCGGGCTTTCTCCTCCGCGACAACCAGGTCGCTCTGCGCGGCCAGCTGGCATCCCGCTGCTGTGGCGACGCCGTGAATTTGAGTTATGACTATTTGCGGGATCTCCTGTATGAGATTCATCATCTTCGTGCATTGGTCGAAGATCAGTTTGTACTCCGCCGCGGTTCCGTCTATCATCTCCCTGAGATAATGGCCGGAGCAAAAATGCTTTCCGTTGGCCTTGATGATGATCACTTTTATGCAGCCGTTGGACTGGAAGCCTTCCAACGCGAACATTATCTCGATAATCATGTTCTGTGATAAGGCGTTCATCGTTTGAGGAGAATTCAAGGTTATCAGACCTATTTCTCCCTGCGCATCGACGAGAATCTCCTTGTAATCCATCGGAATCCCTTTCCTTCCCAAGAGTGCAGCCTGGCGGGCGCGGTAGCTTGCCCGGCGATTGATGCAAATGTGCCAACCGCAACTTGCCCTGCTGTCAGAACTGTCAGATATCGGCCACAGAATGGAGGTACCAACGAATATTCCGATTCATCATAGCCAACGTGAAGCCGGATGTCCACAGTCACCGGCCGATACCGGTGGGCTTCCATGCGAGTAACATTTCTACTCCGGTGTACTGCCGGTATCGGCATTTCTCCTTGGCTGCGAGCGGTGCAGCGTGGCTTCGCTTCGCGGTCCTGCCACGGCCTGCTTAACCCATTGTCACTTCTTTGGCAGCGCATTGCTATGAGCCCCTCGCAAATTGACATACCGTGGAATTTCAAGTAAGTTTGCAATTGTATTAAGAATACGTACGCGACGGTAATTGCGCGGCAGTGCACTGAGATTGTCGCACGGTGCGTTCATTTTCTGCTGGCGCCACCAGAGGGATCTGATCCAGCCTCATGAAGAAAAGACTCTCCCGCCATTCGTATGCTATTCTCGGTGTACTCGCCGTTGCTTTGGCCGCGGTCGCCGATCTGCCGGTTCTGGCCCAGCAAGTCGAGAGCGCACCGCAGCTCTTTCAACGCGGGAAGCTCCAATTCGACAAAAGGCAGTACGCAACGGCTGTGAAGAGTCTGACGGCCGCCATACGCAAAGACCCGCGTCTCTCGGCTGCTTACATGCTTAGAGGCCAGGCTCATGATCTTCTTGGATTTCCCGAACTGGCCGTAAAAGACCTCACCAGGTACATCGAACTAAAACCGTCTGACGCAAACGGGTACATCGTCCGGGGAGATATCAACAATTTTAATTCCGATCACGAAGCAGCCCTGCAAGATTATGACGCGGCTGCAAGGCTGGCTCCCTCCTCTGTCGAAGCGCACCTCGGCCGTGGGTTGGCAAACGCTGGGTTAGAGAGGTACGGCGAGGCGATTAAAGATTACCAGTGGGTGCTTCGGCTGGAACCGAAGAACCGGGAAGCGCTTGGGAATATGGGAGTGGCCTGCATGCGAGCCAACAGGACTCTGGAGGCAGTAAGCTATCTGGAAAGAGCCGCCAACCTCGAGACAGATCCCAAGTGGAAGGAGCAATTGCGGGAATGGATCGACAAGCTCGCCCGTTATCCGGACGCCGCTGGCACCAAAAACCGGGGACCTACCCGGAGCCCCGTCCCCACGGATCGAAGACTCTGGTAAGCCGCGTCTGAAAACCTTTTGAGGCATGGATTGATCACTCAGATCAGCAGCAGTCCTAAATACAGTACCGTGAGCAGTCCGGTAGGTTGTCGGTATGTTACAGCACCCCCCCTCTCCTCCGTTTACAAAGAGAGGTAACGAAACCGAGGTTTCGCCCTACCTTATAAAGGGAAGCGGCTGCCAGTGCGCAAATCTACTCTTACCACTCGAACTCTGTTGACAAATCCCACGTAGGACTGTAAAAATAATATTCAACGGAGAAGAACTCGATGACCGCTTACCGCAGCTATTACTTTTATTTTCAGAAAAGGAGCCGGACTCTGCTGCGCTGAGCGTGACGACACATATACGGAATGCAAAGCGGAGCAGAGACTCCGCTTTTTTTTTCTTTTTTAGACCGCGACAACGAATGACGATGCACAGGACGCGAACCATGATAAATTGCCCCTCCAAGGTAAACTCACCAAGAACCCCGAGTGTCGAAGACCGCCTCAGCGTCAAGGAACGCCTCGCGCTCATTGGCCTGATAGACGAAGGCGTCCGCCAGGGGTCCACGGAATCCCCATTGGCCGCTGATCTGTTCAACGATCTGTTAAATCTCGTCGATGCAACCGTGTCCGGCGCCAAGGTGGATCGGCTGAAGTCCGGGGATTCGCACAACGGCTTCAAAGTCATAGAAATCAATGCCGAGACAGGCGAGAACCTCGGACGGCTCCACATGTTGTATCTGAATAAGCCCATACCCTGCTATTACCTGGTTTATGTTGAAGTAGCCGCTCCCTACAGGAACAAAGGCCTGGGCAACCGTATATTGAAAGCCTTCCGGGACGTGCTCGAGGAGAAGGGCGCTGTGGGGATACTCGACAACATCATCCCCGATGACGATCCCACTTTCGACATATATCTGAAGCTGAATTGGAAACCCGCTGCCGCCATGATGGGCGAAGGCCCCGCGGAGAGCGACAGATCCTACATGATATACATTCCGTCCAACATGGCATCGAAGGATCTGAAAGATCCGATACTCAAGCTGGTTCACCATCTGGAGCGAAAACGTCACGCCATAGACATGAGAGACAACGAACTGATGGTGAAGCGCACTATTGAGGAGTTCAAGGATCTATACTCGGCTCTGATGATCTATTTCGGCGACAGAATCCGGAGCGGTGAAGCGGACGCCTTTGTGCGGTTCATGTTCACGCGTTTCGTCACCAAGCTGCTCGGCTTCCGCAGGCGCATCGGTCAGCTGCTCGGGTACACCGGCGGCGAATCACTCGAGCAGATAGTCCTGGATCCCGAAGTGAGGTCCCTTCCCGTGCAATCTTATGCTCCCCGCGAGTTGGCATCCAAACCGTACTTCGTCACGGGTGATAGAGAGCTGTGGCTGCATCTGCCGGAGGTTCTCAAGAAACACCCGGCGCGCATCATCGAATCCCTGCCGAATTATCGCAGGCCCAGCCTGCTGAGATGGTTGAGCGAGCAGGGGCGGCTGTCCAGTGATACCCTCAACATCGGGGACCTGATGGATCTGGGCTTTGATCCTACGCGCCTCAAGGAAATAAGGATCGGAGAGACAGACTTGATATTCGAGCGATTGCAGGCCCGCCTGCTGCCGGAGGTAGAACAACGGAAAGACTGCCTGGAACGTCTCGCGCCGCAGATGTTGACCTACCGGCTCAAGAACACCAGACTGGCGGCCAACCCGCCGCTTCTCGTGATCAGGGACCGGGGAAACGCGTACGTGTTGAGGCGTAAGGTGGACGGCATCCATTGGGAGGAAGCATTGGATCAGCTGCAATCTTCTCCGAATCTCAGGGCTCTCACCCAGTCTCTGGGTCTGGAAAGGATTTTGACTGCAACGGTACGCAGAGCCGTGCAATGGTTCCAGTCCCGTCTAAGCGGAGACGAGGGGCACCTTTTGGACCGGGCGAGCTATTTTGTTGCCTGGAACCTTGAAACGAATCAGCCCAAGATTACGGTGGATTTCTCGGGCTCCTTCCTGGAATGCATCTGGATCGCGTAGGACAAGGGGAATTGATTGCGTCCTTGGGTCCGCTGGGCCCTCGAATGGGGACTGATCAGCCGCTATGTCCTTGCCTTAAAGAAAATCACATCTGACCATGCGTCACCCCGGCGAAATCCCATGGGCGCCAACTTGTCGGGAAGATCGATCCGAAAATCCCCTCGGTCTCCTTTAGAAAAAGTGGGTTCCGTTTCCCTCCTTTGTAAGGCGATATTATACTTGACAACCCCAGCCTTTGAGCCTTGAGCCACAGAAAACCGCGTCCTGAGCTTGTTATGCCTTGTTTTCCGGCTCTTCCGACGGCTTCGCTCGCCTGCTGCCCGCGATCCTCTTCATGGCCTCTTCAAATTTTTCCTCTGCATCTTCGGCTTGGATCTCTTCGGCCACTTCCATAAATCGCGCGGAACGCTCGGGATCATCTGGTTGTGGTTTCTTTTTTCTTCCCATTCAAGCCTCGGGTGTAAGTGTTTTTTGGATTTACTTAATAACTTAACTAATATTTATCGGGTTGCTATATGACAGCTCATTGCTGAAATCATTGTCCCTACTCGCCACATGCAAAAAAGACTCATTTCTTATTGACATCGAATCCTTGCTGCGGTAGAACGCGCGCGAAACGACAAACGGCCAAGATTCCGTGGAAGGGGCTTGGCCGTGAGTCAGATTCTGGTTGTTCTGAAGCGGTCACTTTATTTTGAACCGAACCGGTGTTTTTCGCTCATCCGGTTCTAACGCTCAAGCCATGTCTAGATCCTTTGGAGCGTGTTGTCAAGGCTTTTTTGGTTTGGGAGAAACGGCGTGGTCCAATCGTGTTCAGTGTGGAGGAGTGGAAACAGCACTTGCAAGCAGCAATAGTTGTTGAGTGCACAAACGGTAACGAACCAGATCCGCTAGGCGAATCGTGGATAGGCATTGAAGAATCTCTCCGGGAGTTAGAGGACACCGGAAAGCTCGGCAGCAACAAGCCCGGAACCGTCGTGGTGAAAACGGAGACCAGATACTAAGAAACGAGTCCCTATTACCACAACGAGAGTAGGGGCTGTTTTTGTCGGTCCAGCGTTTCGACGCGTGAGGGCGGGGTGTCGAATGCCTTCTTGAAAAGAAGATCCTCTATTGTGCGGATCTATAACCTCGGATAATCCCCGCCACGATGGCTGTACATGATTGGTTCCGCAGAATCATCGCGTATCCCTCTTGCGGAGGGTTGCAAACAAACGAAACCGCCTAACTCGGTGCTTTCGTTATGATCGAGGACTTCTTGCAGCTCTCCGAGGTAGGCGAGGTAGCGCCCCCCCCCTTAAGACAAAAGAATCACGATAAAGACCCCGCCAATATTAATACCTCCGGTTAAGTTAAGACATAACCGCGCCAAACAACTCAACATGTTGCTTTGTTGCATGTTTGCAGCGCGAACTACTTTAATGTTT
>Ga0172371_10012829_pt1 | contig 10987 bp, 7 predicted proteins | sample Lak12m_FD_114543 | JGI IMG/M metagenome (GOLD analysis project Ga0172371, IMG submission 114543) | Freshwater microbial communities from Kabuno Bay, South-Kivu, Congo - kab_022012_12m | ecosystem: Environmental > Aquatic > Freshwater > Lake | place: Democratic Republic of the Congo: South-Kivu... | reverse complement strand
TTGTTTCAGCAACGCCAGGCGGCGCTGCTCGAACCGGTTGAGGGCCTGCTTCTGTGTTTTCATCATAACCAGTATATATACTGGTTATTACAAGGCAACAAAAAAAGAACCTTGAAGAATCTTCTTCTTCTCAGGCGTGAGAATGTTCACGTCCTCCGCCGTCCCTCGCTCTACCCAGCCGCCTCCTCAACCCGAAGAATGAGTAATGTGGAACGGCTGCAGCGCATGTATCACGGTATCCTGCCGTCAATATGCCCCGCGACGGCTGGCATCCTGTCGCGTGTGGATACGGGAGGGTGTCGCTGCATTGACAGTGCGGGAACCGGCCGTTACGCTTCGGAGCACAAGTCAGTGCTGGAAGCATCCAGAGGAAGAGGGGTTTGGTGATGGACAGAAGATATCCCATGACGGCAGGTGTCCTGCTCGTACTCGCAACAGTGTGGTCAGCGGGCGCCGTGACGCTGGTGAAAGACGGCCAACCGGCGGCCACGATTGTCATCTCGAAGGCCGCGCTCGACGCGGAATCCTACAAGCCCGGTCGCGGTCTCAAGGTCGAACCCGTCCGGAAGATCCGCCTTGCTGCAGAAGAGCTGCAACGGGTGGTGGAGAAAATGAGCGGCGCCAGACTCCCGATTGCCGGCGACGAAGACACGGTCAAGGGCACTCTCATCCTGGTGGGTGCCAGCAGGAAGGCCGATGCCCTGAAACTCGGTATTCCGTCGGGATTGACTCCCGAGCGGAAGGAGGAGGGCTACATCATCGTGACGAAGAAAGACTCACTGGTGGTTGCCGGCAACGACACCGGCCCGTACCAGGGAACCTTCTTCGCCGTGAGCGAGTTGCTCAACCGTCTGGGCGTGCGCTGGTTCATGCCCGGCGAATTCGGTGAGTGTATTCCGAAGCTCCGGACCGTCGACGTGCCGGACATCACGCTGCGCGATACCCCGGATTTCATCGTCCGGAGCTGGAACGGGAACCTGGCGCCGGAACTCGTCGCTGACGACAGCCTCTGGCGGCTGCACAACAAGCTCGTGATCTCCGAATCGGATATCCTTGCGATCCCGGGCGACTCGTACCTGCGGAAGTACCTTCCGGACAAGGAGCTGGTAGAGACGCATCCCGAGTATTTCGCGAAGAAACTGGACGGGACCGTGGACAAGACGATGGTGAACCTCAGCAACCCGGAAGTGCCGAAACTGGTCGCCGAGAAGGTCAAGGCCGCCATCAAGGCGGCGCGCGAGAAGAATCCGGAATTCAACTCGATTGGCTTCGCGCCGGACGATGGCATCCCCATGGACCTCTGCAAGGAGACGATGGAGCTGAACCAGGGGTTCGCCGATCTGTGCGGACGCGAGGGCGTGATTACCGAACGCTCGATCAGCGAGGAGTGGTTCCGTTTCATGAACCTCGTGGCCGGGGAAGTCGTGAAGGAATACCCGGACATCATCCTCACCAGCAACGGCTACGCAAACCGTACGTTTCCGCCCGAGGGCGTGAAGCTTCATCCCAACCTCGGGATCATGTTCGCCGCGATCTGGGCGGACCTGCTCCATTCGTATGATGACCCCCGGAGCTGGCAGCAGGTCATGCAGGGGCAGATGCTGAAGCGATGGGCGCAGCTCTGCCCGCGGGTGTTCGTTTACAACTACAACTTTCCAATGCTCGTGAACTGTCTGACACCGCTGCCGTTGACCCGCAAGATCGCCCGCAATACCCCGTTGATGAAGCAGTGGGGTGTCGCCGGTTTCGAAGATGAACAGACGTTCTCATGGATGGCCCATGGCATCACCGCCTTTTACCTGCGCGCGAAGCTCTACTGGGACGCGGATGCCGACGCGAAGGCGATACTGAACGACTACTTCACGGTCTGGTACGGACCGGCCGCCAGGTCGTCACAGGCGTACTGGGATGCGCTTGAGGACGCGCTCGAGAACACGCCGATGCTCGGTCACGAGGACCGCATCCTGCCTTACGTCTACACCGACACGCTTATCGCAGCCATGGAAGAGGCCGGGAAACAGGCGGAAGCGCTGGCAACCGAAGAGCCGTTTGCGACTCGGGTACGCGTGGATCGGCTGATCCTTGAACACCTGAAAGGGTACATGGCGATGAACCGTGCAGAGTTCACTGGCCGGTACGACGAGGCCATCCGGCAGGCGGACTACATGTTCAGACAGCGCGAACAGCTGAATGTGATCAGCGGATACTTCCACATCCCGGAAAGCAAGGATCCGCGCAGGAAGTACTTCGCCGGGTCCCACTACTGGAACCTGACGAAGCGCCGGGAGTTCTACCAGCAGCTCCTCGACATGACGACCGGCAAAACCGGCGACCTGATCGTGATGGCGCCAAAGGAAGTGTTTTTCAGCCTGGACGAAGCTGACCTGGGACGTATCGGACGGTGGTACGATCCGGGCTTTGACCGATCCGCCTGGCGGAAGATTGACACCGCGACGCCGTTTTATATCCAGGGCGATGGCATGCTGGACAAACGCGGGGTGCCGTATGTCGGTTACATCTGGTATGTCTTTGAGCTGGAGGTCCCCAAGTCGGCGCTCGGCAAGCCAATCCGCCTCTATGCCCCGGTTGTCGTGACCGAGGCGTGGGTCTGGAACAACGGCGAATACGTCGGCCACCGGCCCTACTTTGAATCCTACATCCGGCCCCAGTCGATGGAGTTCGACGTAACCGGAACGGTGAAGGAAGGGAGGAACGTCATCGGCGTACGCATCAGCACGAGCGCGAGCCGTGTCCAGGTTGCGGAAGGATTCCAGGGTCCGCTGTTCCTCTACTCGCCGAAACCTGAAGTGGCGGAGAACGTCGCGAAGTAGGGCAGAGAGGAGCACGGGGCACCTGAAATCGGGTCCGACTTTCCGGTACTGGTGCCTGTTGCCCGTCGCTCCGGAGGACGGTATTGAAGCGAACCATTTCGCAATTCGACCTCATACCGTCCTTGTGTGCGGCACATCTCAAGGCGTAGGATCAACCCGCATCTCAGACCACGGGAGGGTGATATGGCATTCACACTGCAAATCGGAGCGAAGGCACCGGCGTTCAAGCTGCCGGCGACGGACGGTAGAACCTGCAGCCTGGCGAATTTCGCCGCGGCAAAAATCCTGGTAGTGTTTTTTACCTGCAATCACTGTCCCTACGTGGTTGGCTCTGATGAGATCACCCGCCAGACGGCGGACCGGTATGCCCCGAAGGGTGTCCGTTTTGTCGGCATAAACTCGAACAGCAGGAATACCTACCCCGAGGATTCATTCGACCACATGGTGGAACGGATGAAGATAAACCGCTTTCCCTGGGTTTACCTTTACGATGAAAAACAGGATGTGGCCCGCGCCTACGGTGCGCTCCGCACACCGCACTTCTTTGTCTTCGATGCGGTGCGGAAACTGGTCTACACGGGTCGTGGCGTCGACAGTCCCCGCGACACGTCAAAGATGACAGTCAACGATCTTGCGAACGCGCTCGAAGATCACCTCGCGGGACAGCCCGTCCGTACGCCGCTCACGAACCCGATCGGCTGCAATGTCAAGTGGGACGGCAAGGACGCACATTGGATGCCTCCGGACGCCTGTGATCTGGTGTAGAGCGCGAGTCCGGCGAGAACAATGGAACTACCCGCGAAGTTTCCTCCTGCCCGCAGCAGGCAATGAGCGTCCGGTCTCCGCCAGGCCCAAACTTTTCCTGGTGTGTTTCAGCGGGAGGCCTGGTCCGGTAGCAGCTCTGCCGAAAGACCTGCAAGATGGCCGCTGGAGAAGGCCCACTGGAGGTTGTACCCGCCGCAGGGACCGTCCATATCCAGCACTTCACCGGCAAAGTACAGACCACGGACAAGACGGCTCTCCAGAGTTGACGGGTTGACGGAACGAAGAGCTACTCCTCCATGCGTCACCATGGCCTGCTCAAAACCTTCAGAGCCGGTTATCGTCAACGGCAGGTTCGTCATCCATTCAACCAGCGTTTCCCGGATCTGCGCCGTCATGTGCCCCGCCTGCAGGTCCTGCCCGATCCCGCAGGCATCGCAAATAGCCGTTGCCAGCGATTGAGGAAGGAACTCGTCCAACAGGTTCCGGATGGTCTTCTTTCCCCGCGTAGTGCGCCAGCCCCCGATCCGCGACTGCCACAAGTCGCGTGGAGTATCAGGTGACAGGGTCAAAGTGACAGGCACGGTGCGATTCGTCCGGAGGAGAGCTGTTACCTGGCCGGAGAGGTCGAGGATCACGGGACCTGACACGCCAGTATGTGTAAACAACAGTGTCCCGCGGATTGCGGGACCGCGTAGCTTTGGCAGGTCAATCCGCGCAGTTACGTCGGGCAAGGTCACCCCGGCACACCTTGCCGGCCAGGTTTCGCGCGTGGTGAGCCCGACAAGGGCGGGAGAGAGATCTGTCACGGTGTGGCCGGCCTGTTTCGCGAGTTCGTATCCGGACCTGCAACCGCCCAATGCGGGCCAGGCCGCTCCGCCTGTGGCGAGCACAACGGCGTCTGCGCGAAGAGTGCCCTTTGATGTATGTACGCCGCGGATATGACCGTCGGCAATTTCGAGCGATGTGATCTCCGAACGGCAGCGTACCTCCACTCCGGACGAACGCATGGCGTGTTCAAGCGCATTCAGCACATCTGTGGCTTTCTGCGAAACGGGGAAGTAGTGGAATCCGTCGGCGGCTTCGCAGGGGACACCCCACCCGCGCATGCGGTGCAGGAGATCGTCGCGGGAGAAACGGCGCAGCGCGTCGGTCATGAAGCGGCCGTGTTTGCCGAAGCGGGACATGAAGGCTTCTGCGTCGAGCGTGTTGGTGATGTTGCAGTGGCCGCCCCCGGTGGCAGAGAGCTTGCGGCCGGGTTTCTCCTGCCGCTCGCAGAGGGTGACATGGGCCCCGGCAGCGGCAGAAGCGATGGCGGCCGCCATCCCGGCCGGCCCGCCGCCAATCACAACCACTTTGTGTGTATCTCCCTGCATTGTTTTGTCCGACCTCTAACGCTGAAGACTCACCACGGAGACACAGAGGCACGGAGAAGATCTCTGGAGCTTTTCCCCAGAGCGAGTGTTGTGGGAATTCCCCGGACAGGGGACTGTCCAAAGAATTCCCACAACGTTAGCTGTTGAGACAGAGCCCGGAATGAGTCACCTCTTCCTCTAGAGAACAGGCATTGAGGGATGTGTTCCGACCGTCTGCGAGACGGAACATATTCCCTCAATCTCCACGATCCCTTCCTCTCCGTGCCTCAGTGTCTCCGTGGTCAGTCTGCCCCGCCTTCCTGTTTTCCTACAGGTGTTCCTCGATGACTTCGAGCTGGTGATAGAGATCCGTGACTTCGCGCTGCCAGAAGGCATCGGTGCCCCATTCGGGATGGTCGGTGCGGAACCTGTAATCGTTCACCTGCCTGCTGCACCACGCGAGGTAGTAAATGATCCGCATCGCCCGCAAAGGCTCGATGAGCCGGAAATCCGACAGGTTGAATTCGCGGAACTGGCCATACCCCTCGATCAACAGGTCGAGCTCGTGCCGGCACTTGTCAGCCCTGTCGGGCAGCAGCAACCACATGTCCTGGACGGCAGGCCCCATCATCATGTCGTCAAAGTCGATCACCATGATCCCTTCGCCCGGCCGATCCAGCAGGTTGCCCGAATGGCAGTCACCGTGGATCCGGATGAACTCGACATCCTCGAACAGGCCGGTGATCCGCTCAAGTATGCGCGATGTGACATCGCCGAACGCCGGGGCATGGCGCGGCGTCACGAATCCCTCGTCGACGAGGAGCTTTACGTGGGCCGCGGTGGACCGGGACGGATGCAAATCGGTCCTTGCCGGGGCAGTCCGGCGGCTGCCTGCCGTGTGAATGCGACCGAGGAGCCGGCCGACGCGGAGCCAGTCGGCGTCATTGTTGATCTCCAGCTGGCGGCCTGCGCGCCGCGGGTAGAGGGTGAAACAGATTCCATCCGTTTCGTGAAGCGTACTCCCGTCGGGGAAGGGCAGGGGCGCAACGACGGGGATTTCCTCCGCGGCGCAGTCGGCTACGAAATTGTGTTCATCCTGCAGCGCTTCGCGGGACCACCGGCCCGGCCGGTAGAACTTCGCGATCAGACGTTCGCCTTCGCGGGTCTGGACTTCGTACACGCGGTTGATATAGCTGGGGAGCGGCGTGGCCAGTCCGCTGAGCTTTCGGCCCGTGGCCTGCTCGATGGCGTCGAGCATCACGTCCGGCACAAGGTGCGTGAAATCGCCAACTTGGGTCATTCTGTCTCCCGTATCCCCTCGGCCTCTGCACGGTCAAGTTGTAGCCACGGCGCTCTGTCGCCGTGCAAAGACGCCCCGGCAGAGCGGGGCGTCTACAACATTCTCTGAGCCGCTCTGCACCAAATACATCCCGCCACTGACCCGATAGTCGCTCATTCTGTCTCCGTTTGTGGCGCCGGCCTGGTGGTGAGCCCCTCCAGCTCCGTGGCGGCAAGTTCCCACCTGCGGGTATAGCGTTCGATTTCCTCCTGGATGAACTTGGCGCGCTTGTTGATGACGGCGAAATCAGTACGTGCCGGATCGCCCGCCATCTGTTCAACAAGCTTGTCCCGCTCGGCCGTGTAGATTTCTATCTGCTTCTCGATGCGGGATATTTCCTTCTTGAGCTCACGGGTCTGTTGGCTAACTGCTTCCCGGGCGAGGGCGCGTTCCTTCCGCAGGGCTTTCCTGTCCCGCGTTGCCGGGGCCGCGCCGGTTTCGGAAGCACGGGTCTTGTCATTTCGTCGTGACTGCTCATCGGCCCGTTGCTGTGCTCCGGCCTGTTCGGTCATCTTCTGGTGGTAGTAGTCGTACCCGCCCGAATAGCGCGCTACGCCCGGTGGGGTCATGGCGACGATGCCGGTGGCGACCGAACGGACGAAATCGATATCATGGCTCACGAGGCAGATCGTGCCTTCGTAGTCCTGCAGGGCTTTCTCCAGCGCTTCGCGGGCCTGGATGTCGAGGTGGGTGGTTGGTTCGTCGAGTACGAGGAAGTTGGGCGGATTCACGAGCAGGCGTGCGAAGGCCAGCCTGATCTTCTCACCGCCGCTGAGCACGCTCACCGTCTTCTCGATTGCTTCGCCGGGGAAACCAAATCCGCCGAGCAACGTGCGGATTTCCTGTTCTGAACAGTTGCCCGCAACCGACCTGATGGTGCCGAAGACGGTGGCAATGGGGTCCATGGTCTCGGCAAAGTCCTGCGACTGGTACCCGATGATCACCTTGTGGCCCAGTACGCGCCTCCCTTCGGAGACTTCCAGGTTCCCGGCGAGCATCCGGAGCAGGGTTGTCTTGCCCAGCCCGTTGAAACCGACGAGGGCCAGTTTTTCGCCGCGCCCGACCGAGAAGTCGAGCCCGCGCAGTACCCACCTGTTACCGTCGTACGTGAGGCCTGCGTTCTCGAGCCTCACGATTTCCGCGCCACAGTGCGGTGGAGGGCGGAGCCGGATCCGGCCGGGGCTCCTGATCCGCTGCGGAACGTTGATGTCGAGCATCTTTTCCATCTGCTTGATGCGGCTCTGCACCTGCGTTGCGCGGGTGTTCTTGGCGCGGAACCGTTCGACAAAGCGTTCAAGCTGTTCGCGCTTGCGGTCCTGGTTCTTCTGTTCGGCAAGCCTGGTGTCGTAGCGGCGGACCCGGTCCTGCGCATAGGTGTCGTAGTTGCCCTTGTACCGCTCGGCCTTCGTGTTCGCGATCTCGAGCGTCACGTCGGTGAGGGAGTTCAACAGGAACCTGTCGTGCGAAACCAGCATGAGCGTGCCCTTGTACTCCAGCAGGTACTGCTGGAGCCATTCCACGGCGGGGATATCGAGGTAGTTGGATGGCTCGTCCAGGAGGAGAAAGTCGGGCCGGGCGACGAGCACGCGCGCCAGTTCCGCGCGCGACTGCCAGCCGCCGCTGAGCGCGCGGAACGGCTGGTGGAACCAGTCAACGGGGAATCCGAGCCCGCTCAGCGTCTGTTCCGCCCGGTTTTTGATCGTGTAACCGCCCATGTGTTCGAACTGCGTCTGGAGCTCCCCGAGACGGCGGAGCAGGGCGGCTGACGATGTCGTCTCGTCCGGACCGGCCGAGAGCCTGTGCAGTTCCGCCTCTATGGTATGGATCTCCTCCTGCATGGCCTGGAGGTCCGGCATGGCGTTCTCGGTGTAGGCAAGGAGGGTGGTATCAACCGTGTAGGCATTGAGCTGTTGGTGAACGTACCCGAGGCGGCCGCGGGCAGGCAGGATCACGTCGCCCTTGTCGGAACTGGCCTCGCCCACGATCAGGTTGAAGACGGTGCTTTTCCCGGCGCCATTGGGCCCGACAACGCCCACGTGCTCCCCGGGGTTCACCTGGAAATTCACGTCGTCGAGCACAACCTGCCCGCCGAACCTTTTGCTGACATGTTGGAAACGTATCACGGCGGGACAGGATTGCGCATGATGCCGCCTATTACAAGTAGAAGGGAGCGGAAGAAAGGTGTCAGGGTTCGGGGTTCAGGAGGGAGGGAATGTGAGGGAGGAAACTTGAAACTGGAAACCCGGGACTTGAGATGTGGCGAAGGGCGAAAAGAAGATTCACCACCCGCTTCGCTGGAAGCACTGAGACACGGAGATGCGGAGAATGAGAGAGTGCTGTTTGGATTTGCGGTAGCGCGGCGCTGCCGCAAATCCAAACAGCGGTTATCTCAAAAGAGGAAGAGGAGGTGAGCTCTTCTCGGCCCGGAGGTTACGCGGAGCAGGCTTGGATATCCGACTCGGTGTACTCGATGGGAGCAGCCGTGACGGGAATGATGTGCGGCTTGGCTGCGCGGCATTCCCGTCACCTCCTCTGTGTCGGGTCTTTCTCCGTGCCTCCGTGTCTCTGTGGTCAGTCCTTCCGGGCTTCTTTCGTTGAAGCAAACCGACACATGCAATAGGGTGGAAGGCTGGAGGGAGAAAGAAACCATGCAAGTGCCGCCAATCGTACTGAAGCTGTTCAGCGGGAAGAACAATCCACGGAATTCGGAAGGTTCGTTCGTTACGCTCAAGGACGGACGGATCATGTTCGTCTACACGCGCTACTACGGGAAAAGCTGGTCGGACGATGCCAGCGCCGTCCTTGCGGCGCGCTACTCCGAAGACGGTGGCCGGACGTGGTCCCGGCATGATCGCGTGGTCGTGCCCCGCGAAGGCGCGTGCAACGTGATGAGCGTATCCATGCTGCGTCTGCAGGATGGACGGATCGGGCTGTTCTACCTGCGCAAGAACAGCGGACAGGACTGCCGCGAGTGGCTGCGGACGTCGCGCGACGAGGGCGAATCATGGAGCAAGCCGGTGTTGTGCGTCAATGCTCCGGGCTATTTTGTGACCAACAATGACAGGGTGATCCAGCTTCGCAGCGGACGCATCGTCATACCTGCAGGTTTCCACCGGTCCATGAAGGAAGTCAAACCGGGCGAGGGCGGAGGTCTGGACGGCCGGTCGATATTCACGATGGTGCTGTCCGACGACGGCGGGAAGACATGGCGGGAATCGAAGGACTGGTGGGCGCTGCCGATAAGGAGCGGGGCCGGCATGCAGGAGCCCGGCGCGGTGGAACTCAAGGGCGGGCGTGTGTACGGCTGGGCGCGCACCAGCGTGGGCCGGCAATGGGAATGCTATTCGTCCGATGGTGGCGACACATGGACCCCCCCGCGGGCATCGCAGTTCTATGCGCCCTGTTCGCCTCTGTGCATCAAGCGGATCCCGGCCACTGGCGACCTGCTGGCCGTATGGAACGATCACAGGGCGCGGTGGAAGAAGCTTCCGCAGTACCGCAAGGGATGGGGAACGAAGGAGAGCTGGGGCAGGACCCCACTGGTGGTCGGCATCAGCCGCAACGAGGGGAAGACGTGGCCGATCCGCAAGGCCGTCGAAACGGCGCCCGACCATGGCTACTGCTACACGGCAATTCATCCGGTCGATGACGCGGTCCTGCTCGGCTATTGCTGCGGCGGGGGGAAGCGCAGCGGCGTTCTGCAGGATCTCTGTGCGCGGCGCCTGCCGCTGGAATGGCTGTACGGGAAGTGAGGGGAGCGGAACAGACTCACCACCCGCTTCGCTGGAGGCACGGAGAAGAGATCTCGCGCAGAGGCGCTGAGTTCACAGAGAAGAATATTTCATGGAGCGAATGTTGCGGGAATTCTCCCCGCACAGGAGTGTGGGAAGAATTCCCGCAACGTTGGCTCGGGAAGAGTACACGGGGCAAATTCCTGAGGTCTCGTGTTAGCCTGCCCGTATCTTCTTCCGTGAACCCATACGCGACAGACCGTTCTGTCAATTGTGCGAACCCATATTCCGTTGGGTCGCCGAACTGACGGAACACTCGCTCTGCTCCGTGGTTAATCCCTCTGATACGATGTAACGTCGACACGTGGATACGTCAGTACGGCGTCACGTCTTCTGCAGAGTGACACGCGTTGTCAGGGAGCCTTTGCGACCGGCGACACGGAACACGATGCGGTGTTGAGCGCCGTCGAGCAGCTTGAGTTTGTCTACACGGACAGCGGCGCCCGTTGGCGGCTCGATGACCACCAGTCCCCTCTTGCCGCGAATGTGGACCATGCCCTGCTTCACGATGACGGGCAGTCGCGTGCTCCAGCAGAACTCAACGCCATCGCCTTTCCTGAGAGCATACCTGTCCCTGATAACGAGCCTGTCGGGACTTGGGGAGTCCCATGCGCGTGACCAGTGGCGGTAGTAGTTCTCCCAGCCCGGCGTGAGGTCAACCTTCGCGGAGAAACTGCGGGCATTGCCGTGCCCGCCCGGATGTATGTCATGGGGCAGGGGGCAGACCGGGTGCGGCCTTTCGGGCGTTCCATACGGTACAAGCATGTTGTGCCGCTCGCAGTTGTGGACAATACCGGCCAGCGGGTGGCTGTAGTCACACGTGCCGGGATCCATCGCGAACGTATCTCCGGCGAACTCCAGGACGAAGCTGCCCTTGTCCTCGTGGGTATGGCCGGCGCCTGCCTTGTT
>Ga0172371_10012828_pt1 | contig 10989 bp, 14 predicted proteins | sample Lak12m_FD_114543 | JGI IMG/M metagenome (GOLD analysis project Ga0172371, IMG submission 114543) | Freshwater microbial communities from Kabuno Bay, South-Kivu, Congo - kab_022012_12m | ecosystem: Environmental > Aquatic > Freshwater > Lake | place: Democratic Republic of the Congo: South-Kivu... | reverse complement strand
CTACTTTTGAAAACTTTGCTAACTTAAATATGAATTTATCCCATTTTGATATATTGCTACTCTGTATTGTTTCTTGATCGCTCTGGCTATCTGCAATCTCATCAACAACTCTATTTAAGTCTGTGATTGCATCATTAAACAACCTGCTCTCTGTAATAACCTCTCCTAATGTAGTCTTTAAATTAGTTACTTGGGCTTTAAAAGAAGCGATCTTAGTTGCAGCAGTATCAGAGACATTACCCATAGCAACAAGTTCCTCCTGAACAATCTCTCCCATTGCTTTTGCAACCGTTCCTACATCAGCAGCCTCCATTCCGAGATCACCAAACTTCTCCCTCAATCTTATAGCACTAATTCCTAAGTTATCAAGTATTAAAGGAGACTTACGCCCGATTCCGAGTACAATACTATTAACAAGATAATCAACTGACTCGCCCGTTTGTTGCGCCCTCTTACGTGCAAACTCAAAGAACGTCGCTAATTGATTTAGAGGTATCTTAAAGTTTGATGCTTTAACAGCAGCAGTCATCAAGTCCATGTCCGACACCGTCCCCTTAACGGCATCCCTCAAATCCTGGAGCAACCCCGGATCAGCAATACGCCGGAAAGCCTCCTCTACACCCTGTATCTTTGAAGCAAGATCAACGGCTTCACGTCCGAAATTAACGATGGCACGAACGGAGAAAGCAGCGGCAATAGCACCTCCGATAAGTTTAAATTTATCAACGAGCCAACTACCCTTTTGTCCTACCTGATCAACTTTCTTATTAAAGTCTTTATTATCAGCCGTGAATACCGCCTTATGTTCTTGCTGTGACATTTTTAAGTAACTTTGAAATCCTTACTCTTTTCTTTCGTTTCAACTTACCGTAATCCTGCCAGACCTTATCCAGCTCTTCTTTGCTCAACTCCGGCTTCTTATCTTCCCGTCCTATCGGAAGGTATGTCTCTATTCCCGGTGCGTTCTTTGCTCCATGCCTCCACGTCTCGTAAGCTATCAGCCTGACCTTCTTCCACTCACTCTCTTCCTTCATCCGGTACGCCTCAAAGACCCTCGCAATTTGTGAGAACGTCAATCGTAATAGTTCATCTTCCGTCAGTCCTGCCTGCCATCCGGCGATGAAGAGTTCACTCCAAGTTGAGCTTTTTTTTTATCGTCCGTCTCCTCAACCTTCACCTCGGTCATCGCCTTTAGCAGCATATCCCATTCCGACTTCCGCATCCGGTTAATGAACCGTATCATTTTCTTATATGACAAAGGTTCCCGATATCGCATCATACAGAACGACCGATGCGCCGACCATACCCAGGAAGATACGTACTCATCTTTCGGTATCTTGTCCTGAGTATTAAGGTCAACGCCCCACTGCTGGCACAATAAAAATGCTGCCAGTGCATCAAAGCGAAAACCCACCGGATGCCTGAACCGCCGTTTAATCTCAACAACCATTAGGAATATTCTCCTGTGAAGATAAATCCAGCGTCGAACTTAACATATCCTGCACCAGTTCCACCGGCAGGCGATAAGTTTGTCAAATAACCACACCCGCTGATCTCCACACCTTTTTCAATCTCTGCAACAAGCGTGAGGAGCGTCTGTGCAAGATGTGCGTCCAGGACATCCTGAAAATCAGCCTCTCCGGCACCAGCGGCATTATTATACCATGTAGAGGTATCAATAGTGCCACTGTTTAATGTAGGGCCGAACTCTTTGAAATCGCCACTATCAGCATCAGTCAGCTCTTCCGTGTCGGTTGTCAGGTTAATAGTGACATCCGTGGTATGTGCCAGAAGATCAGTACCGAGATAAAGACGAACATTGTAACCTTTGATTTTTGCCATTTTACTAAGTATTAAATTAAACCTCTGTTATCATTGTCTGAATTGTTAGAATCTTTCTTATCACTGTTTTTGCCCCATCAAACTCAGGAGCGTAGTTAAGAGCAACGAGATAACAACCGTTATCTTCAAAACCTGTCATAACAATATTAGCAGCTATGTCACCAGGAGTCACTCCTTTAGTAATTAATCGCTGCATAATAAGCGTCATAATATCATCAGACTGCTTTGAACCGAACTCCCCCGGCTCGCCCTGATGAGATGTCACAACCATTATATCTACTGTGACATTCATTTGAAAGTTTGTTGCATCGCCTTCGGGCGTGGCACTCATATTAAGTATCTGAACATAAGGAGTGTCATTGCCTTCCGGTGCATATTCCATAACCGTCAGCGGATGACCTCCATAAGTCAATAAACCTAACGCTTCATAAAGTCCTTTGCGATATTGATAAAAACAATCTTTCATATTGCTCTTTTCAAAATTCTATCACACTCCTTCGTGAACTTTTCCCGGTTAATAAAAAATGCCGGATATAAATACGGTTGCGCTCCTGTATTTACTTTTCGTATCCCTGCCCCTTTGAATTGCATAGCATATTCTTTCAATTCCGCAGGCACCCGTACAAGCCCACCCGTTCCAAACTCTACATAAGGCCCGTAATGTGGGCCAACAATTATCTCTCCTGTCAGCCCCTTATCAGTTATTTTTGGATGTATATCTGTGCGAAGCCTCCCTCCGGTTTTCTTATATTTTACTTTCCTTTTGTCGTGCGGAGCAAATGACTTAGCATTATAACTCGTTTGACGAGTTGCCACGGCGACGGCTTTCTTCAACTCGCTCTCAACCTCCTTTGGTATCTGCTTATATTTTTTCAGCTTCTCAGGATGCTGAAACTGGCAACTTATTTTCACTTCGTGCAATTATTTTTGTGTAGTGCTTATCTATTTGAACCGAATGAATCAAAAGAATAACCTCTCCATAAATACTTTCATAGCCCAAATAATATTCTCTCTCAGGCGGGAAATCAAAATCCGTCCTTATCGTCACGTCAAAACCCTGCGATCCGCTTATCTGCTGAAAGGTCATTCCGATCATCCCCGTTAAAGGCTTCACATTCCCCCATACCCATGTAACTTCAGTCAACGCTCCGGGTATGCGCCCTCCGGCACCATCCGACGTACTCACCCGCTCGTATATCTTTATTTTATCCTGTAGCTTCATAATCCCGGTTGACGTGTTAAGAGTTCAATCTGTTTTGATATATGCAAAGGTAACTGTTTCGCCTCATCATCTATATCGTAAACATATTTTATATAATCAGTTATTAACCTTTGAATTGTAGCCGGACAGATCGTATCGCCTCCTACATAAGTATAGATGTAGTTATCATCAGAATCGGTCGTCTCAACAATATTGCTCACTGGCCCCAGAGGAAGCTCCCATTCCTCAAGTTCAATATCTGAGGTCACTTCAATAGTCCTCGTAGATACCGATGTATCAATAGCCTTCTCAATGAAAGCCCTGCAATCTGTTATAAGCCTTGATAACTCTGTATCGTGTCCTGTACCTGTGATCTTCAGGGCTTCCTTAACCTCTTCCAATGTGATAGGCTCCAGCACTATGTCAGTTGTGATTACTACTTTCATATCTCTATATTTATCGGTTCCAAAACATCTTCTTTGACCAGTTTTACATGATGCTTCTTAACAAGAAAATCATAAGCCTGCCGGGGGATACGCTTAATATCTCCTTTTTTATAAAGCCTGCAATAATTCTGAAGGAACATCACCTCAACCTTCTCCCCTGCCCTGTGAACATCCAGTGCGCTCATCTCTTTATGATGTACTAATTTATTAACAACATCTTCAGGAAGTCCAATGTCATTGATCTTCTTATCTGTCTTCACAAAAGGAGGTCGTGGATTACGGAACTGCCGGATGCGTGTCAGTGATACAGTGTTCATCCCGGTAGTTGCAAGACACGGGTAAATATTAGAATCAATATATTTTGTCTTGACATAATCCGAGAGCCATTTATGAATACCGGAATTTTTATGAGGGTCGGGAACCCTGCGGACGATATCTGTAAGGATAGCAATATTAAACCCTGTCTTCCATAGCTTCCTAACGACCTGATAATCATACATCATCATCTTATTGTCAGGAATAGAATAATGCCATGCGTACCGGGTATCGTACCACGGGAAATTTCCAATCAGTTCTACTGTCCTTTGTATCCTTAACGGGTGGGTATAATCATCCGAGTCGTGCATAATAAGTATCCTGCCCTGAGCTTCTTTAGCTATCGTAATCCACTTAGTAGAGAGGTCATACCGTTTGCCTCTGTTGATATATTTTATTCGCACACATCCGGCAGACCGAAGACGTTCCTTATATTTTTCAACGAACTTGGGTCCCGCCTCATTTGGCGAGGGACACTCAAAGACAATATATTCCCACGGCACGGTAGTCTCCTGGCGGCAAAGCGACTCAATGGAGAGCCAAAAAATATCGCCATTATTCCATGTCGGGGTGCCAACAGTGACGACCGGGGTGACTGATGCGGTCATGCTTATCTCTTTTTTTGCTCCATTAATTTCTTTTGCTGGCATAATTTCTAAAGGAGGCACCCTCCCATGATTATTTTTCTCTCCCTGACATCCGGTAAGTACTTTGTCAATCCACTTTACTTTTAGTTTTGTTGCAAGCGTGGCAATCACATGAAAATCACCCATTCTGCGAGCCTCCCACGGGACTGGCAGATGTTTGCAGTGAAATGCAAAACCTATTCCGCTGATCTGTCCTGCTTTAATTTCTGTTCCGAAATATTTAGGCCCCGGAACAATCACAGAACCAAGTTTAACCTTCCATAATAAAAGAGTATCCTCATCCGTAGCCTCCTTCATTATCTCATCAGCTGATGTCCGATCAAGAAACATATCATCATCATCAAGGTACATCACCCATCCCGACTTGACGTGTTCACCGAGATCGTTCATGTGAAGATTCCACGGGAGCCACTGTCCTGATTTTTTTGTCAACTTAATAGCCGAAGGAAAATAATCACACTTCACCTCACTACCTACAATATGATTAATGTTCGGATACGTCTGTGAACGGATACTATCTCTGCATTTCTTAAATGATACAGGACGCTTAAATGTTCGTGTTATAACATTTAGATAAGGAGCCGTATTACGTTCACTGATCCAGTTATGGTCGGTATCATATAGCTCCATATTACCTACACGGGTAACTCCTTTTTTCTTCATGCGAGCCGTAGTGACCGAGTCAGAATGTTGCACCCACCGGGCCATGCCACGTGGTAACTGGAAGACTTTATCCACTAACTTCCACAGATGACCATGTGACCCGAAATATACCGGGTATTCAACTGTCCGTTGGCATAGCGTTGAAAACATTGAAGTCCGCTTCTCATGATATGGAGCTACTTCTGATAGTTTCTTTGAAGGCCAATCCATTCTTACAGGTTGTGCATGAATGACAAATGACTTAAAAATATCTTTGTTCTCTTTGTAAATCTTTTGAACCTGTTCAATATACGTGGGTGCTATCCAATCATCAAAATCCACACGTGACTGAAGAGTATATTGATTCTTTTTGACGATATTCCGAAACTGCTCAATGCCACCGGTGAAAGCCGTGAAATCCATTTTTATCTTCTTACGCACATAATCCACATGGTCAGCACGAATCAAAATCCCAAACTCAAAATTCTTACACGTCTGCGCCTGAAGTGCAGGGATAAATGTCTCCAGTGCAACGGTAATATACCGATCCATCAGTTCCCTGTTATCAAACCAAAGCCTTGTTACTAAAAGGTGTCGCATGATTTTATAAACTCTTTTTTGAACCGTTCACTATTAAACTGAACCTCCCATGGATGCCACTTGATCATTGATGATATTCTCTCGTGATCCGCCTTGCTTAGTCCTATCTTATCCCAATGCCATTGAACATACCACTTATCAACTTTCACACCCTGAAGATGAGGGATAAGATTATATTCTGCACCTTCACAGTTCATTTTAACTACCACATATTCAGCATTTAAGGACTCAATAAATATCCGTATGTCAACACATTCAACCGAAGTAAATATTTTCGGATTAACGTGTCCTGTTTTTTTATTTCCATAAACACTCCCTCCAGCCCCGGTGCCGCCGGTGGCAGGATAAAACTTAACCGTCCCACTGTTTATCCATGCAGCTTTCGGGATGACATTCAATCCTTTTGCCTGGATAACCTTCACGAGCCGCATATCGGGTTCAAAAATGAAAGTATTAAATTCTCTTCCCTGCGGATGATACTTCAGGAAAAACTCGGTACTGACACCTTTCCATCCCCCTATGTCAATGAATGCTTTCAAATCATCTTCATTATATTATTAATCGTCACATGAGAAACATGATGCCCGTCTTTATAAATCTTATTTCCCTGGTATAAGGGAGCAACCGTCGCCATCTCAAAACTTGGAAAGTAAATCACATCCTGCATACGTGCCATCTCTCCGGCCACAGCCCTGAGTATTGACTTAGATTCACAGCTTGCCGACATCACATCTACGTCCGTCCGCCATGAATTGAGAATATGGACCGGCGATACTGTTATTAATATCTTTAGCCTGGGGTTGTTGTTTTTTAAAATCATATATACCTGCTTCATATTAGCAAGATTCTCCACATACCCGGAGAGTCTATACTTAAACTCATTCGGTAACTGGTAGTGTTTGTAAGGGTTTGTAGCCGCCGTCATGCCTGCCCTCCATATCTCTGTCGTGCCAAGCGTTATGATCAGAAGCCCGGCACTAAGAAACGCTTCACGTGAACAGCGTATATGCTTTGATATATCCCTCTTTGCAGTATCTAAATCCTTGTAAAGAATACGGGATCTGATTATATCTGATATGTATTTCTTGCCGTTCACTGTAACAGGTATAAGCCGCTCTTCAATGTCCTTTTCAAATGTGTACTCCACGATATGCCTTAATGTGAATGTATTATATACCCGTTCCCACGCCGCCGAACCATAATCACAAGGGTTATACTTGTCGCCATTGAATACCAATTCAAAATCTCCTGAAGTTTCTGTTTGAACATAATCATAACCATTAGCCTTCAGCCATCGTTTTATCTCAAAGGCAAAACAAGACCCTATTGATGCTATCCTTATCTGCTTATCGATATGATTGCGTACATTACCTTGTAACCACTCTACAGGGTTCTTTGTTGGCCATATCTGATACCTTTCAAACATCTTTCAATATCCTTTGTGCCACAAACTTAGCATCCAAATTCTTTAACGCCCATATCCTCTGTTTGTTAATCACTTCCTTAGTTAGTTTCTTATCAAAAATCAAAGTCAATAAATCCTGTTCAAAGTTCTTCGCATCGCTCCACACAACCGGCGGCAGGTAATTGCATTCAGGCTTAACGCCCGTAATCACCGCACAGTCAAGGAGCATAGCCTCAAGTCCTGATTTACCTATCCCCCTATAAAGCTGATCAACAAAATAGAGATGCCGTGCTTTTATATCAATGCTTTCCTTCCATTTTTTGCCTATTATCACGGTTACAGGGAGATTATTCTTTGAACAAATAGCCGTTATCAATGTAGTACCTTTTTGTTTCATCTTCTCCTCGCAATATGGAGAGTGACATATCAGATCGGTCTTTCGCTTGTCAACTTCCGGCATGATGAAGGGCTGGTAATAAATGTTATCCGTTTCTGCCTTCGCTGCCAAATCAGGCATGGCCCACACACGAAATGAATTAGCCCTGAATACCGGGTTATATTTTTGAGGGTTATTCATATATGTACTATCTGTAAGGATAACTGTCACACCCTTAGACCAATACTTCTTCGGAAGATGTGAAAGTGATACAGCTCCGACAACAATATAATGATCCGCTTCAGGCAATCTGTTGCTCACTTTTGCAGGATACATACCCTTTACATCAGACATAGGGAACATAGTCTCCACGCTTGCAAAAGAACGCATCCCTTCTGCCAGTACCGCTGCATTGCCGTATGCCGCCGTGTGTGCTATTATTGCAATTCTAACCATGCGTCCCCGATGTCAATTAGTTTCCGATAAGCCCTGCTGATCTCTGTATTATCATCCAACCGATTTTTATATTCATGAATTATAGCATCCCGGATGTCTGATTCTTTCTTCCATGATATCGTATATGGTAACCCCGAGTTGCTTATCGTGCGCCGTCCCATCAACCCCATTTCAAGAATAGAATTACTCAAACCATCGTGACCAAGTAAACGAATACCGACAAAACAACGCCTGTAGACTTCCATCAACTTATCAAAAGGATACTGATATAGATAAGTATAAATAAATCGTATCCTGGTTGTCGCCTCAAGTCTCCTCAAGACTCCTAACCGATAACGTTCCCGCATCACATTCGTCCGTGAAGCTATATAAGCATACACGCATTTACCACGCTTCTCATTCTTGATATTCACGTCCGTCGATGTTATCGGAAGAAACTCCGAATGTATCCCCCATGCCTTTAGACTTCTCTGAACGCACGGCGAAGCAGCATAATGCTTAACATCATTGCGAGATAAGATTATCTTCGCTTTATTCTCAGTGACAACCTTCGCATCCGTGCCACGCCAAAGAGCTATAATCGGGACTTCAGACTTTTCAAAGAACTCGTAATCCGAGGCGTTATACACGCCATACATAACTGTCGGCTTCGTAGAATCATCAAACAACCGTAGTTTAAACTTACGTGTCATCCGGTCACCAAAGAAGCGGACATTATGCGATACTCTTATCTGTTCAACTCGCACGCCTCTTGATTTCTTCCTGTGCCAACTTAATCGCCGAAACACGACTGTCCTTTAAAAGATCAGCCAGGTCAAAAGAATCAAGGTCTTTAACCTGCCCTTTGAGTTTGCTTATTGAAATATCAATAAAGCTCTTCGTCTCCCTTACCGGTTCCGGTTCCGGGGTCTCAGGTTCAATCTTTTCTTCTTTAGTGATTATCACTTTCTTCTCTTCTTTACGTACAGGGTCAAGCACCTCGGTAGCCTTCCCGATGCGTATGATCTTCTTTGCGAAGCTCGGAGCCAGCCGGTAAACCTTGCCGATTTCGTAGCTCTGAACCTCTTCTAAAATCTTTACTCTTATTTTCATACTGCTTGTTTTATTATTTTATTATTTTCATGCCACCTTTTGCGGCTTTCACTCATTTTCTTTATTGATTCATCTGAATATTTTCTTCCCGTTAATCCTGCGCTTATTTTTTTTCGTGTCTCTTCAGAAAATACCTGGAACTTTCTTTTTTCTTGTATTTTCTTTCGGGTTTCAAGAGAATGGTTTTTCCCATAAAAAGGGTTATTTTCCCCAGTTATTGCTTTGCTGATTTTTATATTATGTTCTTTAGTGTGTTTCTTACCTTTAAATCTATCACTCATTTCTTTTGATAGCTCTTTCCCTCTCTCTGTTTTAAACAATGTTTTTCTGCTTTCACTTATTTTACGCTTTGTCTCTTCCGAACGCTTAATATCAAGACTGCTTTGTTCAGTTGATTTATTAATATTAAAATATGGCGTCAATTTATCAAGGTAATACTGTTCCCTAATAAATAAGAATATAGGCAAGCATGGCTCAATAATCATAAATTGCAAATCATCACTCCCATACTTATTATAATGATTCTGTAATTTTGTATTGCAATGCTTATTCAATTTGAGGTTTATGAAGTGCTGCTGTTTTCTTGTATTGCAACTATACGAACTTCCAATGTAAATTCTCTCAGGCTTTGCCTTAGATTGTATTTTATAAATCCCCGGTATTCTTAAGTATGGCATTTTTATATAAAGATATGAAAAATAAATAACAAAACAAAGGGAGGGGATTACCTCCCTATGTTCTGTATTTAATTGATTATCACGAGGTAGGACCCGTCGAAAGAACACATATTCCACCCGGGAGCACAACGACAAATCCCACCCTCTTATGTACCCTGAGAGCAATCATATCACGCTCTGCAAGGTTAATGAGGTTATCGTTGTCATCATACACGGATGCCTGATCAAGTAACTTAACCCTGATACCCTGTTTGTCGCCATAGACGACACACTTGGCAAGATTACCGAAGATCAGGAACGGTTCGTCATTTACAAGCTCCGTGAGATCGTCCCAGTCCGATATATCAGTTACCCCGTAGAGTGTAGCAACCGACGGCATGGCTTCAACCAGTACTACAGGGAATCCCCATATCGTTCCCGGTGATCCCTGCGAAGGCTGCTGAACAAGATAATTACCACGTGTGTCATTTTGAGCTACAGCATCGCTCCTACGAGCGCAAAGGGCAGCCCACACCTGACGGTGCATATAGAACTTAGCACCCGGAACGGCTCCTGAAGGTATAGCCACGGTCATAGCCAGAAGCGTCTCCGGCCTCATATTTACAGGCCCGACTCCAGCAGCAAGAGGAAGAGCGACGACACCGGCAGTATTTATGATCCCTGTCCACGGTGCGCCCGTCCCTGAAAAGAACTGATTATCTTCTTCAACGGCGATAGCCTCACCAATCAACTGCGAACAAAGTGATACGAGGTCTATGACGGTATCCTCAACGATTTCCTCGGTAAGGATGACCATTGCAGCCAGTTTCTTCAGAGTCTGCTGAACCCGACTGATGTACGGTTTGGTCTTTGGCTTCTCTTCACCTTCGTCAACCCATGATACAGTCACATCGGTCAGGAGTGTAGGTATATACCTGCTGTTGCCTGCACCGGCAAAAGGCAGATAACGAAATTCCCTGCGAGCCACTCCACCCTGCTCAACAAAACGATTTACCTCAGCAAGCAGGAGTTCAGGAATAAGATAACCGCCCTGGGTGTAATCAGCATCAATCTCATCCGTGCCAGGGCCAAGATGCATAATAGGTTCCATTGCTGACTGAAATCTCTGCTTTAGTGTCAGCTCTGTTTCCTTCATCGTCTTCTTATCCTTCTTGATCATTGCCCTTATCCACTTCGAGTTCAGCTCACGTTCCTGAGCCTTCAGTGATTCAGGTGTAGCGGCAGGCTTCAGTCCCTGTTTTTCAAGTTCAACAAAAACAGCATTTATCTGTTTCTGTATCCCGGCAAAAT